>ERZ772772.142-NODE-142-length-43419-cov-11.951457_pt1 | contig 43419 bp, 44 predicted proteins | sample MGYA00511484_ERZ772772 | MGnify/ENA primary metagenome ERZ772772 (study PRJEB29015, sample SAMEA2737913) | human oral metagenome | biome: human oral; feature: human-associated habitat; material: dental | place: China | collected 2088 ... | reverse complement strand
CGAGAAGTGGTCAAGTTCGCTCCGAGTCTGCCTGATGGCAGACTTCTACGCTCAGGAGTCGCCGGATTCCCGCTGCGATCAAGAAATTCCCGGACAGGATCACAATGAACCAAAACAGCGTCTTTCCCGGTGCCTGCTCCCGGATCTTGAGAAAGGAGTAGGGACCGTCCACAAGTCCGATTCCGTTCAGGACGAGGATCGGAAGGCCGTAGAACAGGGTGAGAAGCAGGGCAAAAAGCGGCATGCTTCCCGGGATCTCTCCTCCCCTCTCAAAGAGAAGGAGAGAAAAGAGGGAGAGAAGCGGCGCGATGAGGTGGCTCAAGCTCTTCGTCCCCTCCGTGAACTCATAGAGATAGCCCTTCTCCGGGGCCAGAACGAGAAACACTACGAAGAAGGTCAGCATCAGGCAGCAGCTTGCGAGATAGCGAAGGGAGAGAAGCCAGCCGGGGAAGCCGGGGCTTCCCCCCTTCCCGGACAGGGCCCTGGCGAGCACCCCCTTCACGCTCTGATTCAATCTCCGGAGCGAGAAAAAGCAATAGAGAAGCGAGACCGCACCCGAGAACAGATTGGAATCCGTCGTATAAAAGCGGAGCGTCCTGAACCCCTCTGAGTGAAAGGCGGAGTTTGCCACGATCAGCTCCGCCAAAAGCAAAAGCAGGTTGCAAAAAAGTGCCGCTCTCTCTCTTCTCTCCGGACTCATCCCTTCGACCGCCTCCCAAGCCCTATCCGAGCGCAGTGTACCATCTCCATCTCCTATAGAGCCTTCCCCCGGCGTATAGGGATGACAAAAGCACGGATCCGATATCCTGCCTTCGATCCGCTCCTACAGCAGACAATCCCTTCACAGCAGGCAATCCGTTCGACCATTTTATACCGAGCTCCAGAAAAAAATCAAGGCCATGCCTTTCGACACGGCCTTCCTCTGGAGCCTCTCGCCCCAAGCAACGGGAATCAAAGCACCCTCTCTCCGTTGATTCTGTCCAGCTCCGCCCGGTATGTCCTTAAAATCGTGCTCTGAAGCAACTCTCTCGTGGAGGAGCGGATCGGATGCGCGATGTCGCGGTACTCCCCATCTGTTGTCTTCCTGGAGGGCATGGCGATGAAAAGTCCCTTCTCGCCCTCGATCACCTTGATATCATGGATGACAAATTCCTCATCAAAGGTGATGGAGGCGACCGCCTTCATCTTCCCCTCTTTCTCCACACGGCGAACCCGTACATCCGTAACCTGCATACTTATCCTCCTATCCTTTCCTACCACGCTTCGGATATCAAAGGTGATTTCGCATGCTCCCGCTGCTCCGCCATCCTCAGATCTCATCCCGTCACATGATATATCTTTCGTTTTTTTCAATTACTATTCTGATGTCATCCGGAGTCCCTATGTAAGTCGTATTTGCCCGGATGGTGTCCCGGCTCTCCACAATACAGTTTTCAATGACGCTGTTGTCTCCGATATAAACATCATTTAAAATGACGGAATTTCGGATAATGCAGTTGTTTCCGACATAAACCTTTCGGCAAAGGACAGAGTTCTCCACCATACCGTTGATGATGCACCCGCTCGCCACGATCGCATTATGGACACTGCACCCCGGATTATACTTCGCGGGCGGATTATCCGCAAGCCTTGTGTAGACTCCCGGCGCCTCCTTGAAGAAATGATCCCGGATCTCCCTTTTCAGGAAGTCCATATTGGTCCTGTAATAGGACGGAAGCGATGCGATATTGCTCCAGTAGTCGTTCATACGGTAGCCGTAGATGCGCTTCAGATTTTTGTAGCGCACCAGGATGTCCTTCACAAAATCATAGCGGTCCTCATCGTTGGACTTCTCCAAAAGCTCAATCAGCTGCCGCCTCCGGATCACATAGACCCCGCAGGAGATCGTAGTCGCATCCGTCGCCACGGGCTTCTCCTCAAATTCCACGATGCGGCTTTCATCGTTCATTTTGATGCAGCCAAAGCGGGAGACATCGTCCGCGGGATTGAGCGCGGTGCACACCACCGTGATATCCGCCTTCTTCTCGATGTGGTACTCCAGGACCCTGCTGTAGTCGAGCTTGTAGACACCATCCCCCGCGGCAATGATGACATAGGGCTCGTGGGAGGATTTCAAAAAAACAAGGTTTTGGTAGAGGGCGTCCGCCGTGCCGCGGAACCAGTCCCCGTGCTCCGCCGTGATGGTGGGCGTATAGACATAGAGCCCGCCCTGCTTCCGCCCGAAGTCCCACCACTTCGAGGAGGAGAGGTGCTGGTTCAGGGAACGCGAATTGTACTGCGTGAGCACCGCCACCTTCTGCACATGGGAATTCGACATGTTGGAGAGCGCGAAGTCGATGGCCCGGAAGGTGCCCGCCACCGGCATCGCGGAGATCGCCCGCTTGTTGGACAGTTCTCTCATCCGCTTGTTGTTGCCGCCCGCAAGGATAATTCCTATCGCTCTCATATTCTGTCGTCCTCCTTGATGATCGCGCCGCCGCTCCAAAGCACGGCGTCCGGGTAATCCTCCGGCACGGTCTTCCCGTAGACCGCCGTGTTCCTCCCGATCGAGACCTGATCCGGAATCACGGAATTCTCTCCGATCAATGCAAGTTCCGAGCAATAGACCCTTTTGTCATAGACGGAATCCGCATACTCTCCGGTCCCGATCACGCAGCCTTTGCCGATGCTGACATTCTGGGCAATGATGGCTTTGTTGATCCGGCTGCCCTCCCGGATCACCGAATTGTCCATGATGATGGAATCCGAGATGACCGCGCCGCCCTCCACGGTCACACCGGCCCCGATCACCGAATTGTAGACCTCCCCGTAGATCTCGCAGCCCTCGGAGATGATGGAGCGCTCCACATGGGAGTCTCCGGAAATGTACTGGGGGGCGGGATTGTCCGTCTGCGTATAAATCTTCCAGTACTCCTCGTAGAGATTGAACTCCGGGATGAGCGCGACCAGCTCCATATTGGATTCCCAGTAGGACTGCAGTGTGCCGACATCCTTCCAGTAGCCATTGAATTCATAGGCGTAGATCGGAGCATCCTGGTGGAAGAGGTAGGGAATGATATGCTTCCCGAAGTCGCAGCCCGGCACATCCCGGTTTTTCAGCAGCGCATCCCGGAGCAGCTTCCAGCTGAAGATATAGATCCCCATGGACGCCAGATTGCTCCTCGGCTCCTTGGGCTTCTCCTGGAAGTCGATGATGCGGTTCTGCTCATCCGTCACCGTGATCCCGAAACGGCTCGCCTCCTCCATCGGCACCGGCATCGCCGCGATGGTGAGCCCCGCGTTCATCGCCTTGTGATACTCCAGCATGACCTCGTAGTCCATCTTGTAGATATGGTCCCCCGAGAGGATCAGCACATAGTCCGGATTATAGTTATCGATATAGGCGATATTCTGGAAGATCGCATTCGCCGTGCCGGAATAGAATCCGGTGTCATCCTGGGACTCATAGGGCTGCAGCACCGTCACCCCTCCCCGGTTCCGGTCCAGATCCCAGGGGATGCCGATGCCGATATGGGCATTCAGGCGGAGAGGCTGGTACTGCGTCAGTACTCCGACCGTATCCACGCCGGAATTGATACAATTACTGAGTGGGAAGTCGATAATAGAATACTTTCCGCCAAAGGAAACAGCGGGTTTTGCGACATTCTTCGTGAGAATACCAAGGCGGGAGCCCTGGCCGCCAGCCAAAAGCATGGCAATCATTTCCTTCTTAATCACATCATCACCCCTCTGGTCATCGAGTTTAGCGTCACAGCTGCTGCGGGGAGAACTCCCCTCCCTTCCTCCGGTTCAGAGATAATGCGAAGATCTCCGGCCCTTTGCTCCCGGGGCAATGGACCGATAAATGCGGACAAAGATGCCGCCCTTCCCCTGGGGGGAACAGCGCATCCTCTTGTGCAGTTCGCCCGAAGCCTTTCGATCTTCAGCGTCATGACTGCTCCGATTGCCCCTATTATAGCACTCAAAGGGAAATAATGAAATACAAATCGGCAGAATAATCCCCAATAACTGTATAAATTTCCATCTTTTCTGCCGTTTTGCCCGTCCGGAACAGGGCAGCTCTCTCAGGCCGCCCTGTCTCGCGGCGCGGGGAGCTATCTTTCATTGAAAAGCCTCTTTTCATCTAGTATAATAATCAGGTCATCAAAGGCTGATCTTGCATGGCAAAGTCCATGCGGCCTCTTTTTCGCATTTTCGCGGGACTTTCCCCGCTTTATGCTCATAAGGGGCGTATCACATATCCTGCCGCCTCTTTACGGCGGCAGGACTTCGAAGGTGGAAGCATATCGGGATTCCGCTTTCGGAGCTTTTCGGAAACGCAGGGGGAGGAAGCATGAATTTAAGCAGTTTGCGCGAGCTTTTCAGAGACAGCGCCGCCTACTATGACAGAGAAATCACGGTCGGAGGATGGGTCCGGAGCAACCGGGACAGTAAGTCCTTCGGCTTTCTCGTGATTTCCGATGGGAGCTTTTTCACACCGCTTCAGGTCGTTTATCACGAGGATCTGAAGAATTTCCCGGAGATCGCAAAGCTCGGCGTCGGCGCAGCTGTCATCGTGAAGGGAAAGCTTGTCGCGACGCCGGAGGCGAAGCAGCCCTTTGAGCTACAGGCGGAAAGCGTCTCCATCGAGGGGCCGAGCAGTCCGGACTATCCTCTCCAGAAAAAGCGCCATACTCTGGAATACCTCCGGAGCATCCCGCACCTTCGCCCGAGGACCAATACTCTTCAGGCCGTCTTTCGCATCCGCTCCCTGATCGCCTTCGCGATCCATCGCTTCTTCCAGGAGCGCGGCTTCGTCTATGTCCACACGCCGATCATCACCGCCTCCGACGCGGAGGGCGCCGGAGAGATGTTCCAGGTGACGACACTCGACCTCGATCAGCTTCCGAGGACGGCGGAGGGCGTCGACTACGGGGCGGACTTTTTCGGGAAGAAGACCTCTCTCACCGTCTCCGGTCAGCTGAACGGAGAGAGCTTCGCCCAGGCCTTTCGGAATATTTACACCTTCGGTCCGACCTTCCGCGCGGAGAATTCGAATACGCAGAGGCATGCGGCGGAGTTTTGGATGATCGAGCCGGAGATGGCCTTCGCGGAGCTTCCCGACATCATGGACACCGCGGAGGAGATGCTGAAATTTATCATCCGCCATGTCCTCACGGAGGCCCCGGAGGAGATGGAATTTTTGAACAGCTTTGTGGACAAGGGCCTTCTCGAAAGGATGCGCTGCATCCTCGACTCCGACTTCGGCCGGATCAGCTATACGGAGGCCGTCGAGATCCTCGAAAAGCACAATGCGGACTTTGAGTACAAGCTCTCCTGGGGCGCGGATCTCCAGACAGAGCACGAGCGCTATCTGACGGAGAAGATCTTTCAGCGCCCGGTCTTCGTCACGGACTATCCGAAGGAAATCAAGGCCTTCTACATGAAGCAGAATCCGGACGGAAAGACCGTCGCCGCTGTGGACTGTCTGGTGCCCGGCATCGGGGAAATCATCGGCGGCTCCCAGAGGGAGGAGGACTACGACAGGCTCCTCTCTCGGATGGAGGAGCTCGGCATGGACATCGAGTCCTACCGCTTCTATCTGGACCTTCGGAGATTCGGCACGACCCGGCACGGCGGCTTCGGTCTCGGCTTTGAGCGCGCCGTCATGTATCTCACCGGAATGCAGAATATCCGCGATGTTCTCCCCTTCCCGCGCACCGTAGGAAACTGCGAGATCTAGCCATGAAATTCATTCACACTGCCGATGTGCACTGGGGTATGACGCCGGATCCGGATATGCCCTGGGCCAAGGAGAGGGAGGAGGAGATCCGGGAGAGCTTCCAGCATATCGTATCTCTGTGCAGGGATTTCGGCGCGGACTGCCTCCTGATCGCCGGGAATCTCTTTCATCAGCAGCCCTTAAAGCGGGAGCTCTCCGAGCTGGACAGTCTCTTTCGGACGATACCGAAAACCCATGTCGTCCTCCTGCCCGGAGAAAGCGACCGCATTACGAAAAGCTCCGCCCTCTTAAGTTTTTCCTTTTCCGACAATGTGAGCTGTCTCCTGGAGCCCTCCGGGAGCTTTTTCTTCGATGAGATCCGAACGGAAATCTGCGCCCTCTCCTGCCCGGAGGGAAGCTGGGAGGAGGCGATCCGCGCCTTCCCCCTCTGCCGCGATGAGAGCTCCCGGATTTTACTCGCAAGCTGCTCTAAGAAAAATCCCTTCCCGGAGGACAGCTCCTTTCTCAGCTCTCTTCCCTTTTGCTACGCCGCGCTCGGCGGCTCGGAAAGGCGGAGAGAAATGGGGGAGCGGAGAATCGTCTTTCCCGCCTCTCCGGAGCCGCTCTCACCGAGGGAAAGCGGGGAGCACGGCGTCTATCTCGGAGAGCTGGATCCCGGCACGGGAGATCTCATGAAGCTTCGCTTCCTCCCGATCGCCAGGCGGCGCTACGTTCCCCTCCAGGTCACTGTGAACCAAAGAACCCGCGAAGAAGCTCTGCTCCGTCTCCTCTCCGAGCGGATGGGGGAGCACGGAAGGGAGCGGATCTATCGGATCCGCATCCGCGGAAAGAGAAGGCCGGAGCAGAGCTTCTCCCTCGACTCCCTCCGGGAGCGCTTCCCCATCGCGGAGCTTCTCGATGAGTCGAAGCCGGACTTCGACCTCGGGGCGCTCTGCCGGGAGCATTCCTCCGATCTCATCGGCTTCTATATTCGGAGCTTTCTCATGGAGGATAAGGAGGAGAGAAGCGAGGAGGAAGAGGAGGCACTCCTCCTTGGGATCCGCGCACTCCTTTTTTCGGAAGAAGAGGAGGAAGGATGAAGCTCATCGAATTGAGGATCCACGGCTTTGGAAAGTTCCATGACTATACGCTTCCGCTCTCGGACGGCCTGAACCTGATCTATGGAAGGAATGAAGCCGGAAAGTCCACGCTCCATCATTTTCTCCGCAGCATGTTCTACGGTCTTCCGAGCGGAGGAAGCCTTCCCGCCCGGGAATTCCGACTCCACATCCGCCCCTGGAAAAATCCGGAGCGCTTCGGCGGCGAGCTCCTCGTCTCCTATCTGGGGGAGCGCTACCTCATCCAAAGAGATTTTTCCGCTCCGGATGAGGGGCTTTCCATCCGCTCCGAAAAATTGGGAATTCCTCTGGAGGAGCCCGGTCGCTTCCTCTCGGAGCTTCTCTGCCATCTTACGGAGAAGGGCTACCGAAATACCGTATCCATCGCTCAGCTTCACGCAAAAACCGACCGGGAAATGGCCGGAGAGCTCCGGCGCTACGTGAAAAATATGCAGGAGAGCAAGAGCTCCTCCATCTCCGGAGAGCGGGCTCTCCGTTTCCTGGACGAGGAGGAAGGAAGGCTTCGGGAGCTTCTCGACAGCGGCGCGGTAAAGGAGCTCTCCCTCCTTACCGGTGAAATCCGGAATCTGGAGAGGGAACTCGAAAATCCACGCTATGAGAACCGGATCCACCGCTTTGCCGCTCTCCGGGAGGAGGCCAGGGAAAATCTCGCAGAGCTGCAGAGAAGGAAGGAGGAGCTCCTCCGGAGAAACTCGGGGAAGGAGGAAGTCCTCCGTCTCTCCGGTCTGAGCGATCAGGAGGAGATCGAAAAAGAGGAGGGAAAGGCCGAGGGGCTCTACCGCGCGCTGCAAGAGGAAAAGAAAAGCTCTGTCCTAAGGCTCCTCCTCTATCCCCTGTCTCGAAGGAGAAAAAGGGAGGAAGCGGAGCGAAGAGAAGCGCTCAGCGCTGTCCTCTCCGCCCGGATCGGAGGAGGAGAGATCAGGGAGGAGAGCATGGAAAGGCTTCGCTCCCGCTATCGGGAGCTCAAAGGGATCCTTACGGAGCTTTGGGAGGGGAGAAGGGCGCTCAATGCCGTTCTCTCCGAGCTGGAGGAGAAGGAGAACGCCGAAAAAGGCTATGACGAGGAGCTTCTACGGCAGCATGAGCTCCAGACTGAGCTCGAGGGAAAGCTGGAGCGTCTCTCGCAGCTTCGAACGAGGGAGCTTCGTCTTCTCTCCTCCGTCCGGGAAAATGAGCGGATAGAACGGCATCTCGATGCCCTCTCTCTGGCAAGAGAGCGCATTTCCGAGCTCTCCCTCCGGATTTCGGAGAGCTTCGGCCGGCATCTCAATGAGAAGGCGGGACGCATACTCTCCGAGATTACCGGCGGACGCTACCGCTCCCTCTTCGTCGATGACAGCCTGGAGCTCTTCCTCGGAAGCGGGGAGCGCATGCTGAAGCTGAAGGAGCTCTCGCTCGGAACCATGGATCAGGTCTATCTCGCCCTCCGCCTCGCCGTATCCTCCCTCATGCAGGAGGAGGCGCCGGAGAGGCTGCCGCTCTTTCTCGACGAAAGCTTCGCGCTCTATGACGAGGAGCGGCTGAAGAGCTGTCTTCATTTTCTCTCTGATATGACAGGGGAGCAGATCCTCCTCTTCAGTTGTCACAAAAGGGAGGAGGAGATCCTCACAGCGGAGCAGCTCCCCTTCCGAAAGATCGAGCTTCTCACAGCGGAGGCGGAGGAAAGGGAGCCGCAATAATTTAGCCGCGCTCTTCCACCTCCTTCTCCGTCCTTCTCTCCGTCTGCTTCCTCAGGGCTTATCCCTTCCCCTCGAGCTTCGTCACGGCATCGATCAGCGAGGAGGCCTCCCCGCTTTGAATGAGCTCATAAAGGTGGTCAATATCTTCCTCCTTCATATGCGGCTTTCCGAGAAGCTGCTCATAGCGAAGGGAAAGCTCCTGTTCCCCGAGCTTTTCCTTCTTTTCCAGCTCCGACCTCCTCCGGCTCGACTCCGCGAGCTGGTCGGACAGCTGATCCAGCTCCGCCTGAGCGGCGCTGTCCATCTCTCCCGTGATGATATTCTTCGTCACCTTCTCAAAGGTGTCCTGCGCACTTTGCATCTCGCGGATCGTCTGCTCTCTCTCCTGCTCGGCCTTCCCGATCTCGGAATCATAGTCCTCCAGATGATAGGGCTCCTCGCTGGAGTCCGAGCGGATTCCTCGCGCGATGTTCCGGATCCTCTTCCGGTTTTTGCGCATCTCATTCAGAAATCCTCTGCCCTCCCGGATCGCTTCCCCGTGCTTTCCCTTCGTCTGATTGCTGATCAGGACATAGAGCCCGCCAAAGATCAGGATATCGAGGAGGTAGACCGCGATCAGATAGAGGGTCCTCCTCTCCGGAAGGAGGAGATAGACTGCGATCGGGATCAGCAGGAAGAAGAGCAAAAAGGCAAAAAAGAGTCCCAGGAACTCAGAAAAGCCGCTCGGCTGAAAGAGCATGTAATAAAGCCTCGTCCCGCAAAAAAACGGCGCCTTATCCTTCCGAAGCACTGCCTTGAAGCGGCGCCAAAGCTCCTGGTTCTCCTCGTTTACAGGCTCCGTCTCCGACGCAATCCGCCCCTTCACCCCTAGGTTCTTTGCCCTCTCCCTCTGGGAACGGGCCTTTTTCAAAGCGCCATCGATCTGTTCGATCTGCCTCTCATAGGTCTTTTTGATCTCCTCGCTCCGGTTCTTTAAGGTCCTTTCCTTCCTCTCCGAGAGCTCCTTACGTGCGCTCTCCAGCGCTCTCGTCGCGCTCTCCTCCTGCTCCCTGGCCTCCCGTAAGGATTCCGACAGCGCTCTTTGATCCAGGAGCGCCTGCTTTGCCTGGTTCAAAAACTCCAAAGGATTCTCCGTTTCCAATCCCATATCTCTCCTCCATCTTCTGTATCGCTCTCACTTTGACTTCCTCCCCGGCGGAGGGTATAATGCATGCCCGGAGCACTCTGATCCCGGAGGGAAGAGCAGGCGGTAGAATCCGCCCCGATCCCAAAAAGCAGAGCGCTATAAGGGATCAGGGATCCGAATATGCAGAGGAAGAAAGGAGCCAAGCATGTTTCGAATGAGCGGAAGCATCCAAAGGGAGGGGAAAACTCTGAGAAGCTGCGTCTCCCGGCAGGAAGACGAGTCCTTATCCCGGACACGCCACGTGATGGAGGCGCTCCGGGAGATCAGCGAGTATCTGGATCTCCCGGTCCCGATCTGGCTCTCCAAAAATATCCGCGAGTTCCAGAGGAAAAGCCGGACTGACTTCCGACAGGACAGCTTTCTCGAGCACATCCCCTTCGATGCCCTCCATATCGAGGTTATCGAGGAATAGCGTCCCCCTTGAGTCTCGCCCCGAGCTCCCGGGAGAGCTCCTCATAGCCCGGCTTTCCGAGCAGGGCAAACATATTTTTCTTATAGCTCTCCACTCCCGGCTGGTTGAAGGGGTTCACCCCGTTTAAGTATCCGGAGACGCCGCAGGCGAACTCGAAAAAGTAGAACAGCTCTCCGAGGGAAAAGGCATCCTGACGCGGGATCGTCAGCACGAAGTTCGGGACATTCCCATCGGTATGCGCGAGAATCGTGCCGTTCATCGCGGACTTATTGACAAAGTCCACCGTCCTTCCCGCGAGATAATTCATGCCGTCGATGTCCTCCTTCTCCTCCCTGAGAGAGAGTGTATCGGGGCATTCCTCCACATTCAGAACCGTCTCGAAGAGATTCCGCGAGCCATCCTGGATAAACTGTCCCATGGAATGAAGATCCGTCGTGAGATCGACAGAGGCCGGGAAAATCCCCCTCTGATCCTTGCCCTCGGATTCTCCCATGAGCTGCTTCCACCACTCCGAGATATAGTGGAGAGAGGGCTCATAATTCGCGACGATCTCGATCGCCTTTCCCTTCCGGAGCATAATATTCCTGGCCGCCGCATAGAGAAGGGCCGCATTCTTCTCATAGGGATCCTCGAGGCAGCGCTCCCGCATCGCAGCGGCTCCGCGCATGAGCGCCCCGATGTCCGCCCCGGAAGAGGCGATCGGGAGAAGTCCCACCGCGGTGAGGACGGAGAACCTCCCGCCGACGTCATCCGGAACGACGAAGCTCTCATAGCCCTCCTCGTCCGAGAGCTTCTTCAGCGCCCCCTTTGCGCGGTCCGTTGTCGCATAGATCCGCTTCGCCGCCCCCTCCTTCCCGTATTTTTGCTCGAGGAGCTCCTTAAAGATCCGAAATGCCACCGAAGGCTCCGTCGTCGTTCCGGACTTCGAGATGATATTCAGAGAGAAATCCCTTCCCTCCAGGAGCTCCCGAAGCCCGCAGAGGTACTTCGAGGAGAGATTGTTTCCGCAGTAGTAGATCTCCGGTCCTCCCCTCTTCTCTCTCGGGAGCTCATTATAGAAGCAGGGATTCAGAAACTCATTTGCCGCCCGCGCTCCCAGATAAGAGCCGCCGATCCCGATCACAAGAAGCAGCTCGGAATCCCCGCGGATCTTCTCCGCCGCCCTCTCAATCCGGGAAAACTCCTCCCTGTCATAATTCAGGGGGAGATCCAGCCAGCCCAGAAAATCATTGCCGGCTCCGCTCCCCGTGAGGAGCGTCTTCTCCGCGGAAAGCACCTGCTCCCTGAAATTGGAAATCTCCTCATCGGAGATAAATCTCTTCGCCCTCGTGAGATCAAACCGTAATCCGCTCATTTCCTTTCCTTCCTCTCCGCCCCGAAAAACCGGGGCAGGACTCCTTCCTCCAAGCTCTATAAAGACACTGCTTCCAGCAGGCCCCTACTGCACCGCCTTACCGCAGCTCCTTGCTCCCCTTGCTGCAGCGCCGGGGCGGCAGACGGCCTCCTTATGGAGCAGTCGATCGGCAGAAGGAGCGTCCCTCTCACTTTGCCTGCCTGTGCCCCGCTTTTCCGCCCCTCCTTATATCCTTTGCACCATCGCTCTCACGAGCCGGACCGAGTGCATGATCGCTTCCTTTTCAAAGGCCGGGTAATCCAAAATCGCGGACTGATCCGCCTTATCGGAGATCGCGCGGACGATCAGAAAGGGGCAGGAATTCTGCCAGGCGATCTGCGCGATCGCCGCGCCCTCCATCTCACAGCACTTTCCCTGAAACTGCTCCCGGATCCAGCGCTTTGTCTCCGGATCCGATACGAAGCGGTCCCCGCTGCACACCCTTCCCGCGATCCCGCGTATCTCCGGATTCGCCCGCCGGTTCTCCTCCATCGCGATCTCCAGAAGTCTCCTGCTCGCGGGAAAGGAGAGCCTGCCGCTCCTGGGAATCTCACCGAGGCGGTAGCCGAAATGGGTCGCATCCACATCATACTGCACCGCGTCCTCGGAGAGAACGATGTCTCCGATATTGATCTCATTGTCCAGGGAACCCGCGATCCCCGTATTGATGATGCAGTCGGGATGACAGCGATCCAGAAGGAGCTGGGTGCAGGCCCCCGCATTGACCTTTCCGATCCCCGAGCGGACGACCGCAAGCTCTTTTCCGAAGATCCTTCCGTAGGAGAAAAGAAGACCTCCTCTCTCCTCGTCTTTCCTCTCCGAAAGCTCCTTCCGGAGAAGCTTTACCTCCTCCTCCATCGCCCCGATAATCCCTATCATTCTCTCCTCCCTTTCGCCTTTCCGCTCTCCGCCGTCTCGATCAGCACCCTGAGCACGGCATCGAGCCCGCTCGTCTTCTCCGCCTTCTCCATGGAGGCGATATAGCGCGCCCGGTCCCTGTAGAGCTCCTGTACAGAGGAGAGGAGCTTTTTCTCATCCCTTTCGATCTCATGCTGATCCAAAACCATACTGAAGCCCTGCCTCTCAAAGGACTCGGCATTCAATATCTGATCTCCCCTCGAAGCGTCCCTGGGGAGGGGGACTAAAATATTCGGCTTTTTCAGGGCGAGAAGCTCACAGATCACATTGGCGCCCGCCCGGGAGATCACGAGATCTGCGAGCGCATAGAGATCCCGAAGCCCGTCTGTGAGATACTCATACTGCCGGTATCCCTCTTTCCCCTCCAGAGCGGGATCCGCATTCCCCTTCCCGCAGATATGGACGAGATCAAAGCTCTCCGAAAGCTCCGGAAGAAGCTTCCGGAAGGCCCGGTTCAGCGCGAGCGAGCCGAGACTTCCGCCGATTGCCATAAGCACCGGCTTCTCCCCGGAAAAGCCCGTCATCGCAAGACCGGCCTCCCGGCTCCCCTTGAGGAGCTTCTCCCGGATCGGAGAGCCTGTGAGCACTGCCTTCCCCCGGGGAAGCTTCGCGACGGTCTCCGGAAAATTACAGCAGATCCTTCTCGCGCAGCGGAGCGTCAGACGGTTTGCGAGGCCCGGCGTCATATCGGACTCATGGCTCACCACGGGGATTCCCCGGAGATAGGCCGCCCAGACGATCGGCACCGCGACGAATCCCCCCTTTGAGAAGAGGATGTCCGGCTCTATCCTTTTCAGAATCCTCCCCGCCTCGAAAAAGCCCCGTATCACATGGAAGGGGTCCGTCAGGTTCCGAAGGTCCCGGTAGCGCCGGAGCTTCCCCGTATCCACACCATAGTAGGGGACTCCCTCCTTTTCCATGAGCCTCCGCTCGATGCCGTCGTAGGAGCCGAGATAGCTGACCTCCGCTCCCATTTCACGAAGCCTCGGAAGGAGCGCGAGATTTGCCGTGACATGTCCGGCAGTACCTCCCCCCGTCAATACGATGCGGCCTATGCTCATTGAAGCTTCTCCCCGATCCTCCTGCAAAGCTCCGCTCTCTCCTCCTCCGTGCACTCCCCCGGTTTCCAGAGGAGGAGCTCCTCCTTCCCATACCTTGGGATGATATGCATGTGAAAATGCCGGACCGTCTGCCCCGCCGCCTCTCCGTTGTTCTGCACAAGGTGGAAACCGGGGCAGGAGAGAGCCTCCTTCATCGCGCGGGCAAGCCGGGCGGAGAGGGGGAGAAGCTTCGCGGCCACAGCCTCGTCCAGCTCCAAAAGATCAGCGAAATGCTCCTTCGGAAGGATCAGAAGATGCCCGGGGCTTGCGGGCGCAAGATCAAAAATCACGCGGAAATCCCCATCCTCATAGAGGGTCGTAGAGGGAATCTCTCCGCTCGCAATCTTACAGAAAATACAATTCTCGTCTCTCATAGGAACTGCTCTCCTTTCCGATGCCGAAGCTCCGCGGAGAGCCCGGACATGCGGGCCTCCGAACGCTTCCAGTATAAGGCCGATCCCGGCTTTATACAAGGGAGAGATGCTGCCGCCTTTCCTCCAATACAGGGCACTCTCGCTCCGGCCTCCGGGACGGCGGGCAGCCTGCTTATTTCGCAGGCAGGCGGCAGAGCTATGATTTTAAAGTCCGAATACTATGGACGCCCCGCCCGCTGAAATAGGAAGGTCCTCTCCTCAGTAAAGACGAGCCAATGATAAGACGACGGCGGGAAGCTGTGCCTGCCGCGCGGATAGAATGCAGCGGGTCGATCGCTCAGTGCCGCGAGAGCTCCTCTGAGTCGTAGAGGATGGTGAAGGGGCCATCATTTGTGAGGCTGACCTTCATGTCGGCGCCAAAGCTCCCCTGCTCCACTCTCCGGACCTCCTTCCTGCATTGCTCTATGAAATATTCGTAGAGTCTCTCCGCCTTTTCCGGAGAGCCCGCGCGGATAAAGCTCGGACGTTTTCCCTTCCGGTAGTCCGCATAGAGCGTAAACTGGCTGATGATGAGGAGCTCCCCGGAGATATCGGAAAGGGAGAGATTGGTCTTTCCGTCCCCATCCTCAAAGATGCGGGCGGAGAGAAGCTTTCTCACCATCTTCTCCGCTGTCGCCTCGTCATCCTCCTCCGAAACTCCGAGAAGGATCAAAAGCCCTCTTCCGATGGAGCCGATCAGCGCACCGTCCACACGCACGGAGGCCTCCGTCACCCTCTGCACAAGACATCTCATAAGTCCCCTTCCTTCCTGAACATCCTGAAAGCGGAAGAGCAGAGGCTCTCCCTCTGCTCTTTTGCACAAAACGGGCACGCTCCGCCTGCTCCATACACGGCGGCTTCCCCGCTTTTTCTAAGCCGTAGGGCCTCCGGATCAAAGGCCGCGGCACCCCGGCTCATCCGCCTGCTTCGAAAGACAGGCTCTCGGCTCTCCTTCGTCCGCCGGCGAAAAATCAATGCAGCGGCTTGATATTCGTCGCCGAGCTGACTCTCGCCCGGAGCGAATCGGCAAAGTCGACCTCCACTTCCTTTCCGACATTCTCCTTCGCAAGCTTCTTCAGATTTTCATCATCACTCACGGTAAACTTGAGCTCCGTGCCGTCGGAGGCCTTCAGGTAGAGAATGGGGAGATCCGGATTGCTCTCCTCGAGCTTCTCGAGCTTTCCCTTAACGCCGATCACATTCGAAGCCTCGTCCTCCATCATGTCCTCGGTGCAGACCCGATAGGCGACAGCCTTATCCTTCAGGTCCCCGGTATAGCTGACCAAAGCGAAGGCTCCGACCTTCACGCCGTCCTTCGTGACCTCCGTCCCGTAGGCGGCTCTCTCGAGAGTATAGCTGTCCCCCATTCTGCTCTCCGGGCTCACCTGGCTGCTTCCCTCGTCGACATCCGCTCTCTCGTCCGGCTGCTCCCGGATCGTGATGCTCTTGTCGTCCACCGCCGTGATCTCCCCGTAGATCGTCGGATCCTCATTGTAGTCCTCGGAGGAATACTCGAAGGGAACCGACATGACAACGGTATTTACCGCCATGCCGTCCGCGGGCTCTGCGCCGTTATAGCCGATCTGAACCTCGTCCCCGGGCATCAGCGCCCAGACCGGATCCATCTTCACCTTTGAAATATCGAAGGTATAGGATTTTCCGTCGTCAGTCTGCACCATCATGCTTCCGTCCCCGATCTTCTGGATCGTCGCGCCCAGGCTGTTCTCCGACGGATCCTCAGTGGCCGACTCGGCAGCCGACGCCGCGCCCTTGTCCGACTTCTTTCCGCAGGACGCCATAGAAAGAGCGAGGAGTCCCAGCGCCGCCAAAAATACGATTTTTTTCATCTGATATCCCTCCAGCTATATTCTTAATGATCTATCATCCCGTTGTCCGGATCGGTTTCGCACAGATCCGCTTCGCCCGTCCCGACCGCGTTCTCAAAATCCTAGCATGAAGGAGCGGAAAATGTCTTTCTGATTTTATGAACATTATCTTAAACCGGGGCTTTTCCGTCCCCCTCCTCCGGGAAATGATAGAATTTCCGCTCCCGGAGCGCATCCGGGAGATACTGCTGCTTCACATAGTGCCCGGGAAAATCATGAGGATAGAGATAGCCGACGCCGCGGGAGAGCTTCTCGTGGCCCCGGTAGTGAGCGTCCCGCAGATATCCGGGGATCGGAAGATTCCCGCTTCTCTTCACCTCCGCCTCCGCCTCCATGATCGCCTTGACGCAGGCATTGCTCTTCGGGGCGGAGGCCACATAGCTTGCCGCCTGGGAGAGAATGATCTTCGCCTCCGGAAGGCCCACCCTCTCGACCGCGAGAAAAGCGCTCATCGCGACATTCAGGGCCTGCGGATCCGCATTCCCCACATCCTCCGAGGCGCAGATCACGATGCGCCTTGCGATGAACTTGATATCCTCCCCGGCATAGAGCATACGGGCCAGATAATAGACGGCGGCATCCGGATCGGATCCCCGCATCGACTTAATAAAGGCGGAGATCGTGTCATAGTGCTCATCCCCGTCCCTGTCATAGCGTAAAACCCGCTTCTGGATGCACTCCGAGGCCACGGAAAGAGTGATGTCGATCCATCCGTCCTCTCCGCGCTCCGTCGTAAGAGCCGCAAGCTCCAGCGCATTCAGCGCCGCGCGCGCGTCTCCCCCCGCGGCCTCGGAGAGAAAGTCAAGGGCCTCCTCCTCTATCCTGAGCCGGAAACTCCCAAGACCTCTCCTTTGATCTGAGACCGCCCTCTTTAAGAGAATCCGGATCTCCTCTCCGGTGAGCGGCTTCAGTTCAAAGATCCTTGAGCGGGAGAGGAGCGCGGAATTCACCTCGAAATAAGGGTTCTCCGTAGTTGCCCCGATCAGGATGAGGCTTCCGTCCTCGACATAGGGGAGGAGATAATCCTGCTGCGCCTTGTTAAAGCGATGGATCTCGTCGACGAAGAGGATCGTCCGCTTCCCGTATCCGCCGAGATTCTTCTTCGCCCTCTCTACGATCTCCTCCATCTCCTTCTTTCCCGCGGAGGTCGCGTTCAGCTGGCAGAATTCCGCCTTCGTCGTCCTCGCGATCAGCCTCGCAAGCGTAGTCTTCCCGGTTCCGGGCGGGCCGTAGAAAATCAGTGAGCTGAGCTTATCCGCCGCAATCGCGCGGTAGAGGAGATGCCCCTTTCCGGCGATCTCCTGCTGCCCTACCAGCTCATCCAGATTCTCCGGGCGCATCCTCGCGGCAAGAGGGGCCTCCGCCCCCTTCTGCTTCTCCGCCATATATTCAAAAAGATCCATGCTCCTCCCCTGTCACGCCCCGCCGAAAAGCCCGGGATCCCGCCGCCCCGATGCACTTTTTCGCCCCGGGATCGGCGCCGGACAGCGGCTTCCGCTCTCGCAAAGGCAGCGCCGGATACTGACTTTCCCGCGCTCCGGAATCATCGCCAAACGACGGGTTTCGCTTCCCGATTGCAGCACCGGACAATATTTCCTGTGCACCGAAATCACCGCCGAATACCGGGCTTTCCCTTCCCGAAGGCAGCACCGGATGATATTCCCTGTACACCGGAATCAGCACCGGATCATTCCCCCGCTCTCCGGAATCACTGCCAGGTGATGGGCTTTGTGCGGTCCGGTATGATCTCAATCCAGTAGCCGTCCGGGTCCTCGATGAAGTAGATCCCCATGCCGTGATTTTCGAAGCAGATGCAGCCCATTTTCTCGTGGCGCGCATGCGCCATACCGATGTCATCCGTCCGGAGCGCGAGATGGAACTCCTGCTCCCCCAGATCATAATGCTCCTTCCTGTCCTTTAAGTAGGTGAGCTCCAGCCGAAACTCGGTCCTTTTATCCCCGAGGTAGACGATCGTAAAGTCCGACTGATCGTTCGTCGTCAGGACATCCAGATCCAGGGCCTCCTTGTAGAACGCGATGCTTCTCTCCAGATCAAAGACATTGAAATTAAAATGGTTGAAACTGAACTCCATACTCTCCTCCTGTCATCATAAGCGCCGACTCCGACAGAGCGGTCCGTTCCTCCCGCTCCTCTTTTTGTTTTAATAGTAATGTACTTTTCCCCGCATTGCAAGGGATGAGCCAAAGACAGCAGAAAGCCCGGCGATTTCTCGTCGGGCTCCCCGCTGTATAGAGTAGTAAGGGTCGATTAAACCTGTTCGACATATTCATTTGCCTCATCGGCATGCTTTGATACTAATACTTTATGGGCAAAATGTCAAGTCATTCCGGGGAAATATAAAAAAATCGCCATCTTTCCCTTGCAGAAGACTGTATTTATTTAAATATTCTATAATTTATCTCGATATGCTCTTTATTTTACTGTCGAATAGTAATATAATTTAAATGTCTGTATTATTACGGGAGGAGAGTAAGCATGAATTCTGTTTTACTGCATCAATATTCTGTACTGGTGGATTTTCTTGCCGGAACCCTGGGGACAGACTACGAAGTCACACTGGATGACCTCTCGCGCAAGAACCCCTGTACTGTCGCGATCGCCAATGGCTACATCAGCGGCCGATCCGTCGGCGCTCCTCTCACAAAGCTTGCCATGAAGCTGATCAAGGAGCGAAGCTATGAGGACGAGTCCTATCGCCTGAACTACCGGAGCATCTCTTCCAGCGGACGGGTTTTGCGCTGCTCCACCTTCTTTTTAAAAAATGAGAGAGGAGCGCTGCAGGGACTTCTGGGCATCAATTTCGACGACCACCGCTATATGGAGCTCTCGGGGAAGCTTTTCGCGCTTTGCCACCCGGACAACTATGTGAATGACAATATCTCCGTGCACGCGCTCCGGAAAACCGATGTTCCCTTCCTCTCCTCGGAGGAGGGATCCCTCTACGAGAATGTCAATTCGGAGATCCGCTCGGCGCTCTATGCCGTGATCCGGAGCTCTGAGCTCCCGGCGAGCCGCCTGAAGAAGGCAGAGCGGGCGGAGATCATCCGGATCCTGAACAAAAAGGGAATCTTCATCCTAAAGGGCGCCATCCCCCTGGTCGCGGCCAAGCTCTCCTGCTCCTCCGCGAGCGTCTACCGCTATCTCTCCGAGCTCAAGAAGGAGGAGCAGCGAGAGTATCTGCAGCAGCATGAGGATGAGGAGCTGAATTCCATCCTGGACAGCATAAGCACCGGAGAGGCCGTGGAGAGCATCGGAACCTCGGAGACCTATCGCTCCACGGAATCCGCTTCTGAGGAAAGAAAGCGGGAGGCTGAAGAAAGGCGGAGAGAGGAAGACGGGGAAGAGGGCTTTTAGCCCCGAAGGGAAGCCAGAAAAGGACATCGAAAAAGATCTCGAGACAAATAAATGCTCCGCCCATCTCTCAAAAGGATGGACGGAGCATTTTTATGACGCGATTATGACGCGGACAAAATCTGCGCCGATACAGCGCGTGGAGGCTTATTTCAGAGTGACCTTTGCTCCCTCTGCCTCGATCTTCGCCTTGAGCTCCTCGGCCTCTGCCTTGGAGACACCCTCCTTCATGACCTTCGGAGCAGCCTCGACGAGGTCCTTCGCCTCCTTCAGGCCAAGGCCGGTCGCTTCGCGGACGACCTTGATGACCTTGATCTTGTTCGGGCCGATCTCGGTGAGCTCGACATCGAACTCCGTCTTCTCCTCCTCGGGAGCAGCGCCGGCGGCACCGGCCGCAGCCACCACGACACCGGCCGCGGCGGAGACTCCGAACTCCTCCTCACAGGCCTTGACCAGATCGTTGAGCTCCATTACGGAAAGCTCCTTGATCGCCGCAATAAACTCCTCAGTGCTCATCTTTGCCATTTTTGTTTTCCTCCATTTTTACAATTTTTACAATCTGTGATGCTCCGCCATATGGCGAATCCTGTACTTCAGCCTTTTGTCATGACGCCCCGTCAAGATAGCTACGCGGCCTCTCCCTCGCCCTTCTCCGCGATCTGCTTCAGAACGCGGGCGAAGTTTGTGACCGGAGACTGGATCGAACCCAGAAGTCTCCCGAGCAGCTCCTCCCTGGACGGGATCTCCGCCAGAGCCTGGACTTCCTTCTCGTCGTAGAGCTTCCCCTCGACGACAGCTCCCTTCAGCTCCAGCTTCGGAGCCGTCTTTGCGAACTTCGCGAGGATGCGGGCCGCAGCGGTCGCGTCATCCCTCGAGACCGCGATCGCCGTCGGTCCCTCCAAGAATCCGTCCAGCTGCGAAAAATCCGTGCCCTCCGCGGCTCTCTTGATGAGAGTGTTCTTAAAGACCTTGTACTGTACTCCGGCCTCTCTCAGCGTTTTGCGAAGCTGAGTATCCTCGGAGACGGTCAGGCCGCGGTAGTCAACCACTGTGGCCGATACCGCGCCGTCCAGAAGCGCCCGGATCTCATCGATGATCGGCTGCTTCAGTTCAACCTTTGCCATTTCGCTTTCTCCCTCCTTATGATACGAAAAACCCCATGCCAAAAGACATGGGGTCTACAAACAAAGCTTGTCTGTATCTTTCCTCGGCAGGCGCGGAATCGACTTTCAATGCCATGCATGACCTGCTGTCTTCGGCTCAATACCTTCGCTATGCTAGCATCCCGGACTCAAAATGTCAAGCGCCGCCGGAATGCTCTGAAATTCTTCCTTCTCCGCGCCTCGATCAGGCACCAAAGGGCACTGTGTCAAGCCGCACGCCGGGCCCCATGGTGGAGGTGAGCGTCGCGGACTTCATGTACACGCCCTTCAGGGTCGCGGGTCTCGCCTTCGCGATCGCGTTCATCAGCGTGTCCAGATTGGACTTCAGCTGCTCCTCTGTGAAGGAGGCCTTCCCCACCGGCACGTGGATGATGTTCGCCTTGTCCAGCCTGTACTCGATCTTACCGGCCTTCGTGTCCTCAATCGCCTTCGTGACATCCATCGTGACCGTTCCGGTCTTCGGGTTCGGCATGAGGCCCTTCGGTCCGAGGAGACGCCCGATCCGTCCGACGACGCCCATCATATCCGGGGTGGCGATCACGACATCATAATCGAACCAGCCGCCCTGGATCTTCGGGAGAAGCTCCTCCGCTCCCACGAAATCCGCACCGGCTGCCTGAGCCTCATCGGCCTTGGCGCCCTTTGCGAATACAAGGATCCGGACCCTTTTTCCGGTCCCGGCGGGAAGCACGACGGAGCCGCGGACCTGCTGGTCAGCGTGACGGCTGTCGCAGCCGGTCCTGATGTGCAGCTCGATGGTCTCATCGAACTTCGCGGTGGCATTCTTCTTTACAAGCTGGATCGCGTCGAGCTCCGCATATTTTGTCTGTCTGTCGACAGCCTTCAAAAGCTCAGCATATCTCTTTCCGGTTTTCATTCGCTTTCTCCTCCCTCTCCTTACTTCTCTACTTCGACGCCCATGGACCGGCAGGTTCCTGCGATCATAGACATGGCAGCTTCCAAAGATGCGGCATTCAAATCCTTCATCTTGGTCTCGGCGATCTTCTGGAGATCCTCCCTGGAGATCGTCGCCACCTTGTTCTTATTGGGCTCGCCGGAGGCCTTCTGCAGCTTGCAGGCCTTTTTGATCAGGACCGCCGCGGGAGGAGTCTTCGTGATGAAGCTGAAGCTGCGATCCGCGTAGACCGTGATAATGACAGGGATGATGACATCGCCTTCATTGGCGGTTCTCGCATTGAACTCCTTTGTGAATGCAACGATATTTACGCCGTGCTGTCCAAGCGCCGGTCCTACGGGGGGAGCCGGGGTCGCTTTTCCAGCCGGAATCTGAAGCTTGATATAACCTTCTACTTTCTTTGCCATTTCAGGCACCTCCTTGTGGTGATTGCGGGTAAACCCTCCCACGAGCCCGGGATCTCCATCCCAGAAGCCGTCGGCTTTGATCGGACTTCTCCGGGCGGTGGCTATCTTGTGATCCGGGAGCGCTGTCCCGGGGATTCCCATTTATCTTTATTTATCTCAGTTTCTGGATCTCTCCATAGGACAGCTCCACCGGAGTGTCCCGGCCGAACATCTCGACATTGATCGTGACGGTTCTCTTCTGCTCATTGATCTCCGTGATGACGCCGATGGTGTCCTTCCAGGCGCCGGAGGTCACATTGACGGTATCTCCCAGCGCGAAATCCACGAGGATCTCCGATTCCCGGTAACCCAGTATCCGGATCTCCTCCTCTGATAGGGGCACCGGCTTGGACCCGGGCCCGACAAAGCCTGTGACGCCCCGGGTATTTCGGACGACATACCAGGTCTCATCGTTCATAACCATGTTGACGAGGACATAGCCCGGAAACATCTTCTTGTCGGTCTTCTTCTCAACGCCGTTCTTCATCTCGATGACGGGCTGCATCGGTACGCTGACCTCCAGGATCAGATCCTGAAGTCCGCGGTTCTCGATGGTCTTTTCCAGATCCATCTTGACTTTGTTCTCATACCCGGAATAGGTATGGGCCACATACCAGCGCGCTTCGGAATTCGTTTCTGACATTGTCCCCCACCTTTACTTAAGAATATGTCCGAGCCCCCACTTCATGATGATGTCCAGCCCCGCGATGATGGCACCGATTACGATGCTGACCGCGATCGTCGCCGCCGACTGCTTTGCAACATCCTGTCTGTCGGGGAATACGATCTTCTGATACTCCATCTTCAGGCCATTCGTAAACGACTTAAGAAAGGATGTCTTCTCTTCCTGCATTACTTTGTCTCCTTATGAAGCGTATGCTTCTTGCAAAAGCGGCAGTACTTCTTCACTTCCATGCGATCCGGGTGAAGCTTCTTCTCCTTCGTGAGGAAGTAATTCCTCTGCTTACACTCTGTGCATGCTAAAATAATCTTTGTGCGCACGGCTGTTCACCTCCAATGATTTTTAACTCCGCATGACTACGAAATTAGTGCATAAAAAATGGGGCCCTGCCCCTGGAACTGAAAGAAGTGTACCATGGCCGACCCCACAGGTCAAGTATTTCTTGCTGTATCAATCCCCGCCGGACGCCGGAATGTACGCTATAGAACATTCCGGCATCTAAGAGGCCAAAGGAGCAAAGCCGCAGCACTGCCTTCCTTTACAGCGCGGGAGCTTTATTCCCGGAGCGACAGACAAAAGAGCCGTTATCCTATCGCTCCTGTCTCGTCTTCTCCGGGGTAAAAGTCAGAGCTTTCCCCTGCCCTCAGGAGAGATTCGACGGTGTAGCCTGTCTGGAGCCGCCGCCTGAGCCGCTGCCGGATCCCGATCCGCCGCCGGAAGAGGAGCCGCCGCCGGAGGAAGATCCCCCGCCGCCCCCTCTGGAGCCGCTGGAATTTCCTCTCTGCACCACATCATAGCCTCCGACCTTCACATCGGTCTTCTGCTTCGGAACCTCCTTCGTCTGGACCTTTCCGTCCACGACCCAGGCGCCGCCCTCATTTACGAGATAGCCGTCCGGCGTCTTCGTATTCGCGAGCATCCAGCCGTCCTTATCGAAATAGTAGCACTCCGCGATATTGTCCTTGTTTCCGTCGAGCCAGGCCCAGCCATCGTGCGGATAGGTCCCGTCCTCATTGTCAAACCACCAGTCATTCGGGCGGCTGACTCCCTTCTTCCAGCTTCCGGCAAACGCGGCAAAGCTTCCGATGAGCGTAAACGCCATGAGCGAAAGCGCAAGTCTCCTGATTTTCATCTCTTCCTTTCCTCCTTTGATGCCATACCTTTCCATCCCGGAGTTCCCGTCCATGAAACGGACTGGATTCCCACTGCGGAGAATCCGCCCGGGATAAAAGCCGCCTGCTTCGGGCCATGCCCTCCGCAGGAGCCGAAGCGATCCGCATTTCGGGCCTTCGCCCTCTCTGCTCCTCGCTGTCGGTCCATCCTCTGGCCATGTGTCGGTACTCGGTACTCACCCATATGGCCAATGCCCCAGATTATAGCACATAAAAGGAAGGCTGTCTTTTACAGTCTCCTGTCCTCTCCATTACAAAGCTTTATGCTTTCTTAAGGAAAGGAGTCCCTTCCTCCCCGCGGAAAGCCCTGCTCAGCGCTCTGCCCTCCCCGCGAGGCAGAGACTGTAGATTTTCGCCACGCCGGCCTCCCGGAGCGCGGACGAGCAGGCCTCGACCGTCGCCCCTGTGGTGAAGATATCATCGACGAGGCAGACCGAGCGGAGGCTGTCCGGAATCCTCCCCGGGCGGATCGCTCTTTGCATATCTCTCGCCCTCTCCTCCGGGTTCAGATTCTTCAGGGCCTTCGTATTCCGCACTCGGCGAAGGGCAGCGGGATAGACCGGAAGCTTCAGGAGCTCTCCGATCCGTTCCGCGAGAAGCTCCGCCTGATTATAGCCTCTCCTTCGAAGTCTTTCCCTGTGGAGCGGAACCGGAACCAGGGCGTCCAATGAGAGCGAAAGAAGCCTCTCTCCGATAAGCCCCGCGGAAAGCTCCCCATAGAAGGAGAGATACTCCCGCCTTCCATGGTATTTGATCCTCGCGATGGACTCGGAAATCTCATCGCTGTATTCGAGCAGGATGAAGCCAAGGTCAAAGCTGAAGCGCCTCCTCCTGCAGTTCTCACAAAGCTCCGCCTCCTCTGAAGCGATTCCTCTCCCGCATTTCAGGCAGCGGGGCCTTTGCATCGGCCGGATACAGGGGACGCAGGAGGGACAGATCCTCTCCCCGGGGGAGAGAACCCGGTCACAGATCGGGCAGCGGGGCGGGAAAAGCGAGGAGAGAACTGTCTCGCGAAGCTCCCCCAAAAGCGCTCCTCTCCAAGAAGAGATGGGCGGATCTCCCCGGGAAAATTTCATATCGACCTCCCAAAAGCAAAAATATACTTAAGTAAAAATCCTCTTCCTCAGCCATTCAGCCATTCATCGCCGAAAAAACAGCCCTCCCGCGCCGGGGGAAGCGGTCTGCGCGAAGGTATCCCCTGCCTGGCGTCTGATATAAGTTGATGTGAGTTTGAGTTTACGAAAAAGAGCCCGCTGAAAACAGATATCGCGGTCCGGATGGAAATGCTTCTCTCTTTTGATCTGAATTTACGAATTTACGGGAAGGATTCCGCCAAAAAGGGATGCTCTGCTCCGGATGCGAGCTCCCGGAGCTGCTCCGCCAAAGAGGAATAGCGCTTCGCCTCCGTCCCGTTCTCCAGCATGGCCCGAAACGCCCCGGGGTCCCCCACAAGGCAGACGCAGCGCTTTGCCCGGGTCACTGCTGTATAGAGAAGGTTCCGGTTCATGAGAAGCTGCGGCCCCTGATACATCGGGATGACGACCGCCGGATATTCCGAGCCCTGGGACTTATGGATCGTGATCGCATAGGCGAGATCCAGGTCCTCGCAGTCCTTAAAGCGGTATTCCACGCTTCGCCCGTCGAAGTCCACCATCAGCGTCTCGCGGAGGGCATTGATCTCCCGGATAATTCCGATGTCCCCATTGAATACTCCCTCTCCCGTCTCAATGGGGATGCCGAAGCGGCCGCGGAGCTCCCAGACGAGATTATAATTGTTCCGGACCTGCATCACCTTATCGCCGAGCCGAAAGAGAGTGCCGTTCAGCTCCTTCTCCGCCTTCTCTCTCCCCGGGGGATTCAGCTCCGCCTGAAGAAGCGGATTCAGCCGCTCTACGCCGAGCGCCCCCTTCCTCTGGGGCGTCATGACCTGGATGGAGAGCGGGTCCGTCTTCAGATAGGCGGGAAGCTTCTCCAGAAGAAGCCTCGTCACAGACTGCGTGATCCGCTCCGGACTCCCGCTCCGGATGAAGAGGAAGTCCCGCGAGGGCTTCCCGAGATCCACTTCCCTGCCCTCATTGATCCGGTGGGCATTCACGACGATGTCGGACTCCATGGCCTGCCGGAAGATATGCCTTAAGGAGATCGTCCGGACGAGCTCGGAGGAGATGATATCCCGGAGGACATTTCCCGCCCCGACCGAGGGGAGCTGATCCGCATCTCCAACGAGAATCAGCCGGCAGCCCTGCGGCACGGCCCGGAGGAGTGCATGCATCAGGCGAAGGTCCACCATGCTCATCTCATCGATGATGAGCAGCTCGCAGTCGAGGGGATTGGACTCATCCCGCTCAAAATGCCCTCTCCCTCCCCTCTTTCCGCCCTCCTCGTCCTCCGGTCTCCCCTGGTACTCGAGCAGGCGGTGAATCGTCTTCGCCTCCCAGCCCGTGGACTCGCTCATCCGCTTCGCCGCTCTCCCGGTCGGCGCCGCGAGGGCGATCGTCTTTCTCTCCATTGAAAAAAGGCGGAGAAGCGTCCGGATCGTCGTCGTCTTTCCCGTGCCGGGGCCCCCGGTGATCACCAAAAGGCCGGACTCCGCCGCGATGGAGACCGCCTGCCTCTGCAGGGGATCCAGCTCGATCCCCTCCTCCCCCGTGATTTCAGCGATCCTCCTCTCCGTCTCCTCCTCTTCGCTCCCACCGAGATTTCGATTCAGAGAAAGAAGCAGGGCCGCGGTCTCTCTCTCCGCATAATAAAGAGAGGAGCGGTAGACCCTCTCCCCCTTTACCTTGATCTTTCCCCGCATCTGAAGTTCCGAGAGACAGGCCGGAAAATCCGGAATCGAGAGGGACAGAAGCTCCTCCGCCGTAGTCTGGAGAAGCTGAAGCGGCAGGTAGCAATGTCCCTGTATCTCCGACTGCGAGAGCGCGTAGAGGATGCCGGACTCCAGCCGGAACTCAGACTCCTCCGCTATTCCCGCCCGACGTGCGATCTCATCGCACTTCTGAAAGCCGATCCCCTCGATATCCTCCGAGAGCCGGTAGGGGTTCTCCCGGATCAGATCATAGAGCTTGTTTTTATACTGCGCATAGATCTTTCCCGCGAGATTCACGGAGATCCCGTAGCCCTGGAGGAAAATCACCGCATCCTGCATATCCCTCCGGGCATTCAGAGAGGCGGCGATATCCATCGCCTTCTTCCGCGAGATCCCCCGGATCTCCGAAAGCCTCTCCGGCTCCTCCGAGATGATCTGCATGGTCTCCATGCCGAATTGCTTCACGATCCGGGAGGCCGTGGCAGGCCCGATCCCCTTCACCGCCCCGGAGCCAAGATATCGCTCCAGCGCTTCCTTATCTCCGGGTGCCTCCGCCTCATAGCTCTCTATGACAAACTGAAGGCCGTAGATCGGGTGCTTCGTCTCATGCCCCTTCGCCCGGATCGTCTCTCCGGCCGCAAGGGACGAGACCGTTCCGACGAGTGTGAGCTCCTTTCCGTCCTGCACCGCGGAAAACACGGTGTAGCCGCTCTCCTCGCTCCGAAAGATGATGTGATCGATATAGCCCCGAAACTCCTCCATGGCTACAGATCTTCTTCGTCCCGCGCGGAGATATCGATGAAGCGGCCTGTGCCGATCGCGACGGCCGTCAGCGGATCCTCCGCGAGCATGGTATTGATGCCGGTCTTCTCCTGCATGAGCTTATCCAGGCCGTAGAGGAGGGAACCGCCTCCCGTCATGACAATCCCCCGCTCGTAGATATCCGCCGCAAGCTCCGGCGGAGTCCTCTCCAGGACATTGTGTACGGCATTGATGATCATCGCGATCGGATCGGCCAGCGCCTCCATGATCTCATCCGAGCTCACCACGACCGTCTTTGGAAGCGCTGTCACCAGATTCCTTCCGCGGACCTCCATCGTCACATTCTCCGGCCGCTTGCTCGCGCAGCCGATATTGATCTTGATATCCTCCGCGGTCCGCTCTCCGATCAGGAGATTGTGCTTCTTTCGCATATAGCGGAGGACGGATTCGTCGAAGTCATCTCCCGCGATCTTGATGGACTCCGATACCACAGGCCCGTCCAGAGCGATCACCGCGATGTCCGAGGTCCCCCCTCCGATATCGATAATCATATTCCCCTGGGGCTTTGAGATGTCTATGCCGGCCCCGATCGCCGCCGCCACCGGCTCCTCGATGATCGTCACATCTCTCGCCCCGGCGTGATAGGCCGCGTCCTCCACCGCCTTCTTCTCCACTTCCGTCGCGCCGCTCGGGATACAGACAGAGAGACGGGGCTTTCGGAGCGTCCGCTTCCCCACCGCCTTATTGATGAAATGCTTCAGCATCTGCTCCGTCCTCGTATAGTCGGAGATCACACCCTTTCGGAGGGGCCGCACCGCCACGATATTCTCCGGCGTCCTGCCGAGCATCAGCCTCGCATCCTCCCCATAGGCCAGAATCTTATCATTGTCCCTGTTTACCGCCACAACAGACGGCTCCTTCAGAACCACACCGCGTCCCTTTATATAAACGAGAATGCTGGATGTCCCCAGATCTATCCCTATATCATTTGAAATAAGTGAAAACATGGCTTCCTCCGCTCAGTTCCAAAATCCTGATTTTTCCTATAAGTATAACGGAAAGCCCTGATTTTTGAAAGCCCCCTTATCCCGGAAGAAGGCGGAATTCTCGTTCGTATTTCCGTCAAGTTTTCTTTATAATTTTTAGAATCCTTTTAGAGCATAGACATACTTTAGACACAAAGAAACTTTATAGTATAAGACAGTTACAGAGATGTAACTGAAAAAGCTTTTCATACTCATACTCTGGAGCCCTCTCCTGAAACCGGGCTCCAGAGCCCCCTTCAAAACGGCATAACGGGTCTTGCTTTTTTCCCCCCTTCCAGCGAGGCCCTTCCTATATTCGATAAATCGAGCCCCGGCGGAGAAAACCACTCCATCGGGGCTCTTTGATTGCTTCCGCCGCACAGAGCTTCCCCGGCGGATCCTCTCCGCCGGGGAAGCCTCGGTCTCTCTTCCCGCTTCGCCGCTTATCTCGCCCCGGAGATTCCGAGTGCCGCCGCGAGCGCGGAAAAAGCCGGCAGAGATCTCTCGATCACCTTTCCGGGAACGCAGTAGGCAATCCTGACATAGCCGGGGAGCCCGAAGCCGTCGGTCGGCACCACGATGATATGCTGCTCCTCCGCCGCCCTCGCAAAGGCCTGGGCATCCCCGCCCGGAGCCCTCACCAGGAGATAGAAGGCCCCTTCGGGCTTTGCACAGTCAAAGCCCAGGGACAAAAGCTCCGCATAGAGAAGACGGCGGTTTTTGTCATAGAAGTCGAGCGTGGTCCGGACGTCGAGGCACTCCGCGATCGCCCTCTGAAAGAGGGAGGGAGCATTCACGAAGCCGAGACAGCGGTTTGCAATCACAAGGGCCGGCATGAGCTCCTCATAGCCGTCTACCTCCTTTCGGAGAGCGAGGTAGCCGATCCTCTCCCCGGGGATCGACAGGGTCTTCGAAAAGGAATAGAGGTAGATGCTGTTTCGCAGAAAGCCCGGGACATAGGGAACCACTCCGCCGTCATAGACGAGCTCCCGGTACGGCTCATCGCAGATCAGGTAGATCGGGCGCTCATAGCGCTCCTCCGCCTCCTGCAAAAGCGCGCCGAGCCTCTCCAGCTGCTCCCTGGGATAGAGCGCCCCGGAGGGATTATTCGGATTATTGATGATGACGGCCCTCGTCCTCCGGCCAAGAAGCTTCGGAAGAGCGGAAAGATTCAGCTGGAAGCTCTCCGTGTCCGGCGGCACGACAGAGAGCCTCCCCCCGTAGTTCTCCGCATAGGCGCGGTACTCCGTGAAAAACGGGGCAAAGGCGATGACCTCATCTCCGGGATTTAAAAGAGTCCGGAGAACGACGTTGAGGCCTCCCGCCGCGCCGTTTGTCATAATGATGTCCTCCTTGTCATAGGACATCAGAAAGCGCCGGTTCAGGTTCTCCGCCACCTTCTCCCTCACCTCATCGTAGCCCGCATTTTTCATATAGCCGTGCACATCCTGAGGCTCCTGGTTCTCCAGGATGCTGATGACGGCATTTTTCACCTCATAGGGAACCGGAGCCATGGGATTTCCCAGGCTGAAATCATAGACGTTCTCCCTCCCGAAGGAGGCGGCCAGCTCCTGCCCGCGCTCAAACATCTTCCGAATCGCCGAGTTTCCCTCCATCCGTCTTTCCATACAATCTGATATCAGCATATTCCTGTCCGGAAAGATTCTCTCCTCCCGCCTCCTTTCCCTTCCTATGCTTTCCTCTCATCGCGACCTCCTTCAGATCGGCAAAAGAGGACTTGCCGGACACCGCTTCCGGATTGTTCCGAAGCATGGTCTTCGACCACCAGCTCATCCTGCCGCTCTTATCGCTCCCCCCATCCTGGAGCAAAGAAAGCCTGGCCTTCATCTGTTCCAGCTGCAGCTTTAAGGAATGCTGCGACTCCTCCGGAGAAGCCCCGCGCCCGGTCTTCGCGCCGATCGCGGAGAGTCCGGCGCGCACCGTGGAGACCGCCGCGCCCATGGTGTTTCCCGCCACGGCCTTCGCCGCCGCCATCTTCCCCTCGCTTTTCTGAATCTCCCGGAAATACTCTGCATTGGCGTTGAGCCCCGCCTTTGCCGTCTCAAGACGGCTGTAGACCTCCTGAATGGAAAGCTTCAGGCTCTGGATCTCCTCCGAGCTTTCCGCAAGCCTGCTGAGCCGATCCCGAAGGTCCAATGCCCCGAAGACCGATGCCACGGCGTCCTCGATAAAGAGCGTATAAAGCATCGTATTCACCACGAGAAAGGTAGAGTAGGACCAGTTTCTGGAAATCCTCTCTATATGGGGATGAATGAATTCCGTGATGAAAAGCGCAAGGACCCCCCAGCCGATGGCTGCGTAGAGACAGATATAGCCGTGAAAATTAAAGGGATTATGGGAATAATCCCACCACCTCATGTTAAACAGGTGCTCCATGAGAAGCCCCGTGAAAAGCTCCAGCGCCGTGCCGCCGAAAAAACCGGTCAAAAAGACCAAAATGTGCCGATCCCGATAGGGCCAGACCAGAAGAATCAAGAGCGTCGCGCCGCTCCCGTAGAGCGGCAGCCATGGGCCGTGACAAAAGCCGCGGTTTCTGAGATGCCCGGACTTCAGAGAACAGTAGAACGACTCGAAAACCCAGCCCAGAATGCAGTAGCTCATAAAGAAGATGCTCCACTGCAAAATGCTGTAGCCTTCTATCGTCTCCATCAAAACCTCCTGCACCGGACATAACGCCGCATCCCTCTCCGGAAGGGCCTTAGGACTTATGATAAAACGGATAGCGGTGCTTGTCCAGTCTTTTCGGGAGCCGAAGCCCTTTTTCTCAAACTTTTGTTCTGTATTTTCGTGCTTCTGTGCGCTGCTTTTCCGCCCGCCTCGGGGGAAGAAGGCCGAGCAGCAGATCCGGAAAGCCCTGCAGCCTGGAAAAAAAAACGGTGAGCGAAGAGTGAGAGAGGAGGACGGAGAGAAGCAGGGAGAAAAAGAGCATGAAGATGGTCAAAAGCTTCGGGCAGACGGACATAAGCTTCGGATAGCCCGCTGCGAGAAGCAGATCCCGGATCGGGCGGTGAAGGATATAGATCTGGAGCGTCCTCTCCCCGATCTTCCTGAGAGCTCCCCAAAGAAGCTCCCGCCTCTGAAGGATCGGGATCAGCAGGAAAATGCTGAAGGCGATCGAAAGGGAAAAAGGATACCAGAGAAGCCGGAGGAGCCAGGGAAAGGCCCTGAGAGGCTCCGGCATGCCGGAGAAGCCGAGCTTCCGGTACCAGCCCCCGTAAAAAAGCTGAAGATAGGGGGAGAGGAGAGAGCGGGCCTGAAGAGCCGAAAAGAGGGAGAGGGAAAGCCCGGTGAGGATGCAAAGCCCCTCCTTCAGACTCCCCCTCTCCGGGCAGAGCTCCTTAAGGCCCTGCACGCCGAGAAAGTAGGCCAGGAAAAAGAAGGGCAGAAAGGCCGTCACCCGGTCCAGGCTCAGCAGGTCCTTTATCCCCTCCGCGTCATCCATGTATCCGAAAAGCAGCGAAAAAAGCAGCAGGAAAACCATGATAAAGCATTTCTCCCCCCTCGTCCGATAGAGAGACAGGGGGAGGATGAGCAGGTACCAAAAGAAAAGGGCGAGCAGATACCAGGGCGCGCCGGACTCGTGCAGAAGGTCCGGAAGGCTCCCGCTCGGACCATAGGCGAGCCGCTCCGGAAAAAAGACGATAAGCTTATAGCAAAGATAGAGCCAGAGGAGGGAGAGCGGACGCCCGAAGCGATAATGCCCGTCCTTTATGACGGAGGAGGAAAAAAGCCCGGAGAGGAAGACAAAGGCCGGCATATGAAAGCTGTAGATCCAATAAAAGATGCCGTTGACAAATCCCCCTCCCAGGTCCTTTAGCGGAAGCAGGAAATGTCCCGCCACGACGAGCACGATGAGGAGCCCCTTCATGACGTCAAGCCGCTCCTCTCTTTTTCTGCCTTCCATCCCTCCTCCTGAAATCTCCGGCCGCAGACAGAGCGCGGCAGCCTCTTCCCCCGCTCAGGTCTCAGGCCGCTTTTCTTCTCCGCCGCTCCCGCAGTGCCGACAGGGCCTCTCCCAGAGCCTTTCCGACTGCCGGAGTAAGCGCATCTTCGCTTCCCCCGCAGTGCCGACAGCTATTCGCATCCCGGCCGAAAAGCCGCTCACAGAAGCCTCTTCAAAATCCAAAGCTCCGCCGCCCCGTATACAGGCCGTCCTTTGCCTCATCATTTCGTATCGCCATAAAGATAAGCCATGCGCTGCTTTCCTTCTCCGATGCTCCCGCAGTGCCGGCGGCGACTTACGCGAAGTACGGCTTTACGGCAGCGGCCAGCGCCTCCTTCTCCTTCTTCGCCTCCTCGAGATCCTTCCCGAGCGTCGTATAATAGGCCTTGATCTTCGGCTCTGTGCCGGACGGGCGGACGATGACGGTCGCGCCGTCCGAAAGCTCATAGATCAAAACATTCGCTCTCGGAAGTCCGGTCTCCTCCGTCTTCTCGTAATCCTTCACCTTGACGACGGCCTTCCCCGCAAACTCCTTCGGGGGCTCGGTCCGAAGCTTCTCCATGATCGAGGCCATCTTATCCATCCCGGAGAGTCCCGGGAACTCAAAGCTGTCCACCGCGTTCAGATACCTTCCATAATCGCGGTAGAGCTCCTCCAGTCTCTCCTTCAGAGAAGAGCCGACAGAGCGGTAATAGGCCGCCATCTCGCAGATCAGCATGGAGGCGACGACGGCATCCTTATCCCGCACATAGTCTCCCGCAAGATAACCATAGCTCTCTTCGAAGCCAAAGATAAAGCGCTCCGCCTCTCCCGCCTTCTCAAGCTGGAGAATCTGATCCCCGATCCATTTAAAGCCCGTCAAGGTATGCCGGAGCTCTACGCCGTAGTGCTCCGCCACCTTGTCCGCAAGCGGCGTGGATACGATGGACTTCACAGCGACCGGCCGCTTCGGCATGCTCCCCTTCTCGATCCTCCCGGAGGCGATGTAATCGAGGAGCAGGACTCCCATCTCATTTCCCGTCACAAGCTCATATTCCCCGTCCGGACAGCGCACTGCGACCCCCACCCGATCCGCGTCCGGATCCGTCGCAAGCATGAGATCCGCGCCGGTCTCCCGGGCAAGCATAAGACCCTTTTCCAGCGCCGCATAGATCTCCGGATTCGGATAGGGGCAGCTCGTAAAATAGCCGTTTGGATACTCCTGCTCCGGGACGATCGTGATATCCGAAATCCCGATATCCTGGAGCACCCTCGTGACCGGCACAAGGCCCGTCCCATTCAGCGGGGAGTAGACCAGCTTAAGTTCCGCCGTCCGGCAAAGCCCCGGCCTCACCTGACGGCTCTCGACCGCCTCATAGAAGGCCGACTTGCAGTCCTCCGAGACAAAGCGGATCAGCCCCTTCTCCACCCCCTCGGAGAAGCTCATATACTTCGCCCCATTTAAGACATCCGTCTTCTGAATCGAGGCATACACCACTGCCGCGGCATCGTCCGTCATCTGGCAGCCATCCGGTCCGTAGGCCTTATAGCCGTTATACTGCGCGGGATTGTGGGAAGCTGTCAGCATGATGCCCGCATTGCAATGATAGTAGCGGGTCGCAAAGGACAGCGCCGGGACCGGCATGAGCTCCTCATAGATCCGGACCTTGATGCCGTTCGCGGCGAGAACAGAGGCCGCATCCCTCGCAAAGCTCCAGCCCTTCAAGCGGCTGTCATAGCTGATCGCGACGGTCTGACTCCCGCCCTGCGTCTTCACCCAGTCCGCGACCCCCTGCGTCGCCTGCCGGACCACCCAGATGTTCATCCGGTTTGTGCCAGCGCCGAGCGTCCCGCGAAGACCGGCCGTCCCGAATTCCAGAGACTTCGCAAATCTCTCCCGGATCGCCTCCTCATCCCCCGAAATCTCCCGAAGCTCCCTCTTCAGATCGAAATCGACAAGATCCGCCTCCAGCCATCGCCGATACTCTTCTGTAATCATAGCCCTCTCCCTTCACGAATTCACAGAAACGCTCACAAACGTTTTCTTCATGATACAAAACTCCGCCTTCTCCGTCAATATTCCGAAGGTCTGCCCCTTCGAAAGGAAGAAAAGTATCCTCTTTGAAAGATCCCTTCAAGCTAAGACACCGAATATCTCTAAAATGATAATACCCTCACATACTGCTGTCAGAAGAGTGATCACCGTTAGAGTGAGGGTATATAGTATCAGCTCCCTATTGACGACCTTGGTTCTCCTCATGAAATAAATCAGCTCCCAGAGCCTCGCGATATCCAGACTCAGCACCAAGCCGACGGTCCAGAAGGAAGTTATCAGCACAAAGTCCGCATTTTTTTTGCATATGAGATGCAGAATGATATAGACATAGCAAAACAATGCCGCACAGATACTATAGACCATGAGGATCAGATCCATGGCTGTTATCTGAAAATCTGTACCCATGTAGACGAGTCTTCGCAGGCTTTCGCTCGGCCAGTACAGGTAAATGCCGGTATCCCAGCTCCTTCCGAAGGGTTTTTCCCAGATATCCTGCCAGCTTTTCTCCCGTTTCCGTCTCCTCCAGTTCAGGAAGAGATAGAGACCTATGGTGAGACTAAGGATCAGACCATATTTGAGGAAAAAATTGAATATCTTCGTTAGATTATACTCCATATTCCCTCCATCGATACCTATCAGTCTTCAAAGCGCCGCTCTATCTGCTGTCTGCCGCTGCTTCTTCCATCCAAATTCATTCATAATGATAGCGGAGCTCCGTATGCTTCAAGAGTATATTTCCCATGGTGACACCAGCGGAATATGTAGCCGCAAAACCAGGGAATATGATAAACATCCAATATAAATGAAGCATCCTATCCCTAAGCTCGATCTCCTCTACACTATAAAACTCCGAGGGATTGGATGGGTTGTACCTGATTGCTGTTCTTGCAAAGATTTCTCTTTTTTCTTCAAATAAAAAGGATTTATGCCGATAGGTCTTTCCGTCCAACTTCATCTCGTAGATTGGAAAGAAAAAATTCTTTCCTTTCATAGAGAGACAGTCATATTCCACGACTGCCGCCGTATTTTCGACCGTCACAGCGCTAAAATCGATCCGCATTAACTTGATCTGCTTATTCAGGCACCAAAACACCCATCCTACGATAATGATATAACAAATGCACTCTCTCAGAAACTCATGCTTCCTCTCCATCTTATTCCCTCAGTTTGTTATCGGGCAGGCCTTCCTCCGCTCAGCTTAGATCAACGCAGCGGTCGATACCGCCGCTTTTTTCCTGATGATTTAAGCTCCGCTGTTCTTTGCGGTACCTTCCGACACCAGGCAGCAGTCAGAGAGGCTCATCAGGAAACGATAAGGTCCTTCTGGAATTCAGCTTCCTGATATATTTCCAGTCCTGCATCGGCAGCAGCAGCTTCTCCGGAATAATCCGAAAACTCTTCTCCTTCTCATCCAGAAGGATATTGAAGATATAATCTCCCATCGGCATTTTCCTGAGAGAGACCGCTCTGCATGACTTAAAACATAAACTATGCAGCTTCCCATCCAGCGCAAAGCGCATACTGCATGACCCATGATTCTTTTGGATCTGCGCCAGGCCCAGATAAACATAATCATCCTCAAAATATTCCAACTTTATTCTTTCTGCTGCCGCAATCCAAAACGCCCCTATAATCCCTATGCCGATAAAAAATAAGGTCTTTCCATCAAACAGAAAAATATCCAAAGCACGAATAAAATACAAAGGCATCACCACAAGGAGCGCCGCTGTTCCGCCCCTCAGCATTATTTTTGCTCTTATCTTTCTCGATAATTTCCCCAGAACTTTATTCAGCTTATCCGGATTTTTTTCTAATGCATGTTTCCATAAAAGACGGTTCAACTGTTGTACTTCCTCTTCCCGTAAATCCCGCCTCCTCTGCTTATTGTCATCCTCTTTCCAATGATAATAACAATACGCATAATCCGGATCGGATAAGCTTCCCTCCGGACAGATTCCCGTCTCCCTCTCTATCCGGTGCATAAGCTCTCTCCACTCTCTTCTTGTAAGCAGGTTCATATCAAAGGAAATCTGACTGCCGTCGTCCATTTCAAATAAGATCTCATTGGGAGAATTGAACCTATTGTGATAAAAAAATTCCAGGGGATGTCCCAGAATCTCTTTCGTCAGCCCATAACGTTTCAGCCGGCACAAAGAAATTTCATCTCTTCTCGTCTCGCATTCCCACTGTGGGTTTCTCTTGTCATAAAGGGAGCTCATCCGGCAAACTTTCATTTTCCCATCCTTTATATGAATGCCTTCCCACTTCGATGCGGAATGCAGCAGATATGCCAGACCGCCCCACACAAACACCGGGAAAGCGATACACAAAAGATATGCCAAAAGCACGAACTCCCCGTCCTCGTAAAATGCCTGCGTCTCCGACATCGTCCACAAGAGCCAGCTCAAACCGAACCACAGAAACACCTTTTCCAGCAGTTTATTCCCTTCTATCCCAAATACTACTTCGGAACTCTGAATTTTTTCCATTGAGACCCTCGCTTAAATACTGCAATCTTTCCACACTCCAATAAATAATGAGATCTATTTCTTGATAGCGCAAGCCTGACAGAACTCGTTTTAAAGTAAGATCCCGAATATCTCCAATAAAATAATACTAAGCGTGGCCAAAGTCAGAAGCATGGTCATCCCTAAATTAAATACTTGTAATTCCAAATCTTTATTTATGGTCTTAGTTTTCTTCATAAAGTATAATATCTTCCAGAACATCCCGATATTCATACTCAGCATAAGTCCACCTGCCCAGAATTCTATTAATAAATCCATTTTCACACTTTTTCCGTATATGACATTTGCGATAATATAAGCATAACATAGCAGCATCGCACAAATATCATAGGATATTATGATCAGATCCATAGCCGTTATCTGAAAGTCAGCTCCCATATATAGAAATTTACGTATTATTGTTCTTGAAGATAAGATGTAAATATTGGTGTCCCAGTTTCTCCAGCAGATCCTGTTCCGCTTTTTCTCGAATCTTCTCCGCCTCCAATTCAAGAAAATATAAAGCCCGATAGAAAGAACAAGTATTTTCCAGTATCGAATAAGAAGGATAAATATATTCAAAGCCTCACCTCATTTAAACTCACATAAGCACTGGCCAATCATGTCCAATTTTTCGAGATAACATATTTACCTGACCAGAAAATCTGATTATAAGATTCTTCAAGCAACTATCATAATATTAAAATTCAGTTGAATAACTGATTAAGCTCCGGGTATCTGTAAAGCATTAAATCTATAGAAAGTTGAGCTCTTGAAAAAATTATAATATTAGGGGCCAGTATAAGTACCCACCAAAATGAATGAATCCCCCTTTCCCTGCATTTCAGTTCCCGTTCACTGTAAAATTCTGATGGATCAGTTGGATTATATTTCACTATTTCTCTTTCAGATCCTTCTTTACTTTTCGGCAGAAAGGATTCATGCCGATATATTCTCCCGCCCAACTCCATTTCATAGATTGGATAATCATACAATGTTCCCTCTTGGGAGCGATGAATATACCCGATGATCACCGCAGTATTTTCCGTTAAATCTTTAAAATTTATCTGTAATAATTTGATTTGATTGGAGAAAACCCACACCATACTCCCTAAGAGAATCAAATATGCGATACACTCTTTAAAAAATACATTTTTTCTTTCCATATTTCTTCCTCATGGTATCACCGGACGGGCTTCTTCCCCCGGCAAAAATAATTCCCCTGTTCATTCTCCGCTGAAAGAATCAGATGTTTTCGATCGATTTTACCCCATACGCATCCGCATCCATGCCTATATATCATAGCCAGCCTGCCGAAGCACCCCTCTATCTGCTTATCTATCTCAGCCATCTCCATCCAAACTCATTCGTAGTGATAGCGGAGCTCCGTATGCTTGGAGAGTATGATTTCCATAGAAAACTTGGATTCAAATGCAGCTATCAGCCCGGGAACTATTGTAAACAGCCATTGAAAATGAAGCATCCTGTCCCTAAGCTCGATCTCCTCTACACTGTAAAACTCCGAGGGATTGGACGGATTATATCTGACTTCTGTTCTCTCAAAGCTTTCCTTTTTTTCAAATAAAAAGGATTTACGCCGATAGGTCTTTCCGTCCAGCTCCATTTCATAGATTGGGAAGTAAAAATGCGTTCCTTTCATGGAGATACAATCATATTCCACAACTGCCGCCGTATTTTCGGCTGTCACATCCCCAAAATCAATCCGCATCAGCCTGACCTGTATGTTCAAGCACCAAAGTATCCAGCCTATCAATACAGTACAATAAATGCACTCTGCAAGAAAACCATACTTCCTTTCCATCTTATTTCCTCAGCGAGTTATTGGGCAGGCCTTCTTCCATTCAGACCTCAGTTTATCAAGCAATGCCATTAACCCCTTCTCTATCGCTTAATAAAATACTCGCTCTCTTCCCTCCCGGTCCGTCAGTCTCTCCACGCTTCCATCCACATTGCTCAGGTAATAAAGTCCTTCCTCTCCCCTCTTTCTAACAGGCCAGCGGCTTCCCCTGCCCTTTTTGTCTGTCATGAGCATCCTCCGCCGGAGGCAGTTATATTCGCTCCTGCCATCCCGCCTTCTTTCAGTCCGTTGCTCCACAAAAAGTGCTGTCAAATCATGAAATCAGCATTTCTTTGCTTTTAGACTAGCACTGTCCCCCTCTTCTGGATTGAATATTTTGTTGCAATCTTCTTACAATATGATTTTATTTGAATTCTATTTTAACCACTCACTTAATAAGTAATCTCTATACCTTAACCTCTCCCATAACCGCCTATAAGAAGAGCATAAAGCTTTCGATCCATACTTTGTCTGCCGGTCCGTCATGCGGAATATATCCCTTCCGCTCAGGATCAAATCCGAAACGATGAGCAGCCGCTGTCCGCAGGAAGCTAATGTGTACTTCGGTATGCCCTATACCCCTCTTTGAGAATAAGAGCGTTGACTGTATCATCAAGATATTACAGTTTACAGAGAATAGAAAAAATGCTCTCTGCCTCCAAAAAATGAACCGAATTCCTCCCCCGGGGATCTTATTAACAGAGGCAGCAAAAAAGCACAGCAGGGAGGCAGGCTTTGACAGCGGAAAAGCCGCACAGCGCATGAAAGAAGCACAAAGGAGACCGCCTGATGATGACAGAGATAAAAGACTTCCGGCAGGAAGCGAAAAGAGAATTTTTCGATAGGGAAGCCTTTGACCGACTCTACGAGGAATATCATCTCCTGCTCTACCGAAGCGCCCGCCTCATGCTCGCAAATCCCCATGATGCGGAGGATGTGCTCCAGGAAACCTTCCTCGCGGCCTACCTGCATCGAAAGGAGCTCCGTGACCCCGCAAAGCTTCGAAGCTGGCTTTTTCGCATCATGGTGAATAAAGCCCACCGGATCGGGGCGAAATCTTCCCGCGAAACGGCCATAGAGGATATACGGGAATGGGTCGATCGGTATACGGGACCGCAGTCCTCCGGGATGTCCGGGCTTGAGGATCTCCCCCGGCGGCTGGACATCCGAGATGCTCTTTTGGAGATGGAGGAGAAGCTGCGCACAGTTCTGGTTCTCTACTATTACGGAGAGATGTCTGTGAAGGAAATCGCGGGAATATGCGGCTGCTTCGAGGGAACTGTGAAATCGCGGCTTCACAGAGGCCGAAAGGAGCTCCGAAAAAAACTGGATTTTTCAGAGCCGGAAATACAGCGGGCAGAAGAAGCAGAAAAGGAGGTCAAAAGCCATGCGTAAAATCAACTCCGAAGACGACTTTCTTTCGGACCAGAAGATCAGGGAATCCCTCAAAGCCGCGGTCTCAGAGTTCCGTCCCTCCGACCTTTGTAAGAGCCGGATCGATGCGTCTATCTCCTCTTTGCAGAACTCCGAAAAAAGAAAGGATGGCAAGAATATGAACAAGATGACAAAGGCCGCGGCGCTCATCGCCGCCTGCGCTCTGATCGGCGGAATGGGCGTCTTCGCCGCCGGAAAGATCACAGGGACCATGGTAAGCAGCTATTCCGATTATGACTACCTCCGCTACAGCGACCTGGAAAAAGCGGAGAAAAAGGCCGGATATCAAATCCAGGCTCCGGAAAAGCTTTCCGAGAGCTGCCCAATGGTTGGAATCCGGCTTCTGGAGATCTCTGACACCGATGACGATGGGAACAGCTACAACGGTCGAAAGGGGATTGAGCTTGAATACCGGGCGGAAAACGGCAGAGGAGAGAGTCTGAGTTTCACTGCGGAGCCGATCCCTGCCGAAGCAAAGCCGCTCTCTGAGGAAAGCTCCTATCAGGAGGTATGGGAGATCAACGGGCAGAAGGTCTATTATCTTAGAACAAGGACCCTGTTCCTCCCCCCGAATGAAAAGCCGAGTGAAGAGGAGAAAGCCTTGGAAAGAGACGACCCCTTCTTCCAGATCAGCTATGGAAGCGAAAAGAGAGAGCAGATCGAAAGTACCTCTCTCATCTTCCGTTCCGGCGCTGTCCAGTACACCCTTTTCGACTTCGGTGCCCACTTCAGCACCGAGGAACTGCACCAGTTTGCCGAAAGGCTTCTGGAGGAGAAAAAGTCTATTTCATGACTTCCTCGACACTGACCTTTCGATCCTCCCTCAGGAAGAGAGGCGACATCAGCAATATCAGCAACGGCGATGGCGGCGCAAGCCGCCTCGCCGTTCATCAGGTCCTTAAACTCATCAGGGATCAGAGTACCATGCATTACGCTCTTAAAAAAACGGGAGAAGTTTTCCGATTAAAGATTAAAACTCCCTTTCCGCACTGAGATATCCATTATCTCCCAGGATAGAGGAAAGTAGGAAATGTCAGTCCATCGGATGCATTTTCTCCCACTTCTCCATATTTTCCTTATATTTTTTCTTGAGCTTATCACACAGCCAAAAAATCATATCGAAGATAAACAGCCATGCCGCCGCACGAACCACGGTCCCCAGAAGCAGTGGACCCAAGAAACCGGAAGGAATATTAGTATCTATAAACATGTCATATAGTGCATATATCGTGATAACAACCGCGAGTGCACCATCTGTACACGCAAAAATCAAATAAGCAGAGGCATTCACTTTAATTTCTTTGACAATAGCAATCATGATAAAGCATATACATAGAATATATAGCGATGGGATTATAAACAGCAGGCAGAAAATAGATACTTCTGAAAAAAATTCCGTGGAATCCGGCAAATCTATTACCTTCATCATACCAGCTTCTACACAAGTACACAAAATGGATATTGCTAATAAAGCAAGCGCCCTCCCCCAATATTTCAGCATGTCTTTCCCTTTCTATCATAGACACCAAGCCCGAAAAATGATCCACTCAAGTTTCTCTTCAAAAAATATGAAGATGAGCATAAAATTCGGGAGATCAATGAGTCTCTGAAAAGCCAAATATCATGATCCTCCTCTACTTTCTCCAATATCTTCATTCTCCGTCGGGAGCATAGCTCCGTTGATCAGGATATTCACGATATTGTCCAGAATACTGTTCCCCCTCTTGTCACGCAGGTGATCTGCTTCCGAGCTGAGCTTTACATGCTCTCCTTTGACGTATAAACGAAATCTATTCCTGACCTTTTCATCTTTACATAATCGAAGCCCCATACTAGAGGAAAAAAAGGGGACTGTTCCGTCTCCGCAAGTTTTCTCCCATTCTTTCTTTTCTCCCTCTTCCTTGCTCCCCTCTTTTATCTCTTTCCCAAAATCATCCTCATCAAAGCACACCCACTCCACCTGACTTCCATCTTTACTGAAAATAAGCCGGTAGGGGGTTGCCTTATTCACTCCGACACAGAAATATGCATCCGAGTAGCCGCAAAGGACATTTACCCCGTTCTCACGGATCAACCTTTGAAAATGCAAAACCTCACGAAGTTCAACTTCCCCCCATATCTTTCGGAGAAAATCAAGATACTGGGAATAGGAAACTAGAGTCGCGTCTTTTTTATCGATAGTGGGGTTTCGTGTAAGTTTACTTTTATCCACTTCATGATTCCGCTGAAAGATATTGCCCGCCTCTACATATTGCCTTGTAGGGATCAGCTCCGCGATCCCAAGAAATGCAGATTTAATCTCTCGCAACAGCTTTCCCATGTTGGCGAGAAGAACATTTCCAATTCCATGCGTAATACTATCCGGAGTATCCCCTCTTCCATTTCCCAAGACTTCTTCTGTCAAGACTGCCTGAATCAGCTTGGGAGCTCCTTCATAGGGTGTTCCCAGGGTGATGATTTTCCCGATCTTAGAACGGATCGAACGGTCAGTATACTTTACACTGCGGCTTCCTTTGCTCAAGGGAAGTGCGACATAGCCTGCATAGAGCGCAGAGATTACAAGTCCCCCCATGGAATGCCCGATGAGGTCTACCTTTTCATATCCCTCCCTCTGGCAGAGTGTTTCGATAAATTCCCAGAGCTTTGCTGCAGTGATCAGATTACTTTGCCGCCAATCATAACTGAAGAAATAGATTCTTCGATTTCGAAGCTCCGCACGATCACAGAGTCCATCGATCAAAGCCTTGGCGGAGTCCTGTGCCCCATACTCCCTGCCGTATTTCTTTACACTTCCCTGGGCATAGATCAATTTTCTATAATTTTGATTTTCACATGGCCTCACTGTGAGGGGAAGAGAGGAATCCGGCTTCAGATAATCATCCAGTCTGCGCATATTTCCCGCGCTGCGTGTAATGTCCTTCAAGGAAACCTGAGGGGCCCAGATGCGGTTTTCTACTGTAAACTCGGTCTCGCTGCAATACAGACGACTTCCCATGATTCCAGGAACGATAATGATGGGATTCCCCTCATGCTCGCTGATCCAGACCTTTTTCATATATTCCTGCCCGGAGGAAATCGGGACAATCAGCGCTTCTGGATTATATTGGCAGATGGTATAGGAGTCCATCGTGAGTGCTCTGCCTCCATCCCGGAGGAAAACCGGCGCTGATTGAAACCAGCGCGGAGCATTTTTGCAGAAGGCGGTATTTGGGAGATTAGAGGCATTGGCGGTGGGCTGCGGCCGATAGGGACAGATTCCGCAGATCGTGTCGCTGTCGATCTGGTCCCGGGAGCTCAGAAGAGCGGAGCTTCCGCCGTCCGCATAGACGCCGTGATCCGGATAGAGAATCTGCATGGGTTTGCAGCTTCCGTTCCTCTCCTGGCAATACTTGCGCCCCGCTCACGAGGTAATCGGAGCCCCCGGGCGGGTGTTCCTGATAGTATTCA
>ERZ772772.141-NODE-141-length-43507-cov-25.050377_pt1 | contig 43507 bp, 41 predicted proteins | sample MGYA00511484_ERZ772772 | MGnify/ENA primary metagenome ERZ772772 (study PRJEB29015, sample SAMEA2737913) | human oral metagenome | biome: human oral; feature: human-associated habitat; material: dental | place: China | collected 2088 ... | reverse complement strand
ATCAAGCTGACCTCGTCCGAGTCGTTCCAGAATGCGGATGCATACAGCTGGGTCATGGAGGGGCGCTATGACGGCTATCTCGAGGTCGAGCTGAGCTATAAGAACAACATTGAGAAGGCAGACGCGCCCTACCATGCATTCAGCGACAAGCTGACCTACATCCGCTACAAGGGGATTCCGACCTATCCGATCTTCAACAAGAAGGAACAGGCCTTTGCAGACGAATATGACAAGGCGATCGAGGAACTGCGCGCTGAGGGCAAAATTGCGGAACTCGAGCAGAAATATTTCGGGGAGAGCCTGTCGGCATACCTGAACTGATGAAAGGAGGCACACGGGATGGAAACACGGGCATTTGACATTGGGATGATCGGGCAGGTTCTGCCGCAGCTCCTCGCATATCTCGATGTGACGCTTCTCGTGGGCTTCGCCAGCATCACGCTCGGTTCGCTGCTCGGCGGCGTGCTTGCGTGGGCAAACATCGGCGGCTCCATGCCGCTCCGGTGGGCTGCGCTCGCTTATGTGTATGTTATGCGCTGCACGCCGTCCATCGTCCTGCTCTTTATCGTCTTCTACGGGCTGCCAAAACTCGCGTTTGCGCTCTTTGACTACGATATGAATGCGCTGCACCGCGCCGTCTTCGCTGTGATCACGTTCACGCTGCTCTTCGGCGCATACATCTCCGAGGTTTTTCGCGCGGCCTATACGGCTGTCCCGCGCGGGCAGTACGAGGCGGCAGTGAGTGCAGGCCTGACGCCGTTTCAGGCATTCCGTCACGTCATGTTCGGGCAGGCGGCCATCATCGCCCTGCCGAATTTCGGCAATGCAGCCATCAATCTGCTGAAGGAAGGATCGCTCGCGTACACGATCGGCCTCATCGACCTGATCGGCAGGGGCAACCTCATCATCGCACAGAACTTCGGTGCGTACGGGATCGAGGTCTATCTCGCCGCGATGCTCATCTACTGGGTGCTGGTACTCATCCTCGAGCAGATCTTCGGCGCAGCGGAAAAACGCCTTGATAAAGGGACGAGTCTGCGCGCCGCGGCCCTAAGGGGACGCACAGTGAAAGGAGGGGAAGCCGTTGGAACTGGATCTTGACTTTATGCAGGAAACCTTTCTGCTCGTGTGGCAGGGAGCGGGTGTGACGCTCGCACTGACGGCGCTTTCCCTTGTACTCGCCGCGCCCGCTGCATTCTGCTTTGCCGTCCTGCGCGTGCGCGGGCAGGGCATCGGCGGGACGATTGCGCGGCTGTACGTTTCCTTTGTGCGCGGCACGCCGCTCATCCTTCAGATTCTCCTGCTTTACAGCCTTCTGCCGAGTCTCATCAATGCGCTCGTCAAGGATCTGGGGCTGGACATCAACGTATTTGAGGCGGTCGATCCGTTTTACTATGCCGTCTTTATCTTTACCGTCAACACGATTGCCCTGCTGACAGAGGCGTTTCGCTCCGCGCTGCTCGCCATCCCGAAGGGACAGTTCGAGGCCGGCCTTGCGGGGGGGCTGAGTGCATTTCAGACCTATGTGCACGTCATCATCTCGCAGGCGCTCGTCGTCGCGCTGCCGAGCATCGCGAACATTACGGTCAATCTCATCAAGGGCACATCGCTCGCCTTTCTCATGACGGTCAAGGACATCATGGCGGTCGGCAAGATCGCCGCGTCCTACGGCTATAACTACATCGAGGCGTATCTCGATGTGTTCTTTGTCTATCTTGTCCTCTGCACCATCGTTCAGCTGCTCTTCGCGGTGGCGGAACGGCGTGTCGGAGCATTCCGCGCTCAGAACTAGGGAGGCGGCGTTATGTTGCTGGAAGTAAAAAATGTGCGAAAGAACTTTGAAAACACCGAGGTGCTGAAGGATGTCAGCCTCTCCGTCGCAAAGGGGGATGTTGTCGTTATCCTCGGACCGAGCGGCTCGGGAAAGACCACATTCCTGCGCTGTCTCAACTTTCTCGAGCGTGCTGACGGAGGGACGATGGACTTTCACGGGGCGCAGCTCTCCCTTCGGGATGCCTCGCATCGGGAGGTTGCGGATGTGCGGAAAAAGACCGCGTTTGTTTTTCAAAACTACAATCTCTTTGCGAATAAGACGGCGCTCGAGAACGTGACCCTCGGTCTTATGGTCGGGCGCGGCATCCCGAAGGGGGAGGCGTATGCGATCGCGATGGAGGCTCTGCGGAAGGTCGGCATGGCGGAGCGCGCGGACTACTACCCCGTGCAGCTCTCGGGCGGGCAGCAGCAGCGCGTCGGCATCGCACGCGCGATCGCGGCAAAGCCCGATGTCATCCTCTTTGACGAGCCGACCTCTGCGCTCGATCCCGAGCTCGTGGGCGAGGTCCTGCAGGTCATGAAGCAGCTTGCCCGGGAGGGGACGACGATGATCGTTGTCACCCACGAGATGAAGTTCGCGCAGGAAGTTGCAACGCAGGTCGTCTTTATGTCGGACGGCGTCATCGTCGAGGCGGGCGGGGCGCACGAGATCTTCACCGCACCGCGTGAGGAGCGCACCCGCCGTTTCCTTCGCCGCATCCTCCCGGAGGAGTACGAACCGGCGGCATTAATTTGAACGAAAACAAAACGATATATTAATAAAATTACGTGACATTTTGTAAAAGGTTAGTTATAATAAGAATAGAATAAAATGGGGTGTTATTAAACTATAGGGGGGTTCCGATGTTTCAAAATGCAAGTGTTAAGACAAAGATGGTCATCATCCTCGTCCTAATCAGTGCTGTCCCGCTGCTGATCAGCATCGGCGTCAATTTCTACAGCACGATGACGCGGAGCATTGAGCAACTGGAGGAAGTCGGCCAGCAGCGTGTCAACGTGATTGACTCCAATATCACGGGGCTTTTTGAACAGAACCGCGACGGCCTTCGCGTTCTTGCTGTGAATGCCGCGACCATCAACTATTTGCAGAATCCGACAGTTGGGGTCGAGGAGATGGATGGCACGCTCGTACGGACGAACGAGATCTTTAAGGATGCCAATCCGACTCATATCACGGACACCAACGGGCAGCAGCTGCTGCGCAGCGATCACAAGGATCCCGTCAACACAGCGACCCGTGCATACTTTAAGGATGCAATGGCGGGGAAGGAAAGCATCTCCGATGTTGTTATCAGCAAGGCGACGGGGCGCTTCATCTCCGTTATTGCCGTGCCTGTGCTGAACGCGCAGAAGCAGCCGATCGGCATGGTGCAGCGCGACTATGACCTCGGCGTTCTGGCAGACTTTGTGAAGTCCGCTGCCGATGAGCACACGATGGTCTTCATTATCGACCGTCAGGGCAAGCTCCTCGCGCACTCCATGAAGGCGGTTGAGAAGGAAGAGGACCGTGCGGATGCAAATGGATTTACCTTCGTAAAGGACGGCCTCGCAGGCAAATCGGGCACAACAGAGGCCACCCTGTTCGACGGGAACGATTACTATGTCAACTATGCGCAGAACGCTGCAACGGGCTGGGTTATTGGGACGGCGACGCCGAAATCCTACGTCGTCTCAACAGGGATGCAGGCGGCTATTCCGACCATCATTCTGGGGATCATCCTTGTTGCCGGCGCCGGTGTGCTTGCGTACGTCCTTTCTGCTAAGGCAACGGAACCCCTTATTCGCATGGGCAGTGCCGCTGATGCGATTGCGGGCGGAAACCTCGCGATTGAGAAACTGGCTGTCGATTCCAATGACGAAATCGGCCATATGGCGGCAGCATTCAATCACATGACCGAACGTCTTTCCGCTGTTCTGCGCGGTGCGAAGAACAGTGCAGAATCGGTCGCGGCGGCATCTGAGCAGCTCACGGAGAACTCGGAGCAGACCTCGCAGGCCTCGAACCTCGTTGCCGACTCGATTATGCAGGTGGCAGAGGGCACGGTGAAGCAGCAGGAAGCAGTTCAGGATGCGATCCGCGTCGTCGAGGAGATGGATCGTCAGCTCACAATCCTGTCCGACAACTCCAAGAGCATCGCGGAGGCATCGAAATCGGCGCACAATGCGGCTACCGTAGGTGCCGACAAGGTAGAGCAGGCGGTCGGCAACATGGGACAGCTCGAGCAGACCGTCAAGGAGACCGAGAGCATCATCCGTGCCCTCGGCGAGCAGTCCAAGCAGATCGGCGAGATCGTCGATACCATCTCCGGGATTGCCGATCAGACGAACCTCCTTGCACTCAACGCTGCCATCGAGGCAGCACGTGCCGGCGAGCACGGCCGCGGATTTGCGGTCGTTGCGGAGGAAGTCCGCAAGCTTGCTGAGCAGTCTGGCAGTGCGACGGAGAATATTACAACCATCATCAACGAGATTCAAAAGCGCACGCAGGAAGCCGTTGTTTCCATGCAGTCGGGCACGGCGATGACCGCCGACAGCGTGGTGTCTGTCAACGACGCGGGCAGTGCGTTCCGCGAGATCGTTGCGCAGATCACGGAGCTCATGCAGCAGATCGAATATGCAACGGCTGCAATTTCAGCAACAACCGAAGGAAGCCGCCGCATTACCGCATCCGTTCACAGCATCGAGACCGTCGCGGCCTCTCTGGCGGACGAGACGCAGACCGTTTCTGCCGCAACCGAGGAGCAAACAGCGTCAGTGCACGAAGTTGCCTCGGCGAGCAAGAAACTTTCCGAGATGGCGGACGAACTTCAGTCCTCTGTCGCTTCGTTCAAGCTGCACTAAAACAATATACGGGCATCAAAAACAGCTCATCCGTTTGGTGACCTGATCCCCAAAAGTTAGACTTAGAGAATCTAACTTTTGGGGGTCACTACACCGTTTGGATGAGCTGTTTTCATTTCCATAACGTGCGGCTGCTTCATGCAGCGGCCTCGATCTCTATGATGAAGGGGAGAGGCACAAGATGGATGCCGCACAACACTATGCGTCTGTTGTGCTCTTATTGGTCGGTACAACAACGGCGCTTCGATCTGCCTTTTTCTTTCCGGCCGCTGTTTTCTGATACTCTCTAAGTGCGGCGAGAGCGCTCAGAGAGCCCGGCTGTATCGTTTCGAGCTCTGCCCGTTCCTTTTCCTGCGCCTTTGTAATCTCCGCATCGCGGTCGGCACGTTCCTTGACCACCTGCCCGCGCAGCTTTAGATCACGATATGCTTTTTCCTTCATCGTGAATTCGAGTCGGGCGATCTGCTTCTCATAGAGTCTGCGTGGCTCGTCGATCTCCTTATCGGGCACAAGGCCGTCCTTTACAAGCTGCTCGAGTTTGTCCACCTTGTCGTGCAGCTCGCTCAGCTTGTCCTCGTCCGTCATGCCTGCGCGCTTGAGGGCGTCTGCCTGTTTTTGCAGCTTCGCCTTGTCCTCATCCGTGAGATCGGTATCCGTCTGAATGCGCTTCTCGATCTCCGCTGCCTGCGCCTTCTTTGCACGCTTGTCCGCAAGCTCTCTCTCGTTTGCGGCAAGAGCCGCCTCGGCGGGCGTCAGATCCTCCTCCATGTCGGAGCTCTCGTTCAGCGCCTTTCCCTTTGCGCTGATATAGACCTCGGCCGCGCGATTCAGGATCGCTGCAGCCGCATTCGCGCTGCCCTTCGTCGGTCTTCCCGCAGATGCGGGCTGATCGGCGTGCAGAAACGACAGCTTGTTTGACACCTGCACAACGCTCATATCGTCATCTCCAATCCATGGAATTATAGCCGTTCTAACAGGATTATCGGGATTTATGTTTTCGTATTTAATGATATCTTGTCATTCTTCCAAAACAGACACACTAGCTGAAATGATCGTCGTCGTAGCCCTCATTCCAATCATCCCAATCCTCATAGAGATCGCCCACGGGCGGTTCGTCCTCCTCGCAGAGATACTCGTCCTCATAGCAGTCATCCTCGAGATCCGATGTATCATCGGGATACTCATCCGTGGGGGCATCGGACTTGTTGTGTGCGCTGTTTTCTCCTGCGTGCGGTGAAAAACCTGCGGCGCTGACTCCCGGCACAAGAATGCCGAAGAATTTTGCTGCAATATAGGTGCCGAACAGGGTGATCAGCAGTTTCTTCCACCATGCGAGGGGCTTTGGCACAGGCTTTCCAGGGGATGGGGGCATTCTTTTCTGTGTGGACATACGCACGGCCTCCATTGTTTTTTGCTGCATATTTTATGATTCGCCGTTTGAGGCAATGATCCCTTGCTGTAAAAGACGGGTTTATATGAAAAGCTTTGACTTTCCATATAAACCCGTCTTTTTGTCTGTCTGCTCAGCGTCCGCAGCAGCCTCTCTGTGCCGCAGGGGAATGATCGCCGCAGTATGCGCCGCTGTTGTCGTAGCAGTACGCCTTGTTCTGGCGCTGCGGCAGTTCACATACACCGCCCTCGCAGTCCGCAGCAACCGCCTGTGCGCCTGTGGCAAGGATCAGGCCTGCGAACAGTCCTGCAATGATTTTCTTCATCGAGATTCTCCCTCCTGATTCAGGATGTTTCTGATTTTATTTTATCATATTTGTCAAGACAGAGAGAATTATAGTTGACATATGACAATAATACTGATAGAATTATAACTGTCATATGACAGAAAAGGAGGGGCCATGCCGCGACCAAAACGATGCAGACGCATATGCAGCTATCCGGACTTTTGGAGCTTTGCTCCGGAGGATGCTGAGGAAGAGACAGAGGAGTCTGTTGTACTGTCCCTGGATGAGTTCGAGACGATCCGGCTGATCGATCATCGGCGGCAGACCCAGGAAGAATGCGCCGCTGCGATGGGGGTTTCCCGTGCGACGGTGACGAGTATCTATGAGGCGGCGCGCTTCAAGCTGGCGGATGCACTCATCTGCGGGAAGCGCATTCGCATTGCAGGCGGTGCTTATCGGGTCGAGCATCCGATTGTACCGGAGATTCAGGATAAAGGAGAAGATGTTATGAGAATTGCAGTACCTTATACGGAAGAGATCATCGAACAGCATTTCGGCAGAGCAAAGCAGTTTAAATTCTATGATGTCGAGGACAGCGCGGTGCAGAGTTCGGAGACTGCAGATACGGTCGGCGAGGGCCACGGCGCGATTGCGGGCTTCCTGCATACGGCGAAGGTCGATCTCGTTATCTGCGGCGGCATCGGCGCCGGGGCACAGTCGGCGCTTGACGAGGCGGGCATTCAGTTCATATCCGGCGTGAAGGGCAGTGTGGATGAGGCTGTGCAGCAGCATCTCGCGGGGACGCTCGTTCCGAGTGCAGGCGAGGGAAAATGCAGTCACCGTCATCAACATGGATATGCGCACGGGCATGGGCACGGACACGGGCATGCCTGCGGACATGGCCATGAGCATGGTGCATCCCATAAATCTCACGGCGGGCACGGCGCGCACTAAGAGGATGAAAAACACTGCTTCGGCAGTGTTTTTTTATAGAAATGTATATAATTAAAAATTATGCAAAAAACAATATCGTGAATAATATCGTGAATAAATTTAAAAATATGTATCTGTTGAAATCTGAAGAGAATCTGAACAATATTTTCTCAATAAGCCGATATAAATGAGAATATAGTTGAGAATGAATATGTATGCTCATAATGCAAGCGGGAAGAAGCAAAAAAGATGAATTTAGTTCATAATTTTTATTTATGATTTTTGCAATTACCTCTTGATTTTTTTTGAGGGCTGTTATATTATATGGGTGAATTAAGGAAACATGATATTCATCTTGATAGGAGCATGAAAACGATGAAGAACGATATAGCAGTCATTTACTCCTCGCGCACGGGGAATACGCAGAAAGTTGCCGAGCATCTGGCGGAGGCACTCGGCGCCTCCTGCCATAGTGTGAAGGACACGGCGGGCGTGGCGGAGGGCGCAGACCTCTGCATCGGTACATGGATCGACCGGGGAACCGCGGATGCTGCGGCGAAGAAGTACATCGAGAGCCTGCGCGGGCGGCGTGTATTCATCTACGGTACGCTTGGCGCAGAGCCGGATTCGGAGCATGCGGAGAAGTGCATCGCAAATATCCGGGCGCTCTTCGATCCGTCGAATGAAATTCTCGGCGCGATCCTCGTGCAGGGCGCGATCGACCCGATGCTGATTGAGATGTTCAAGAGCATGCCGAAGGATAACGTGCATGCCTTTACCGAGGAGAACGCAGCGCGCTATGCAGCGGCGGCAAGCCATCCCGATGAGGCAGATTTCGCGCAGGTCATTGTGGCGGCAAAGGAGGCACTCGCATGAACACGTTTGAAACGAGGCTTGCGGCGCTTTCGGAGGAGGCACGCAGCTGGCTGCTCGGAACGAAGTCGGACAATCCGCTCGGCTGCGCCTTCGCAAAAAAACGCGTGGTGCATCCCGGTGCGGGCGGAAAGCGCATGATCATGGACAAGGCGGAGCAGGCGCACATTTGGGCGGAGGCCATGGCACAGACACCGGACCCGGCCGATGAGCGTGCGGTCTATATCCACATTCCATTCTGTGATAAGAAATGCAGCTACTGCGGCTTCTTCCAGAATTTCACACGCGAGGAGGCGGCGCATCACTATGTCGATGTGCTCATTCAGGAGATCGAGGCGGCTGCGGACAGTGCCTATGTGACAGGGGCGCCGTTTCAGGCGGTGTTCTTCGGCGGCGGTACGCCGACGGCGCTGAGCGACGCCGACCTCTCGCGTCTCATACGCACGGTTCGTGAGCGCCTGCCGCTCGCGAGCGACTGCGAGATCACGCTCGAGGGGCGCATTCATGACCTCTCGGAGAGCAAGGTGGAGGCGGCGCTGCATGCGGGCGTCAACCGCTTCTCTCTCGGGGTTCAGTCCTTTGATACGCGCGTCCGTCAGTCGATCGGACGCATCGATGACCGTGAGACGGTCATCGCGACGCTGCGCCGCATGGTGGAGAAGCAGGGCGCCGTCGTCATCGCCGATCTCATCTACGGTCTGCCGTATCAGTCGATGGAGGTCTGGGAGAATGACGTGCGCACGCAGTTCGAGATCGGGATTGCGGGCGGTGATCTCTATCAGCTGAACGTATTTCCGGCGAGCGAGCTGGCGCGCCGCATCGAGTCCGGCGATCTGCCCATGCTCCCGACGTCAGAGGAGCAGTCAGAGTATTTCCGGCGCGGCATCGAGATTATTATGGAAAACCCGATGGCGCGCCGCATCGATACGACGCATTGGGCTACGGACCACCGCGAGCGCAGCATCTACAATACGTTGGCGAAGCGCGGAAATGACGTTCTCGCCTTCGGCTCAGGGGCTGGCGGCTTCATCGGGCAGTTTATGTGGCGCAATCACGGCGGCCTCGCACCGTATGAAAAGATGGTCGAGGAGGGCAGCAAGCCGTTCCAGTTCATGGGCGAGCAGGCGGATGAGCACCGTATGAACAGCGAGATCGGCGACCAGATCGAGCACGGTTATCTTTACGCACCGTTCTTTGAGAAGAAGTATGGTGCTGATCTTCTCGGCGAACTCGAGCCGCTCCTCGCCGCATGGGAGGAGAACGGCCTCGTCACGCGTACGGCAACGGGGTTCCGTCTGACACGTGCGGGCGAGTTCTGGCATGACAACCTCATCCAAGGCTTCATCGAGGCATATGCGCTCACGCAGGAGGACGAGGTGAAGATCCGCAAGGAGAACGTTGCTCTGCAGGATATGATCCCGAAGTCCGTGCGCTCCATGCTTGAGGCGATGTTCCCCGACGGCATGCCTCCGCAGATGGCGGCGGCACTTGCGGGGAAACCCACGCCGGAGATGGAGAACCATCCGCATATGCAGATGCTGAAGAATCTCATCGAAAAGGAGCGGGAGAAGGAGCTTGCCGCAGGCAGTGCCTCGTCCCCCGATCTCAATACCGTCATGCGCACACAGTCGCGTGACCTTGAAAAAGCTGTGTAATATATTATAGATAACAGCCCGCCAAGATGCATTGATGTCGCATCTTGGCGGGCTGTCGTTGTTGTGCGGTGCCCTTTACCGCGGTGTAAAGTAGCCGAATGCGGCAGGAATGCTGTACGTCTCTGCGAGGTCGGCACGGTTTACCCAGAGGAGAGGGCTTGGCGCCCCCTCAGGCGAATCGGCTGCCATGAGCGGCGGCTCGTTTGTGTTGGCGACATGAACCGCCCAGCCGGTGAGGTCCCATTCGATATGGCTGAAGATATGGCGTGCGGGAGCGAGCGGTGCGATGTCGAGGGGATGGAAGCCCATTCCCTCGAGATGTTCGCGCACGGCGCGCTTTGTCAGCCTCCCACTGACATTCGGATATTCCCAAAGGCCTGCGAGGAGTCCCTTTGCAGGCCTTTTTCGTATGGCGATGCGGCTGCCGCAGGAGAGGAGGAGAACGGTGCGCTTCTCTTTGCGGCGGGCCTTGCCTGCGGCCTTGACGGGATAGTCCAGCTCTGTGCCGCGGTCGTGCGCGAGGCAGAGACGGGCCGCCGGACAGGTGCGGCAGAGCGGCGCGCCGTTCGGCAGGCAGATCGTTGCGCCGAGATCCATAAATGCCTCGTTGAGCAGCCCCGCATCTTTCCCCGTCGGATAGGATGGGGTGAGCGCTGCCTCCAGGGCGCGTTTTGCCGTGTCCTTTGCAATGTCGATGGGATTCGCTGTGACGCGTGCAGCGACGCGCAGGAAGTTGCCGTCAACGGCGGGGCGCGGCTGGCCGTAGGCAAAGGAAGCGACGGCGCTCGCCGTATAGCGGCCGATTCCGGGGAGGGCGAGCAGAGCGTCGAAGTCGGTTGGCACAGTGCCGCCGTGCTGCGTGACAACTGCCTGTGCGGCGCGCTTGAGATTGCGCGCACGGCTGTAGTAGCCGAGTCCCTGCCAGAGCTTCATCAGGGCGTCGTCATCGCAGGCGGCGAGGTCGGCGACGGTCGGCAGTGCATCGAGGAAGCGCAGATAGTAGGCACGTACGACGGCGGCACGCGTCTGCTGGAGCATGATCTCCGAGATCCAGACGTGATAGGGCGTCGGCTCATCGCGCCACGGCAGATCGCGCGTGTCGGGTGCAGATTTGCGCCATGCAAGAAGCGCCTCACAGAGGGCAGGGAAGATGCTGCTGCCTGCCCAGGGTAAAATTTTCATTCAGAGCTCTCCTTTTGAATGTATTTTACCACAGATGCGTGAATTGCGGATGAAGAAAAGGTCTTTTCTTTACAAACAGCAGTCCTTGTATTATGATAGTCTTGCAGATAAACAAAATCACACATCCATTGTAAAATAAGGCTTTAACAGGATGTGTGACTTTATTTATATGTAAAATTATTATGGAAACAGTGCTAATAAGCACCAATAAGCACCTACACAATGTACGATGTGCTGATGCTATTGGCAGCTTGTGTGTCCATCTCAGGCATCCAGTGTGCATAAAGATCAAGTGTGATTTTTATTGAAGCATGGCCTAGCCGTTTAGAGACTTCTTTGGGATTTATCCCCTTTAACAAAAGCTGAGTGGCATGATAATGCCTAAAACAGTGAAAAGTGAAGTCGTTAGGCAAATATGAACATTCTTTGAGGAAATTATAAATACGACGATGTATGCTTGTGTATTTTACTTGTCCACCCTTTCGATTCCATAGCTTTGTTGATGAAGCAGAGGAGGGAGTGCATCGAAGCACTTCTGCAAGAATATCAGGCTGAACATAAATGACCCGGCGAGATGAGTTTGTCTTTAATGGCTTCCCACTTCCATAGCGTGTAAGTTGTGTCTGAATAGAGATTGTGCTTTTCTTAGTGTCAATGTTTCTTGTGTCTATATCTAACAGTTCTCCTATACGCATCCCTGTTGCAATCGCTAGGAGAAAGAGAGGATAAAGAGGCATTATGTCTTTGCGCTGCTTCATGTCGTAATTATGGGCATCCTTTAATAGCCTTTTGATCTGCTCCTCGGATGGGAGCATTAGGGTGTCAACACGCCTTGCTGGGGGTTTACGCCGTCTTGTGTTCTTCATAGGGGAGGATGCAAGAAAGCCCTTAGAGACAGCATAGTTCATAAGCACAGCTAATTTGTCTTTCAAGTGCTTCAAGGTACTAGGCTTTAAAGGGCTACCGTCCCTCTTGCGTATTTTGTCTATGACACCATCAATTACCTCGGGTGTAATCTTGTCAATCCGGTATTCATACAGAGGTGAGTAGAGGACTTTATCCACAAACTTATAGTCTTTGAGGGTGCCTTCCGCTAGTTCTTCCTCTTTGGCTGCAAGGAATATGGACGCTACTTCTTTGAAATACATTGCGTCCCTTTTTGGCGTTGAGATTCCCGCAGTAACCCTTAGTTCCGCTACACGCTTCATCAGCTCGGCTTTTGTCTTTGCGGTCACAGACCGCCGTTTCTGCTTCCCATCTACACCCACTCCGAGCGTTATTGTCATCTTGAGATTGCCATTAGGTAGCTTTGTGATAGACCCTTCGCCCTTAGGGCGTCTTTTGACTGCCATGATGCAGCCTCCTTTCCAGAGTTGAAAATTTGAAAATAAATTCGTGGCCATATATACATGGTGGGCGGCTGAGCTGTCCCCCGTGCGGGCCCGCGCGTCCGGGCGTCATGCGCACAGGCGCGTCACATGGAAGCGAACCGACAGCGGCCCGGGGCAGACCTAACGCATCCCTACGATAACGCGAGCGCACGCATACGCGCACGTTGATGAATCCGCAGCACTGCGGACCGGTGCAACCCTAGCCCGAGCCTACGATCTACACGCACGCGCATCCACGCGCGATACATGAAGCAATCCTAGCACAATTACTATAATCCTTGCAGCGTATGACGTCAAGAGGCGCCCGGGTGCTTGTGATAAGCGCTATATTGTTGCGAATTGAAAAATAATTGCTGTGTGATTATTTTTTTTTGCTAAAATTAGCACCAGGAAGTAGGTGTAGGTACTAAAAAATAAGCTATCTATGCGTTTTCTTAGTACCAGGTACTAAGTTTGTGCATGGTATCTGTGCACCCACACGCAGCGTACAGCATAACCCTAAAGCCGGCACCCAGTCACCTAAAGCAATCCTAAAGGCAACGCCGGGCCACATAAAAACGCACACACACACGCACACCCGCGCGTTATAGCACGCTAAAAGACAACAAAAGCCTATACAGACGCGGGCCTATATAGTATACTTAAAGCGACGTTAAGTGTATCTTATTAGTACCTGGTACTAAAAATATAAAATCAGAAGGAGGCAGGAACATGAAGCGCATAGCAATAACCCTATCAAAAGATATGATCTGGACCTCTGCCGGGATGGGCACTGGTACCCTGCTAATAGGCCTTGCATGCGGTGAGCCTATAACATTATCATTTGCAGCCTTTGCATATCTTGTGCCGCTGATCCTGCTAATATTATGCCACATAGAGACGGATTGACAACCCAATAAGATAGCCCTACATATTGCAGCATATTGGTCGTTGCAGCATGTAGGGCTTTTTTTTGTTGTCTTTATTTTTTGTCTTTCCGGGGGAAAGCTACGACTTCTTTTTTGCCATTCTGATCTAGATAGGTCTGCATTAGTCTTTTAATAACTTTAGATGGCGTCTGATCTTTTTCCTCACAGAGCGCAAAGAAGGCCTGTTTTAATTCTTTGTCTATCCGCATTGACAACCGTATTTCTTTTTCCATTTTCTCACCTCCAATTTTTTTTCAAAAACCGTGAACCCTTGGGAACACTATATCTGAAGTATATCGCAAGGGGCTTTTTTTGTCAATCGCGAAAAAATTTTAAAATAAGGGGTTGACATGTGTACACATTTTATGCTATCCTTTGGACATCGGGAACACAGGGGCACACAACCCCGCTGACGATGCCGCGAAAGACCTCGCAGAGTATTACCGCACCTATGCGAACAGAGACACCATCAAGATGAAGATTCTGCGCGAGATCGAGCGTGAGAATGAAAAAATCCGCAAGGAGAACCGCACACTCGAACGCCTCGGACTGCCGGAGAAACCGCTCATTGACAGTGACCCCACAGACGACATGGCCGAGGACTGGCTCGAAGCCCGCATCCCCGCTGCGGTGGAACACGCTCTTAAATCCAACCTGGACACCACTGCCGCAGGGAACATGAAAGAGCTCGGTCATCTCAGCTTCTTTGACACCCGCATCCCCATGGACACATCCGGTGTCATGAAATTCAACGCAGGAACGCCGAACGAGTTCAGCTTCTCCTTTGACAACAACCTCAGGAGCTATGACCTCGACAACATCATGCAGAAGAACATGCAGCGCTTTGCCGGTGAGATCGCCGTCAAAAACGTATTCGGTACCGATGCAGAGATGCAGAGCGTCCTCGCCAAGATCAAGAGCGAACTGGAACTGAGTGCATCTCACGGAGATTCCAACGCTTCCGTCCTCAACGAGTACAACCAGATCAAAGAAGCCATAGCAGAACTGCGCGGTCAGAAAGCCCGCGAAGATGTTATGGGAAGGCTCGGTGTCCTTGCACGCATGGGCCTTAATTTGTCTTACGCCAAGAATGGCGCGAATATGGGCTTTTCGCAGATCGGAGAAATCGGAGGAGCGATCGCCTACGGAGGAGCCTCCCGTATCTTTGGCGCCGTCCCCATGCTGCGCGATCTTGTCGCAGACATCCGGCACGGGAAAGTTACCGCTGAGGCTTTTCGGGAAGCAGAACAGTATATGTTTGGACGTGCTCTGGAAGCAGAGATATGGAAAACAAACACCAGTGACCGCGTTGTCCGCGACGTACTGACAGAGCGCGGAAGCCTCCTTAATAAGGGCCTTATCACCGCTTCTGAGCTCGTGCAGAAACTCGGCAAAGTCACCTCCACACTCAACATGCTCCCTAAGATGACCGAAAGCATGTACCGTGACATGCGTACCGGCTACCTCATCGACGCCGTCGAGTGGGCCGCAGGAAAGCAGTTCAGCAAAGCCCGCAACCCCTTCTCCGCAGCGAAGCTCAGAGCATCCCATGTGACGGACGCAATGGCAGAGCGTATCAAAACGCAGTTGAACAACGCCGTCCGCAGAGACGGGCGCGGCAATGTTGTGTCGATTGACGTGGACGGATGGATGCACGCAGACCCAGAGAGTTACTTTAAATTCTACGGGATGGGGGAGACACAGGCACAGAGAGCCATCATCTCAGGAATGCGCCAGGGCAACAAGAACTTCCTCAAAAACAAGAACTGGTTCACCCGTATGCTCTTTCAGTTCAAAGACTACAACCTGCGGGCCATTAACGCCCAGACCATGCGCGCCCTCACTGCGCGGGAACTGGATGACGGTATTGCCTTTGGCATGTCGATTGCGACCAACATCGCTGCCTACGCGCTGCGCATCGGTGCCAAGGGCGCCGCTATGATTGCGCTCGGCAACGCCATAGGTGCTGAGGAGTATTACAAGCGCATGTTTGATGATGGTCAGCTCATGCGTGTCGCAGCGCTGCGTTCCGCATTCAGTGCACCACTGTCCTTTGGGAATGACATGTACGAAGCCTATGCGGGGGCTCCTACCATCCGCACAACCGTTGACCGGCAGCAGAGGCGCGGAAAGAACCAGGACGCACTGGACAACATTGCAGACGCCATCAAGCAGCTCCCGGCCATTCAGACGGGCGCATCCTTCAAAGGCCTAGCAGCAATTCCCGACCTCCTCAGCGGAGAGGGCTCTCAGCGTGATCTGCGGGACCTCTACAAGGCACTTCCTATTCCGAACTTCATCCCCTTTATGACTTATATTGACAGCGTTATCGGCGGCTCCGGCCTTCCCGAGAAGCGCCCAAAGAAATAAGGAGACCACATGCAGAATAAAGCAACCGTATTCTTCAAAGGAGGAAAGAAGGTCTATACCTTCCCATTCCCTTACCTCTCCAAACAGTTTGTCAAAGCCCGATGGGATAAGACAAACAGCTCCGTCCTTCTTGAGTACAATCGTGACTACACCATTGAAGGGCAGAACCTCACCCTCGTACAGGAAGGCAGCGCAGAGGACACCCTCTGTATTTACCGTCAGACGCCCACCGACAGCCTCGTTGACTTCAACGACGGTAGTATTCTTCTTGCATCCGAGCTCGACAAGATGAGCGTACAGCTGCTCCATGTCGCGGAAGAGCAAAACGACAGCATCCATCTCAGCGGAATGTTCGCAGAGGATGATGCATGGCAGGCCCGAGGCTTTCGTATTAAGAACCTCGGGAATCCTGTGGAGCCGACTGATGCCGTCACACTGGACTACCTTAACAGCATCGGCGTCGCTCATGTTGATGAACTTCAGCGTATTGAAAAGCATATAGAGCATGTCGCCGAAGAAGTGAAGCAGAGCCAGACGATTACCAACATCTACTCAGATGCAGCCTTTGAGAGCGCAACAGAGGCGAAAGAAAGGGCACAATGGGCGAAAGATGCTGCAAACAAAGTACTGGATGAGACAATAAGAAACCGTGCCATACAAGACGAAATAACTAAGCAGAAACGTGCAGTCGACGAGAAGGCCGATGAAGCCAGAGACTTCAGGGATGAAGCAGAGGCTGCCGCAGCCACAGCACAGCAGGCCGCTCAGGGTGCAAATACCAGTGCCAACAGCGCCAGTGCATCAGCCGCCGCAGCTGCCGAGAGTGCAAAGAAAGCTGCTGCCTCGGCAGGCTTCGAGGGCCTTGTCACGACAGACATCATCAAAGATGGAGCTGTGACCCGTCCCAAACTTGCACCTGATATTCTTCAGCTGCTTGACATGCCGAAGTCTAAAATCATTACCGGCGCTGATCTTGCGGAAGGAATTATAGAGAAGAAACATCTGCATCAGCGCATGCTGGAAGAATTGGATACACTCAATCTTAAAATACACCAAGCATACCAGTATGCAGGTGGAGGGTTGAGACCGAATGCGTCTCCGCAGATCAACACCACGGAGATGGAGAAGCGCTATTCTGCAACATTTCAAAATGACATATGGTGTCCCGGAATGGCTCCTTTACAGACAATGCTGTTTTGGCTTCGTACGCCTATCGCCAGTACGCAACGCCTTGTCATTGAGATATGTTACAAACAGGCCAACATCCCTTTTTCCACGTACTTTGTCATTGACCAATGGCTCTTGTTGCAGTTTTACAGATGGAAGCGTGAAAAAGCCTTCCTGCATATCTTTAGCCATTCGAGTGGGGCATCTTTATATATTGGGACCGAAGTAATGGCGCAGGCCGAAGCACAGACGGCAGGTTTGCCGCGTGATTCGTGGGATTATCAGCTGCCCATTATATATAAAGGCTCAACTGCGGCGCAGGCTTTCGGAGGCATTAAAGAGATTTATAATGCTGAATCGCCCATACTCGGTAGATAAGAAAGGAGACAGTCATCATATTCACAGAACTTCAGTCCCTCTGGACCAACAATGAACTCACACTTGGCGCAGCCTTCGGCATCTGCTTCACCTGCATCGGGCAGGCCCTTGGCGGCATTGACGCCTCCATCGAGGCCCTTGCTGTCCTGATGGTGCTGGATGTTATTACCGGCATCTCAGCCAGCATCCGAAAGAAGCGCCTCAGTTCTTCCATTGGTGCCAAGGGCCTCTTTAAGAAAGCAGGCATCTTCCTCTGCATCCTCATTGGCTTCATGCTCGACACCGCCATGCACCTTGACATCTTCCGCAACATGGTGATCGCAGGCTTCGCCCTGATTGAAGGCATCAGCCTCATCGAGAACATTGACCGCATGGGCTTCGGTTACGTCATTCCGAAGTTCCTGCGCAGCAAGATCAAGCAGATCGCAGAAGAGAGAGAAATCAAGAAACCCCGGAAAGGAGACAAAAAGAATGAAGAGAGGAATTGACGTATCCGAGAACAATGGCTGGGTGGACTGGGACGCAGTAAAAGCCGCCGGTTATGAGTTCGCCATTGTCCGCTGCTCCTATGGGCGTACCGGCGTCGATGAGATGTTCCGACGCAACGTCCATGAGGCGCACCGCGTCGGGCTCCTTGTCGGCGCTTACCATTATGGCTACGGCCTGAACGAATGGCAGGCCCGTGAGGAGGCACGCCACTGTCGCCGCCTCATCGACGAGGCCGGCATCCTTCTGGAACTTCCCGTGTTCTATGATATGGAGGACGCAGACGGCTACAAGGCACGCAGGGGCTTCGCCTTTGACCCCGCAGAGATGACCGCCATGTGCAAAGCCTTCATTGACACCCTCGGCCTGAACTGCGGCATCTACGCCAGCTACTCGTGGCTGTGTGATTACATCGACTGGAAATCCCTCGGATGCGCCGTCTGGAACGCCCAGTGGCACAGCCAGGATGACCTCAAAGGCTACATGTGGCAGTACACTGACAGCGCACAGATTGGAGGAAAGAGTTTTGATGCCAACATCCTTTATACGTAAGGGCTGGAGCAAGATCAAGAAGGGCCGCCTGCGGGCGGTTCTTTTTGTTTGTCTTGCCATCCTTGCCGTTGTGCTTTGTGTCTATGGATGCAAGAGCACGCAGAAAGACAACCAGATCGAGAGCACCGTTATCATTCCCCCCGAAGATGTGGCAAGGGAGAACGTCCTTCGGAACGAACTCAAGATCAACAAACCGAATGCTCATGTGGCAGCAGAGATGATTTCGGATGCACAAAGGGGCCTGAGACGCCCTCAGACCGTCTACAACGAGTTTTCTGGGGCAGGGGGCAGTGTTGCCCATACCGTGAAAGAAAAACTCGATAGGAACGACCCTACGCTCCCGCCTGAAGCTCTTACAAAGACAGACAAAACCGTTGTTGCAGAGCAGCCAGAGAACAAAGACGTTCCCGTCGGCATCTACAAAATCAACACCTACCGCAACTGGGAACTGGGAGTAGGTGTGGGTGTCCATGACGACAAAGCATACATCCCCATCAGCCTTCAGCGCAACTATAAGAAAGACTGCTCTGTTGTCTTAGAACTGCACTATGATCTGAAAGACAATAAGGTCAATGGAGGAGAAGTGCAGTGGAAAGTACATTTCTAAAGGAAGGAAACAACATGGCCCGTATTGTATCAGGTCTTTCCGTCGAAGAGCAGGAGACTGTTGTGCAGATTGACCGCCAAACCAAAAAGGCAGTCATCTACACATCCGACACCCGTGTAATGAACAAGCTGGACAAAAAGTACGAGAGGGCGAAAGAGTACCGCAGTGACGGCAGGATTGTCGCCCTTGAATTTCATGTCCCCGAAGCCCTCATTACCTTCCGCTCTCCACGGATAAAGAACCGGCAGGAAAATGATGCGTAACGTCAATTCTATGCGTCATAACTAGCGAAAAAACGAGGTTCACGGAACAAGACAGTCTAGGCCTTAGGGTTTACATAGGCTGTCCTTTTCCGCTCCTCGAAATCCTTATTTTTGAAAGGAGACAAACAACATGGCAGGAATTAAACTTCCGCAGGAACTCATTGACGCCCTTGCACAGCAGGAAGCCAACGCACTCATCGAGGGACTGAATGACCCGGAGATGCGCAAGAACCCTGCTTTCCTCGCCAAGGTTCGACAGTTCCTCAAGGACAACGACTTTGTAACGACCACAGAGACCGAGGGCGTGGAGACCATTGTGCGCGACATCCAGAACATTCCTGATCTGGTAAACAGTGAGGCCCTCCATTGAACTGGTCGGACGCTGATATAGAAAAGGCCCGGAAACACTTCTGGGCTTTTGTCTATATCGTATGGAAAAGCATTGGCCTCCCGAACCCCACGCCCATTCAGGTGGACATAGCACAGTATCTTCAAAACCCTCCAAGCGACCGCGTGATTATCCAGGGCTTTCGCGGCGTCGCCAAGAGCTTCCTCACATGCGCATATGCCGTGTGGCGATTGTGGCAGTATAGGGATTTAAAAATCCTCATCATCTCCGCATCCAAAGATCGCGCAGACGACAATGCACGCTTCATCAAGAGCATCATTCGCACGCTGCCCTTTCTCGCGGACATGAAAGCGGATAAGACACAACTAGACACACAGAACATCTTCAACGTCGGAGGCGCACAGGCAGACATCTCCCCGAGCGTTAAATCCGTCGGTATCACCGGACAGATCACAGGTACACGCGCCGACCTCCTCATCAGCGATGACGTAGAAGTTCCCAAGAACAGCGGCACACAGCTTCAACGTGACAAACTCAGTGAAGCCGTCAAAGAATATGACGCGATCTTGAAGCCTGGCGGGCAGATCATCTACCTCGGCACCCCGCAGAATGAGGCCAGTCTTTATAATGTTTTACAGCGCAGAGGTTACAGTACACGCATCTGGCCCGTCCTATACCCGGAGAGTGAAGCCGAGCTTGAATCCTACGGCGGTAACCTTGCCCCATTTATTGCAGACAAATATCGCAGCGACCCAGACAAATACAAAGGAACCTCCACGGACCCGCAGCGCTTTGATGACATCGAGATAGAGAAGCGCCGTTTGTCTTATGGCCGCGCTGGCTTTGCCTTGCAGTTTATGCTCAACACCAACCTCAGTGACGCCGAGAAATACCCGCTCAAAGTTGCTGATCTTATCATTGACAGCCTTGACCCGCATGAGACCAGCGTCAAGTGGTCCTGGGCGAATGGACAGCAGCAGCGCCTCGGAGACATTCCGTGCGTGGCCCTGAACGGCGATATGTACTATGGCCCGCTCAGCAGGTCTCCTGAGACAGCCCCTTATGCAGGCACCGTCATGGCGATTGACCCTGCGGGGCGTGGCAGTGATGAGAGCGCCTATGCCATCATGAAGGTCCTTAATGGATATCTTTTTCTCATGGACGTTGGAGGCTTCACCGAGGGGTACAGCGACCTTGCGCTTACCCAGATGGCGCAGCTCGCAAAATTCTGGCAGGTCAACGAGATCATCGTAGAGGCCAACTTCGGCGATGGTATGTTTACCAAAATTATGACCCCGATCTTCACCAAGCTACATCCTTGCACCATCACCGAAGTCAAGCATACCAAACAGAAGGAGCTGCGTATCATTGACACCCTAGAGCCTATCCTCATGCGGCATAAGCTCGTCATCAATCTGAGTGTCATTGAAAGCGACTACCGCCGCTATGAGCAGGGACAGGCATATAGCCTCATCTACCAGATGACACGCATCTGCCGGGATAAAAATGCCATTGCGCACGATGATCGCCTGGATGCCGTCACAATGGCAGCTGTTTATTGGCTCAGCCATATGGATATGGATGGAGACAACAAAGAAGATGTGAGTGCTCGAAGTATCGAGGACATGATTACTGAGGGCATCCTGACGCAGCCCGATGAGCGCAACGGGAATTGTGTAAACAACATCCAGATGCTGCGTTCCCGCTGAGAAACATTCTAGGTGGGACATAAATATATAAAAATCAAAAAATCGCCAGGTGGGACACAAGATGATAAGAAGGACAAAAGAAAAGAAAAAAGTATTATACATATACTTCATCAGGTCCTCCTGCGTAGCAGGATTCCCTGAGACTGCATAGCGCATCCTAAGTGCACATCTTGAGTGCTACTATAAGATACTTTAAGCCTCCTGCGTAGCAGGTTACTTAAAGCTTCATTATAGCCTCCTTATCACCCTCCTTGTGTCTATACTTATCGTGTAGCCTCTTGTATCGTAAAGCTCAGCATCAGAATGAAGTAACTTTACAGATATAAGAGGCAGCCGATAAGCAAGCCGTAAGACATGGTACTACTACTATTAATAAAAAGACAAATAAGAAAGGAAAGCTAATATGTTCAACAAGGAGCTTGACAACTTCTTCTCGACAAAAGAAGGTGTATGGGATAAAATGATAGCGTTCAGTCCTAAAGATGTAGCCGCTATGATTGGCATCCCTCTTTCCACTATTGTTCAATTCATGAGAGAAGGAAAAATGAAGGCCTATAAGATCGGTAGACATTATCGTGTCACCCGCAAAGACCTCTATCGCTTCTTTGAGGAAAACGAATGTCTCAGTATTTTATAAGCACCAATAAGCACTTAAAATTCTATAAACGCAGGAAATACAAGGACCTTACGTTTTTGTATTATGATATCAGATAATAAATCTACATGATGATGGAGTGATTTCTGATGCTGGATATGAAATTTGTGCGTGAGAATCTGCCGGCGGTGCAGGAGATGCTGAAGAACCGCTGCAACGCACTGGATCTCTCCTCGTTCACGGAACTCGAGGAGCGCCGCCGTGCGGTCCTGCAGGATGTGGAGGAGAAGAAGGCGCGCCGCAATGCGGTCTCGAAGGAGATCGGCGTGCGTAAGAAGGCGGGCGAAAGTGCGGACGACGTGGTCGCAGAGATGCGTGCGCTCGGCGATGAGATCACGGCGCTCGATGAGGAGCTGCGCGATGTGGAGCTGAAGCTGCGCGAGCTCCTGCTCCAGATCCCGAACATGCCGAAGGCGGATGTGCCGATCGGCAAGGATGAGACGGAGAATCCGGAGGTTCGCCGCTGGGGAACGCCGCGCACATTCGATTTCGAGCCGCAGGCACATTGGGACATCGGTGAAAAACTTGGCGTACTTGACGCCGAGCGCGCAGCAAAAGTTACGGGCGCGCGCTTTACATTCTACAAGGGCCTCGGCGCACGCCTTGAGCGCGCCTGCATCAACTTCATGATGGATCTCCACGCGGAGAAGCATGGCTATACGGAGATGCTCGCGCCCTATATCGTAAATGAGGACAGCATGATCGGGACGGGCCAGCTCCCGAAGTTCGCTGCGGATATGTTCAAGCTTGACGGGCTGGACTACTACCTTGTGCCGACGGCTGAGGTGCCGACGACGAACTATCACCGCGATGAGATCCTGGATGCCGAGCAGCTGCCGGAGTACTACACGTCCTATACGGCGTGCTTCCGTGCGGAGGCAGGCAGTGCGGGCCGCGATACGCGCGGACTCATCCGCCAGCATCAGTTCAACAAGGTGGAGCTGATCAAATTCACCACGCCGAAGACGAGCTGGGATGAACTCGAGAGCATGGTGGAGGCAGCCGAGGATGTGCTCAAAACACTCGAACTGCCGTATCGCGTCATACAACTCTGCACAGGCGACATGAGCTTTACCTCGGCCAAGACCTACGATCTCGAGGTGTGGATGCCTGCGCAGGATAAATACCGCGAGATCTCATCCTGTTCGAACTGCACGGACTATCAGGCACGCCGTGCGAATATTAAATATCGTCCGGAGCGCGGGGCAAAACCTGCGTTTCTCCATACACTGAATGGTTCGGGCATCGCCGTCGGACGCACGGTGGCCGCAATCCTCGAGAACAACCAGCAGGCAGACGGCTCGGTCGTTGTGCCGAAGGCGCTCGTGCCCTATATGGGCGGGGTTACGGTCATCCGATGAAGCGGCTGATCGTCGGCATCACGGGGGCGAGCGGCAGCTGCTATGCCGTTCGTCTCATTGATGTGCTCCGGGATCTCGGCATCGAGGTGCAGGCTGTTGTGACTCGGAGCGGGCAGCAGGTGCTGGACTACGAGTGCGGCATCAGCGCAGAGGAACTTGCACGCCGTCTCAGCGTCCTCTATTCGAACGAGGACATCGGTGCGGCGATTGCAAGCGGTTCGTTCCGCACGGACGCGATGGTGATCCTGCCGTGCTCAATGAAGACGGCAGGTGCGATCGCGCACGGCATTACCGACGATCTCCTGACGCGCGCGGCGGATGTAACGCTCAAGGAGGGGCGCAGGCTTCTCCTTGTGCCAAGGGAAACGCCGATGCACGAGATTCACCTTGAAAATCTTCTGCGCCTCACACGCGCGGGAGCGATTGTCATGCCTGCGGCACCGGGCTTTTATCATCGGCCGGAGACACTGGACGATCTCGTCAACATGATGGTGGGAAAGATTCTCGACCGCCTCGGCATAGAGGCGGAACTCTTTACACGCTGGAGGTAACTATGATGACGAAGAAAACAGGATATGCCGCATTGCTTCTCGCGGGTGTGCTCGCTCTGCCGGTGATGGCGGAGGCGGTGCAGCCCTTGCATGAGAATGGAGCGGAGCAGCAGGAAAAGAAAAAGACGGAGCCGCAGGAGATGCAGATGCATATGGGGGCGGCAGAGGAAAAAGACCGCAAGGCCGAGATTCAGATGGACTATCTGAAGCAGCGCGGCGAGCGCCGGCATATTGATCTCTACAATCTGCACGTGTTCCGCCAGTACAAGGAGATGCACGGCATGTCGCTCCACTGGGGCGTGACACTTTCGCGTCCTGTCGGTTCATGGGCGGAGAAGGACCGGCCGGATGTCGAACTCGACTCGTCCGCCGTCGGCGTGGGGCCGGCCTATATGATACGCTGGACGCATCCGCTCGGGCGCAAATGGGAGGCATCCATCGATGCGACGGGCGCTGTCCTCCTCTACAACCGCGTGCATCCGGCGCATACGCGGAACTATGGTTTCCTATGGCGCGTCGGACCGCGGCTCACGTATAACTTCAACGATCAGAATGCGCTCAGTATCGCATACCTCGGACACCATGTATCGAACGGGCAGCGTACGAAGAACCCCGGCTACAACGGCGTCGGCTTTTCGATCGGCTACCGGTATTCGTATTAAGGGAGAATTGTGGCAAAGAAATATTATGCGGTCAAGCGCGGCCGGCAGACCGGTATCTTTACCGTATGGGCGGAGTGCTCCGCACAGGTGCAGGGCTTTCAGGGCGCTGTTTACAAGGGCTTTATGACGGAAGCGGAGGCACAGGACTGGCTGAATGGCGCGGGCGGCTATGATGCTGCGGCGGCCTCCGGGAAAAAGGCTGCTCCGGCAGAAACCGAGGAGCCTGTCGACGCGGATTATATCATCCACACGGACGGCTCCTGCCTGCGTAATCCGGGCGGCCCGGGCGGATGGGCTGCCGTCATCGAGACCGCTGCGACGGGCACCGTGGAGGAGCGGAGCGGCGGCGCACCGGAGACGACGAACAACCGCATGGAGCTGACGGCGGCGCTGATGGCCCTTACCTCTGTTCCGGAGGGGGCACGCATTGCCCTCTATACGGACAGCCAGTATATGAAGAATGCATTCACGAAGTTTTGGCTGCCCGCGTGGAAGAAGCGCGGATGGAAAAAGGCGGACGGAGAGCCCGTGCTCAATCAGGACCTCTGGATGCAGCTGGATGCGGTATTTGCTGCGCGGCGTGTGCAGTTCCGCTGGGTCAAGGGACATGCGGGCAATCCGCGCAACGAGCGCTGCGATGAGCTGGCGCGTGCGGAGGCGGAGAAGTTCAGCAGCTGACACCGGGAGCGCCGATTCAGCGCTTCATCGTTTTATGATCATCATGAGAGGAGGGGACCTGTGCAGAGCATATTCGAGGCGGTGGGGCGGTTTGTCCTCACGCATTTGGCGAATCTCGGACGGGTCACCCTCCTCTATGGGGAAACGATCCGGCAGGTATCGCACCGGCTGCGCATGCGGAGCATCGTTTACCAGATGGCGCATCTCGGTGCGGACTCCCTCCTCATCGTCGGACTGACCCTTCTGTTTACGGGCATTGTACTGACCCTCCAGATCGCGCATGAATTTATCCGCTACGGTGCGCAGAGCACCATCGGCGCGGTTATCGCCATCGGCATCGGGCGCGAGCTCGGTCCCGTCCTCGTCGGCGTCGTCTGCGCCGGGCGCGTGGGCGCGGCGATCACGGCAGAGGTCTCGACGATGAAGGTTACGGAGCAGATCGATGCGCTGCGTGTTATGGGAGTCAGCCCCGTCAACTATCTCATCGTTCCGCGCATGCTCGCCTGCATGGTCGTTGTCCCGATTCTCACCGTATTTGGCGACGTGATCGGCGTCTTCGGCGGCTACCTCACGGCAGTGTACTACTCTGGCATCTCGGGCTATACGTTCACCAACTCCATCACCCAGTTTGCGTTGATGTACGATATGACCGGCGGACTCATTAAGGCCATCTTTTTCGGCAACGTTATCGCTGTCCTCGGCTGCCACTACGGACTGAACGCGCCAAACGGCGCGGAGGGCGTCGGCAAGGCGACCATGCAGACCGTCGTCACGTCCATCATCGTCATCTTTATCCTGAACGCCGTTTTGACGTTCTTCCTGTTCTAGGAGGCGCTATGATACGACTGAACAATGTCTCGAAGCGCTTCGGAAACAAGGAGGCGCTGAAGGAAATTAGCCTCACGATCGAAAAGGGCGAGACCATCGCCATCATCGGCGGCTCAGGCTCCGGCAAATCAACTCTGCTGCGCCTCATGATCGGATTGGATCGGCCCAGCGGAGGCGATATATACATCGGCGAGGACAACATCGCTGTGATGAGCGAGAACGCACTTGACCGCGTGCGCCTGCGTATGGGCATGGTGTTCCAGTACTCCGCGCTGTTTGACTCCATGAACGTGGGCGAGAACGTCGCGTTCGGCCTGCGTGAGCACACGGATAAGGACGATGATGAGATACGGCGCATCGTTGCGGAGAAGCTGGAACTCGTCGGGCTCCCGGGCGTGGAGGAGATGATGCCGCAGGAACTGTCCGGCGGCATGAAAAAGCGCGTCGGGCTTGCGCGCACGATTGCGACCGACCCGGAGATCATCTTCTACGATGAGCCGAGTTCGGGGCTCGACCCGATCATGACGACGAAGATCGACGAACTCATCATCGACATGCAGAAGAAACTGAATGTAACCTCAGTTGTCGTTACGCATGACATGGTGAGCGCAAGCCATATTGCGGACCGTATTGCGATGATTTACGACGGAAAGCTCATTGCGGTGGATACGGTGGATCGTTTTCAGAAGATAAGAGATGAGCGCGTACAGGCATTTTTCCGTACGCTGCAGCAGCAAAGGGAGGCAGGGGCATGAGTGCTGAAGCAAAGGTCGGCGTCTTTACACTGGGGGGCGCAGCACTTCTCATTGCGGTCGTCATGTTCTTTGGCGGCCTGCGCTTCGGCGGGAGTCATGACTATATGCTCTACGCGGGATTTGGACGCGTCATCGGCCTTAACCCGGAGGCACAGGTGCTCCTCGCGGGTGTCCCGGTCGGGCGGGTACAGGACATCGCGAGCGACGGCTCCGGCGTCACCGTGTCCATGGTGATCCAGAACGGGGTGAAGATCCCGCGCGGCTCTGCCGTAACCATCGCACAGCCCGGCATCATGGGGGATAAATTCGTCATCATCACGCCGTCCGGACAGATATCGTACTATGAGAACGGCGACTATCTCTATGGAGAAAATGAGATGGGCATGGACACCATGTTCACCGAGCTGAACAAGATGATCCTGCTCGTGCAGGAGATGCTTGCATCCATCAATGCCATTGTGGGCGCGCCCGGCTTCCAGACATCGATAGTCCAGCTCGTCGCCAACATGGAGCAGATGACGGCGCATCTCGACGGACTGACCGCAACGCTTGAGCAGATGGCGGCGGAGAACCGCGGCAGCCTGCACAGTATGCTTGCGAATATGAACATGATGGCATCGAACCTCGCCCAGACAACGGCGAGTGTTGAGCGCATTATGTCGAATCTCGAGACCGTCGGCGCAGATCCTCAGACGGCGGAAAATCTCAGGAAGACCCTTGCAAATATCACGGAATCCTCCGAGCGCATCCTGCGCATCGCCGAGGGCATTGAGTCCGTGGCGGGCGATAAGCAGACGCAGGAAGACGCGCGCGCCCTCATCCACAATGCACGCACAATGTCGGACAAGGCCGGCGGCCTCATGGGGCGTCTCGGCAAGATCAAGGTGACGCCGAAGATCGATGTGATGTACAGCGGCAAGGCAGATGACTGGCGGACGAACTTCAACCTCGATATCGGCGAGACGAAGGGCATGTACGCAACCTTTGGCGTAGATGACATCGGCGGCGGGGACAAGTTCAATGCGCAGGTCGGAACACGCGGCAGATCGTTCGGCGCGCGTGCAGGCGTCATTGCAGGGGCAGCCGGCATCGGTGTCGATGCCTATGCGGGGGAGAAGTTTAAATTCTCCGCCGATGCCTACGACCCGAATGATGTCACGCTTCGCCTGCGTGCGCAGTACCAGCTGCGCGGCGGCACGTATCTCTTCGGCGAGTGGAATGACGTGAACGACAGTAAGCACCGTGCGTTCTACACGGGACTGCGGCAGGAATTCTAAGTCCCTCTGTGCACGCACGGGCAAGAGGTAGGAACAATGAAAAGCCCGGCACTGATTCAGTGCCGGGCTTTTTGCGTATAAAAATTATCTTGGTGTTACTGATTAAACTTCGGTTTCCGCCCTTCAAGGAATGCCGTCACGGCCTCGCGGTGGTCGGCGGATGCACCTGCCTTGGCAAGGTTTTCCGCCTCGATGCGGCTGTACGACATATAATCGCGGTAGAACACCTCATAGTAGAGCTGCTTCTGCATCGCAATCGCGCCGAGCGGACGGCGCAGGAGCTTCTGGGCGAATGCCCCTGTCTCTTCGAAGAGTTTCCCCTCCGGTGCAAGCTTTGTCGCAAGACCGAGGCGGAGCGCTTCATCGCCGTAAACAGGTGCGCTGAAGGCCATGAGTTCGAGCGTCTTGGCAAGCCCGACGATCTGATGGAGATGATAGATGCAGCCTGTGTCGCCGGGGAGTGCAACATTCGAGAATGCCGTGAGGAGGCAGCTCTCCTCCGTCATGATGCGGAAGTCTGCACCGAGTGCAATGCCGCAGCCGGCTCCTGCCGCAGCGCCGTTCACCATCGCGATCACGGGCTTTTTGCATTTGCGCAGGGCGAGCGATGCCTGCCCCGTGAGAATTGAGAGGTCATAGCTGATGAAATCGAACGATGCCATCTCCTTGATGTCGCCGCCCGCGGAGAAGTTCTTTCCTGCGCCCGTGAGGATGATGACCTTTACCGCATCATCTGCGTCGCAGTGCTCTGCCGTGCTGATCAGATCGCGGAACATCTGCGCGTTGAGCGCGTTGTTCGACGCCGGGCGATCAATGGTGATCGTTGCGATGTTGTCGGTCACAGCAAGTTTGATGTGTTCGTACATGAGAGACCTCCTTTAAGAAAATATCCTTACTTCCCAATGTAAAACCGATATTTTCGAAACATTGCGTCTACCAATATGGTACCGCATTTCAGAGGGAAGCGCAAGCAGAATTTACCGCTCGGTGACAACTTCGCTGTTCTCAATGGCGAAGTCGAGCAGGAGGCCGATGAGCTCGTTGCGAGATCGTCCGGTCTGGTCGGCGAGCGTGTCGAGCCGTTTGATAATATCTTCTCTTACGCGGATGGAGAGGGTCTTGTGCCCGTCTTCTCCGCGTTTTCTTTTTGTAATCATCAGTTTTGCGTTCATATATATCACCTCATTATTTAGTTTATATATGAGGCACTATAAATTATATGTTGGACAAACTGGTGTAAAACATATCTACTTGTAGTTTAAGTTATGATATAAAATTAACGATATAGTGTATGTAAAATTATGTTATAAAATATGATATAAAAAATAGAAGGTGAATGAATGGAAATACATCCTGCTGTACAAGGGGGCGCCGAGCAGGGAAGCGCACGCGTCGGCAGGGGACAGGGAGCGTCTCTACCCACAAATATTTTCCAAGAGCTGTTGGATGAGGCAGGCAGCCGCACACGGTTTTCATCGCATGCAAAGGCGCGGATCGAACAGCGTGGTGTCAGTCTCACGGCAGACGATCTCACGCGTCTTGATGCCGCCATTGATCGTATGGCGCAGAAGGGCGTACGTGACGCACTCGTCTACATGAGCCGTGGTCTTGCGATGGTTGTCAGCGTCAAGAACCGTACCGTTATCACAGCGCTCGACGAGGCAAGTGCAAAGGAAAATATTTTTACGAATATTGATAGTGCTGCAATTTTATAATTTTTGAGGGAGAGATTTATTATGATGCGTTCGTTGTTTTCGGGTGTGTCCGGTCTTAAGAGCCATAACACTCGCATGGATGTCATTGGGAACAATATTGCTAATGTCAATACTACGGGGTTCAAGGCGGGACGTGTAACCTTTGAAGATATGCTATCACAAACCCTATCTGGAGCCTCAAGCCCAAGTACGACGATTGGTGGCACGAACCCCAAGCAGGTCGGTCTCGGTGTGACGGTAGGAGGTATTGATACGATCTTCAGCGACGGCTCTGTCCAGGGGACGGGAAAGAATACCGACCTTGCGCTGACAGGTAACGCGATGTTTATGGTAAAACGAGGCGACCAGACCTATTACACGCGTAATGGTGCTTTTGAGTTTGATGCAAAGGGAAACTATGTCTTGCCAAGTTCCGGACTTCATGTGCAGGGGTGGATGAACAAGACAACCGAGCATAGCAAAGTATCTACGGATGGGGCTGTAGAGAATATCGTCATAGAAGCCGGTAAGATGATGGCTCCAAAGGCAACCGAAACGGCGACATACTCTGAGAATTTAGATTCTAACACGCCAATGATTACGGGATATACGTTTTCTGATACGAGTACAACGCCTCCAACTGCACGAGTACGTACAAGTGCAGACAGCGGCATGTATATCACTGCGAGTAAGGCACAGCCCGTTACATTATCGTTGAGTGACGGGACAAAACAGACGGTAACGTCCGGTACCTATACAATTGGGCGTTCCTTGCCGAAGGTAACATCGTTCAGCTATTATGATACCTTGGGTAGAAAACATGAGAGTATTGTATTCCTTGAAAAAGCGATTGTTACGACCGTAAAATATACGGATGAGGAAGGGAATCTTGTTACAAAGCGAGCCAGCACGTGGATTGCAAGAGTAGGGAATCCTGAGGTAAATAATATAGACGGATCTAAAACGAAGCATAAGTTGTCAGCTACGACCATTGCGTTTGATGAGGACGGCGTGCTGCGTGCAGGTGTTCTCGGTAGGACTCAACCGGTGAGTGCAGACCCGAACAGCAATGTCACAACGCCTGTTGCCCCGCCGGCTACGTCAGGGAACAGCTCTGAAAGCGCTATTCTTTCGGCGGAGCATACAGAGCCCAATGGAGCAAAAAAAGATAACGAGATTTCACTGCAATTTGCCGATGATAAATCACCGCTTACGCAGTATGCGGGATATGATACAATCAAAGCTGCTTCGGATGGTTATACGGGCGGAGCCTTGGCATCGGTATCGTTTGATTCGGCCGGCGTGATTACGGGAACCTATACGAATGGTGTTCGTAGAGCTGAAGCGCAGGTAGGGGTTGCTAAATTTGCCAACCCCTCAGGTCTTACGAAGCTTGGCGGCAATCTCTATCAGGAGTCCAACAACTCTAACTCGAAAGTAGTTCGTGCACAGACGGTTGAGAGCGCAGGTGCGAAAATTACGCCCTCATCGCTTGAGATGTCGAATGTAGATCTTGCTGATCAGTTCTCTGATATGATCATCACACAGCGCGGCTTTCAGTCAAACTCAAAGGTAATCACAGTCGGTGATGAGATGCTCGAGACACTCATCAACATGAAGCGGTAGGAAAGCGCTAACGCATATATTTTTTGAAAGGGTCGCCCTCGGGCGGCTCTTTTTCCTGTACCGTCTGCACGAGTATCAATAGCCACGGCCTGAAGCGGTATTCGAGGGAGTTCTCGGAAGAGATGCGGCTGTACGTTCGGCCCTTGCTGAACAACTTGCGGATGGACGATGGTATGCTCAATGCTCCGCTCTTTATGGCAGATCAGTCGGCGGACTGAATTTATCAGTGCGTTCTCGGCTAACGATAAATTTATTTGAAAAAACGGGCCGGAGCTGATACAATGAGAGAACCTGTCAATACGATTTCAGTGTGCTGGAAATATCTGGAGCAGCCCGCCGTTCGGGTGCATCCTGTTAACGGACGAGGAGGAAATGGATTTGAGCAAAAGGGGACGTTTAGCCAAACGCCTTGTGCGGGCACTGGCTCTGACCGCAGCGGTCGGGCTCTTTGCGGGACCCGCTTCGGCAGAGACAGTGAAGATTGATCTCTCGCACAGCGTAAAGATGGCACTTGAGAATAACCGTACAATCAAGCAGGCTCTGACGGATGTGGATGCGGCGCATGCGTCGCTCGCACAGGCAAACCGTTCGACGGGGCCGACGCTGACATGGTCGGCGACGGCGAACCGCATAGGGGGGAAGGCCTACGAGCAGGCACGCATGTCGGGCATCAAATACGACTATAACTACGGCAACACGGGAACAATCTCGATGCCGGTCTACAATGCCGCGCTGAACGCGCAGCGCAAGGCGGCACGCTACGGTCTGAATGCGGCGGACTTTGCCCTTGAGCAGACGAAGCAGGCGATACGGCTGACGGCGACGACGGATTATTTCAATATTCTCCAGGCACGAAATTTGGTACAGGTCCGTGAGAATGCCGTGACAACGCTGACGACGCATCTGAATGATGTCAATGCGCAGTTCCGTGTGGGTACAGTAGCCCGCGCGGATGTGCTCGCCTCCGAGGTCGAGCTGGCGAATGCCCAGCAGAATCTGACGACGGCAAAGAATAACTACGAGGTTGCCGTCGCGACGCTGAACAATGTGATCGGTCTGCCCACGGATACAACTCTTGAAATTAATGATGAACTCCGTTATACAGACTATGATCTTTCGCTTGAGGACTGCACGGATTACGGACTGCTCTATCGTGCGGACGGCGCAGCGGCAGTCTATGCGGTGAAGCAGGCAGAGGCAGGCGTGCGCACGGCGCAGGCAGGCTGGCACCCGACGGTGAATGCGGCGGCAACGCGCTCGATTGCAGGAGAGCGCCCGTTCCGCACCGATCATACGGGCAGCGACACATGGGCGGCAGGGATCAGCGCCTCATGGAACATCTTTGACAACGGGGTGACTGCGGCGCAGGTAAAGGCGGCCAAGGCGGCACTGCGCAAGGCAGAGGAAGCACTCGCTGCGACGGATGAGAAGATTCGCCTCGATGTTCATACGGCATATCTGAATCTGCACGCGGCCGAACAGAATATCAAGACGACAGAGAAGGCCGTAAAGCAGGCCGAGGAGGACTATAATATCGCACGTGTCCGCTATAATGCGGGCGTTGGAACGAATCTCGAGGTCATGCGGGCATCGGACAACCTGACAACGGCGCGCATGAACTACTCGACAGCGCTCTATACCTACAATATGAGCAAGGCGAGCCTGGACAATGCGATGGGCGTACCCGTCGATCTCGATGCTGTGCGCTATCGTGAGGCAGAAGCCGAGGGCAAACGTGCTCCCGCGGCGCGTGCAGCTGCGCAGCTGCACGAGGATGCCCTCTTTGAGACACCTAAGAATACGGAGGTCCGTCCGGCACCGCCTGCCTCTGCCAAGGAGAAATCCTCGGCTGCCGTGCAGCGCGTGCAGACGGCACATGCTGCGTATGAGCGAGATATGAGCAAGTAACGAGCGCACTGCAGGTTTGCTCCTGCAAGAGGAGTTCTATGAGACGGAAGGCGTATATCAGTGTCGCAGTGGTCGCTGTGATACTTATCTGCGCGGCGGCCATCATCCACATCGTGCGGGCCCAGGCATTCATGGCTGAGGCCGGCAGGATGGCAGAGCGTTTCGCGGCGCAGAAGCTCGGAACGGATGTGCACATCGGTGCGGTGGAGATTCGTTCTCTGCATGAACTGACGATTGATGATATTGTGATCTACGATAAGCAGGCGGAGGTTGTCCTCCGTGCCGATGAGGCACGGGTGACGCTTCGTCTGCTTTCGTTGCTTTTATCCCCCGAGACCTCCGTCGATGAAATCTTGCTCACAGGGACGCATGCCCATATTATCCGGCGTGCAGACGGCTCGTGGAACTATAGTGATCTGGGGGCGGACGATACGGAGCCGAGCACATTCGAGGGGCGCATCCGTCTCGCAGATGCGGCGGCGGATGTGGATGCCGGCGGGCGGACCTATGCGCTGACCGATATTAACGGCACTGCGGACATTGATCGCGGCGACCTTTCCTATGATCTCACGGGCGTGCTCGCGGGCGTTCCCCTGCGTGCCCGGGGGGAGAACGCAGGCAGTGTCCAGGAGGTGCAGCTGAGCACTGCGGATGAGGATCTGGTTCCGCTGCTCGACTTCCTTCCCTCCGGCGCAGTTCCTGCAGAGGTGCAGATACAGTCGCTGTACGCGGATCGCGTGAACATCGGCATGCGCTGGGCAGAAGGCATGTTCACGGCGGACGGACGTGCTGCAGGCATAAAGGCGTCGGCGAATGTCTACGGAACCGAGACACAGATCGAGAGTGCTGCACTGAGGTTTAATGAGCGTGAACTCTTCCTCGCGGCAACGCTTGCGGCAGAGGAGCAGACCGCGCGTGTGGACGGCACAATCCGCATGGACACCGAGAGCCCTTATCTTGACCTTACGGTGCGTGCACAGGATTTGGCCGTGGATAAAATCCTCAAGGGGGCCTCCTATGCGGGCCCCGTGACGGCGGATGTTCACGTGACGGGACCGCTCGCTGCCCTCACGGCGGCGGGGCAGCTGACCGCAGCGGAAGGCTCTGCGTACGGCGTTTCCTTTACCGATGCTTCTGCGGATGTCTCCTATGCGGACGGCGCAGTTTCGTTTGAAAATCTGAAAGCAAATGCCTTCGGCGGCAGCATCGCGGGAGAGGGAATATTCGATACGGATACCCTCTCTTATACGGCACATCTCGTTACGGACGGGGTGCAGCTTGCGCGCCTGCGCACGGAGGCGGATGCTCCTCTGCCTGAAGGATTGGACGGCGCACTGCGCGCCGATCTCGGCATTGGGGGAAAGGGCACGGAGCGTGCGGCACTCGAGGTTTACGGCAGCGTTGATGTGCTGGACGGGACGTACCGCGGCATCCCGGTGGAGCGGGCAAGCGGCTCCTTCATGCTCAAAGGGGATGATCTGGTGATCGATTTCCTCAGCCTCAACTTGCCGAATGATACGGATCTCGGGGTTGAGGGGCGCATCACGGGCGGCTCTGCACTTGATTTGCGCTTTTACGGCGGCCATGTCGATCTCTCCCTGCTGAACCGCCTTGATGACCGCCTCAGCTTTGCGGGGGACGCAGATTTCAGTGGTGAGGTGCACGGCGACATCAGTGATCCGCATGTGGACATTAAGGTCTCGGCGACGAACGGGCATCTGATGCATCAGCCGTTTGACAGCCTGCTCTTTCGTGCGGAGGGCTCACTCTCGGGCATCGGCATCTATGATTTCTCGATGGAACGGAATGGGCGCGAGGTCTGGCTGGTGAACGGCACGATCGGTTTCACCGGTGAGCGCCGTATCGATCTGCAGATCGATACGATGGGTGCCCGCATGGAGGACGTAGCCGCACTCGTTGCCCCGGATCAGCCCATTACGGGCAATATTGACAACATCATCAAGTTCACGGGGACGCTCGATAATCCGCATGCGGTGGGTTATGTCCATTTTTATCGCGGAAGTTATGCGGGCGCACTGCTCTCGGGTATGGACGGCGACTACTTCATGGATAACGGCATTATCCGCCTGCAGGTTTTCCATATTTATTCTCCGATGGTGGACATGGTGCTGAACGGCACGATCAGTGCGCAGGGCATACTCGATCTCGATGCTGAGGTGCGCGATCTCGATATGAAGCGTTTCGAGCACAAGCTGCCCTATGAGGTGTCCGGGCACGGCGTGTTCAACGGAAAGGTCGGCGGAGTGATCTCGCACCCGATCTTCCGCGGCGAGCTTAAGGCGGACACGATTACGATGAACGGGGTAGAGCTGACGGACATCCGCAGCTTTGTCCACTATGAAAACGGCATCATTGAGATGGAGCGCACGGGCTTCCGTCAGGGGGCAGATGGGTCTGTGACGGCACGTCTGCGCTACGATATAGATACGCAGGCGCTGCGCGGCACGATGGACATTACGCGGATGGACGTTGGGGCTCTTCTGGCCCTGGCAAATCAAAAGGAAGACCGCATTACGGGGCAGATCACGAGCCGAGCAGTGCTTGGCGGCACACGCGACAATCCGTCGATTGCCCTGACGGGACGGATTGAAGAGGGGGCGATTGCCTCCTATCCCGTGCGTGACGTCGAGATCGACGCTGCGCTTGCCAATCACGTGCTGACACTGCGGACGCTGACCGGACGCCAGGGGAGCGGAAGCTTCTCGGCGACGGGGACGGTCGATTTTAACGGTATGGCAAATGTGGATGTTACGGCATCGGACATTGCGCTCGGCATCTTTACCAGTTTTGCCGGATTTGAGGAGGCGACGGGGACAGCCTCTGTGACCGCTCATATTGGCGGCAGTACACAAAACCCCGAGGTGGACGTGCATCTCACGGCGAAGAACGGAGGCACACACGGCGCCTCGTTCGATGAGCTGACTGGAGATGCGCAGCTGCGGAACTCCGTCATCCACCTGAATCAGCTGACGGTGACAAAGTACATCGACGGCATTGCCTATGCGGCCAGTGCACGCGGGACGCTCCCCCTGCGGGCGCTGACGGCGAAGAGTGATGAAACACTGAGCACCTATGATCAGATCGATCTGACGGTTGCGCTCGACAACGCCGACCTCTCGCTGCTCCCGGTATTCTCCAATCATATTGAATGGGCACTCGGACGCACGGAGGGCAGTCTGAAGGTGCACGGTTCGCTTGCCGCACCGCGCATTGAGGGCTCTCTGCGCGTGACTGACGGTGCGGTAAAACTGAAGGGGATCGAGTACCCGCTGACGGAAGTGAATATACAGATCGACGCGCTCGGCGACGCGATTGCCGTGCGCGCATGCACGGGCCGTATGGGCACGGGCACGTATATGCTGACGGGACGTATGGGACTTGACGGCATGCGCGCGAGCGCATATGATTTCACCCTCGTGATGAATGCACTCCAGCTCAAGACTTCCTTCTACGACGGTCCCGTCACGGGAGCGCTGAAGCTGACGGAGGATGAGTACTGGGGCGAACGTCTGCCGAAGCTCTCGGGCAATATCGATCTGGATCGTGCAGTTGTCAGCATTCCGTCGATTCCGGATACGGAGGACGAGCTGCCGCACCTGATTTTGGATGTGGACCTGAATGTCGGCCGGCACATGCATTTCTTCAGCCCGAAGCTCTATGACATGCATCCGTCCGGGCAGGTGCATTTTGGCGGCACCACACGTCACCCGAAGACCACGGGCATGCTCGCGGTACGGCGCGGCGACACGGTCAGCTATCTGCGGACGGTGTTCAAGATCCGGGAGGGAATTGCGACATTCAATCAGATGGAGTCGTTCCTGCCGGAAATCAACTTCTATGCGGAGGCGCGCCTCGCGAATACACGCATCTATCTCGCGCTGCAGGGGCCGCTCGACCATATGGATCTGCGTCTGACCTCCTCGCCGGAGATGTCGGAGGAGGAGATTATCCGCATGCTGACGCTGCGCAGTGTATATCAGAACGGCGAGAACGGCATAACGGCTGCAGACATTGTCTCGATCGGGCTGCAGATGAGTATCCTCTCTGATGTGGAGGACTCGGTGAAAAATATTCTGCACCTGGATGTATTCCGCCTCTCGAGCGGGAGCGGTTCGCTCTTTGAGACAAAGAACGATGAGTCGATCAAGAAGAATGAAAATGAGTACAATATCGAGGTGGGGAAATATATCGGCGACCGCATCCTTCTGCGCTACGTGCAGGGGCTTGGCGGTGCCTCGAACAAGCACCGCTACGGTATTCAGTATGACTTTAGCGATAAATTTGGCATCTCGTATGACCGCGAGGGCTCCAAGCATCTCGTCGGCGTCGAGGCGCGCATACGGTTCTGACATGTGATTTTCTTGAAAAAGGGGGTGAGCCTGTGTTTTCGGAGTATATGGCAAGGCTGTCTGCCGTGCAGAAACTCGCGCCGGAGGAGGAGCGCGCGCTTTGGCATGCGTATAAGACGGAGGGCGACGAGTCGGCGCGGCAGCGTATCATCGAGTCGTATCAGCCGCTCGTCTTCCGTGAGGTCAGGCCCTATCGAACCCTGCCTGCGGTGATGGATGCCGTGCAGGAGGGAACAATCGGTCTCATCGAGGCGGTTGAACGTTACGACCCTGCGCGCGGCATCGCGTTCAGCCTCTATGCCGTGCATCGTGTGCGCGGGCGCATCCTTGATTTCCTGCGGCGCGAGGGGAATGCTGACCTGCCCTGTCTCGAGGAGGAGACAGGGACGGAGGGGACGGCGAAGGAACTCCTCGCCGATGTCTGTCCCTCGGTCGCAGAAGTGGCCGAGCACCATGCCCTCACCGGCGTGCTCGGTGCAGCAATGCAGCGTCTGCCTGAGCACGAGCGGCTCGTACTCGAGGGTGTAACCATCGGCGGCGCGCAGGCACAGACGATGGCAGAATCACTTGGCGTAACGCCCGCACATATCTATCGCCTGCAGAAAAACGGCATCCGCCGCATCCGCGGCATGCTTTCCCGCTTTATGCAGCATTGGTAGTCTTATAATTTAGTACCTGATTTTATTTTGAACTTCTTGAATCTCTAATATAGAGTGTAGTATAATCAAGGAATCACTGATCAAATAAAGCGCGTCGGACCGATGCAGCTTTTCCGTTCGATCAAGGAGGCAAACCGGACGCAGAGCGCTCTCTGTGGAGGGCTTGCCGACGAAGAGCAGGCGGGAAAGAGGCACCGAGATGGCGGCGCCGAGTTGATCAGGGCTTCCTTAGGAGAGGAGGGACGGCGATGGACAGCGAACGCAGAGAGCGCGCGAAGTCCATTCGTGCAGCGCGTGACTGGCTGGCCGGTGCAGAGGATGCGCTTGCGAGCAAAGATGATCTCGCAGGCGATCTGAAACTCATGCTGGCACGCGCGGAACTTGCGCGTATCGTCGCCAATCGGCGTGCGCGTCTGCGCAGGTGGGTAGGATGGCTTCTGCCGCCGCTTGCAGCGGCCGCCGCTTGGGCATGGCTGTCTTGGGAACCGACAGCGCCGCCCGAGGAGACGGCGATACATGCGCCCCTCGCCGTGCATTCTGTGGCAGAGGAGCGGGCAGAGGCGCCTGCACCCGACACCATCGCTCCTGTACGGCATGAGATGGCAGTGCCTGCACTGCAGGAAGCACCTGCGGAACGTACGGCACCGTCTCCGCAGCAGACATCGGAGCCCTCTGTTCTGGCGCCGCCGCGTGAATCCGTATCAGCGGCGCAGAACACGATCTCCCGCATGCCGGACCCCGATATGCAGCGTTTGATGCAGGTCGGCGGGAAGATCCTGAGGGAATAATTTTGGAAGTTTTATCCCTGCTCCTTTGCCGGAGTGCGGATGGAAACAGCTCAGCACTGAGCATAATAGTCTAGGAGGTTTCGCCCTTGAACAGCAACAGATACCAGAGACTGGCACTCGCCGTCGCCCTTGGTGTAGGGGTGTCGGCATCGGCTCTGCCGCATGGTTTTGCAGCAGAGGAAATGGACAGCGCAGCAAGCACGGCGGCAGAGATGGCAGGAACGCCTGCTGCGGGCCCCGTACTGAACAGCACGTCTGCTGCCGGTGACACGGCTGCGTCTGCTCCTGTGGAGGATGCTCCTGCACTGACCGGCGCCGCCGCTTCCTCCGGCGCGGATGAGCGCGCATCTTCATGGGCTGCACAGCGCCCCACAGAGGATGCGATCTCTCAGGCACTTGTGGCGGAGATCGGAAAGACCGTCGTGGAGATCAACTTCACCGGTGCATCCGCGGCGACGGAGCCGACTGCACGCGCGGCGCTGACAATGCATGTCGGTGATACCGTGACGGAAGAGGCTCTCGTGAAGGACCGTGATTCGATCTACGGGACGGGTTATTTCTATGATCTGTATCCGGTTTTTGAGCAGGTGCCCGAGGGGGTCGTACTGACCTATCATGTGCTTGAGAATCCGATCCTGAAGGAGGTCAAGATCGAGGGCAACACGGTTGAGTCAACAGAGACCCTGATGGGTCTCGTCACGGTCAAGACCGGCGAGCTGCTGAATTCGCGCGTGCTGCAGGAGAATGTACAGGCGATCCAGGAGAAGTATCGTGCAGACGGCTACATCCTCGCCAAGATCACCGATCTCAACATTGCACAGGACGGGACGCTTACGATCAAGATCAGCGAGGGTCAGCTCGAGGGCTATAAGGTCAAGGGCAACAAGAAGACGAAGGACCGCGTCATCCTCCGTGAGATGCGTCAGAAGCCCGGCGAGCCGTTCAATGCGAATCTGGCCCGCCGCAGCATGCAGCGCGTCTATAACCTCGGCTTCTTCGAGGATGTCAACGTCAAGATGAATCCGGGCGTTGAGCCGAATGCAGTCGTTATGGAGATCGATGTCAAGGAGAAGCGGACGGGATCGTTCGGCATTGGCGCCGGTTACTCGAGTGCGGACGGCATGGTCGGCATGGTGAGCATCAGCGACACGAATTTCCGCGGCATGGGCGACGCGATCAGCCTCAGCTACGAGATGAGCGGCGACGATACGGATGCGCGCGGCTATACGTTCATGTACCGCCGTCCGTGGCTGGACAAGCATGAGACGGCGGGCACGCTGCGTCTCTACAACCGCACATATGAGTATGATGACTACGATGCGAACGGCAACCACAAGGAGTCGTTCATGCGGAAATACTCGGGCGGCGAGTTCACACTCAGCCGTCCCATGAGCGAGTACTCGACGAATTTCCTCACGTTCCGCAACCGCAAGGATAAGTACGTCAAGCATACGGAGACCGGCAATGCCGGTAACCGCAGCCTCGATGCCGCATGGCTCGGCAAGAATTTTGGAACAACGCGCAGCGTGACCTTCGAGCATGTGACGGATACGCGCGACAATGTCTACGAGCCGACGACGGGAGCACGCGCCTCTCTCTCGGCAGAGTTTGCCGGTTTTGGCGGCGACTTTAACTTCCAGAAATATATGCTCAGCGACACGCATTATTTTAAGGCAGGACATGCGCAGGTCTTTGTTGTGCGCGGGCAGTACGGATTCGGCAACGGTTCGATCTCGGAGTACAACCAGTTCCGCGTCGGCGGTCAGGATACGATCCGCGGCTATCGCGAGGATCAGTTCCGCGGAAACCGCATGGCACTCGCCTCGCTCGAATACCGCTTCCCGATTGTGGCCAAGGTGACGGGAGCGATCTTCACAGATTACGGCGGAGCATGGGACAGCGGATTTGTGCCGGAGAACATGCACGCGAGCATCGGCATCGGCCTTGGGCTTAACACGCCGATCGGTCCGCTTCGCCTTGACTACGGCCGCGGCTCGCAGGGCGGACGCGTTCATTTCCGCGTCGGCGGCACGTTCTGATGCGGCAGGGATCATCCCTGCGCATGCATTGGTCTGTCCTTTTCCTTCTGTTATTTGCCGGATGGGGGCTGGCTGCCCCTGCATATGCCGCAGAGACCTCCCGTGTGGAGGAAGCTGCGGCTATTGTCATGGGAAATCAGCCGATTCCCTCCATCGTGCGTGAGCGCATGGAACGCACCGTGGCGGCAATTGCGGCGGAGCGCATGGAGGGACGGCATACGGCGGACATCTCTGCCGCAGAGGAGGCGGAGATCATCGGTGCGGTCTTTGACCGCCTGCTCGTCGGCTATACGGTGACGTCGGTCACAGTTCGTCCCGGTACACGTGCAGAGGTGGAGATCCGCCTCGCACCGTGGGCCGATACCATACAGAGTACTATCGTTGAAACAACGGTGGAGGGAATGCCGTCTGAGGTGGAGGAGCTCGTGCGTGCCGATCTTGCGGGGACAGAGCAGATCTTTTCGGATGCACTCGTTGGTCTGCCCCTCGCAGCGACGGACTGGGCCGCGGGTGCGCTGAAGCGCCGGCTGACCGTGTATATGGAGGAGCATCTGCCCGAGTTCCGCGCCGACTATGATGTCGATGTGGCTGCGGAGGCAAAGGTGCACCTCACGGTCTATCCGCGCCTGCCCGTTGTGCGGACGGTTGATCTGTCGATGCGCTCGGACACGATCCCCAATGTCACACTGCTCACGCGCCGTTCGGTGATGGAGAACGAAGTCAGCCGCCTCGTCGGCGTGCCCGTTGCCTTTGCTGCACGCCACCGCGCAGCATTTGAACAGCGTCTTGCGGAGCGGCTGGATGCGGGCAGCGACTTCCGCCGCCTGCATCTCGTCTCACAGGTGACGATCACCCCGGGCGAGCGCATGTCTGTCATGAGCCGCACGGATACGACGCGCTACCGTCTGCGCCTTACGGGATGGCTCGATATCGGCCGTTCGGGAGAGCATCGCAGCGGGGGCCGGCGTGATCTGCATGTGCGCCTCCATGCGGGACAGATGCTCAGTCCGCGTGATGAACTCTATATAGAGACGGATGCCGCCCCCGAGGATGTGCGGTTTGACTGGCGCGTGGGCTATGCCCGTGCACTTGCGCCGCGCCTGACGGGGGAACTGCGTTGGGATCTGAACGAGGGGCGCCTCTCCGCTGCCGGAACCTATGCGTTCCACCCGCGCTGGCTGCTCCGCTATGAGCACTGGACGGATACGGGACGAGGGGAGTGGGAGCTGCGGTACAAGCTGCATGACTTCCTCAGCATCGCGGGGCTGATCGACAAGGATGATGCCTGGCTGCGGCTGATCGGCAATTTCTAAGCGAGAGGAGTGAGCATCGTGAAGCGGATTTCGATTGTCGTACCTGTCTACAATGAGGAAGACAACATAGAGCATTTCGCGCAGAGCATCGCTGCGGTGATGGTCCGGCTGCCCTATGACTACGAGATCCTCTTCATCGATGACGGATCCCGCGACCGCAGCCGCGAGATTCTGCGCGCGATGGGAGCGCGGGATCCGCATGTGCAGTCCATCTTTCTTGCGCGGAACTCCGGTCATCAGATTGCACTGACCTGCGGCATTGACCATGCAGACGGGGATGCGGTGATCACGATGGACGGAGATATGCAGCATCCCCCGGAACTCCTGCCCGTCCTGCTGCAAAAGTGGGAGGAGGGCTTCGAGATTGTGCAGACGGTACGCCTCACGACGGAGGGGGTATCCCCCTTTAAGCGGGTTACATCAAAGTACTACTACCGCCTCCTCAATGCGCTCTCGGATGTGGAGATTCAGGAGGGAGGCTCGGATTTCCGTCTGATGGACCGCAAGGCTGTACTTGCACTGCGCCGTTACCGCGAGCATGCGCGGTTCATTCGCGGCATTGTCGGCGCGATGGGCTTTCGCAGGACGACGGTTGAGTTTGTGGCGCAGGAGCGCTTTGCGGGGAATTCGAAATTCTCACTGCATAAGATGATTTCATTTGCACTGGACGGCATTCTTGCATATTCGGTCCAGCCGCTGCGTGCCGCATTCTACGCGGGGCTGCTGTCAGCGCTGCTGGCCGTGCTGCTCTTTCTCCACGTTCTCTTTGAGACCCTGAGCGGGGCGACGGTGCCGGGCTGGTCGACGATTGTCGTATGCAGCTTGTTCTTCGGCGGAATGCAGATGATGATGCTCGGCGTGTGCGGCGAGTACATCGCGCGCATTCTGCAGGAGGTCAAGAATCGGCCGCTCTATCTGATTGCATGCGACAACCGGCATGCGGCAGAGGAGCGCGGGGAGGGGACACATGAATGAGCGGATCACAACGGGAGCAGCATTTCTTTTCCTTATCGTCCTGTATTTTTGGGGCAATGCGCATCTTGCCGTGACAGCACCCGTCGAGGTGAACTACGCGCAGACAGCGAAGGAGATGCTCGCGGCGGGGGATTACCTCTCGCCGCAGATCTACGGAAACTACTGGTACGATAAGCCGATCTTCTTTTATTGGGA
>ERZ772772.138-NODE-138-length-43771-cov-6.474609_pt1 | contig 43771 bp, 40 predicted proteins | sample MGYA00511484_ERZ772772 | MGnify/ENA primary metagenome ERZ772772 (study PRJEB29015, sample SAMEA2737913) | human oral metagenome | biome: human oral; feature: human-associated habitat; material: dental | place: China | collected 2088 ... | reverse complement strand
ATTATGACTCTCGCTTAGATTGGGTTGCTTAAATAGAGGCTATCTGAAAGCAGCGCGGGCAGGGTGGATAGCGTAGTTTGGCAGCGCCGGGTTTCGCTCTTTTTACGGCTGGCGGCGGGAAATTATTGCGATATTATTTTTGCCGAAGCATACGGTTTCTGACGGATGGCGAAGCTTGCGCTTTCAGGTAGCCTGCCTGCTGTTTCATTTGCTAGAATGCCCGTTCCCCAACCACTTTGCCGCGATGCCGCCATGTCTGTATACACCAGCGTTTCCGATCAAGAAATCCGCCAGTTTTTAGAAGGCTACGACTTAGGCAGCTTCGTGTCGCTGCAAGGCATTGCCCAAGGCGTAACCAACAGCAACTACTTCCTCGACACCGACCGCGGCCGCTATGTGCTCACCATCTTCGAAGTGCTCACCCGCGAAGAGCTGCCTTTCTTCATGGAGCTCAGCCAGCACCTCAGCCGCAACGGCGTGGCCTGCCCCGCGCCCATCCCCCGCCGCGACGGGCGCTTCGACAGCACGCTCGCCGGCAAACCCGCCTGCCTCGCCACCTTCCTCAACGGCCGCGACACCGCCGTGCCCGATGCCGCCCAATGCTTCCACACCGGCGCCATGCTTGCCAAAATGCACATCGCCGGGCAGAGCTTCGGCCAAAGCATGCCCAACCCGCGCCACGCCGCCTGGTGGGAAGCCGAAAGCCGCCGCCTGCTGCCCTGCCTGAGCAGCGAAGATGCCGCGCTGCTGCAAGACGAAATCGCCTTTCTCGCCGCCCACCCCGATAGCCACTTGCCCCACGGCATCATCCATGCCGACCTGTTCAAAGACAACGTGCTGCTCGACGGCATTCAGGTAGCCGGCTTCATCGATTTCTACTACGCCTGCAACGGCAGCTTCATGTACGACCTCGCCATCGCCGTAAACGACTGGGCGCGCCTGGCCGACAATCGTATCGACCCGCAGTTGCAACAAGCCTTTATGCGCGGCTATCAAAGCGTGCGCCCCCTCACCCCCGCCGAACAGGCCTACCTGCCCATCGCCCACCGCGCCGGCTGCATCCGTTTCTGGGTGTCCCGCCTGCTCGACTACCACTTCCCGCAGGGCGGCGAAATGACCTTCGTGAAAGACCCCGACGTTTTCCGCGACCTGCTGCTCTATTTCCGCCAAAGCCCCGCCCCCGCCGCAACCGACCAAGCCCCGTTCAACCTCGAAGGCAAAACGTTCCAACCCGCCGAAGCAGGCCATGCAGACGAAACGCCCGAACGCTGCCGCTTCCGCCAAGACGGCGACACCGTGTGGGCGGAATACGAAGGCGGCGGCATCCGCAAAGGCTTCCTGCTCGGCCGCTACACCGAACGCAGCAGCATCGCCTACACCCGCCAACACCTCACCCTCGCCGGAGCCGCCCACAGCAGCAGCGGCCGCCTGCGCATCGAAACCCTGCCCGACAGCCGCCTGCGCCTGCATTTGTTTGGCGAAGACGGCGAAGCGGTGTGGGAGGAGTGTGCGCCGTAGGGTTGCTTGTGTTGGAACGTGAAAAGGCTACCTGAAACGCATTTTTCAGGTAGCCTTTGGTTGAGTAAGTGTGTTGGGAAACCTACTCCTGCTTCGGCTAACCCAACCTGAACTTGCTTTCTTCGAAAGGATTTATGATGCCGAAATATTCACCCAGTTTAGAGCTAGAGACCATCACAAGCTTTACTTATTCTTATGAATTAAATCAGCAGGTCAGCGAAGCCGATCCAATAGGAAACTTTGGTCGATCCAGTTTTATAAGTGTATTGTATGCATCACTAGTTGGCTGGTATCAACCGTTCCTTCCGATTTTGAATCGCAGCATCGAATGGATGCGGTACGGCATTTCGGTAAACGAAGGGGTGGGCAAGGATTATCGGGAAATGCCATTGTTTACCCAAATTGGACTGCATGAAGCCTTGGCCTTGGCATTATGGTTCCGCGACGGTATCGATCAGCCGGAATGGTGGCGGCAAACCTTGCAGCTGCATCAACAGATGCAAAACGAATGCTTGGGGGAAATCTATGGTAAAAAGGATATAAGCGGGCTTCAGGTGAACGACTATATGCGTCGCTGCCTGCAAGCAGAAGCTTACGAAGAGGGCATTATCGGCTACCGGCATTACTGCGGCGACAGCATACCTACCGGCCGTAACCTGCATGCTTCCGAGCGCAAGCTCGGCTATGCCTACTGCCTGCACTATGCCGAAGGCCGCTATTCTGCCGATGAATTGCAGCATGCGGCCAAAATCTTGCTGAGCCGCCGCATGGATGACGAATGGTTGGATCGTGGTCGTCCTTATGAGGCTTTGTTATGGCTCAAAACCGTTTATTGGAACCGCCAAGCCGATGCGCCGAACCCGCGCCAAGTTTGGATGAAGGCCTATGACCATTTGCCCGGTGTCGAGCCCTTGAGCGAGGAAGTGATTCAAGCTTCACTGGCCTCACTTGGATAGGGTAATGAAGAACCAAAGGCTACCTGAAATTTTAGCTGCGCAGAAACTTCGCTGCGCTACGTTTTCAGATAGCCTTTTTTGATTGCTGCCAGTATTACACCGCCACTGGCGCTTTGATATGCGGGTGCGGGTCGTAGTTTTGCAGTTCGAAGTCTTCAAAGCGGAAGTCGAACAGGTTTCGCACTTCGGGGTTGAGCTGCATTTGCGGCAGGGCTCGCGGCTCGCGGGTGAGCTGGAGGCGGGCTTGCTCGAAGTGGTTGCTGTAGAGGTGGGCGTCGCCGAAGGTGTGGATGAACTCGCCGGGCGCGAGACCGCATACTTGCGCCGTCATCATGGTGAGCAGGGCGTAGCTGGCGATGTTGAAGGGCACGCCGAGGAAGACATCGGCGCTACGTTGGTAGAGCTGGCAGGAGAGGCGGCCTTCGGCTACGTAAAATTGAAACAGGGCGTGGCAGGGGGGCAGCGCCATTTCGTCGACAAGGGCGGGGTTCCAGGCGGATACGATGAGGCGGCGGCTATCGGGATTGCGTTTGATTTGCTCGACAACGTTGGCGATTTGGTCGATATGCCGACCGTCGGGGGCGGGCCAGGAGCGCCATTGGTAGCCGTATACAGGGCCGAGGTCGCCGTTTTCGTCGGCCCATTCGTCCCAGATGGAGACGTTGTTTTCTTTCAGGTAGCGGATGTTGGTGTCGCCTTTGAGAAACCAAAGGAGCTCGTGGATAATGGAGCGCAGGTGGAGCTTTTTGGTGGTGAGCAGGGGGAAGCCTTGGGCGAGGTCGAAGCGCATTTGGTGGCCGAATATGGAACGGGTGCCGGTGCCGGTGCGGTCAGATTTGTCGATGCCGTGGCTGAGGATGTGCTGCATGAGGTGGAGGTAGGGTTGCATGGTATTGGGGGTGGGGATGTCGAAATGGGGGTATTGTACACGTTTGGGGATGCGGGGAGCAGCCATAGGCCGGATTCCGGAATCCGGCGCTTCCGGCATAACGGGTTTGTATCTTGGCTACGGGCTGCAACGAGGTTTCCGCCAGACCAAAGTTTCAGGTAGCCTTTTGTCTGCGCTGCGGCTGCGGTTTGGTTTGCCCCCGGTGTTGGCGATATAATCAGGTCTCTTTCCAACAACCGACACAAAGGAGTTTCATCATGGCCAAAACCATCATCCATACCGACCGCGCCCCCGCCGCCATCGGCGCTTATTCCCAAGCCGTGCGCGCCGGCAATACCATTTATTTGAGCGGCCAGATTCCGCTGGTGCCCGCCACCATGCAGGTGGTGGAAGGCGGCTTTGCCGAGCAGGCGCGCCAAGTGTTTGAAAACCTCAAAGCCGTGATTGAAGCCGCCGGCGGCAGCTTTGATGATGTGGTGAAACTCAATGCCTACCTCACCGACCTTTCCAACTTCGCCACCTTCAACCAAATCATGGGCGAATACTGCCGCGAACCCTTCCCCGCCCGCGCCGCCGTGCAGGTGTCCGCCCTGCCCAAGGGCGTGCTGGTGGAAGTGGAGGGCGTGGTGGTACTGAACGCCTAAGCATATAGAGGCTACCTGAAAACTGTTGCAGCTTGCGTTTTCAGGTAGCCTTTCGTTTTACCCGACCCGCTATACACACCCCTAACACAAACATCATGGCACACTACGCAATCGGCGACCTGCAAGGCTGTTTCGCCGAATTTCAAGAACTGCTCGCCCGCATCGGCTTCAGCCACGGCAACGACACCCTCTGGCTGGTGGGCGACCTCGTCAACCGCGGCCCCCAATCCCTCGGCTGCCTACGCTACATCAAGCAGCACGAAAGCAGCATCCGAACCGTGCTCGGCAATCACGACCTGCATCTTTTAGCCATCGCCCACGGCCACGGCAAATTCAAGCGCAGCGATACCGTGGGCGACATCCTCGCCGCCCCCGACCGCCAAGCGCTGCTCGATTGGCTGCGACACCAGCCCCTGATGCTGCAACACGGCAACAACCTGATCGTGCACGCCGGCATTTGGCCGCAATGGACGGCCGAAGAAGCGCAGAGCCGCGCCGCCGAAGTGGCCGCCGCCTTACAAAGCCGCCCCGATTGGTTTTTCACCCATATGTACGGCAACACGCCCGATACCGACTGCGCCGATAACGAAACCGAACGCCTGCGCTTTGCCACCAATGTGTTCACCCGCATGCGCGCCCTGCATTGCGACGGCCGCATGGATTTCGACTACAAAGCCACCCTGCCCGAAATGCCATCCGGCCTCATGCCCTGGTTTCGCGCGCCCGGGCGGCAAACCCTTGGTTATCAAACCGTATTCGGCCATTGGTCGGCACTCGGCCTCTATCGTGGCGAAAACGTGGCCGCCATCGATACCGGCGCGCTGTGGGGCGGCGAACTCACCGCGCTGGATTTAGACACGCAGCAGGTTTTTCAGGTAGCCTCCAAACAGCCCAAAAAGTTCGGCTAAAGCCTTGTCGCCACATGATTTGATGTTTATTAACATGAACAGGCGGGCAAGCAGGGCGGGCTTTTGTTACAATGCCGCCTGTTCGTGCCGGCCACAAAATTTGCCGCAGCGCGTTTTCCAATCAATTTAAGGAGTTCCTAATGAACAGCAAATTAGTCATCCCCGCCGCCATCGCCGTATTGGCACTGAGCGCCTGCTCCAGCAGCAAAGCCCCTGAAGGCAACCAGCCGCAAACCCAACAACAGGCACAACAGAGTGATGAAACCACCGCTTCCATCGGCAAAATTCAGGTAGCCCAGGTGGACAACATCGAAAAAACCGTGGAAGTAAACTACACCTGCCAAGCAGGCAACGGCCAGCAGCAAAAAGTGGGCGCCATGTACGGCATCAAGAGCGGCACCTTGGTGGTGGCGCAGCTGAAAATCAACGATAAAGTTTCCCCCGGCTTGTGGCGCGTGCTCAACGATAGCAACGGCCAGCAGCAAAACAGCTATTATGGCGAAGGCGTGATTTGGGTAACCGGCAAAGCCACCCCCGCCAACGTGGCCACCACCAACGCCATCGGCCTGCTGCAGGCGCAGAGTTTGGATAACGCCGGCAACCCGGTAAACCTCTCAACCGTGCTGGAAAACTGCCAAGTGAGCCGCCAAGCCGCCGCTCCGACTCGCGGCAACCGCCAGCAACGCCGCCGCTAATCTGGTATGACAAAACAGGAAAGCTGCCTGAACGGGCAGCTTTTTTGCGTAATGGAAAAGGCTACCTGAAAGCCGAACCAATATTTTTCAGGTAGCCTTTCTCCTTTTCGGGCTACCTGAAAAACTATAGGCCGGATTCTCGAATCCGCCATTTCAAACATCACAGCAACGGATTCCAACGGCGGATGCGTTGAAGGCTTTGTCGGATGCCGGTATCCAACCTGCCGCCGCACTGCATGGAAAGGCTACCTGAAACCAAGAAATATTTTTCAGGTAGCCTTCCTGCCTTGCAAACGGCAAACAAAATAAAGCGCATACTGTTTCCAATATGCGCTTCTTCCTTCCTCACCAAACTTATTTCAAGCTGCCCACCATATCGGCAGGGCGTACCCATTCGTCAAACTGCTCGGCAGTGAGCAGGCCGGATTTCACGGCTTCTTCGCGCAGGGTGGTGCCGTTTTTGTGGGCGGCTTTGGCAATTTTGGCGGCGTTTTCGTAGCCGATTTTGGTGTTCAATGCGGTAACCAGCATCAGGGAATTGTCGAGCTGCTGCTTGATGCGCGGCAGGTTGGGCTCAATGCCGGCTGCGCAGTGTTCGTCAAACGAGATGCAGGCATCGGCCAAAAGCTGCACAGATTGCAGGAAGTTGGCGGCCATCACAGGTTTGAACACGTTGAGCTGGAACTGGCCCTGAGTGCCGGAGAAGGAAATCGCCACATCATTGCCCAACACTTGGGCGCACACCATGGTGAGGGCTTCGCATTGAGTGGGGTTCACTTTGCCGGGCATAATGGAAGAGCCGGGCTCATTCTCGGGAATCAGAATTTCGCCGATACCGGAGCGCGGGCCGGAAGCCAAAAGGCGGATATCGTTGGCAATTTTATACAGCGACACAGCCAGCTGCTTCAATGCGCCATGGGTTTCCACAATAGCGTCGTGCGTGGCGAGCGCTTCAAATTTGTTCGGCGCGGTTACAAACGGCAGGCCGGTGAATTTGGCAATATATTCGGCCACTTTCACGTCATAACCCTTGGGCGTGTTCAGCCCTGTGCCGACTGCCGTGCCGCCGAGTGCCAGTCCTGCCAGATGTGGCAGGGTGTTTTCCAAAGCGCGGATGCCGTAGTCCAACTGGGCGGCATAGGCAGAAAATTCTTGGCCGAGGGTGAGCGGGGTGGCATCCATCAGATGGGTGCGGCCGATTTTCACCACATCGGCAAATGCCTCGGCTTTAGCAGCCAAGGTTTTTTGCAGTCGCTTAACGGCGGGCAGGGTGTGCTGCACTACTTTTTGGTAGGCGGCAATGTGCATGGCGGTGGGATAGGTGTCGTTGGAAGACTGGGATTTGTTTACGTCGTCATTGGGGTGGATAACGCTTTTCTCGCCCAGTTTGCCGCCGTTCAGCACGTGGGCGCGGTTGGAAATGACTTCGTTCAAATTCATGTTGGACTGCGTGCCGGAGCCGGTTTGCCAAATCACCAGCGGAAACTCTTCATCCAGCTTGTGCGCCAAAATTTCGTCGCAGGCGGCGGCAATCAGATCACGCTTCTCAGCAGGCAATACGCCCAAATCGGCATTGGCAAAAGCGGCCGCTTTTTTCAAATAGGCAAAGGCTTCAATGATTTCATGCGGCATGGAAGCAGCCGGGCCGATTTTGAAGTTGTTGCGCGAGCGCTCGGTTTGCGCGCCCCAATACCGGTTGGCCGGCACCTTTACTTCTCCCATGGTATCTTTTTCAATGCGAAATTCCATCATGCAACTCCTGAAGTTTGTTAAATGTCTAAATTAAAACCAACTGGCTATAACTGCTTCCAAGAGCAGCGCAACCAAGCGGGCAGCCTTTGCATCATATTGATTTGAAAATACTATATAAAAGCAATCCAGCCCATTATCGGCCACGGCGAATATACCATAAAACCAAGCGGCTTTTCACGGCAGTGATGCGTGGAATATTAAAACCAGAAATGTTAAAACCCCTCTGCTTTTCAGCAGAGGGGTTTTAATAATAAATGGCGCGGTGGACGGGACTCGAACCCGCGACCACCGGCGTGACAGGCCGGTACTCTAACCAACTGAGCTACCACCGCGCGCAAAAAAATGGTGGGTGATGACGGAGTCGAACCGCCGACATTCTGCTTGTAAGGCAGACGCTCTACCAACTGAGCTAATCACCCATGTTTTCGTGCACAGCACTAGAAGATGCGCATTAAACCAAATTCTCCACATCATTGCAAGCATTATCTTGCAAAAAACTTACGATAAAATATCAACACGCTGTTATGAAAGTGAAAAAACTTTTATAAATTTCCCTCCCAAACCATCAGAAATCTCTCAATATGCCGATTTGCGCTATAATAAATAGTTTACTTTACTCCTCATCATGGCTTTATGAACGCCGTTATCCGTACCCGCCAAGCCGACCCCGAAGCCGAACAGGCCCTGCTGGCCGCCGGCACGCCCCCCTTGTTGGCACGCCTGTTTGCAGCCCGCAATGTCCGCTCCCCCGCCGAACTGCATAACCATTTAGCCAGCCTGCTGCCCTATCAATCGCTGAAAAATATTGATGCTGCCGCCGAACGGTTGGCTCGTGCCATCCGGGAGCAAGAGCGAATTTTAATTGTGGCCGACTACGATGCCGACGGCGCCACAGCCTGCGCAGTAGGCATTTTGGGTTTGCACCGCATGGGCGCACGGGTAGAGTTTTTAGTACCGGACCGTTTCAAACACGGCTATGGCCTCACCCCGCAACTGGCCGATCTGGCTACCGAACGAGGCACTCAGCTGCTGTTAACCGTAGATAACGGCATTTCCAGCACTGCCGGGGTAGCACGCGCCCAAGCATTGGGTATGGATGTGATTATCACCGATCACCACTTGCCGGGCGACACGCTACCTGAATGTATCATCGTTAATCCCAACCAACCGGGATGTACGTTTGCCAGCAAGAATCTGGCCGGCGTAGGCGTAATCTTCTATGTATTAACCGCCCTGCGCGCCCTGCTGCGCACACAGCAATGGTTCAACCCGCAAAGGCTACCTGAACCCAATTTGGCCGAGCTTTTAGACTTAGTGGCTTTGGGCACCGTGGCCGATGTGGTGACATTGGATTACAACAACCGAATCTTGGTTAGCCAGGGGCTTAAACGAATGCAGATTGGCAAAACCCGCCCCGGCATTCAGGCGCTTTTTCAGGTAGCCCAACGCGATATGCGGCAGGCCAAGCCGTTTGATTTGGGCTTTGCCATCGGCCCGCGCATCAATGCCGCCGGCCGTTTGGAAAACATGGAAATTGGTATTGCCTGCCTGCTGGCCGAAGACCCAGCCACCGCCGCCGAACTGGCCGAACAGCTAAACGAACTAAACCGTGCACGACAGGAAATCGAACAAAACATGCTGCAGGAAGCCCTCGCCCTGGCCGATCAAATTATTGTTGGTAACAGCTTGGGCATTACCGCCTTCCATCCCGATTGGCACCAAGGTGTGGTTGGCATCGTGGCCGGCCGACTCAAAGACCGTTTCCATCGACCCACCATCGTGTTTGCCCCCACAGGCAATGGCGAACTGCGCGGCTCCGGCCGTTCCATTCCCTCATTGCATCTGCGCGATGCCATCGACTTGGTGGCCAAACGCCATCCCGAGCTAATTCTAAAATTCGGCGGCCACGCCATGGCTGCCGGCCTCAGCATCCGCGAGCAGGATTTTCCCCGCTTCCAACAAGCTTTCGAAAGCGTACTGAACGAACTGCTGGCTCAAGACGCACTCACCCGCACCTTCCTCACCGACGGCAGCCTGAGCCCGGAAGAAATTTCCCTGCATACTGCCGAAACGCTGTCCAAGCAGGTATGGGGGCAAGGATTCCAACCCCCATCTTTCTACAATCAATTTGAAGTATTGTGGCAGCGGGTAGTAGGCAACGGTCATAAAAAAGCCGGCCTAAATTGTGGCGGACACACTGTGGAAGCCATGTTTTTCCGCTGCGCCGAAAAACTGCCGGCCAAAATCCATACGGTATACCGCCCCGTCGCCAACCAATGGCGCAACCAATATGAATTGCAACTGCACATCGACCACTGGGAAGCAGGCTAATCACCCCGCATAACTAAAATTCTTAACCACTTTCTCCCACACACCAACATACCCTGCTAGCCACAAGAAATAACCACTTTTTCCATGAACGATGCATTCTTACCATGATTTAACTTATAATCACATCTTAACTATAATAGTGTAAAAGCATTCTTACTAAATGCGGGCCTTGCGGGCGATATCTTAAAGGCAAATATCCGCCCGAAATTTTAAAATCCGTTCTACTTTACTCAGGCAAATATTATGAGCGTCGGACTATTGCGCATCCTGTTTCAAAACAAACTGATTGAGCAGGATCAGGTTGAAAAATACCGAGAAAAAGTTAACCAAAACAAAAACATTATCCCCATGCTGGCTGAGGCCGGCATCATCAAGCAGGCAGATTTGGCTCTGCTTTTAGCCAAACTGTTCCACTATCCGATTTTGGATTTATCCCTCTACTCCCGCAGCATGATGGTCCCGGACGTGATCAACGACAGCCAGATGACAGAGCACCGCTGCATCCCCTTATTCAAGCGCGGGCAAAAACTGTTTTTGGGTGTCTCTGACCCTACTTTGTTGCAAACATACCAAAAACTTGTTTTTCCCAGCGGCCTGATTGTCGACCTGATTTTGGTAAACGACGAACAACTAGACCGCCTGCTGGAATTCGCCAGCCAAACATCCACTGCTATTTTGGATGAAATCTCCGCCGATACAACCGGCCTGGCTACACCGGCATCGCTAAAAGTGGATGACGAAGAAGAAGACGGTCCGATTGCCAAATTCATCTACAAAGTGCTGTCTGATGCCCTCAATACCGGCGCATCCGATATTCACTTCGAATTCTACGAAGAAATGGCACGTATCCGCTTCCGTACCGATGGCCAGTTACGCGAAGTGGTGCAGCCTCCGCTGAATATTCGCGGGCAGATTGCCTCACGTATCAAGGTGATGTCCAAAATGGATATTTCCGAAAAGCGCGTTCCGCAAGACGGCCGTATCCAGCTTCAGTTCAATAAAAACCAAAAACCCATCGACTTTCGTGTAAATACGCTGCCCACGCTGTTCGGCGAAAAAATCGTAATGCGTATTTTGAATTCGGATGCCGCCACGTTGAATATCAACCAACTGGGTTTCGAACCTTTCCAAAAAGAATTGCTGCTGGAAGCCATCCACCGCCCGTACGGCATGGTGCTGGTTACCGGCCCGACCGGCTCGGGTAAAACCGTGTCGCTGTACACCTGTCTAAACATCTTGAATACCGACAGCGTAAACATCTCCACCGCCGAAGACCCGGCTGAGATTAACTTGCCCGGTATCAATCAGGTAAACGTAAACGACAAACAAGGCATGACATTTGCTGCGGCACTGAAAGCCTTCCTGCGTCAAGACCCGGACATCATCATGGTGGGTGAGATTCGTGATTTGGAAACTGCCGATATCGCCATTAAAGCAGCACAAACCGGCCACATGGTGTTCTCTACCCTGCACACCAATAATGCTCCGGCCACGCTATCCCGTATGCTGAACATGGGGGTAGCACCGTTCAATATCGCCAGTTCGGTCAATCTGATCATGGCGCAGCGTTTGGTACGCCGGCTGTGTACCTGCAAACAACCGATCGAACGTCCGCCAGCCGAGGCTTTGTTGAAAGTCGGCTTCACCGAAGAAGACTTGGCCAAGGACGACTGGCAGCTATACCGTCAAGTAGGTTGCGACCGTTGCAAAGGCAAAGGCTTCAAGGGTCGTGCCGGCGTATACGAAATTATGCCGGTTACCGATGCCATGCAAAAACTCATTATCAATAACGGCACCGAGGTGGATATTGCCGAGCAAGCCTATGCCGACGGGCTGGTGGACTTACGCCGTGCCGGCATTTTGAAAGCAATGCAAGGCATTACTACCTTAGAAGAAATTCTTGCCACCACTAACGACTAGTGAAGTCCGTTCATTTAAAAGGGAATCATCATGGCTACAAACAAACGAAACCAATCCAATAAAAAAGTGGCGGGAACCAGCTACGAATTTGAAGGCCGGCACATGGAGTCCGAGCAAATCGTCCGCGGCGAAGTAGTCGCCAAAGACGAACAGGATGCCCGTGCCAAACTCGCCCGCCGCCGCATCAAGGTTATCAGCCTGCATAAAAAGAAAAAAGTTCGCGAAAAGAAAATCACCCAGGGCGACATTACCGTATTTACCCGCCAGCTGGCCACCATGATGAAAGCCGGCCTACCGGTTATGCAGGCATTTGACATTGTTGCAAAAGGGCACTCCAACGCCTCTATGACCAAGCTTTTGATGGAAGTGCGCAGCGACATCGAGCAAGGTACCTCTATGGCCAATGCCTTCCGCAAACACCCCAAATACTTTGATGACTTCTATTGCAACCTGGTAGATGCCGGTGAGGCAGGCGGTGTACTGGAAACCCTGCTAGACAAACTGGCCGTGTATAAAGAAAAAACCCTTGCCATCAAGAAAAAAATTAAAAGTGCTCTAACTTATCCAATAGCAGTAGTAGTAGTAGCTATTGTTTTGGTCATCATCATGATGATGTTTGTGCTACCTGAATTCAAAAAGGTGTATGACGGCATGAATGCAGAAATGCCTGCACTTACGCAATTTATGATGGGTGTCTCTGACTTTATGGTGGCATGGGGATGGATGGTTATTATTGTAATGGTAGCTGCTGTTGCTGGCTTTATCCAATGGCATAAACGTTCACATGCACTGCAAAAACGAGTAGATGCTATGCTGTTAAAATTACCCATCTTTGGCAATATCGTAGAAAAAGGTACGATTGCCCGCTGGGCTCGTACCACTGCCACCTTGTTTACCGCTGGTGTTCCGCTGGTGGAAGCACTAGACTCCGTAGGTGGAGCATCAGGCAATATCATTTACGAAGAAGCCACCAGAAGCATTCGAAACCAAGTCAACCAAGGTACTTCTTTAACCACAGCAATGAGCTCTACTGACCTATTCCCCAACATGGTCTTGCAGATGGCCTCTATCGGTGAGGAGTCAGGCTCTTTGGATGATATGTTGAACAAAGCAGCAGAATTCTACGAAGAAGAAGTAGATACTGCTGTAGCTACGTTGTCATCTCTGATGGAACCAATCATTATGGTAGTATTGGGCAGTATTATTGGTGTCATTTTGATTGCCATGTATCTACCGTTGTTCAACTTAGGTAATGCTATCGGCTAATTCTCCGATCTCCATGAATAACCTTTCAGGTAGCCTCCCACAGGCTACCTGAAAACATACCTACACCACACCTATGACCAATCTTGATCCCGAAATCTACATCCCCTTCGCCGTCCTGCTCGGCCTACTGGTGGGCAGCTTTCTCAACGTGGTTATCTACCGCCTGCCGGTCATGCTCGAGAAACAATGGCGTATCGCGGCCAAACAGCATCTCGAACTGCCGCTAGACGAAGAAGACCAAAAACCATTCAACATCAGCACCCCGCCCTCGCGCTGTCCCAAATGCGGCAACCCGGTAAAACCGTGGCAAAACATCCCCATCATCAGCTACCTGTTACTGCGTGGTCGATGTCATAGCTGCCACACCCCCATCGGCTGGCGTTATCCCGCCGTCGAGCTGCTCACCGGCATCCTATTTGGCATCGTCGCCTGGCGCTACGGCTACACTTGGCTCACCCTTGGCGGCCTCGTGTTCACCGCCGTGCTGGTTGCCCTCACCTTCATCGATGCCGACACCCAGCTCTTGCCCGACCAGCTTACCCTGCCCCTGATTTGGCTCGGTCTGCTGTTCAACTGGCAGGTCGGCTTCGTCAGCCTGCCTTCAGCCCTGCTTGGCGCCGTGGCCGGCTATTTGAGCCTCTGGCTGCTGTATCACCTGTTCAAACTCATCACCGGCAAAGAAGGCATGGGCTATGGCGATTTCAAACTGCTCGCCGCACTGGGCGCCTGGCTCGGCGTTAGCACCCTGCCCGTTATTGTTTTCGTGGCCGCCTTGGTTGGCCTGGTTGCCGCCCTGGTGATGCGTGCCGCCAAAGGCCAGCCCATTGCCTTCGGCCCCGCGCTCGCCATTGCCGGCTGGCTGGTGTTCTCTGCCAACAGCTACATCCTGCAAGGCATCCAATGGTGGCTGCACAAATCCGGATTCATCTGATATGACCGCCTGGGTCGGCCTCACCGGCGGCATCGGCAGCGGTAAATCCACCGCTGCCCGCCTGTTTGCCCAACACGGCGTGCCGCTGATTGATGCCGATGCCATCTCCCGCGCCCTCACCGCAAACGGCGGAGCTGCCCTGCCCGCCATCCGAGCTGCCTTTGGTGAGGCCGTATTCGATTTTTCAGGTAGCCTCAACCGCGCCGCCCTGCGCCAACTCGTTTTTCAATCCCCCGAAGCCAAAGCCAAGCTCGAAAACATCCTCCATCCGCTGATTCTCGCCGAAATCCGCTCGCAACAGCAGCAATATCCCCAGGCCGCCTACGGCATCATCGAAATCCCGCTGCTTGCAGAGCAGCCTGTTTTTCAAAGCATTCTCCAGCGTATCCTCGTTATTGATTGTAGTGAAGAAACGCAAATCCGCCGCACCATTGAACGCAGCGGCCTCTCCCGTGATATGATTAAAGGCATTCTCACCGTTCAAGCAAGCCGCCAACAGCGCTGCCGCATTGCCGACGACCTCATCAGCAATGAAGCCGGCCTGTCCGAGCTTGCTGCCGCCGTGGAGCGGCAACACCTTATTTACCAACAATTATTCGGTAGTTGAACCATGTCCGCCATCATCACCTTCGAACATCCCCTGTCCGAACGTATCCGCAACTTCCTGCGCCTTGAGCACCTCTTTTCCCGCTTCGATACCACCGTCAGCCACCCAGAGCCTTGGGCTCACCACGCCGCCCTCGGCACCCTGTTCGAAATCATGGATTGCGCCTCCCGCGCCGAACTCAAGCTCGATATCCTGCAAGAACTCGAACGCCAACGCCAGCAAATTTCCCAAGCCGAACATGAGCAATACGACTCTACCCCCGAGCAGGACGACCTCTACCAGGCCACCCAAAACCTGCAAGAAGTGCAGCAAAAATTCGGCCAGCACCTGCGCGAAAATGAATGGCTCATGGGCATAAAGCAGCGCATGCTCGTATCCGGCGGCACCAACCCCTTCGACCTCCCCTCCTATCACTATTGGCTGCAACTGCCCTTCGAGCAACGCGTGGCCGACCTCGGCTGCTGGATTCGCTCCCTCACCCCCACTGGCGACGCCATTTCCCTGCTGCTGCGCATCCTGCGCCGCAACAGCATCCGCCTCGAATGCCTCGCTCGCCAAGGCAACTATCAAAACACCAAGCTCGGCAACAACATCCACATGCTCACCATAGATGTGGCCCAATCCCACCACACCCTGCCCGAGATTTCCGCCAACAAATACTTCACCCACATCCGCTTCACCCAAGCCACCCAAGACAGCCCGCGCGGAAAACAGATCGACACCGACATCCCCTTCCAGCTCAAAATGTGCAGCTTCGACCCCATCACCGACAAACCATGACCCAGCCCACCGTATCCTGCCCCACCTGCCAGAAGCCCGTACTCTGGAACGAAAACAGCCCCTACCGCCCCTTCTGCAGCCAACGCTGCAAAATGATTGACCTGGGCACCTGGGCAGACGAAAGCTACCGCATCCCCAGCCAAGAAGAAGCCCCGCCCCAGATGGGCGACCACGAATAACCGACAGAGGCTACCTGAAACCCCAACCCCGCTTTCAGGTAGCCTCAATCCATCCCCACCCCACACACCATGAACACCGCCACCATCCACAGCATCGACCACGAAGGCCGCGGCATCGCCCGCATCCACGGCAAAACCACCTTCATCACCGGCGCCCTGCCCCAAGAAACCGTTGCCTACCAAATCACCCGCAGCAAAAAACACCACGACGAAGCCCAAGCCACCCGCATCCTCACCCCCTCCCCCTACCGCACCGCCCCCGCCTGCCCCCACTACAACCATTGCGGCGGCTGCACCCTCCAACACGTCCACAGCAACGTTCAGGTAGCCTACAAACAACGCATCCTCGAAGACCAACTCCAACGCCTCGGCAAAGTCCGCCCCCAATACCTCCTGCCCCCCGTCTACGGCCAAGCCTGGGGCTACCGCCACCGTGCCCGCCTCAGCGCCCACCACAGCCAAGGCCGCACCATCCTCGGCTTCCAAAGCCGCAACAGCCACCGCATTGTCGATATCCGACAATGCCCCATCCTCGCCCCCCAGCTTGCCGGCCAACTGGGTAATATCCGCGCCCTGCTCCAGCAGCTCAACCGCCTGCATACCCCCATCCACACCATCGAACTGCACCACAGCCCCGCCGCCAACAGCCTCACCCTGCACACCGAACACCTCCCCAAAGCCGCCCGCACCCACCTCATCCAACACGCCCAAAGCCTGCCCGCCAACTGGCACATCTGGCTGCAAACCCCACACCAGCCCGCCCAGCCCCTCCTGCCCAACAGCCCCCAACTCAGCTACAGCCTGCCCGAATACGCCCTCACCCTCCCCTACCGCCCCGGCGACTTCACCCAAGTCAACCCCGCCGCCAACGCCCTGCTCGTTGCCCGCGCCATGCAGCTGCTGCAGCCCCAACCCGGCGAACGCATCGCCGACCTTTTCTGCGGCCTCGGCAACTTCAGCCTCCCCATCGCCGCCGCAGGCGCACAAGTCATCGGCATCGAAGGCTCACCCGCACTCACCGAGCGCGCCAGCCAAAACGCCCGCCTCAACCACCTCGCCGAACGCACCCACTTCCACAGCGCCGACCTCTTCCAAACCACCGAACACACCATCGCCGGCTGGGGCTATTTCGACAAAATCCTGCTCGACCCGCCCCGCAGCGGCGCCTACGCCCTCGTCCAAGCCCTGCACGCCCCCTACCTCCCGCGCCGCATCGTGTACGTCTCCTGCAACCCCGCCACCTTCGCCCGTGATGCCGCCGTACTCGTTAGCAAAGGCTACCGCTTCCGCAATGCCGGCATCGTCAACATGTTCCCCCAAACAGCCCACGTCGAAACCGTCGGCTGCTTCGATTTGGCATAACTCCGAGCACGGTAGCGGATAAAAATCAGCATAGGGCAAGGCAACAAGCCTATGCCGCAGCATCCTTCATTTCCGATAAAGAGATAGTGAATTAACAAAAACCAGTACAGCGTTGGCTCGCCTTGCCGTAACGTGTGTACTGTCTGCAGCTCGCCGCCTTGTCCTGATTTTTGTTAATCCACTATACATTGCAGCCGCAGGCAACAAACAGCCGGATTGCCACCCTCAACCGGCCACACAACCTTCCCGGCTAAAGCGCGCCCGGCCTCCCCATCTATCGAAAACCTCAGCCGCTCTTCCCGCGCAACTCCTCGCGCACCGCCATCAGCGCGAACCCCAACAAGTTCAGCCCCGGCCATTGCAGCGGGTTGGCCGCACGCGGATCGTCTGCCGTCAGGCCGATGCCCCAAATCTTGTCCACCGGGCTGGCCTCCGCCAAAACACGGCTGCCGCTTTGCAGCAGGAAGGCGCGCAAAGCCGGATGCTGGCTGAATTTCGCCAAATTGCCACGGCGCACGATTTCGCACCGCTGCGCGTTCCATACGTCTTCCCGAAAGCCCTCAACCCGCCTGCCCAGCGCCTTGGCATGACTAGGCGAACCCGAAGCCAGGATTTGGCGGCGGAGGGCTTCTGCACCAAACAGGCGGGCTTTCTCCGCCATCATATAATGTTCGGCCGTGGCATAACGCTCGCCCGCCAGCTCAAACGGCACGGGATACCACTGGCTGAATACCGCCTGATCCGCCACGCCCGCCTGCTTGGGCTCGTGCCCCCAGAAATAGAGGAACTTCAGCTTTTGTTTGCGGCGGAAAGCCTGTTGCAGCGAAGGCAAATCGTGAATCACGCCCATCTCGTTCTCGTTCCAACGGAAAGCCGCATTGTATCGGCCTCCCCGCCGTTTCGCTATAATCCACGCCTTTCCCACCACCGGATTCCCCCATGGACGACCGCCAACTGCTGCGCTACAGCCGCCATATCCTGCTCGACGAAATCGGCACCGAAGGCCAACAAAAGCTGCTGGATGCCTGCGTGTTGGTGCTCGGCTGTGGCGGGCTGGGCAGCGCCGCCCTGCCCTATCTGGCCGCCGCCGGCGTGGGGCGCTTGATGATTGCCGACCACGACCGCATCGATGAAACCAACCTCCAGCGCCAAACCGCCTACCGCGAAGCCGACATCGGCCGCCTCAAAACCGAAGCCATGGCAGGCTACCTGAAACAGCTCAACCCTGCCTGCCAAATCGAAACCCACGGCAAACTGGATGAAGCCGCCCTGCTGCGCCTGCTGCCCCAATGCCAGGCCGCGCTCGATTGCAGCGACAACTTCTCCGCCCGCCAAGCCCTCAACGCCGCCGCCTATGCCACCCGCACCCCGCTGGTTTCCGGCGCCGCCACCCGCTTCGACGGCCAAATCGCCACCTACCGCCCCGACCTGCCCGGCCAGCCCTGCTATGCCTGCCTGTTCGACCGCGAACAAGACAACGACGGCGCCTGTGCCCTGTTCGGCGTATTCGCCCCGCTGGTGGGCATCATCGGCACCACCCAAGCCGCCGAAGCCCTGAAAATCCTGCTCGGCCTGCCTGCCGAAAACGGCGTTTTGCGCTGCTACAACGCACTCAGCGGCCAATGGCAGCATTTCGCCATCCCCAAAAACCCCGCCTGCAAAGTGTGCGGCGGGCATACAAAGGCTGAAGAGGCTACCTGAAAGCATTCCTATTGGATTAGTCGCAGGCATCGTATACAAACAACCGGAAACGTCACATTGCAGCTTTCAACCCAAACTAGATACAAAAAGGCTACCTGAAACATTTTTCAGGTAGCCTTTACTAATTACAGATTACTGCCGAATGCCGGAATCCAACACCAACCAGCCATTAGCAACAGCAATCAACGCCTATCTTCCATATTTCAGTCTCAGGTAGCCTCATCCAAAGGCTACCTGAAACCGCCTACCGCATCACTCCTCTTCCTTATCCAAGCCCAATTCGCGGGCATACACGGCGGCGCGTACGCGGTTGTCGATGTTGAGTTTGCGGAAGATATTCTGCATATGTGCCTTCACCGTGTTTTCGGATAAAAACATCCGCCGGGCAATCATTTTGTTGCTGATGCCGCCGGCCACGTAGCGCAACACATCACGCTCGCGCTGGGTGAGGGAATCGAGGATGGCAGAATGTTCGGGCGGAATGCTCTGCCCGGCGTTGTTCATTTCGGGCGACACGGTTTGCTGTCCGGCCACGGCTTGGCGGATGGCTTCCACCAGGAAATCGGTGTCAGCGTTTTTCAAAATATAGCCCCGCGCGCCCAGCTCGAGGCACTTTTTCAAATTGTCGGCATCTTCGGAAATGGTGAGCATCAACACCGGCAGCCCGGGCTGGAAATCCAGCATTTGAGCCAGGGCTTCCGGGCCGTTCATCACGGGCATTTCTACGTCGAGCAGCACCAAATCGGGGCGGTGGAAGCGGGCAAGCTTCACGCCTTCGAGGCCGTCGGTGGCTTCGGCAACAATTTCAAAACCGTATTCCTGCGCCAGCAGAAAACTGAGCCCGCGCCTGAACAGGGGGTGGTCGTCTACCAGGAGGATGCGGATGTTGGATTCGGTCATGGGGCTACCTGAAAATGGTGGGTATAGTGGATTACTAGCTGAAATCGCCGGGAATATGCAGGCGCACTTCGGTGCCGCTGCCGGGCCGGGAGCGGATGCTGATTTCCGCACCGATTTTTTCCGCACGCTCGTGCATCACGCTCAGGCCGATATGTTGGCCGGGCTCGGCTTCGGCGTGGTTTTCCGGGTCGAAGCCCTGCCCGTCGTCGCGCACGATTATGGTGAAGCCGTCGCCGTTTTCCAGCAGCACTTCGGCCTGCTGCGCGTCGGCGTGTTTGCGGATGTTGGACAGGGCTTCCTGCAAAATAAACAGCGCCTGCGTTTGCTGCTCGCTGTTGAGCAGGCAGTCGCCGCCGCTAATGTGCAGCACCACGGGAATGCCAGCTTGCTTGCGGCTGCGCTCGATTACGCTGCGCACGGTTTCGGCGAAGTTGCCGTATTGCGGTTTGGCGCGGAAATGGTCGAGCAGTTCGCGCACGTCTTCGTAGCAATATTGGATGCCGTCGCGGATCATCTCGATGTTGTCGCGCACGGATTTATCGTCCGGCAGCAGTTTGTTTTTACTGAGCATCTGAAAACGCATATTGATGAACGACAGCGACTGCGCCAAGCTGTCGTGCAGGCTGCGGGCAATGCGGCTGCGCTCTTCGAGCACGGCGTTTTGCTGTTTGAGCAGGGTCAGGGCGGCGTTTTCGCGGGCGATGCCCAGCTGGGTGCACAACAAACGCATCAAACCGGCGTTTTGCGCGGAAAGCAGCGGCACGGTCGGCTTAGACAGAGCCAGCCAGCCTTGGAACCCGCCCAAGGCATAAATGGGCACCAGCGCCACCAAATCGCCCTCCTCGCCCTGCATCCACACCATATTGCCCGCTTCGCTTTCCTGCTCGGCAGTGTGGGTGTGCGGCAGGCGTTCGGCCAAACCCTCCGGCAAACCGATGGCACAGGCGGCGGCAAAGCCTTTTTCCGCCTGCCAGAAAATGCCGCCGCCCCCGCTGTGGGAAAGGCGCAGCATCCGCTCCAGAAAGGCTTGTTCCACTTCGCTGCCGAAGCTTTGCTTGTGCAGGTAGGAAGTAACGTAATACAGCATTTCCCACTCGCTTTTCTGGCGCGAGAGGGCGGCGGTTTTCTCGGCGACTTTGTCTTCCAGGTGGGCATACATTTCCTGCAGGTTGTCTGCCATGCGGTTGAAGCCGTCGGCCACGGCTTCGAATTCGTCGCCGGAATTCGGGCTGGCAATACGCGTACCCAAGCGGCCGTGGGTGATTTGATTCATGGCTTGATACAGCGTGCCGAGCGGGCGCAACACCACTTGCCGCAACAAGCGGAAGCTGACGGCGGCGGAAAGCAGGATCAGCAGCATCAGTCCGATGCGCCCGCTGCGCAGCCAGCCGATGCTGCGGGTGTTTTGCTCTTCCAACAGCCGGGCATAAGTGTCGATACCGGTGTGCAGGCGTTCGGCCTGTTCCAATAGGGCGGCGGTGTCCGGTTTCGCGGCGGTTTGCAGCAGGGCTTCGGTGTCGCGGCGCACCTGTTCGAGTTGGCGCGAGGCCGGTTCGTCCCACCAGGTACAGCACACGGCATGCTGGCTGCTGTCCAACCCCTTGAGCATGTCTGCCACCTGCTGCACAGGCAGCGGCACGCCGGGATGTTGGACGGCGGCCATGGTAAGGCGGTGGACTTGGTCGTTCAGCCGCCCGGCCTGGCGGATGGCGCCCGCCCGCTCTTCCAGCCGCCAGGTGGCCACCACCGTCATCGACACAAACAGCAGCAAGCCGCCCGCCCACAGCAAAATCGCCGTGAGCAGCCGTGCCGACAGGCTGCGCCGCAATGCATTCTGCGGCGGCAGGCTACCTGAAAACAGCGGCGTTTCGCCGGAAACGATGTGTTTGGGCATGGCGGGCAATCGGATGAATCAATATCGAGCAGATATTATAGTCGCTTTCCGAAAGAGGCTACCTGAAAACAGTGCGCCCAAACCGTTTCGCTATATAATGCCGCTTTCCTTTTCCTGCACCGCCATGAATTACGCCGCCCAGCTGGCTGCCCTCGCGGCCGCCCAAACCGAAACCATCGCCCGCCACCGTTTAGACAACGGCGAAACCGTGTGGCTGCGCAAAGCCGCCCCGCGCCAAGCCGCCTGGCGATACAGCCTGCTCAACGGCCTGGCCAAAGTGTGCCGCCTGGGCGTGCTCACCCCGGTGCCCAACCCCGGCGGTGAGGCCGGTATCGCCATTGAAGCCGGCCGCCTGCGCGAGCTGGCCGAAGCCGGCATTCCCGCGCCCAAACTATTGGCCGTGCAGGAAAATGCCCTCTTGATGAGCCATGTGGGCGAGCAAACCCTGCTCATCGCCATCGAAAAGCAAACCGAAGCCGGCAGCCTTGAAGGCTGGCTGCAAGGCCTGCATGCCATCGAAGCCGTACACCGGCAAAACCAATTCCTCAGCCAAGCATTCGCCCGCAATATGGTGCTGACCGAAACCGGCGGCATCGGCTTTATCGACTTCGAAGACAACCCCGCCACCGTGCTCAGCCTGCAGCAGTGCCAAAGCCGCGACTGGCTGTGCTACCTTCAATCCACCGCCGATATCCTCCTGCGCGGCGGGCTGCTCGACCAGGCAGCCGAACACTGCAAAGCCTGCCTGCAAAGGCAAAATCCCGCTATAATCCGCACCTTGCGCCGCAGCGTGCGCCCCATTTTGTGGATGCGCCGCATCCAATCCGAACGCTGGGGCTGCGACACCCTGCGCCTGGCCGCCCTGGCCGATTTGTTTTACCGCATGGGCGAAATCTGAAACAGATTTTCAGGTAGCCTTTAATCGGCAATAAGAAGGCTACCTGAAAGCTACGCTATTTTTCAGGTAGCCTTAAAGCTTACGTTTCCCACCCCCGACCATCATGCAAACATCCCGCCTCCCCCTCATCGCCGCCGCCCTGTTGGTTTCAGCCCACAGCGCCGCCCAAACCCAAGCCCCCGCCGGTGCCCTGGCCTGTACCCAAATCAGCGACCCCGCCGCCCGCCTCGCCTGCTACGACCGCAGCATGGGCGCACAGCTGCCGCCCACCCAACCGCTGCCCGAGCCCGACGAAACCAAGGCCGCCATCGATATCCAACAAAGCATCGAGCAAAGCCGGGCTGAGAGCACGCCCAAAGTGGTGCTTGCCGAAGCCCCTGCCGCCCCCACCCAGCCGCAGGCCTTCAGCCCGCTCAGCCTCGCCTACGATTTAGACGTCAACCACGAATCCGGCATCCTCAGCGTGCGCGCCCACCGCCCGCTCTACCTCCTGCCCGGCTGGTACAACAGCTCGCCCAACCGCAACCCCTCCTCCCCCGAACACACTTCCGCCATCCCCGAGCAGCAGCGCCAAAACCATGTGGAAGCCAAAATGCAGGTTTCCTTCAAAACCAAGCTGCTGCAAGACCTGTTCGGCACTAATGCCGACCTCTGGTTCGGCTACACCCAAGTTTCCCACTGGCAGGTATATAAAGGCTCCATGTCTTCCCCCTTCCGCAACACCGACTACGAGCCCGAAATCTTCCTCACCCAGCCGGTGAAAGCCGACCTGCCCGGCGGCGGCAGCCTGCGGATGCTCGGCATCGGCGCCGTACACCAGTCCAACGGCCAAAGCGACCCCCTCTCCCGCTCCTGGAACCGCATTTATGTTATGGCCGGTATGGAATGGGGCAAACTCACCATCGTACCGCGCCTGTGGTGGCGCATCCCCGAGAAAAGCAGCGACGACGACAACTCCGACATCAACCGCTACATGGGCTACGGCGATTTGCAACTGTACTACCGCTTCAACGACCGCCAAAGCCTCGGTGCCCTCGCCCGCTACAACCCCGCCAGCGGCAAAGGCGGGCTGCAGCTAAACTACACCTTCCCCATCGCCGGCCGGCTCAAAGGCTATGTACAGGCCTTCCACGGCTACGGCGAAAGCCTGCTCGACTACAACCACAAACACAACAGCATCGGCTTGGGCGTGCTGCTAAACGATTGGGACGGTTTCTAAACCGCACGCTTATTTTTCAGGTAGCCTTATTTATCCAAACAGGCTACCTGAAAATTTATTGCATGATTTAGTGCATAAACAGCCATAAAATGCCAACACCCCTCTCAAACCCATATCCAGCCTGAATTCCGAGCAAATCAGTATATTTAATTTTTATTTTAGTTTCATGCCGCTAGCTTTTCGCATTCACATTTACTTACAATCAGGAAAAAGCAGGTTAAATCATAGTATTAGCCTTGCCTTCCCTTTCAAACAGCCCTATAATCCGCTCCGTTAGGTAGTCAGGGATGACTGCTTAACAAGTTTCTCCTCTATTTCTCCTTTGTAGATTTGGCGCATATTTTTCAATATGCGCCGCTTTTTTTGCCCACTTCACCGCATAAATCTTCCCGCTTCTTGGCGCATTCAAATATGAATCGACCAAACAAACACTTGCCTCCAAATCAACACCAACTGCATATTCCCTATCCGCTGCAGCAAACCAAACCGGCGCCATAGCCCAGCGCCCCAAATCGCACTATACTGCCGCCCGTTTTTTATTCGGAGCAACCCATGTCCGCCACCGTGTTTTACCTCTTTCTCGGTTTCACCGCCTTTTCCACCCTGCTGCAACTACTGCTCTCTCTGCGCCAGAGCCGCGCCGTGCTGCTGCACCGGGGCCGCGTGCCGCGCGATTTTAAAGACGTGGTTTCGCTGGAAGAGCACCAAAAAGCCGCCGACTACGCGCTGGCCAAACAGCGGTTTTCGCGTTGGCATATTTTGTATGAAACCTTGTTGCTGCTGATGTTTACCCTAGGCGGCGGGCTGAATCTGCTGGCAGAAACGGCCAACCGCCTCACCGCCTCGCCGTTAAACCAAGGCGTGCTGTTGGTGGTGCTGTTTTCGCTGGCTAGCAGCCTGTTGTCCCTACCCTTCGCGCTCTACCGCAGCTTCCGGCTGGAAGCCGCATTCGGCTTCAACAACATGACCTTGGGCACTTTCTTTGCCGACCAAATCAAAGGCCTGCTGCTGGGCGCGGCCATCGGTATTCCGCTTCTGTATGCCGTGATTTATCTGATGGGCGCGGCCGGAAACGCGTGGTGGCTGTGGGTGTGGCTGTTGTGGCTCAGTTTTTCGCTGCTGATGCTGTGGGCGTTTCCCAAATGGATTGCCCCGCTGTTCAACCGCTTCGAACCGCTGGCCGATGAAGACTTGCAACAGCGCATCACCAATCTGCTCACGCGCACCGGCTTTGCCAGCAACGGCATTTTCGTGATGGACGGCAGCAAACGCAGCGGCCACGCCAATGCCTATTTCACCGGCCTCGGCCAAAACAAGCGCATCGTGTTTTTCGACACCCTGCTCAAAGGTATGCGGCCGCAAGAAGTGGAAGCCGTGTTGGCGCACGAATTGGGGCATTTCAAACACCGCCACATCGTGAAGCAAATCGCCGTGCGCTTCTTGCTCGCGCTCTTGGTGCTGTTTGCGCTTGGGCAAATCATCCACTTCGCCGCCGTGTATCACGGTTTGGGCGTGGCCTACCCCAGCCACGCCATGGCGCTGCTGTTGATGATGCTGGTGCTGCCCGTGCTCTCCTTCCCCTTCGCCCCGTTGGGCAGCTTTTCCTCGCGCCGCAACGAATTTGAAGCCGACCGTTTCGCCGCCGCGCACACCCATGCCGAAGACCTGATTTCCGCGCTAATCAAACTCTACCGCAGCAACGCCGCCAGTCTGGTGAACGATCGCTGGTATGCCCGCTGGTACGACAGCCACCCCAACGCCCGCGAACGTATCGCCGCCCTGCGGCAGGGCGGGCAAGCTAGCTGAAAGTCTCGGCTGACGTATAGTGAATTAAATTTAAATCAGGACAAGGCGGCGAGCCGCAGACAGTACACACGTTACGGCAAGGCGAGCCAACGCTGTACTGGTTTAAATTTAATTCACTATAACAAGATAAAGGCTACCTGAAAGCACCACCTTCAACGCTGCTAAAACAAACCACGTGAATTTCTGCGCAGCTAACGTTTCAGGTAGCCTTTTCCGTATCGGCACATCACTCAGGCAACCCGTTGCCTACGCAAACACCCTATCTATTTAATAACTTCAGCATCGCCTCTACCATTCAATCCGGTTCAAAAAAAGGCTACCTGAATTATCAGGCAGCCTTTGTCATTCCCACCCCACCAGCGTACAATTCACACTTTTTTACAGAATCACACGGAATCAAACATGATTGCTTGGACGGAGGCTCGCCGCGCCGGTTTGCTCGGCCGCGCCCATTGGGCGAACAATATTGTGGCAGGCATTATCGTAGGCGTGGTGGCGCTGCCGCTTTCCATGGCTTTTGCTATCGCCACCGGCGTGAAACCCGAGCAGGGGATTTACACCGCCATCATAGCCAGCGTGATTGTGGCCGTGGCCGGCGGCTCGCGCGTGCAGATTGCCGGCCCCACCGGCGCGTTTATCGCCATCCTCTCCAGCATCACCGCCAAATTCGGCTTCGACGGCCTGCAAATTGCCACTCTCCTTGCCGGCATCATGCTGTTGTTTATGGGCTTGTTCCGCTTCGGCGGCATGATCCGCTTTATCTCCATGCCGGTGATTATGGGTTTTACTGCCGGCATCGGCGTGGTGATTTTTGTGGGGCAGTGGGCGGCATTTTTCGGCCTGCCTAAAGCGGGCGGTGAGCATTTCCACCAACAGCTGTGGTCGCTGCTGCAAAGCCTGCCTCATCTCCACCCCACCACCACCGCACTGGGGCTGTTTTCGCTTGCGCTGCTGTTGTTGATGCCCAAAGTGCCGCTGTTACGCCGCCTGCCTTCGCCGATGTGGGTGCTGCTGTGCACCACCGTGCTGCAAAGCCTGTTCCACTTTGAAGGCGTGGCCACCGTCGGCTCAGCCTACGGCGCTATTCCGCGCGCCCTGCCACATCTTTCCCTGCCCAATTTTGCAACAGCCGAAACTGCCAAACTGATTCTGCCTGCCTTCACCATCGCCATGCTCGGCGCGATTGAATCGCTGCTCTCCGCCGTGGTGGCCGACGGCATGGCCGGCACGCACCACAGCGCCAATCAGGAACTGGTAGGCCAAGGGCTGGCCAACATCATCACGCCGTTTTTCGGTGGGTTCGCCGCCACCGGCGCCATCGCCCGCACCGCCACCAACATCCGCCAGGGCGGTAACAGCCCGCTGGCCGGCATCATCCACGCCCTCACTTTGGCACTGATTCTGCTCGTGGCCGCGCCGCTGGCCGCCGATATTCCCTTGGCCGCGCTGGCTGCCATCCTGTTTCAGGTAGCCTGGAACATGAGCGAGCCCAAACGCTGTATCCGCATCCTACGCCGCGCCCCGCGTGCCGCCGTCGTGTTGTTTTTCATCACCTTTTTCCTCACCATCTTGGTGGATTTGGTGGTGGCGGTGAACATCGGCGTGATTGTGTCCACCCTGCACTTTATCGGCCAGATGGCCAAAGCGGTGGAAGTGCGCAAGGAAGAACACAGCCGCGATGCCGCCGCCCTGCCGGACAACGTGCTGATGTTTATCGTGAACGGCCCCTTTTTCTTCGGCGCGATGGAAAAATTCGAAACCACGCTGGCCGACATCAACACCCAGCCTCGCACAGTGGTGCTGCGGCTGCGCTGGGTGCCCTATATCGACATCACTGGCATCCTCACGCTGGAGCGCGTTATCGGCAGCCTGCAAAAACGCGGTATCCGCGTTATCGTTACCGGCGCCAATGAACAAGTACGCACCAGCCTGGAGCGCAGCGGCATCATCACCCTGCTCGGCGAAGGCAATTTCATCCGCGAATTCGACGATGCCGCCGCCATGCTGCGTGCGGAAGGCCAGGCTGGAGCGGCAAGTTGATGGAATACCAAACAGGCTAGCCGAAAAGCAAAAATTGCTGCTCCATTTTCAGCTAGCCTGCCCTGCCCCGTGAGGCTACCTGAAAATAAAGCAACCCCATCATGTTAGCGGCCAAGCCTCAAACCAAATCTGCCCAAATAAGGCTACCTGAAACCCAAACCCAGTTTTCAGGTAGCCTGCCTTTTAGCATCCACCCATTTCCCACCAGCCTCACGTCCTCGCTAAAAAGGCTACCTGAAACCCGTTTTGCCGCATAAATTCCTCAGCCGAATACTGCCTGCGCCATCAAGTTATGATACACTTGCGCCTTTCGTTTACGGCCGGTGCGGAAAAACACGCCGGCCAAGTGCAAACTTTTCCGGGCAGGCAGCCGCCTGCCGGCTTGATTAACACCAAAACAAGGTCTTACGAATGAGCGTAACTATTGAAAAACTGGAAGGTCTCGAACGCAGCCTGCAACTGGAACTGCCCTGGGCCGACATCGAAGCAGCCGTGCAAAAACGCCTGCAGGCCACTCAAAAACGTGCCCGCGTGGACGGCTTCCGCCCCGGCAAAGCCCCGCTGCGCATGATCGAATCCATGTATGGCGCGGGCATCCGCGACGAGGTTTTAAACGACAGCCTGCGCCGCAAATTCGGCGAAATCGTGGATGCCGAAGACATCCGCCTCGCCGGCCTGCTCGCTTTTGATGCCGTTGAAGCGCAAGACGACGAAAAAGTATTCAAAGTAAACGCCCGTTTCGAAGTATTCCCCGAAATCACCGTGGGCAGCCTGGCCGACCAGGAAATCGAAAAAGTAGTGTGCGAAGTGGGCGATGAAGAAGTGGAAAAAACCATCGACATCCTGCGCCGTCAGCGCACTCGCTTCAACCGCGTGGAACGCGAAGCCAAAGACGGCGACCGCGTAATCATCGACTTTGCCGGCACCATCGACGGCATCCCCTTCGAAGGCGGCTCCGCACAAAACTACCCCTTCATCCTCGGCCAAGGCCAGATGCTGCCCGAATTTGAATCCGGCATCCAAGGCATGAAAGAAGGCGAAACCAAAGACGTGAGCGTCAACTTCCCTGCCGACTACCACGGCAAAGAAGTGGCCGGCAAAACCGCCGTATTCGCCATCACCCTGCGCAACGTGGCCGAACCTGTGCTGCCGGAAGTGGATGAGCAATTCGCCAAAGCCTTGGGCATCCAAGACGGCGACGTAGCCAAAATGCGCGAAGAAGTGAAGAAAAACATCGAGCGCGAAGTAACCCGCCGCGTGGAAGCGCAAACCAAAGACAACGTGATGAAAGCCCTGCTGGACGTTACCCCCATCGAGCTGCCGAAAACCCTGGTGCGCGAAGAAACCGCCCGCATGGCCGAAAGCGCCCGCCAAAATTTGGTGAGCCAAGGCATGAAGCCGGAAGACGTGGATTTGTCCGACAGCCTGTTTACCGAGCAGGCCGAACGCCGCGTGGCACTGGGCCTGATTTTGGCCGACTTGGTGGGCAAGCACAACCTGCAGCCGACCGACGACCAAGTAAAAGCCGTGGTGCAAACCTTCTCCGAAAGCTACGAAGATCCGCAGGAAGTGGTGGATTGGTACTTTGCCGACCGCAGCCGCCTGGAAGGCCCGATTTCTATGGCCGTGGAAGCCAACGTGGTGAATTATGTGCTCGGCCAGGCCAAGGTGAACGAGAAAAAACTGAGCTTCGACGAAGTGATGGGCCAGCAATAATTCAGGCTACCTGAAACTCGTTGCGAACAAAGCACCAAGGCCGTATCCGCCGAGGTGCTTTTTGCCCAAATCATCCCTTATAGTGAATTAACAAAAATCAGGACAAGGCGACGAGCCGCAGACAGTACAGATAGTACGGCAAGGCGAGGCAACGCTGTACTGGTTTTTGTTAATTCACTATACAAACGCGAGGAAACCCATGAACCCCACAATCGAAAACAACTACCTGGTGCCCACCGTTATCGAACAGAGCGGTCGGGGCGAGCGCGCCTTCGATATTTATTCCCGCCTCTTGAAAGAGCGCATCATCTTCCTGGTGGGCCCGGTAAACGACCAAACGGCCAACCTGGTGGTGGCGCAGCTGCTGTTTTTGGAAAGCGAAAACCCCGATAAAGATATTTTCCTCTACATCAACAGCCCCGGCGGCTCCGTTACCGCCGGTATGTCGATCTACGACACCATGAACTTCATCAAGCCCGACGTGTCCACCCTGTGCCTCGGCCAAGCCGCCAGCATGGGTGCCTTCCTGCTTTCCGCCGGTGCCAAAGGCAAACGCTTCGCCCTACCCAACAGCCGCGTGATGATTCACCAGCCCCTAATCAGCGGCGGCTTGGGCGGCCAGGCTTCCGATATCGAAATCCACGCCAAAGAGCTGCTCAAACTGAAAGCCAAACTCAACCAGCTCTTGGCCGAACATTGCGGCCGTACGCTGGACGAACTCGAACGCGACACCGACCGCGACAACTTCATGTCGGCCGAAGAAGCCCAAGCCTACGGCCTCATCGACCAAGTGTTGTCCAGCCGCAGCGACATCAAATAATCATCGGCTTAACCTAGGGCAAGTCAAATTAACTTTTCGATACAAGGCGGTGAACCGAATACAGTACAGAAGTATGGCGAGGCGAACCAACACTGTAGCGAAAATTAAGTTGGCTTACTATGAAAGGCTACCTGAAAACAAACCGAGTAGATTTTCAGGTAGCCTTTTTGCCGTCCGCATACAACGCATTCATTGCGGCAATATAGTGAATTAACAAAAATCAGGGCAAGGCGACGAGCCGCAGACAGTACAGATAGTACGGCAAAGCGAGGCAACGCTGTACTGGTTTTTGTTAATTCACTATACAAACTCATGCCATAGCAGTTTGCCGGCAATTTCACTATAATCAGCAAGCGCCCACAGCGTGCCGGTATCACTCCCACCCTCGCGGGAAACCCATCTCAACAGGAGTTCTGCCATGATTTCCATCCGCCAGCAAAACTACGGCCTCAACGTTGCCCTCTACAACGAATTCACCCTCGAAGACTTCAAAACCCTCGAAGCCGCCATCCTCGAGTGCCTCCAACGCGTACACCGCCCCGACCTCCTCCTCGACCTATCCCTGTTGCGCGACTACACCATCGACATGGCTGCCGAACAACTGCGTTTCCTCAACAACCACGACAACGACTTCGGCCGCATCGCCATCGTCACCAACGACCTCTGGATACGCCTCTCCGCCCACATTTCCAGCCTGCTCACCCGCCAGCATCCCAAATATTTCAACGATGCTGCCGAAGCCCAGCAATGGCTGCTTGCCGACGGCAGCCGCTAACACCATGAGCCAGTCCCAAACCCCGCTGCGCGCCCTCCTGCTGCACGGCATCCATATGCACGCCTGGGTGATGCTCCCGCTCGCCTGGCAACTGCGCCGCCACAATATCCACAGCCGCTGCTTCGGCTACTACAGCATCGCCCAAACCCTGCCCCAGCACAGCCGCCGCCTCGCCGAAGCCGTCCGCTGCCACTACCAGCAACACCAAGAACCGCTGCACTTCATCTGCCACAGCCTCGGCGGCCTCGTGTTGCGCCGTTTCGCCGCCGACTACCCCGAACTGGTGCGCGGCCGCAGCGTTACCCTCGCCACCCCGCATCTCGGCAGCGAAACCGCCAATCGGCTGCACCGCTACGCCCCCGCCCTCCTCGGCGGCGCCTACCGAAACGGCCTAGACGGTAACCTCCCGCCCTGGCCGCCCCAGCTCGAAATCGGCTGCATCGCCGGCAACCGCCACCTGGGTGTCGGCCAAATCGTCGGCTTACAAGGCGAAGGCGACGGCACCGTCCTCCTCTCCGAAACCCGCCCTGCCAACTGCCACGACTATCTCGTCCTACCCGTCAACCACTCCGCCATGCTCACCGACCCCACCGTCGCCCGGCAAACCGCCCACTTCCTGCGCCACGGTTGCTTTGAGCACGAGGCGGAAGAACACAACAAACCTTAAGCCGACACCGGCCGGACTCCAGCCCCAATCAGGCTACCTGAAAAACCAAAACCCGCTGTTCTCTTATCCAGAACAACGGGTTTCTACTTTTCAGGTAGCCTTTTCAGCCAACTGCTCACACAAGATTACTGCGCTTTCCAACGGGCTTGTGATTCGCGGATAACGGCTTTGGCTTCTTCAATGTCGCCCCAGTGGCCGACTTTGGTGCTGCCGGGTTTTTTCAGGTCTTTGTAGTGGTTGAAGTGGAATTCGATTTGCTTGATCAGCTGCGGCGGCAAATCGGCCAAAGTCTTGATGGCATTGCCGTTGTGGCGGTCGTCGGCAGGCACCACCACTACTTTGTCGTCCACTTCGCCGTCGTCTACAAATTTCATCACGCCGATCACTCTGGCTTCCATATAGATGCCGGTGGGCAGCGGCAGATCGGTAATAATCAGAGCGTCGAGTTCGTCGCCGTCTTCATCGAGGGTTTGCGGGATGAAGCCGTAGTTGGTGGGTTTGGCGAAAATCTGCGGCTCGATGCGGTCGAGTTTCATTGCGCCGATTTTGCGGTCCCATTCGATTTTCTGGTTGGAGCCTTGCGGAATTTCCACCACTACGTTGATGATGCCGCCGTCTACATCGCCAGCGTCGAGAATTTTATTGAAGTCTGCCATGGCTTTTCCTTCTGTGTTTGAACGGTTTGAAAAGCCTGATTATAGCGGCCATCGCTGGCATAATCTATATATAGCCGTTCCAAACGGACAATAATCCCGCCTTCACCTGCTTCGCTGTCACACATGCACCATTCAGGCAAAGGCTACCTGAAAGCAAAACTTCAACGAATCAAAATGTAGCGCGAGTTTCTGCGCCGCTCTAATTTTTCAGGTAGCCTTTGGGCTGGATATAAACTTCATTGCTGAATACTTTGCCGCCTACTGATTGCCGCCACTCAAACTCCTTTTCCGCCGCAGGTTTGCCCGATTTAACCGCCGCAATGCTGGCATAAGAATGAGTGCTGCTTTACAATTCGCTCATTCGGCCTGCAAGCGGCTACTACAAAGGATTTCACGATGGCAAAAAAATATTTCGGCACGGATGGTGTGCGCGGCGAAGTGGGCAAATTTCCGATTACGCCCGATTTCGTATTGAGGCTGGCTTATGCCGCAGGCCAAGTGCTCACCCGGCGCGACGATGAAATCAAACCCACCGTGCTCATCGGCAAAGACACCCGCATTTCCGGCTATATGCTGGAAACCGCTCTGGTGGCCGGTTTCACTGCTGCCGGCGTGAATGTTATCCAAACCGGCCCGCTGCCCACCCCGGGCGTGGCCTATCTTACCCGCGCGCTGCGCCTCTCTGCCGGCGTGATGATTTCCGCCTCGCATAACCACTATGCCGACAACGGTATCAAATTCTTCACCGAAGACGGCATGAAGCTTTCCGATGAAATCGAGCAGGAAATCGAGCAGCAGCTGGAGCAGGAAATGCACACCGTTTCCTCCGACCACCTCGGCCGTGCCAAACGCGTGAGCGGCGCAGACGACCGCTACATCGAATTTTGCAAATCCACCTTCCCCGCCAATATGGACTTACGCGGGCTGAAACTGGTGGTGGACACCGCCAACGGCGCCGGTTATCACGTGGCGCCCAAAGTGTTCCACGAGCTGGGTGCAGACGTAATCGAAATCGGCAATCAGCCCAACGGTTTCAATATCAACCACAAATGCGGCGCCACCTACACCAAAACCCTGCAAGCCGCCGTGCTGCAAAACGAAGCCGACTACGGCATTGCGCTCGATGGCGACGGCGACCGCCTGATGATGGTGGACAAGCAAGGCAAAGTGTACGACGGCGATTCGCTGATTTATGTGATTGCCCGCGCCCGTCATAAAGCCGGTTCGTTGGTGGGCGGCGTAGTGGGCACGGTGATGACCAATATGGCGATGGAGCTGGCCTTGGCGCAGCTTAAAATCGAATTCTGCCGTGCCAAAGTGGGCGACCGCTATGTGCTGGAACAGCTGCACCAACGCGGCTGGCAGCTGGGCGGCGAAGCCAGCGGCCACATTCTCTGCCTCGACAAACACAACACCGGCGACGGCACCATTGCCGCCCTGCAAGTGCTGGCCGCGCTGCAAACGCTGGATCAGGATTTGGCCGCAGCCGTAGATTGGCTGCCTTTCCCGCAAACCATGATTAACGTGCGCATCAACAAAGGGCAGGATTGGCAAACCGCCTCCGCCGCCGAGCTGAAGGCCGTGGAAGCCGAACTGGCCGGACACGGCCGCGTGGTATTGCGCGCCTCCGGCACCGAGCCCGTGGTGCGCGTGATGGTGGAAGCGCGCGACACCAAGCTCGCGCAGCACTGCGCCGAACGCATTGCCGCCAGCATCCGTCAAAAATAACAGCAACTCACAGGAACACCCACAACCATGCTGGATATTCTAGAAGCCCTGTTCACCCAATACGGCTACGCCGCCGTATTCGTGGTGCTGGTTGCCTGCGGTTTCGGCATCCCCATCCCCGAAGACATCACCCTGATTGCCGGCGGCGTGATTTCCGGCCTCGGCCACAGCAACGCGCACATCATGGTGGTGGTGGGCATGATCGGCGTGCTCACCGGCGACGGCATGATGTTCCTGCTCGGCCATTTCTACGGCGACCGCATCCTCAAAGCCCGCTTCGTCAACCGCCTGATGCCGCCGCACCGCTATCTTCAGGTGCAGGAAAAGTTCGACAAACACGGCAGCTGGGTATTGTTTGTGGCGCGTTTCCTGCCCGGCCTGCGCACCCCCATCTTCATCACCGCCGGCATGAGCGGCCGGATTTCCTTTTGGCGCTGGCTGATTATGGACGGCCTCGCCTCCCTGATTTCCGTGCCCGCCTGGGTGTATCTCGGCCACTACGGCGCCGCAAACAAAGACTGGCTGCTCATGAAAGCCCACCAGTTCCAGCACATCCTCTACGCAATCATCGGCATCGGCGCACTGGTGTTGTTCTACTTCTGGCAGCGCAAACGCCGCCGCCGCCAATTTTTCCACGCCAAGCTGCAGGAAATGCGCCAAGAACGGCAAGCCGAACGCAGCCAACGGCAAAATCAATCTGCCGAATAGCATTGCACCGCATCTTGTTTTTCAGGTAGCCCTAATGGATAAAGGCTACCTGAAAACATATAAACCATCAGACTTCTGCCCGCCACCGGCCTACCCCCCCAAGGCTACCTGAAACATGAAACTTACCCGCCGCCAACTGCTCGGCAGCGCCGCCGCCCTTACCGCCGCAGCCGCAGCCTCCCGCCTAGGCCATCAATACCTCCACCGCCTGCCCCCCGTGCACATCCGCCGCATCGGCCTGCCCTTCGGCCACAAGCTGCGCAACGGCCAAGTTTCCCTCGCCCCCCAATCCGAACACCGCTGCCACACCCTCATCCTCGGCAGCGGCGCCGCCGCCCTCTCCGCTGCCTGGCATCTAGCCAAACACGGCCATCGCAACTTCCTCCTCGCCGAAGGCATCGAGCGCAACGGCAACAATGCCGCCTATGTTTCAGGTAGCCTTTCCGCCCCCTCCGGCGCGCACTATTTAGCCCTGCCCTCGCAGGAAAGCGTGTATGTGCGCCAACTCTTATCCGACCTCGGCATCTTGCTCGACGGCATCGACCGGCCCGAGCCCCTGTATCGCGAAACCGATTTGGTTTATGCCCCCGCCGAGCGCCTGTATTACCAAAACCGCTGGCAAGATTCCCTGCTGCCGCAAGAAGATGCCGACAGCCGCCGCTTCCACGCCCTCATCGAAACCCTGCGCCGCGCACGCGGCCACGACGGGCGCAAAATCTTCGCCATCCCCATCGCCCACTCCTCCGACGACGAAGCATGGCGCCGCCTCGACCAAACCACCTTCGCTGCCTGGCTCGAAAAAGAAAACTACCGCTCCCCCAGCCTGCTCTGGTATCTCGACTACTGCTGCCGCGACGACTACGGCCAAGGCATCGCCCAAGTATCCGCCTTCGCCGGCCTGCACTACTTCGCCGCCCGCGGCCACACCAACGAAGCCGTGCTCACCTGGCCCGAAGGCCTCGCCCACCTTTCCGAAGCCATCCGCCGCCACATCCGCCTGCAAAATATCGACAGGCTACCTGAAACCGCCGAGCTCACCTTCCCCCAACCCGCCGCCGTCAACGCCTCCGCCCTGCAAATCAGCGAAACCGATGAAGACGTTGCCGTTATCCTGCGCCACAACCAAAGCGGCCGCACCGCCCTCGTCCGCGCCCAAAACGTTATCTGCGCCATGCCCCTGATGATTGCCGCCCGCATCATCGCCCAGCCCCAGCGCTACGGCTTCTTGCCCGACCTGCCCGCCTACGCCCCCTGGCTGGTGAGCAATTTCGTGCTCAACGGCTTCCCCCGCGAAACGAAACACAGCGAATTGGCGTGGGACAACGTAGTACACGGTACGCAAGGCCTCGGCTACGTCGTGTCCACCAACCAGCTCATCCGCACCGCCAAACCCGAACACACCATCTTCACCGCCTACACCGCCCTCAACCACGACAGCCCGCAAAACATCCGCCGCTGGCTGCTCAAAGCCGGCGAAGAAGAGTTGCTCGCCCACGCCGCCCAAGACCTCGTCCCAATCTACGGCAGCCTCTTCTGGCAACACGTTACCTCCGTAGACATCGGCATCCGCGGCCACGGCATGAGCGTGCCCACCCCGGGCTACCTGAACCGGCCATCCCTGCTCCGACTGCGCCAACACCACTCCCGCCTCACCTTCGCCCACAGCGACCTGAGCAGCTACTCCGTGATGGAAGAAGCCGTTTACTGGGGCGTGGAAGCCGCCGGGAAAATCCTGTCGCGCTAATGTCGATAGCCCAATCAACCGGTATGAAAAAGGCTACCTGAAATTTTTCAGGTAGCCTTTTCAGCCAGACGGCCGGAATCATATAGTGGATTAACAAAAATCAGGACAAGGCGGCGAGCCGCAGGCAGTACGGCAATCCGGCGGGCAAACCAAGAAAATAGTGAAGATTTAAATTGGTTTGTCGTATAATTCGCCTGCCTGCCTAAGCAGGCCTGAACAACAAGGAAACCGTTAATGAAAAAATTCATCCCCGCTCTCCTCCTCTGCCTGCCACTGGCCGCCATGGCCGCGCCGGTAACTCATATCCGCACGCAGAAAGACTTCTGCCAAGGCCTGCTGCAAGGCGCAGCGTTTAACCGCTATTTGGAACAAACCTGCGCATTCAACGAAGGCGTAGTGGAGAAAATCACCCAAATCACCGACCGCCAGTGCAAAAACGTATTCACCCCCGCCCAAATCGAAGCACTGCAAAAAGAAGCGGTGGACGACGGCAAAATGCTCCTCAACCGTTACGGCAAAGGCCAATTCTGCCAAGACAACTTCCCAGGCTACCGCGATGCCGGCATACTGATGGAAGAGCTCCGCCAGAGGGGTTTGTAGCCATTTCGGGGCAGGCATAATCCCCGGCTGCCCCGCCATCGAAAAAGGCTACCTGAAAACGGAAAACGGTTTTCAGGTAGCCTTCTCTTTTTTCGGTTGGCAGATTGGCAAAAATCCAGGCAAGGCGGCAGGTATAGTGAATTAACAAAAACCAGTACAGCGTTGCCTCGCCTTGCCGTAACGTGTGTACTGTCTGCGGCTTGCCGCCTTGTCCTGATTTTTGTTAATCCACTATAGAAGCAGAGCCAAAGCTTCCAACGCAGAAATTGGGCAAACCAGCTTAACCTTCGCTGCCGCATTGGTTTGCCTTGCCGTATTCCCATACCGATTGCGTCTTATCGCCTTGCATCAAGATTCGATTTGGCTTGCTATCGCGCTTCGGGGGCAGGAAACACGGAAACCGGCAGCAGCCGACAAGCCTAGCCGCGCGCCTGCCGGATAAAGTCTGCCATCAAATCCCGGCTCTTGATGCCGGGCGCCTGCTCCACCCCGCTGGACACATCCAGCCAAGCCGCACCGGTTTGCCGCACGGCGGCGGCTACGTTGCCCGGGTTCAGCCCGCCCGACAAAATCCACGGCAGCGGCATGGTTTCGGGCAGCAAGCGCCAATCGAACACCTGCCCCGTGCCGCCATATTGGCCTTCAATATGCGCATCCAGCAGCAGGGCGGCGGCATCGGCATAGCGCCCGGCCGCCTCGGCAATATCCTGCGCCGAACGCACCCGCACGGCTTTCCAATAGGGCTTGCCAAACTGGCGGCAAAATTCGGGTGCTTCGTCTCCGTGGAACTGAACAATATCAATCGGCACGGCTGCCAGAATCCGGTGGATAGAGTCGACCGTTTCGTTCACAAACAGCGCCACTTTAGCCACCTGCGGCGGCAGGGCGGCAGCAATTTCGGCGGCCTGCGCAGCATCTACGCAACGTTTGCTTTTGGCATAAAACACCAAGCCAACCGCATCCGCACCCAATTCGGCAGCAGCCTGCGCGTCTTCTGGCCGGGTGAGGCCGCAGATTTTGATTTTAGGCATCGGATTTCCTTTCAGCTATAGACGGGCAATATTTTTCAGGTAGCCTCTTATCAAAAATCAACTCAATGATTTTATTGAGACTTATACTTTTCAGGTAGCCCTGCATTTTGCAGCACCGCCAGCAGTTTGGCCTCATCCAAATGCCAATGGCAGATTTCCCTACCCTCATGCAGCAACACCGGCACGAGCTCGTTATAACGCGCTTCCAGCTCCGGATCTTCATCCACATCAAACACCTGCAGTTCAAAACCATACTCTGCCTGATACGGCTGCAGGGCAGCGCGCATGTGGTGGCACAGGCTGCAATACTCACGAAACATTAAAGTTAAAACCATCTGACTCTCCTCACCAATCGGGAAACAGCCAGGCGGGCGGCGGCGGCGTGGGCAGGCCGAATTGCGATGGATAGTCGATGCCGGTGAGATACAGCCCGTCGGGCATAAAAGTGGGCGGCGCGAGCTTGCGGCTGCGGGCGGCCAGCAGCCCGGCAAAACCGTCCACACTCAACTTACCGCAACCCACATACACCAGCGCGCCCATCAGGTTACGCACCATGTGGTGCAAAAACGCATTGCCGTGGAAATCCACCGCCATCAATTCCGGCGTGCCGCACAAAGCCACGCGATACAGGGTTTTCACCGGCGATTTGGCCTGGCATTCGGCAGCGCGGAAGCTGGAAAAATCGTGCTCGCCCACCAACAGCACGGCAGCCTGGCGCATGGCATCCATATCCAAGGCATAATGCGTCCACCCCGCCCGCCCCACCAACAGCGGCGAGCGCACCGGCGCCGACTGCAACAAATAACGATAACGCCGCCCGCAGGCATCGAAACGGGCATGAAACTCCGGCGCCACATCCTGTACCCGCCACACCGCCACGCCCTCGGGCAATAGCGCGTTCACACCGCGCACCCAGGCCTGATCCGGCCGCCGCGCGGCGGAATCGAAATGCACCACCTGCGCGGTGGCGTGCACGCCGGTATCGGTACGCCCGGCCGTTACCACGCTGATGCGTTCCTGCGCCAATTCGCTCAAAGCAGCTTCCAAGGCGCTTTGCACGGTGGCAATGCCGTCTGCCTGCTTCTGCCAACCGAAAAAACGGCTGCCGTCATAACTGACGAATAAGGCACGGCGTTTGATGGGAGATGGATTCATGTTTTTTCAAATTAATTGGTTTTATAGTGACTTAAAACCTAAGAATGGGTCAGGGTGGCAAGTCGCAAACAGTAGATAGTATGGCAAAGCGAGCCAACTCAGCAGCATGCTTAATTGTAATTCACTATAGCTCCGTTGCATCTATGTTTTCAGGTAGCCTGCATATTGGGAAAGGCTACCTGAAAACGAGATAGCACCACTGGGCAGCTCGGCATAATCACACCAACGGAATACCGTGTACGGCTGTGTTACGCCTACCATCTGTCTGCTCACTATGAACCAAAGCCAGCCTACTCTTTTCAGGTAGCCACAATATTGCTTGAGAAGGCTACCTGAAAACGGAAACAACACCGGCAAAAGCTACCCCGTATAGAAAAACCCGGGCGGAACTGCCCGGGTTGCTGTGGCTAGTTGGATTACTGGCCGATGTCGTTCAACAATTGCTGTGCCTCAGCCTGAATGCTGCTGCCTTCTGATTCGTTAATCAGTTCCATCAGGGTCTGACGGGCAGTATTGGCATCGTCGATTTCCAGATACATTTTAGCCAATTCCAATTTGGCTTCCAGCGCCTCTTTTGGCAGCGGGCCAGCGCTAACCGGTTCGGTACGTGCTGCCGAAACCGGCTGGCTAACTTCCGCCGGAGCGGCTTGTGCCGGGGCAGCCGGGGTGCTGTCAAAGTCCAAATTAAAATCCATCACATTGGATGCGGCAGCAGGGGCAGCGGCTTCTTCGGCCACACTGCTTACGCTTCCAGTATCCAAGCTCGGTACATCGAAGGCAATGGTGTTGTCCATTTCCGGTGCGGCCGGTTGGGCAGGTTCTGCCACTTCAACGGCAGCCGGAGCTTCCGCTTGGAAGGTTTGGGTGGCCGGAGTCTCGTCCAATACCCAATCCAACTCTTCAGGGGCAACCGGCGCAGCCTGCGGCTCAGGCGCCGGCTGTACGGGAGCTTGAGCCAGAGCAGGCTCTTCAGCGGCAAAGTTCAGCCAGTCGTCATCCGAAGCAGCAGGTCCGGCAGCGGCAGGCGCAGCCGGGGCGGCAGGTGCTGCGGCAGGCTGTTCGGATTCTTCCAACCAGCTCCAGTCATCGGCTTCGGCCTGCTGTGCGGCTGCTTCAGTGCTGGGCGTGCTGCCCAGTTGCTGCTGTTCGTCCAAGTAGCTCAAATCCAGGCCCAAATCCTGTTCGCTCACCGCTGCAGGTTGTGCTGCGGCAGGGGCAGCCGGTTGGGGAGCCGGAGCGGCGGCAGTCGGTACAACGGTCGGAGTGGAGGACAGACTATCGGAATGGTCGGTCACATTTTCAAAATAGAGGCCGTCGTCATCATCCTCATGGTCGTCACCACGGGCAGGAGCAGCACTTTTACGGCGGCGGTTCATCAAGAGATAAGCCAAGCCACCCAATGCCAACAGGCCGCCACCACCGTAGAGTGCCATCTGGGTGATGTCCATGCCCTCTTCTTCCATCGGCGGGGTTTCCACCACCGGCGGGGCAACCTCAACCGGAGGCGTTTCCACCACCGGCTCGGACACCATCATATCGGAGGCCTGCTCAGGCTGGCTGACACCCATATCGGGCAGAGCGGCAGAAGCCGGCGTTTCGGGAACTGTGTCGCTAGCCACAGGCGGAACGGCAGGCTGCTGTTCTTGAGGCTGCTGCTGAACCGGTGGCTGGGCGGGCTGCGGCGGCTGAGCAGGCTGCTGCGGTTGTGCTTGTTGTTGAGGTTGTTGTGGCTGTGGTTGCGTCGGCTCAACAGGTGGTGCGGGGGGCGCAGGCGGTGTAACCGGCGGAGTCGGTTGGGCTTCTACCTGCGGCTGTTGGCGTGTCGGAGCGGTATCCGCTGCCGGGCGTTCTTCCTGTGCACGGGTGCTTACGCGGCGCGGCGGATTGTGTGCCAAACGGCGCAGGGTATCGCCGTCAGGGATGGTAAGGGTAGCGCCGCGATACATCAAATCTGGGTTGCCGTTACGGAAAGCACGCGGGTTGGCAGCCACCAAGGCGTTGATGGTTTGACGCAAAGTCATGCCGGCCGGTTTAACACGTTGTGCAATATCCACCAGCAATTCGCCATCTTTAATTTGATAGCTTTCCCCGCTAATCTGCACCGGTGCTTCGCGTCGGTCGGCAGCGCGGCGGTGCCGTCTAGATTCAGCGGAATGGCGACGGCCAGGCTCAGCTTCAGCACGGCGCTCGTGGCGTGAACGGGCGCTGCCGGAGGCATGGTAATCCCGGGGATCCAGCATGGCAGTATATTGGTGGTTTTGATTCCCCACACCCAACCAGAAAGTCATCACCGGTTCTTTAATCGGTGTTCTGGAGCGCAGGCGAATAACGGCACGGTCACCGCTTCGGCGCGATACCGTGGCTTGCAGGTCGGCACCGTTGATGGTTGGCTTGGCCGAAGCCAAAGCACGCGCCTCGTCACCCGTTACCACCACCGTGGCAGAAAACGGCTCGTTCAAGCGTGACTGAACCTGCAGGCCGCCCAAAGCGGCATGGGCACCAACAGAGGCTGCCAAACTCAGTGAAGCCGCGATCAGCTTCATTTTATACTGCTTACAAAACATCAAATCCCCCTTACAACCTAAAGTAATGCACAACTAACCTTCTGAATAAACAGAGAAATACAGAACCAAGTAAGCAAAATTCCGGCCTGAAAGCTGCTGTCGTGCAACGGATTAAAATCTCTAAACCTAGGTATCATATCGTTTATTTCCTATTTATGCCAAGCCATTTCTGCTATTTAGCCCGATTTTCTATACAGGAATGAAACATTTTTAATTATTTAATAGACCCCCATTTATATTCTGGCATATTTACACTGTTGCCAATACATACCCCCAATCCCCGGCTTTTCGATATTGTAAGTGCAGAATTTCCATATTTGCTTTAAGATAAACACCCAATCTCGCACTTGCCAATGACCGGATACAAAATGATGCAAGCTGTGGGCAGCCAGGCAAATTTATCTACAGATTAAATGGCGGCAAACGCCTTTGCCTAATTTTCCGAATTTATTGATCAAGAGAATACCGAATATGTTGTTCATGCTGATGGCCTCCGATGTGGCCGACTCCACTGAAGCCAGATTAGCTGCCCGCAGCGCTCATTTGGCCAGACTGGAAAAGCTGGCCGAAGCCGGTCGGCTGGTTTTGGCCGGCCCCTGCCCCTTACCCGAGGGCGAAACCGGCTTTTCAGGTAGCCTTATCGTGGCAGACTTTGCCTCTTTAGACGAAGCTGAAGAATGGGCGGGGCAAGACCCCTATGTGGAAGCAGGCGTATATGCCGAAATCCTCATTCGCCCGTTTAAGAAAGTGTTGCCTGCATGAGCGCGCAAACCATCCGTCAGCGTTTGGAAGCCGCCTTTTCTCCCAGCTTGCTCGAACTGGCCGATGAGAGCCATTTGCACATCGGCCACGCCGGCAACCAAGGCGGCGGACATTACCGTGTTCATATCGTCAGTACCCAATTTGCCGGCATGAACCGCATTGCCCGCCAACGTACCATCCAACAAGCACTGCACGATTTATACCCCTCCCAAATCCACGCACTGAGCATCCGTGCGCAAACACCGGAAGAATACCAGCCGGAAAATCCTTTATAATCCGGCTATACCCATTTTGAACTTGAGGACGACAACATGAAACAAACTTCACTCGCACTACTGCTGACCACTGCTTTGGCTGCCGCCCCGCTGGCCGCTCAAACTGTTGTAACCGTAAACAATACCCGCATCGACAGCTCCGCAATCGACCAGCAGGTAAAGATTATTAACGAACAGAGCAACGGCCAGGTGGCCGATACGCCGGAACTGCGTGAAAACATCGCCCGCCGCCTCGTTACCCGCGAACTGATGATTCAAGAATCACGCCGCCTGCGCCTAAACGAAAGCCCCGAATTCAAACAAATCATCGAACGTGCCCGCACCGATGCCCGCACCAGTGGCGAAGACCGCAAACCCACCTTCCGCCAAGATTGGGAAACCTTCGAAGGCAACGTAACCGCCCAAGCCCTGGTGGCGCACATCCTGCGCTCTAATCCTGTAACCGAAGCCCAAGTCCAGCAGGCTTATCAGGAAATCACCAACCGCTATCGCGGCACACAGGAAGTAAAACTTGGCGAAATCATCCTCAACAACCGCGATAACGCCCAAAAAGCCATAGCCGACCTCCGGCGCGGCCGCCGCTTCACCGATGTTGCCCGCCAATACACCATCGACACGCAAAGCCGTGCCAACGGCGGCATCAGCCCCACCTTCACTCCGCTGAAAGATTTGGAAGAAGGCGCACCCATGGTGTACAACGCCGTGAAATCACTCGGCCAGGGCAAATTTACCGAGACTCCGGTGGAAAACAACGGCATTTTCGCCATCTTCTATATGGAAGCCAAACGCCCCGTTCGCGTGCCGCCATTTGCCCAAATGAAACCGCAAATCCAGCAAGATTTGCAAAACCTGCTGATCGAACAAGAAATTGCCCGCCTCTACCAGCAGGCCAATATCTACTAAACACTTAAGCATTATCTAGATTAGAAAAGGCTACCTGAAAACTTTCAGGTAGCCTTTTAATCATGCCCAAGCGCTTACAGGGAAATGCTACAAAAGTCTTGGAGCAGGTTGCCAGAAACACGGTAAAGCGCATACCCGCTGCGCCGTCGATCACGCAGTGATCGAACGATAGGCTCAAGAGGCAAATCAGGCACAGCTTGCAGACAGAACCGTTCCACACTGATTCCATCTGCAATTTGCCCACACCTAAGAGGCTACTTTTAGGATTCATAATGAGGATAAAGTGGATACCACTCAAGCTGGAAATGATGAAACAGGCATCCTATATTTCTGAGGCTTGCAAAACCTGCTGATCGAGCAAGAAATTTCCCACCTCTACTATAGTGAATTAACAAAAATCAGGACAAGGCGACGAACCGCAGACAGTACAGATAGTACGGCAAGGCGAGACAACGCTGTACTGGTTTAAAT
>ERZ772772.136-NODE-136-length-44262-cov-4.921890_pt1 | contig 44262 bp, 40 predicted proteins | sample MGYA00511484_ERZ772772 | MGnify/ENA primary metagenome ERZ772772 (study PRJEB29015, sample SAMEA2737913) | human oral metagenome | biome: human oral; feature: human-associated habitat; material: dental | place: China | collected 2088 ... | reverse complement strand
GGTTATATAAACCCCATAGTAAAAATTAGGTTGTAATGTTACAAAAACACTTGACCACAACAGTATTACTCTCTTCTTTATTTTGTAAAGGATATATCCGGTTAATTTCTTGATGAAAGTTGCAATTTAATGTGTTAAAATAGCATAAAATTATAAAACTTACAAGGTCTTATAATACTCTTACAAATGATAATACACCCTAATATATTGACCTGTTGATATTTAATTGTACTGCCTTTTCTCTAAGAAATAGTAGTAAAATAGGATAAATATAGCAGCGCTTTAAAATATAGCTGTTTTATCAAGATGAATTATCTACATTAACTTTAATGAACGGTGCTTACCGGCAATGTATATATTTTGTAATGAGTACATGACCTTACAGACTTAGATAAAAGAGGTTATTATGGCATTAGACGGCATAGTTATAGCTAATTTAAGACATGAGCTTGACAGTAAACTTAGCGAGGGAAGAATACAAAAAATCAGTATGCCCGATAAAGACGAACTTGTGATAAATATCAAAAATAACAGAAATATTTACAAGCTCCTTATATCGGCAAATGCTTCTCTTCCGCTGATGTATCTTACTGAGGAAAGCAAGACCAATCCCATGACTGCACCTAACTTTTGTATGTTGCTTAGAAAGTATATAGGAAATGCAAGGATAAGTAAGATATCCGGCTTAGGTTTGGAGCGTATTATTTGCATACATTTGGAGCATTTGGATGAACTGGGAGATCCTGCTTCCAAAAAGCTGTATGTAGAAATTATGGGAAAACACTCAAATATTATATTTACAGATGAAAATGATGTAATTATTGACAGCATTAAAAAAATAGGATTAAATACCAGCTCTATCAGAGAAATACTTCCCGGAAGAACTTATTTTTTACCTGAGGAGCTTAAGAAAAAGGAACTGCTTGATATTGATGATGAAGAATTCCATGAGGTTCTAAAAAATTCCGCTTATCCGTTACATAAGGCACTTTATATGTATTTTACCGGTATAAGTCCTCTTGTTTCGGAGGAAATCTGCTTTAGAGCTTCACTGAGTACGGAAAGTGACTGTAAGAGTCTAAGTGCTGTGGAACTTACACATTTGCAGCATATTATAAAAAATATAATATCGGATATAAAAAATAATGTGTATTATCCGAATATTGTATACAAAGACGGTGTAGCTGTAGAGTTCGCCTCATTAGATCTTGAAATGTATAAAAATGATAACTACACTATACAAAAGTTTGACTCCATAAGTGAGCTTATATACGAGTATTACTCAAGCAGGGACAGGCACATCAGGATTAAGCAAAGAACGGCGGAGCTTAGGAAACTGGTTTCAAATCTCCTTGACAGAAATGAAAAAAAGTATGCCTTGCAGGCACAGCAGCTAAAGGATACTGAGAAAAAGGATAAGTTCAAGGTTTACGGAGATTTAATTAATACCTACGGTTATGAGCTATCAGGCGGTGAAGAGGTTTTAGTATGTGCTAATTATTATGACGATAATAAGGAAATAAAAATAAAACTTGATCCTACGCTTTCTGCAAAAGACAATGCAACTAAGTATTACGAAAAATACGCCAAGCTTAAAAGGACTTTTGATGCGGTAAGTGAAGAGATCAAGAATACCGAAATGACCATAGAGCATCTGTCTTCTATACTTAATTCACTTGATTATGCCATAGAGGATAATGATTTAACACAGATAAAAAATGAACTTATAGAGTACGGATTTATTAAAAAAACAGCTACAAATAAAGCTGGAACCGGCAAAAAACTGCTCTCCAAACCGCTGCATTATATCTCCTCTGACGGTTTTCATATCTATGTCGGAAAGAATAACTATCAAAATGAAGAACTAAGCTTTTCATTTGCCAATAATAATGACTGGTGGTTTCATGCAAAGGGCATACCCGGCTCTCATGTAATACTTAAAACTGATAATAAAGAGCCTACAGATAGGGCTTATGAGGAAGCGGCTGCACTGGCGGCATATTATTCAAAGGCAGGCAGCTCAGATAAGGTCGAAGTGGACTATATACAAAGAAAACAGCTTAAAAAAGTTCCCTCTTCAATACCCGGCTTTGTAATATATCATTCCAACTGGTCTATGAGTGTAAAACCTGATAATGGGCTTAAGTTGGTGGAGTAGGGAGTTTTTGCATATCCCTTATCTATACGTGAAAAGCCAAATTATAGCTGTACAAATCTCAGTCTGTAAATCTGAATTTGCCGGATCAAAGACTGTGCTTTTTGATAAAACTGATTGGAAAGGGTGGGTATCTAAGTATGCCTGCCCTTTATCTTGATATTTCCCCTTAAATTATTATAGCTTTTAAGGGATTTTTATTTTAATCTAAAATATTTTATAGCTCTTCCAACCCCTTCTCTTTTGATTTCACCTTCAGCCGCCAATTTTCTTAACGATCCTTCAATCGAACTTAAACTCAGTGACGGACAAAGTTCTCTAATATCTTGTTTCGTAAATCTTCCAAGTTTTTGTAAAGTAGCTTTTCTTACAAGTTCGACTGCGAGAAGTTTTTCTTCTATTATAGAAAATCTATCTTCAAATTCTTTATATGCTGCCAGTATTATTCCTAATATATATTTTACAAACGGAAATACATTCTCATTCTCTTCATGCCAATGAACTCCGGCTTCTGCCAGCGAAATATAATATTCGGATTTATTTTTTGCAATTAAAGCCTCCAATGATATATATTTACCCACATAAAAACCACTTCTATACATTAAAAGTGTTGTTAGCAATCTGCTCATTCTACCGTTACCGTCATTAAACGGATGAATACATAGGAAATCATGAATAAAAATAGGTATAGCAATAAGTGGCTCCAATTCTAAATTACCTATAACTTTATTGTATTCATTGCATATATTTTCTAAAGCTTCGGGAGTTTCCAACGGGGAAAGCGGTGTGAATAAGACTTCGGTATGTCCATTGGGATAGCTTGCACAGATGTAATTTTGTACATTTTTTGTTTGCCCCGCTATAGGGTTATTAATATGCCTAAACATAATCTTATGCATTTGCAGAATATAATTTTTTGAAATTGGAATAGCATCAAAACTGTCATGAATAATATTAAGTACATCCCTATATCCGGCGATCTCCTGTTCATTTCGATTTCTTGGAATTGTTTTTTCCTCCACTAGGATGTATCTTAAAACGATAACAGATTATACTATTTACAAAAAATAAATATTGCCTCACATTAAATAAAGGTAAGAAAAGACTTTGCTGATTTATCATATCTTGTTGCCGACTTGCAGAAATACTTTATTTTGTTAAAAGATATTTTATTAAAAAACAAGGTATTATGCAATTTTAAGTTTTAAGACATAGCCTGATTTTTTCAGTCTTATGCCGGTTGTAACAATTCCTTCGATTTCATTTGAAGCTTCGGTACTTTGAATCTTTACAATTTCTATAAGTTTATTTAATTCTTCCGGTCTTTGCTTCAAATAAAGTTCCTGTTTCCCCTGATATCTATACATTGAAGCAATTAAACCAAGCACTTGTGAATCCCATTTATTATCTTTAATTTTAGAGTAATTAAAAGTTCTCATTAATTTTCTCCCATACAATCACTTTTCCCCCTTATAATATATCATATTTTAAGGGGGAAGTCAGAAGTTAAGGTCTTTTTATTTGTTGTTACCGACACAAGCTTCGATACTTGCTAAAATCGCAATACTTTAACTCCTGCCTTATCGGATTTAATATAATTACTTTATTTTGGAAATTAATTGTGATATTTTATAGCAATATCAATATATTAAGCAAGCAATTATTATTTGGGATCTTTAACCTTATCTCCGACTATCCAAAAATCACACATATCATCACCATTGGCTAATGTTTTATCTCTAAGTAATTTTGCTTTTCTCGTTTTGATCGTAAGATGATCCAACTCACAAAATATAGGGGTTATTTCTTCCAAATTATTATCTTTAAAGAATTTGGCGATCGGACATTTGGTAAAATAATAATAAAAACCATCTTGATGACTATCGTCAAAATTAAATTTCCATGTTTCCGGATACTCTTTTCGATGTAACTCAGCCCAATCAGAATTCTTATATATATGTTCTTTAAATTTATTTAATTCTTTCGGATCATTAAAATCTTTATTTCCCATTAATTTTAACACAATGGGGTCCGATAAGGTAATTCTCATTATATCTTTAAGATCTTCGGCACTTATTTTACCATTACTTCCCTGCATAAAAGAAAAAAACAACAGACACATATATAGATTGGAAGCCATAGGATTTTTACTGCCTATATCATCAGCTTTATTCAATAACTTTCTGTATTCGGTCTTGGCATTTCCAACGATAGTTTTTACATCCTTGTTACCGTATTTTGTTTTTAAGGCTCTTTTTATAAAAGGAGTCATCATGAACCAATATATGGGTTTATACTTTAACATTTTAACCTCCTAATAAAAACAAATCAAATTATACCATAGCGTTGATTCTATTATAGCACTGATGATCTGTGTTTACTATTCTCTAAATTACATACTATAGAATTTTCAGTCTTATATTAAGTATCTTCTTTATACAAGACTTGCACTAAACTCTGAGAATAATAAATGGCAAATTTAATATTTTGCTTTAACAGCTTACATACCAAATTTTTCAATTATTCCTTAGCCCAGGTATGTTAAAATCCTGTAATCAGTTTTAAATTAAAAAATTATAGACTACATAAATCACCTATTGCTAAAATAGCCTTAAAATAAAAAACTTATCACATTTTCAAATCGAAAGATGTGATAAGTTTTTACAGTATTAAATACTATTAATAAAATTATTGATTAAGCCTATCCCTTACAGCCTCTATAAATCCCTTACTGTCAAGTACCTCCACCTTATCAAGTGTGCATATATCTGCCAGATCGCCGGTCATCTTGCCGCTTTCTATAGTATCCTTTACCACCTTTTCAAGCTTTGTAGCAAAGTCTATAAGTTCAGGCAGGCTGTCAAGCTCTCCTCTTTTTCTTAGTGCTCCGGTCCATGCAAAGATAGTAGCCACTGAGTTACTTGAGGTCTTTTCACCTTTTAAGTGTTTATAATAATGCCTTTGTACGGTTCCATGTGCCGCCTCGTATTCATACGCTCCGCTTGGAGATACCAGTACCGAGGTCATCATTGCCAGTGAACCGAATGCTGAAGATACCATATCGCTCATGACATCTCCGTCATAGTTTTTGCAAGCCCAGATAAAGCCGCCTTCGGACTTTACCACCCTTGCCACAGCATCATCTATTAGGGTATAAAAATACTCTATGCCCAGTGAGGCAAATTTTTTCTTATACTCTGTCTCATATATCTCATTGAATATTTCCTTAAATCTTCCGTCATATACCTTTGATATGGTATCCTTTGTAGAAAACCAAAGATCCTGCCTTGTATCACAGGCATACTTAAAACAACTTTCAGCATAAGAATATATGGAAGAATCCAAATTATGCATAGCCTGTACTATACCCTTTGAGTTAAACTCATGTATAAGTTTTTCTTCACTGCTGCCGTCAGCATTTTTAATAAGTATATAAGCCTTTGAGTTTTCTTTTACTTCAAGCTCTGCCGCCTTGTAGACATCACCGTAAGCGTGTCTTGCCACCGTTATTGGACTTTTCCATGTTCTTATATAGGGCTTAATACAATCAACTATAATAGGTGCACGAAATACAGTTCCGTCCAATATAGCTCTTATAGTGGCATTCGGACTTGGATAAAGTTTTTTCAGATCATATTCTTTAAGTCTTTCGGCATTTGGCGTGATAGTCGCACATTTGACCGCTACCTTAAGTTCTTTATTGGCTGCTGCCGCATCCAAAGTTACCTTATCATCCGTTTGATCTCTAGCTTTAAGTCCGAGGTCGTAATACTCGGACTTAAGTTCTACAAAGGGAAGTATCAGTTCTTCTTTAATAAGCTGCCACAGCACTCTTGTCATCTCATCTCCGTCCATTTCAACAAGCGGAGTGTTCATTTTGATTTTATTTAACATAGCTTCTCCTACTTAATAACTGCTTTACCGCCCATATAAGGTCTTAAAACTTCAGGTATATTTACAGAACCGTCTGCATTAAGATTATTTTCAAGGAAGGCAATAAGCATACGAGGAGGTGCTACTACCGTATTATTAAGTGTGTGAGCGAAGTATCTTTCTCCGTCTGCTGATTTTACTCTTATCTTCAGTCTTCTCGCCTGTGCTTCACCGAGGTTTGAACAGCTTCCCACTTCAAAATACTTCTTCTGTCTCGGAGACCAGGCTTCCACATCACAGGACTTTACCTTAAGATCTGCCAGATCTCCTGAACAGCAGGCAAGTGTACGCACAGGTATATCAAGACTTCTAAAGAAATCAACGGTATTTTGCCATAATTTATCATACCACATAGGAGACTCTTCCGGCTTACATACCACTATCATCTCCTGCTTTTCAAACTGATGTATACGGTATACACCTCTTTCTTCTATACCGTGTGCTCCCTTTTCTTTTCTAAAGCAGGGGGAATATGAGGTAAGTGTATACGGAAGCTTTGCTTCTTCATTTATGGTATCTATAAACTTACCTATCATTGAATGTTCACTTGTACCTATAAGATATAAGTCCTCTCCCTCTATCTTATACATCATGGCATCCATTTCTGCAAAGCTCATAACTCCGGTCACCACCTCTGAACGAATCATATAAGGCGGTATACAGTAAGTAAAGCCTCTGTCTATCATAAAGTCTCTTGCATATGAAAGTACTGCACTGTGCAGTCTTGCGATATCTCCCATAAGGTAGTAGAAACCGTTTCCGGCTACCTTTCCGGCACTTTCCATATCTATTCCTGAAAGTTTTTCCATGATCTCGGTGTGATAAGGTATTTCAAAATCAGGTACTACAGGCTCTCCGTACTTTTCTATTTCAACATTTTCACTGTCATCTTTTCCTATAGGCACATCTTTATCAATAATATTGGGGATAAGCATAAGTTTTTCAGTAAGCTCCTTGCTAAGCTGTGCCTCCAGGGGCTCAAGCTCTTCAAGCTGCTTATTGATATCGGCAACTTCAAGTTTTGCCTTATCTGCTGCCGCTACATCCTTTTGTGCCATAAATGCTCCTATGGACTTGGATATTTTATTTTTCTCGGCTCTTAAATCATCTGCCTTAGATTGTGCCTGTCTTGACTTTACATCAAGATCTATTATCTCATCTACAAGTACAAGCTTATGATCCTGAAATTTCTTTTTGATGTTCTCCCTTACCAGATCGGGACTTTCTCTAAATAATCGTATGTCTATCATAATAACCTCCATAAAAGCATTTTTTCTGACAAAAGTATACTACATATTTATAAGGGCGGCAAGTTGCTGACTAAAAAAGGTCGCTGTGTGTTCCGGTTCTTGTCAAATAAAGTATTAACTCCTCTTTGGTAAGCTCATAAATAAGCAGCCAATCAGGTGTTATATGACACTCTCTACAACCTTTGTATATTCCATTAAGTGCATGATCTTTATATTTTTTATCAAGTTTTTTTCCTGAAGCAATTGTATCTACCACCTGCTGTATAAGATTAAGATCATATCCTCGAATCTTAGCTGTTTTCAAGTCTTTTTTAAACTTTTTTGTTATAGCAATCTTATACTTATTCATCCTCCGGCTCCGCTAGAATTTCACTAAATGAATTATAAGTTTTTTTATTGGGATTCGCTTTTAATGCTTCAACTTCTTTTAAGGCTTCAATAGTATCTTTATTTGTTGTCTGGTATTTTATGACATCAAGCATATGTCTTACCAGATCTCCTTTGACATTACTATTATTTTTGACAACAATACTCTTATAATTATTATATATATCTTTGTCTAATATAAATGAACAGGTTACTGTGTTTTTTTTATCCATAAATCTTCATCCTTTTTACTGCTTAGTTTAATTTGCATACTAAGTATAAATTACTAAGTAAACAAAGTAAATATTTTTATTAAATTTAATATTTACTCCGTTAAAAAAGGTACCGGACTGTATGCAGCCGATACCTTACAAAAAATGACCCAATAGGTATTTTCAATGATTTTTTAATTTATTTTCCCCAAACCTCTTCTGCTATTTCTTTTACAAGTTTAAGTTTATTCCATTGCTCTTCTTCGGTAAGTTTATTTCCAATCTCACAAGAAGCAAACCCGCACTGTGGGCTTAAACATAATCTCTCAAGCGGTATATATTTTGCCGCTTCATAAATTCTTTCAATAACTTTTGACTTATCTTCAAGCACCGGAGACTTTGTAGTAATAAGCCCAAGCACTACTTTTTTATCGGCTGAGACCTTAGCAAGCGGAGCAAATCCTCCCGATCTTTCATCATCATATTCAAGGAAAAGCGCATCTACATTTTCTTTTGCAAACACATAATCAGCCACTGTATCATAAGCACCACTGTTAAAATATGTAGAATGATAATTTCCTCTGCAAATATGTGATGTAATAATCATATCCTCAGGTTTATTCTCTAATGCAAGGTTATTAACCGCAAGTAGTTGTTTTTTTACTTCATCTAAGGCTATTCCAAGTGATTTGTATCTCATTTTCGCTGCATCTCCGACAATCGCTCCCCATGTACAATCATCAAACTGAAGATTATGACAGCCGGCTTCATAAAACTGCTTGATTATATTTTGATAAGCCCTTCCTATATCCTCAATCAGTTCCTCATTGGTAGGATAAAACTTTCTTGTTATTTCTAAATTTCCGGGAATGATCATCTGTTGAAATGTTTGTGCCGGAGCCGGAATTGTATATTTGGCAACGGTATTTTCATCTTCAAACTGCTTTAAAAACTTATAATATTCTACAAAGGGATGCTCCTTTGCACTTATTCTTCCGATAAGGTAAGTATCATCCAAAAGTGCAAGCTCGTCATTAAAAGCTATACCGTTTCCTGTATTTTCATGTGCAACTCCCTCAAATCCCCACATAAAATCAAGATGCCAAAATGTTCTTCTGAATTCTCCGTCCGTAATTACATGAAATCCAAGTTCTTTTTGTTTTGCAACTACCTTGGTAATTTCTTCATTTACCACTTTATCAAACTCTTCTTTGGAAATTTTTCCGTCCTGATAGTTAACTCTGGCATCCTTTAGCACCTGCGGTCTTAAAAAACTTCCTACAAAATCATATCTAAAAGGTGTATTTATCATATCCTTGTCCTCTGCTTTCTTTGATGTGCCTATTTTATCAAATCAAGAAATTATAGAAAAATACATATAAATATGATTTCTTCATAGTTTTAACCTATGGACAGGTGATATTTCAAGGACTTAATATAATCTAAAGCATATCTGCTGAAAATAATATTTTTCTTTTTTAATATGCCGATTCTCATAATGTTATCAACCTGTAAAGGTTTAGCTATAATATCACTTCCGTTTAATTTATGGTCAATAACACCGCTGCTTACCGTAAAACCGTTCAAACCTATTACCAAATTAAACAAAGTAGCCCTATCTCTGACCTGAATGATTTTAGGAAAATCAAGCATACTTATAAACTCTTCTGAAAAATAGAATGAATTTCGGTTGCCCTGCTCATATACAAGATAAGGATAAGGCATTAGATCATCCATAGTAATTTTTACTTTTGAAGCTAAGGGATGTTGCCTGCATATAAATATGTGAGGCTTGGCAATATAAAGTTCTTCAAAAATCAACTGATTATTTTTTATCAGCTTTGAAAGTACTTCCTCATTATGCTGTGATAGGTATATAACTCCCACTTCACTTTTACCGTTTGCAACATCTTCAATAATCTCTCCGGTTCTGGTCTCTCTGATAATAAAATTATATTTATTAGCAGCATGTTCTTTTATCAAATCTACAAACGCATTTACCGCAAATGAATAATGTTGACAGGATACGGAAAATTTCGGGCTTCTTCTTTCTCCTTTTCCAAAGTGATCTTTCATGTTATTAGCCTGCTCTAAAAGCATTCTAGCAAATGAAAGCAACTCTTCTCCCTCTACGGTGACCACTACCCCTTTGTTTGATCTTATAAATGCCGTAACTCCCATTTCTTTTTCAAGATTATGAATAGATGCACTTAAAGAAGGTTGTGAAATAAATAATTTTTCTGCCGCTTCGGTAATATTTCCGCAGTCAGCGACTGTTACCAAATATATTAGTTGCTGTAATGTCATCTAAACCCTCCTCTAAGCCGGTATATTATAAAATTAACTATATTTTGACAGCAAGCTACTATTATCCTTTAATTCATTATATTATATAATCAACCTTTAACTATAGATTTTCATATCAGGCAGCATAAATAATGTTAACAAGAGCATATATTCTTTACAAAACCTCATACAGCGGCTTTTTTATCTTCTGCCTTGTAAGCTCCACCAGATTAAGTGCCGTATAATCAATAGCCCTTGCCCTTACCTTATCTTCTTTAAGCTCTTTATTAAGTTTATTAAACAGTTTATCTCGTAATTCCTTTGACTTCATATCTATAAAATCTATAATTATAATTCCCGATATATTTCTTAGTCTTAATTGTCTTGCTATTTCCTTAGCCGCCTCAAGGTTTGTGTAGTATACGGTTTCTTGTGCGGATTTATTGATATCGGTCTTACCGGTATTGACATCTATTACCGTCATTGCTTCGGTATAGTCTATAACTATGTATGCACCGTTTTTAAGCCATACCTTTCTTTGCTTTACCCCCTCTATAAGGCTGTCCAAAGCATACAATTTATTTAAGGGCAGTAATTCATCCTTGTATAACCTACAGCTTGGAATCTTACTTTTATCGCTGTCTTTAAGGTAGGCACTTATGTCCTCAAAGACCTCATCTATGTCGGTTATTATCTCCTTAAGCTCTTCGTTAAGATATTGTTTTAATAAGCCTATATATTCCTTATCGGAAAGCTTTATAAGCGCCGGAGCCTTTGTATGCCTTGCTTTTTCTAAAAGTCCTCTCATTTCTCCAGAAAGCAGATCAATTTCTTTTAATATAAGCTCCTTATCCACTCTATAAGAGTTGGTCCTGAGTACAATATTAAAGTCCTTATCAAGATACCTTATAAGTTCGGACTTTATTTCTTCCTTCCAAGCCTTATCATCTATTTTTGAGGAAAATGTTACCTTCCCCTGACCTAAGCTTAGTACCGTATATACTCCGCTTAGGCTTATGTTTGAAGAGGCTATACAGGCTTTACCCTTAGCCGCCTCCTTTGTGATCTGCACAAGTATCTCATCATTTTGCTTAAATCTCTCATGCTCTGAAAAGTCCGTATATATATGTCTTTTATTATCCGTCAAACTGTAATAAGCCTTAAGTCTTTCGTCTTTATTTGACGGGCTTACTATATCAAGAAAGGCAGCGGATATATTGTCCGCTATATTTCCCACTTTAGCTATATGTATGCTGTCAAGCATTCTTACATCTTTATCAAGCACTTCTATATCATAAGCCTTATCACCCTTATAGTACACTGCCAGATATTTATCCTTATAGCTGCTTATTAAGAGTTTACTACCTTCCATAGTCACCAAGACTTCTACCTTCTTTATCATAGATTTCCGTTCGGATAATTCTTTTTACCGACAGGTCTTCAAGTACATATTTTTTAATTGCATCCGCTACAAGCTCCGGTTTTAAGTTGTTTTCACTACCTTGCAGCACCCTCATATATACCGCACTGTTTTCTTTAAACTCTACAGCTTCTACAGACACTATCATCGGTTTTATGTCCACTTCTTTTACCGTGTCTTTAGACTTTTTTTCTACTATAATACTTTCCAAGCTATTAAAGCTTTCTATGGCTTCTTTTAACTTACTAAGCTCTATATCGCTAAGCAAATAATAATCCGCCTGTCCTACCAAAGACATGGCATTTTTACTTTTACTTTTGCTGCTTAGAGCTATGACCTTAAGTATCTCAAGACCCTCACACATACATAGGTTAAGAGAATTTTCTATGTTTTTAAGTTCAATGTCGCTTATCTCATCACTGACAAGTTCTATATCCATATATTCTCCGAAACTTTCTATACCCAGTCCCAAGGGAGCGGCAAAGCTCATTATCTGATGGGGGGAGAATCCTTCGCTGTACTTTATATCTATCTTACTTCTTCTTATGGCTTTTTGGAAAAATCTCATCAGATCCAAATGCCCTATAAATTTCATATGTCCGGTCTTAGAGAACTTTACTCTAAGCTTCATAACAAACCCCTCCGTTAAACTTATTAGCTCCGCAATTCATACACGCCTGTCTGCAATTAGGAGAGATCTTAGAGCCTAAAGCCCTCTTATATTCTCTTATTAAAAAGCTTTTGTCCACTCCTATATCTATAAAGTCCCAAGGCAGTATCTCCTCTGTACTTCTTTCTCTTAATGTATAAAACTCTATATCTATACCGCATTCATTAAAGGCTTCTTCCCATGTACTTAATTTGAAAAATTCAGTCCATGCATCATATAAGGCACCTTTTTTGTAAGCGGCTTCTATGACCCTCGATATTTTTCTGTCACCCCTTGCAAGCACTCCCTCAAGTATGGTTACATCGGCATCATGATACTGGTACTTAATACTTTTTTGATTAAGTTGTTTTTTTATAGTGTCTTTTACCTTATAGGCTCTGTCAAGGTATTCTTCGCTTTTTAACATAGGAGACCACTGGAAGGGGGTAAACGGCTTGGGTACAAAGAAGGATGAACTTGCCGATATCGACACCTTACCCTGTCTTTCAGACTTAGGTATGGTATAGTATTCCTCGACTATTCTTTCACAAAGCAGGGCTATTCCCTCTATATCTTCCTGTGTTTCTGTGGGTAGTCCGAGCATAAAGTAAAGTTTTACCTTATTCCAACCGCCAAGAAATGCCTGCATGGCTCCACCCAGTATATCTTCTTCACTAAGTCCCTTATTGATAACATCTCTTAATCTTTGTGTACCGGCTTCCGGTGCAAAGGTAAGTGAACTTTTCTTTACATCCTGAACTCTTTTCATTATATCCAAGGAAAAAGCATCTATTCTAAGTGAGGGTAGGGAAATATTTATACCCTGTACTTTTGTATAGTCTATAAGAAATTCCAAGAGTTCAAAAAGACTGCTGTAATCACTTGAACTTAAAGAGCTTAGAGATATTTCCTCGGCTCCGGTGATCTCAAGCATGGCAAGTGCGTATTTTTTAAGATATTCTACCGAATGTTCCCTCTGAGGTCTGTATACATAACCGGCTTGACAAAATCTGCAACCTCTTATACAGCCCCTCATGATCTCAAGTACTACCCTATCCTGAGTTACCTTAATAAAAGGCACTACGGGAGCATCCATAAAGGTCTTTTCATCAAGCTCGCTTACTACCTGCCTATGTATTGTTGTCGGTACATCTTCGTACTTTGGGACAAATTCCTTTATAAATCCCTCTTTATCATAATCTACCGCATACAATGATGGCACATATATTCCCTCAAGTTTTGCCGCCGCTCTTAAAAACTCTTTTCTGCTCTTGCCCTTAGCCTTGTATTCCTTATACAGATCAAGCAGACTGTCATACACCACTTCTCCCTCTCCTATGTAAAAGAGATCAAAAAAGTCAGCCAGCGGCTCAGGATTGTAGGTGCAAGGTCCTCCGCCTATAACTATAGGCTCATCTTCCCCTCTGTCTACGGCATGAAAGGCTATTTTGGAAAGCTCCAGTATTTGCAAAATATTGGTATAACACATTTCATATTGCAGGGTTATTCCCAAAAAGTCGGCTTTTCTTACCTCCTCCTGACTTTCAAGAGAAAAAAGTGCTATGTCTTTTTCTCTGAGCAGTTTGTCCATGTCCACCCAAGGTGAAAAGAGCCTTTCACAAAAGGTATCCGTTCTTTTATTTAACATATCATAAAGTATTTGCATACCGATATGACTCATACCGATCTCATACACATCCGGAAAGCACATCACGAATCTTATATCTACTTTTGATATGTCCTTATATCTTGAGTTGACCTCACCGCCTATATATCTGGCAGGTTTATCTATTCTTAATAAATCTTCATCACTTAAAGCAAGTTTTCTCATTATTCCTATTACTACACTACTCTCTGCCGCTTAAATCTTTTTGCAGCTGTTCCAAATAGTGTATATACACCTCTTTATTTCTTAATATTCTAAATTCTTTATCCACTTCTTCATAAGTGAAACTTTTTCGTCCGCCAAGAAGCATCCTGTCCCAATACTTTCTTAGCTGTTTGTAGCTTATATAATATATTTCATCTCTTTGAGTAAAGTATATTATAAGGAAGGATATTCCTTTTTGCTCTTCGAAACTTTTCATGAAATCTATTTGATGTTCATGTATATTTGCCAATGAAAATCTGTCATAGGCACACTCTTTGGCATCAAAGCATACCGGTATTCCCTGTACCACCCCTATATAATCAACTGTACTTTTTTTATCAAAATAAGCCAGTGTAATATGTCTGTTTCTTTTATCTATTTCTATAGGAGTTATAGGTGTGGGTATCTTTTGTATCAGTGCCAAACCCCTTTGTAAATATATATCATTTACAAAGTTTAACATTTCTTCAAGTCCCTGTCCTCTTAGTCCTCTGGACTTCCATGTTGCCATGTATACTCCTTTAATACCTCCATGAATTTTTTATCTATACCGCTTTCAAAACATTTGCCGCTAAGATAGGCAAAGTCTTTTAAAAGCTTCGGAAAGGTTAACCTATATGCTTGCAAAAGCTGATTTTCCACTTTGTACTTTTTCTTTGCCAAAGCATTAGCCTCTTTATCACCGTACTTTATATCTCCTATTATCGGCAGTCCCACGCTTGCAAGGTGTGCCCTTATTTGATGAGTTCTTCCGGTAATAAGCTCTACCGACAAAAGACTGTAGTTACCGTTGGTATAAAGCCTTTTATACAGTGTTTTTATAGGTTTTGCCAAGTCAAATTCATCTTTTTTTACCAAGACTTTATTCGTCTTTTCATCCTTTCTTAGCCAAGCATTAAGACAGTCCTCTTCTTTAGCCACACCTTTTACTATACACAGATACTCTTTTTTTATACTCCTATCCTTTATTATACCGTTTAATACTCTGGCAGCGGCAAGTGTTTTAGCCGCTATCACTATGCCTTTTGTATTTCTGTCAAGGCGGTTGCAGATAGATGGAGTATAGCTTTTTAGGCTTTCTTCATCTATCTTTCCCTCTTTCAAAAGATAAGCAAGAAGCATATCATTTAATGAAATATCATTTTTATCCGACTTTTGCACAAGTATATTTTTAGGCTTATCTATAAGTATAAGTGCTTCATCTTCATATATTATACTTGACTTAAAATCAAAGCTTTGCTTTGTTTTTTTAAGCTCTTTTATGGCAGTAACTTTTTTTGACTTATCCGAGCTTAAAGCCTCAAAGGTATCGTCTGAAAGCCAAAACTTTACACTATCTTTTTCATTAAGTCTTTCACTTCCTGAAGCTTTTTTGTCATTTAAGACTATATTTTTTTTCCTGAGCATTTTGTAGACAAATCCCTGACTTGATTTATCAAGCTGCTTTAGTATAAACTTATCAAGTCTTGTACCTGCATCTGATTTACTTACAAGTATTTCTTTCATTATTAATAATCACCGCTGCCTTCCAAAATCAATAAGTTTTAAGTACATCCAACTCTTCTTTTGTAAGCTTCCTTACACTTCCTAATTTTAAGTTTTCATCAAGTGTAAGCCCTGCAAATGAAGTTCTTTTTAAGTATGTAACCTTGCAATTTACATATTCAAACATACGCTTGACCTGATGAAACTTCCCCTCATATATAATAAGGCTTATTTTTGCTGTGTTAGCATCCTTACTTATAATATTAAGCTTTGCAGGTTTTGTGGTAAAATCTTTTTCCAAAGGCATACCCTCTGCGAAAATTTTTTGCACATCTTCAGGAAGCCTTCCTTCTATATCGGCATAATACTCCTTAGGTACATTGTTTGAAGGAGAGATAAGCCTGTGAGCCAGTTTTCCGTCATTGCTTACAAGTAAAAAACCTTCGGTGTCTATGTCAAGCCTTCCCACAGGTGCAAGTCCTTTAAGTTTACTCGGTATCAGTTCCATAACCGTCTTATGAATATTATCTTCCGTAGCCGATATATAACCCTTGGGCTTATTTAACATATAATACTCAAACTCTTCATAGTTTATATGAATACCGTCAAGATAGAGTTTATTTTTTTCAGTATCAAACTTTTCCTCCGGCTTTAGTACCAAAACTTCATCTATCCTGACCCTTTTTTGAGATACAAGTTTTTTTATCTCTTTTCTGCTTCCGTAGCTTAGGTTGGCAAGTAATTTATCAACCCTTAATATAGACATACTAGCCGATCCTCCAACCTAAATAATACTTATTCTTGCACTTAAAATTATCCTGTTTTATAAAGCCGAGCGGATAGCCTTCCAAACATACAAGTCTATAGCCTTTATAACTTGTAGCCTCTTCCAAACTCTCTCCCTTTAGATATCTTAAAACCCTATCATCAGAGAGTTTAAGATCAAGAGGATTATCCCACTCTTCCATCTTAAGATTCATGGCAAGTGCCTGTGAGGGTTCAAACCTTGAATGATTGATTCTTCCAAGTAAAAGTCCTGTCCTCAAATAATGTATTTTATCATGAAGTTTTACATTCTCAGGCAGATAGTATATGTACTCCTTATTAAGCATTATCCTGTCCGGCTCAAACTCTCTGTTGATATTTTTAAGAAACTCTCCGGCTTCCTTAGGCAGTTTGTTTTTTTGCTTTGAAGAGGTTTTCTTTTTAAGCTCTTCCTCTTCCTTCCTAATACCTGTTTTTTTAAGTTTAGCTATAAAATGCCCCTCTCCCTCAAGTTTATGCGGAAAAAGCCTTACAGTACCGCAAAGTATATGTGAATTTGTGAAACCTTCTTTTAGAGGTATATCTATAAGTTCAAAGTCCTTAGCAGACTCAAGAAAATCCATTATAATGTCTTCGTCTTCCACTCTTGAAAAAGTGCAGGTGGAGTATATTATTTCACCGCCTACAGCAAGCATATTGGCAGCCCTTGATAAGATGTTTTTTTGTATGGGAGCAAAGTACTCCGAACCTCTTTTTTCATAGGCACTAAGTACAGCCCTGTCCTTTCTGAACATCCCCTCGCCTGAACAGGGAGCATCTATAATAATCTTATCAAAGTAGTCGGTATAAAAAGTTTCAAGCTTAAATGCCTCCTCACTGCTTATAACGACATTGCCCGCTCCAAAAAGCTCTATGTTTTTAAGCAGTGCCTTGGCTCTTGAACTGCTTACATCATTGCTGTAAAGAATACCCTCGCCCTTAAGCAGTGCCGCAAGTTCTGTACTTTTCCCTCCCGGGGCGGCACAAAGATCAAGTACCTTATCTCCCGGTTTTACGCCGCTTAGTGAGGCTGTAGTCATGGCTGAGGGTTCTTGCAGGTAATAAAGTCCTGCATGGTATAGCGGATTTTTTGACAGTCTGTCATCTTCATTTGTATAAAAACCGTTTCTAACCCAAGGTATAGGTCTAAGGTTCTTATCTAAAAGCTTCAAAAGTTTTTCATTGCTTATTTTAAGGTTATTAACTCTAAGACCGGATACATGTCTTTTACCGAGACTTTCCAAATATTCATTAAACTCATCTCCCAAAAGTTCCCTCATGGACTCTATATATTTATCCGGCAAATCTTTTAATTCAAGCATCATTTACTCCTCAAGCTAAAATCTCTTTTCAAAAAATAATGCACACCTTCGTAAGACGACTGCGTGCATTACTCTTTGAAAATGTCTTTGAAACTTTATATATTTGAATCATCATAGTCTTTTTCCACTTCACCCGAAAGTTCATTCCTGTTTTGGGTAATAGTATCAAAATTTGACTGCATTGAACTCATAAACTGATCAAATCTCGACTTTGCTCCGTCCATAGAATGAGACATTATAGTCTGTATGCTTTTAAGCATATCATCAGTATATTGTATAGCAGAACTTCTTATATGATTTGCCTCATTCTGTGCCTGCTCAAGTATGGATTGAGCCTGTGTGTTGGCATCATCTACAAGCTTGTTGGCAGTTGCATAGGCTTTTTGCATTATCTCATGCTCGTCTACAAGCTGTTCCGTCATCTTGTTGGCTTCTTTTACTATGCTGTTTGCCTGTGTTTTTGCTTCACTTAAGATGGCTTCCTGATTGCTTATTATTTTTTGATACTGTCTTATCTCATCCGGAACATTTTCCCTTAACTCTGATAAAAGTTCCAACATCTCTTCTTTATTAACTACTATATTACTTGTGGAGAAGGTCTGGTACTTACAAGTTTCCACATAATCCTCCAACTCGTCTATAATCTTTTCTATCCTGCTCATTTTCAGCTCCTTTTTGCTGCTATTTTCTTTTTTATTTCCTTTGCTACATTTTCATCTACAAATTCACTTATATCGCCGTTATAAGAGGCTATTTCTTTAACTATACTTGAACTTAAGTATGAATACTTAAGATTGGTATTAAGGAATATGGTCTCTATATCAGGTGCTATGACCTTATTGGTCTGGGATAATTGAAGTTCATAATCAAAGTCCGTAATCGCCCTAAGACCCCTTACTATAACCGTTGCGCCTTGTTGTGCAGCCACATCTATCAACAAACCGTTAAAGGATATAACTTCCACTTTTTCTAAGTCTTTACATATATTTTGTATCATTTTAACACGCTCTTGTGCACTAAACAACGGAGTTTTTGAACTGTTGATCAAAACTCCCACTATAAGCTTGTCAAATATCCTGTGTGCTCTTTTGATAATATCCAAATGCCCATTGGTTATAGGATCAAAACTTCCCGGATATATAGCTACATTCATCTATATCCCCCTTTTTATAAAAATATGCTTATTACTTTTGTATAGCTTAGTTTTTATACATTCCCATACTTTTTCATCAAACCTTGGTTCGGTTTCTTTACTAAGCTCAACTATTATCATAGTATTATCATCTATATAACTTGATTTTTCAAGTATTTTAAGTACCTTTGTCTCAAGTTCCTTATTGTAAGGAGGATCAATAAATACTATATCGAATGCCCTCTCCACACTTAGATCCTCCAGTGCCTTGAGCACATCTTTTGCTATCACCAAAGCCTTATCATCAAGCCTTGTTTTTTTTAAGTTTTCCTTTATACAAAAAAGAGCTTCTCTGTCTTTTTCTATAAATACCGCTTTGTAAGCCCCCCTGCTTAGAGCCTCTATCCCAAGTGCTCCGCTTCCTGCGAATAGATCAAGAACAAAGGCATCTCCTATATCAAAAGATATCATATTGAAAAGAGTTTCTTTTATTTTATCCGTAGTCGGTCTGGTATCAGAACCCTTCTTTGTCTTTAATATAATACTTCTTGCGCTTCCTGCTATAACTCTCATTAGCTCATCCTTATTCAACTTCAGGTCTTATCTTAGGTATGCCCGGACCTATCTCGTTAGGGTCGGCAGTTGTTTCAACTCCGGGTCCTGTACGAAATGCTCTTATAGGCTCATTACGCTTTGGAGCAGGCTTTGTAGGCTCAGGTATGTTAATAATCGTTTTACTGCTGCTTTCAGGAGTAGGAGCGGCAGTTGTAGCTGCAGCCTGTGAAGAAGCCAAAGGTCTGGGGGTTGACTTGGACTTTTGCTTTGTTTTTGTTTTATGCTTTTTTTTGCCCTCGGTAGAAGAAGCCGAAGCTTCAGTTTCAACCTCCGCAACCTCTGTATTTTCTTCGCTTGCTATACTGCTTTCTGCAACAGTTGTTGCTTTACCATCCAAATTATAACAAAGCACCATAGTATTTTTATCTATATTATCATATAAAACCTTGATTTTGTCTTTAGGCAGTATTATACCTCCTTCTGAACCCTCAGTCTTGTATATACTTCCTCCAAACTTGCTTATATCAGGCTTGGTATAAAAACTTAAATCGTCGGAAAACTTAACCACATCACCTACATCCTTCATACCGCCAAGCTTTTCCACAACTCTGTATATTCCGGTAGGAGTAGGCGTCCCCTTTGACTCATCTCCTGAAATTATGTCAGTTTCCAAGACAAGTTCACCTTTTTTATAGTAAAAAAGGTGCTGAGAAGCAAGGTTGATCTCTACATAGGTATCGCCGTATTTGTTGCTGTCGCTCTCGGAAAGCTCTTTATTAAATTCCGGCTCTCTTTTACCGCTGTAACCGGCTTCAACCAACTCCTTGATTTTTGAAACTTCCGCCTCTTTATCTACTATTTTAGTATAATCAGTTCCACTTATATTTACATAACTTCCGTAAGAGGTCTTAAAATTAATACTTCCGTCCGTCATATAAGACCTTGCAAGACCTTCTACAAATTCACTTATTTTAACATCGTCAAAAGAAACATTGTAAGCCTCGTCTATTACTAACCACTTGCTTATATGATTTCCGTCTATTATAAAATTATCCTTATACTCTATATAGGTACTTGTGTATTTATTAAGCAGATCGACACAGGCTTTTATTTTGCTGTAATCTTTTTCTGAACCTGCATTTATATAAGCATTTTGCGGTTCCTTAGTTATATCGACCTCGTCCGATAACTTTAAAACAGCAGACCTTATATAAGACATAGCCAGTTCTTTATCAACAAACTCACCTTCTTTGCCTTCTATCATTTTATAACCCTTGTTAGGCTCATACTCAAGTATCATAGTGTTTTGAGAGGCGGTCTGAACGCCCTTTTTCATAAATTCTTTTTCTTCAAGCTTCTTAATAAAATCATATTCACTTACACTAAGCGGCAGCGGACTTTCAAATACAGAGGCACTGAATAAATTTTTCATCCATGCTATAGGTTTCTGGCTTGACAAAAATTCAGGTACAGTTGTTCCATATACCCTTTTTAATCCTATGTCTTTTCCATATATCGTATCTTCTCCGTCTTTAGATTTTATAACCAGCTTATAACCGGCTATTTTTTCATCAATAAGTTTTTCTACATCTTTTACCGTCTTGAAAGATACATTCATACCGGAAATATATGTATTAGGAAGAAAACGGGCATAAAAAATCTGTGCAAACATAAGATATATAAGCACAAGGCACAGAGCAAGAACTGCTATAAAAGAGATAACCACCACTTTGTTAATACTTGTTTTTTTTCTTGAACGCTTGCTTATTTGTCTTCCTTCCATAATCTCACCCACACAATCTCAACTATAATGTTAATCTACCCGTATTTTTACTTTGTTTTTGACTTATATGCTCATAAACTAAAGCTCTTTCCTCTTCATTTACCTCTTTAGTATCGTTAAAAAGCTCCAGTGCATACATAGCAAGTTTGAATACCTCGCTGTCATTATGTATATCCGCAAGTTCGAAGGAAAGCTCTCCGCTTTGTAAAAGCCCGAACAAATCCCCCGGTCCTCTAAGCTTTAGATCGGACTCCGATATAAAGAAACCGTCATTGGAATTACCTATTATATCCAGTCTCTCCTTTGCCGCTTTGGAGTCTGAGGTACATACAAATATGCAATAAGACTGATACATATTTCTTCCTACCCTTCCCCTTAGCTGATGAAGTGAGGCAAGTCCGAACCTTTGAGCATCCTCAATCATAATTACAGTGGCATTGGCTACATCTACACCTACCTCTATAACCGTAGTTGATACAAGCACATCTATATCGCCCGATACAAACTCCGACATAAGAGCAGCTTTTTGTACCTCAGGCAATTTACCGTGCATAACCTTTATATTATAGTTTTTAGGCAGATATTTTGCAAGTTTTTCCCTGTAATCAAATACATTTTCCGCTTCAACATTCTCACTTTCTTCTACCAAAGGGCATATAACATACGCCTGATGTCCTTTTTCAAGCTCTTTTTGAATGTGCTTATATGCCTTTTCTCTGTCTCTATCAAATATAACACAATTCTTTATGTCCAGTCTACCTTTTGGCTTTTCTTTTATATATGATATATCCAAATCTCCATATAAAATAAGCGCAAGAGTCCTTGGTATAGGGGTTGCACTCATAATAAGCGAATGTAACATTTTAGACTTTTCCAAAAGTTTTTGTCTTTGTCTTACTCCGAATCTATGCTGCTCATCCGTAATAACCAGGGCTATATCGTCAAATTCCAGAGCATCCTGTATAAGAGTATGCGTGCCCACTATAATATCTATCTTTTTTTCCTTAACCGATTTGTATATTTCCAAATGCTCCTTTTTGCTCATACTTCCTGTAAGTAAGGCGACTTTTGGCGGAGCATCAAACTTTTCAAATATCGAACTTATATTCTTGAAGTGCTGCTTTGCAAGCACCTCGGTCGGTACCATTATAGCCGATTGATAAGAATTTTTATATGCCAAATACATGGCATATATGGAAACTATCGTTTTTCCCGATCCTACATCTCCTTGTATAAGCCTGTTCATGGCATAACCGCAACTAAAGTCTTTTTCTATTTCCTTCATGCTCTTAAGCTGTGTAGCTGTAAGTTCATAGGGTAAGGCTTTGGTAAATTCTTCCATACAAGCATTACTTTCTAAAAGATACTCGGTTTTTTCTTTTGTATCTTCTTCTTTTAGCCTTCTAAGGGCTAAGGCAAATGTAAAAAAGTCATCAAATACCAGCCTCTTCCTTGCCCTGTCTATATCCTCGTACGAGTTTGGTCTATGTATCAGACTTAAACTTTCTTCATAAGAAATAAGCTCAAGCTTTTCTATAAATACCTTGGGCAGATAATCTTTTTTAGGCTCTATTTCCGAAAGTATCAGGGAAATGTGTTTGTTAAGGAAATTATTGCTGATTCCCTTGGTCAAGGGATATATAGGCACTAATTTGCCGCTTAAGCTTTTATACTCTTCTTTTGTATATATTGCCGGCTGCTCTAAGCTGTATCTTCCCGATTTTTTTGATAGCTTTCCTACAAATACATAGTCCTCGCCCCTTCTTAAAACCTTATCTATATAGGTTTGATTATACCATACGGCTTTTATAAATCTTTCTCCGTCAGTAAGTGTAGCTATGCTTAAAGTCAGCCTTTGTACTTTTTTTTGCTCTATGGGAGCAAAAAGCCGTGCCGATAGGGTAACCTTTTCTTCTCCGGTATACTCTTTTATCTCGCCCGGTTCTTCAAATTTTTCATATCTTATAGGATAATGGCTTAGCATATCAGCCACAGTGTATATATTAAGTTTTGCAAGCAGCGCCTTGGTCTTGGCACCTATACCCTTAAGCTTTGATATGTCTAAATTATAATCCATAATTTGCTCCTGTTTTAAAAATAGCTTCTGCTGTACTAAACTGTTTATATATAAGCCGATACTTTATGCGTTTTACTTATTTTGCAGTATATACAAAGCAGTAATTGGTTTAAATATCACTTAGTCAATATAATACCTGTTCATTATAGCATAAAATAAGAGCCGTATACCATAGTATGATAATCTGCTCTTATAATATTGATATTCAGGCAAAGTCATAAATTTTGAAAAAAGGGTTATAGACAATGGTAAGAAAAAAAAGGATGAAACAGCCGGGGCATGGAAGCTGTAAAAATACGAATCTGTGACACTCGTAATTAAATAAAACTTTGATAAACCTCAAAAATGACAGATTTTTAAGCAACATATTTCAAAACAAAAATCCCCTATAGCACTTGTATTACAAGCACTATGAGGGATTATATTTTACTTCAATGTAGAATACAATTTTTTATACAGATATTGTATGCAGTTTTATTTTAAAGAAAAAGCATTAAGTATCACTGAAACAATGACAAATATCCATAAAGCTTTGCTTACTGTAGGCATGACATCCATTAATCCTGTTATATTTCCTTTTACAGCCATCAAAGAGCTGTCACTGTAAAAGGCACAAACAGTTAATGCCGTAAGTACTAAACTTATAAATCTTAAAAATTTAGTTTCCCTGTTTTTTATTTTTTGATTGATATTTAATACAGTTGCTATTAAAGTTCCCAAACCCAGAATTAATATAAACAACATTTTGCACCTCATTAATAAAATTATATATGTTTGTAACGGTTTATGTGATAGATAAATCATTATAGTGTAGGTAATTTAAGTTATAAAATTATTTACTTTGCTGCAATATATCCCTGAGCGGTAAGAAGTTCCGCACAAAGCAAAGCTCCCCCGGCAGCACCTCTTAAGGTATTATGAGAAAGTCCTACAAACTTCCAATCGTAGATGCTGTCTTCACGCAGTCTACCTATAGAGACTCCCATGCCTTTTTCATGATCAACATCAAGCTTAACCTGAGGTCTGTCATCCTCTTCAAAGTAAGTGATAAATTGCTTAGGAGCATTAGGCAGATCAAGATCTTGAGGAAGTCCTCTGTACTCTCTTAACTTTTGTATAAGCTCTTCTTTAGTTGCAGCCTTTTTAAGCTTTACAAATACTGCTGCCGTATGTCCGTTTAACACCGGCACTCTAAGGCATTGACAGCTTATCTTAGGGCTTGTAGCCGGCACTATCTCTCCATCTTCAATATGACCGAAGATTCTGAGCGGCTCTTTTTCACTTTTTTCTTCTTCCCCACCTATGTAAGGTATAACATTTTCTACCATCTCAGGCCACTCTGCAAAGGTCTTGCCTGCTCCTGATATTGCTTGGTATGTAGTAGCTATTACTTCATAAGGCTCAAACTCCTTCCATGCATTAAGCACAGGGGCATAGCTTTGTATAGAGCAATTAGGCTTAACCGCTACAAATCCTCTCTTGGTTCCAAGCCTTTTCTTTTGTGCTTCTATGATCTCAAAATGCTCAGGGTTGATTTCCGGTATAACCATAGGCACATCCTTAGTCCAACGATGCGCTGAGTTATTGGATACCACAGGTGTTTCGGTCTTTGCATAATCCTCTTCTATTTTCTTTATTTCTTCCTTGCTCATATCCACTGCCGAAAACACAAAATCAACCTCTGCTGCCACTGCTTCTACATTATTAACATCCATTACTATAAGTTTGGAAACTTCGGCAGGTATATCTGTAGGCATCTTCCATCTTTTTTCTACAGCTTCGCCATAAGTTTTTCCTGCGCTGCTTGGACTCGCAGCAACTGCACAAACCTCATACCATGGGTGGTTTTCAAGTAAGGATATAAATCTTTGACCTACCATACCGGTAGCTCCGAGTATACCGACTTTTAATTTCTTGTCCATATTTTCTCCTATTCAAGTTATAAGATATAGTATATTTATACACAAATTATTTATAAGCTACAATTTAAGCAAATGAACATATGCACAATATTATTTATAAGTTTTATACTATCAATAAAGGCAAATGACTCGGATAAATTGTAATGTTTATAATTATGTAGGAGATAATAATATAAATTCAGCTAAATGGCAAGTGATTTTAATAACTGCTTTTTTCTTTACTCCTCTTTTGTGCGGAACTTTGGCTTTGACTTGCATCAATGACTTGACTTTGCTCCTCTTTCTCCAAAGCTTCGCTCTCAGACTCGATTAAATCAATACTTTCTTTTTGTTCGTCCTGCTCCAAAGCTTCGCTCCCAGCCTTGACTAAATCAATACCCTGTCTTTGCCCTTCCTGCTCCAAAGCTTCGCCGTCAACTTTGCTTAAATTAAAAATCTGTTCTTTGCTTTCTTTTCTAATTTGTTCAATATCATCTATTTGCATCCTGCTCTCAGATACATGATTTTTAGATTTTATTCCTTTGATAAACCATATCAAAATACATATTACAAGCACAATCATAATCAGGGTAGGTATAGGTGCTAAAACAAGTCCAAATAATGTATAGATAAATAAAAGCATGATCCAATAAAGTATAACTGTTACTATATCTTCAAAATTTATATCTATAACCGGTGGAAGTATTAAATTGCCTATTTTAAAAAATATACTAAGCCCTAATAATGTTATCAAGCATAACCTTATTCTACTTCCCCATCTATTTTTAGCATTTGTCTCATTCATTTTTATAATTTCCTTTACTCTTAATATGTAATCATTTGCATAAATAATTACCTTATGCACTGACATAATAGTATTTAAACCGATATATGATTATATTTTTCCAATCTTCTAATCATATAAAGGTTTAAATATGAACTTGGTAATATAGTTATTTCATCACACATTTAAAAAATCGGTATTTACTGTTTCCACTGTCATATACCTGACTTATCTCATTGTCTTTTATATAATATACTTTACCGTTGTTTGCTATAATCGTTTTATTATTATGCTTTTCTATCACATAACTATAAACGTTTTTTTCAGTTTCTTCTCTGCTATAATAATAAATATTGTTTTCTTTATACTTTTTTTCGGCTTTATAAATTTTCACCATATTCTCAATATCGTCTAATGATAATTTGTCATCAGGTTTATCCGACAGAAACAACTTGCCTTCTTCCTTATCTTCATATGTAAATCCATTTTCATATCTCCACTCTTCAGACTCATCCAACTTATCTGTAATATATATGGGGTTTGTTCTTTCACTCCATACATCAGTTGTATTTTGATCAAATATCCACGCCTGCCAAAACGGAATTCTGTATGAATATTTATTAAATATAGCATAATACCTATAATCAGCCGAAGTAATTGATGAAAATGTAGGGATACCATAATATTGATCACTATAATGTTTCATTACAATAACAGTTCCTGATTTAAAAATAGCCGCAATATATAAAAGTTCAATCAAAATTAAACTTACTGCAAGTATAATGACTACTTTCCATGGACTTTTCTTTTTTAATAAATTCATACTGCACCGCTCCTCCTATATTAACTTAATTTATCCTGCTCCAAAGCTTCGCTCTCAGCCTTAACTAAGTCAATATCTTGCTTTTTCTTTTTTAGTTTATTTCTTGTCAAAATGCCCCATATTATCAGTATTATAATTGCTAATAATGCAATCAACGCTAATACAGGGGGATATAGTATAATTATAATAATATAAATTAAGAAAATAAAAAGTTTTTCCAAAGTAAATCTAAAAATATCACCTAAGTCTGCATCTATAACAGTAGGAAGCAGTATATTGCCGATTTTAATAAGCAACTCTAAGCCCAGCAATATAATTAGTAATTTTCTTATTCTATATCCCCATTTACTTATAAAACTCTCTCCATTCATAGATTCAACCTTTTCATATAATATTTTTTAGTTAAATTCTTTGCTGTACTTATCGAAGTATACATTTATAATAAATGTAATCCTCTCCATCTTCATACACTTGATACACTTTATTATTTTCCACTTGATAAACATCTTTATCGCTTATTATAAGTGTCTTGTTGTTATACTTTTCTATAGTATAATAGTCCGGTCCGAAAGCCTTTTCATGTATATACACTTTTACTAAACCTTCTACATCTGTCAAAGTTATTATGTCATCCGGTTTATATGATAGCAAGAACTTATCTGCATTATTATATTCATATATGTAGCTGTCACCATAGTCTGATTTTGAATTAATGTTATTGTTAACATATACTCTATTTGATGTATGCCTACCTTCATTGCTTGGTGAGCTATTAAGTAAATCCGCCTGCCATTTTGGAATTCTATATGCGTATTTATTAACTATCACATAATACCTATGTTTTTCTCCAACATTAAATACATATTCAAGGAAGGAATTTCCCCAATTATTTTCTGTTACAATCACTATTCCGGAGCCAAATACAGCAGCAAGATACGAAAGCTCAATTATCACTACGCTTAGCACAAGTATAGCAAGTATCTTCCATGAATTCTCCCTAGTTATATTATTTAACGGATTTTTCATACAATATCTCCTTATCAACCTACTTAATGCTGTAAAAGCCGAAACTGTAAAGTTACTGTGTCAGCATAGGTTAAGCAATATATTTAATGCTCTTTTCTTTAAGTACCAAACTATGTCTTTTTGCCCTTACCTAAGCTATACTAAGATAAAAGGCGGCAGATTTTGTTTTCTGCCGCCTTTGTTATATTATATCAATAATAAAAGGTTGCACACCTATCTTACTGCATATATTATACAAAAGTTTTTATTTTATTACAATTATTTATTATATATCTTTCCTCTGTCCGCCCTATGGGAATCTTTAAGTTTATCCTTATCTATAACATTACCCTTACAGTCCTTTATATCTTCCTCACTGTCCTTGTATATATTGTATATTAATTCTCCCTTTCCAAGTTTCATCAACTTCTCGCCCTTGGCGGTTTTTTTCATCAGGGCTACCTCGTCTATCGGGAATTTAAGCACATAATTTGCATCCGATACGGCTATGATATAGCCGGTATTCTCATCAAGTACCTTTACTGCTGCAAGTCTGTCTTCGTCATTTAACTTTATAGCCTGAGTTTGCCTTACATTGGTTATAAATTCTTCATAGGCGGTTTTTTTCACAAGTCCCTGAGCGGTTGCAAATATAAGTTCTTTCCCTTCAAGCTTACTGCTGATTTCTATAAATAAAGCCTCTTCCTTACTCGTATCAAACTTACAGATATTATCAAGCGGTATGCCCTTATCTTTGAGCTTAAATACAGGTAAATCCTTTAACTTTATCTGATGCATATAGCCTATATCGCTAAATACAACTACCTTGTCATTATTTAAGGCTTCAAGTTTGTATTTATACTCCGTCTCTATACTCTCTGCATTTCTTTGGTAAGTTGACCTGTCTACAAGCTTTGCATAACCGAATCTGTCTATAAGAAGCACCACCTCTTCAGCCTTTTGCTCTACTTCCTCATATACAGCTTCCTTGGCATCTTCTATACCTGTAAGTCTTTTTGTTGCATAGTCTTTTTTTATCTTTTTAAGGTCATTTATAATCAAAGCATCCATCTTTTCTTTTGACTTAAGTATGTTTTGATACTCTTCTATATTAGCCAATGTATTCTTATGCTCTTTTAACAGTGCCTCAATCTCCAAGCCTATAAGTTTGTAAAGTCTCATATCAAGTATAGCCTGTGCCTGATTTTGAGTAAATGCAAGTTTCTTTGCATCGTTTTCCAAAGACTTGGTTCTAAATTTTATATCCTTGGTCTCGCCCTTGGTAAGACAAAGCTTTGCCTGATTTAGGGTCTTAGCCCCTCTTAATATTGCTATAATAAGGTCTATACAGTCGCTTGCCTTAATAAGTCCTTCCTGTATCTCCTTTTTTTCAAGCTCTTTTGCCAACAATATATTGTACTTGTTTGTATTATTAGTGTACTGAAACTCAAGAAAATGTGACAGTATATTTTTAAGCCCAAGTGTTTCAGGTCTTGAATTTACTATTGCAAGCATATTTATACCTAAACTGTCTTCAAACTTGGTCTTTTTGTAAAGTACATTTTTTATCCTGTCTATATCCGCATCTTTTCTTAGCTCAAGCACGATCCTTGTACCGTTTTTATCAGATTGATTGCTTATATCAACCACTTCCGGCAATTTCCTTGTCTCAACCAGGTTGGCTATATCCTGTAAGAATTTATTTATTCCCGATCCTACCATGGTATAAGGAATTTCGGTAATTATAAGTTTATCCTTATCCGCTTTTTTTCTGCCAAGCTCCATTTCTATTCTGCCACGAATCTTAAGCTTGCCGCTGCCGCTTTCATATATGTCATATAAATCCTTTTTATTGGCTATGATGCCGCCGGTGGGAAAGTCCGGACCCGGCATGATATCCATAAGCTTCTTAAGGCTTATATCCCTATTTTTCACATAGGCTATGCAGGCATCACATACTTCGGATAAATTGTGCGGTGCTATGGAAGTTGACATACCTACGGCTATACCCTCAGCACCGTTTATAAGTATGTTAGGAATCCTTACCGGCAATACTTCCGGCTCTTTTTCAGTCTCATCATAGTTTGATACAAAATTTACAGTCTTATCCAAGTCCTTAAGATATACTTCTTCCGTAAACTTCATAAGTTTAGCTTCCGTATATCTCATGGCAGCAGCTCCGTCACCTTCTATAGAGCCGAAGTTGCCATGCCCGTCTATCAGCGGCATGGACTTTTTCCAGGTTTGAGTAAGTACTACTAAGGTTTCGTAAATAGATGAATCTCCGTGTGGGTGGTATTTACCCATGGTATCTCCGACTATTCTGGCTGATTTTCTGTGCGGTCTGTCAGACAGCAGTCTAAGCTCGGACATATCGTATAGTACTCTTCTTTGTACCGGTTTTAAACCGTCTCTTATATCGGGAATAGCTCTTGAAGTTATAACGCTCATGGAATAGTCCATATAGGACTGCTGCATTTCTTCCGAGTATTCCGTTACAATAATATTTTCCAAGTTTTTTCCCTCCCTTATGCGTCTATTACAGCCTGTGCAGCGTGTTCGTATATAAAGTTTCTTCTGGGCATGACCTCAGAGCCCATTAAAAGCTGTGTGATCTCATTAGCCATTCTGGCATCTTCTATTTCAACTCTTTTAAGCACTCTTTTCTTTGGGTCAAGTGTGGTCTCCCACAGCTGCTGTGCATCCATTTCCCCCAGTCCCTTATATCTTTGTAAGGTAAATGCTCCCTTGCTTTTTTTTCTGTACTCTTCCAATGCCTTTTCGTCATAAAGATAGACTTCTTCGCCTTTTTTAGGTATAGCCTTGTAGAGCGGCGGCATGGCAATGTATATGTGTCCGTTGTTGATAAGCTCCGGCATAAATCTGTATATAAAGGTTAAAAGCAGGGTATCTATATGGCTGCCGTCTACATCCGCATCCGTCATAAGTATTATCTTATGATACTTTAATTTGCTTATATCAAAATCATTGCCGTAGCCTTCCGAAAAACCGCAGCCGAAGGCATTGATCATGGTTTTGATTTCAGCATTGGCTAAAACCTTATCTATAGAGGCTTTTTCTACATTGAGTATCTTTCCTCTTATAGGCAGTATAGCCTGATACTTTCTGTCTCTTGCAGTCTTTGCGGAGCCGCCGGCGGAATCTCCCTCAACTATGAATATCTCGCATTTGCTTGCATCCTTAGACTCACAATTGGCAAGCTTTCCGTTGGAGTCAAATGAAAACTTTGACTTTGAAAGCATATTTATCTTAGCTTTTTCTTCCGCCTTTCTTATCTTGGCTGATTTTTCCGCACAGGAGATGATTGCCTTAAGTGTATCTATATTCCTGTCAAGAAATCTTCCAAGCTCCTCCTGCACTACCGTACTTACCGCCTTGGTGGCATCTGCACTTGCAAGCTTAGTTTTAGTCTGCCCCTCAAATATAGGATCCGGGTGCTTGGTTACCACTATGGCGGTCATACCGTTTCTTGTATCCGAGCCTGTAAAGTTGGCATCCTTTTCTTTTAATATGCCAAGCTCTCTTGCGTAGGTATTGATCATTTGGGTAAACCTTGTCTTAAAACCTACTATATGGGTTCCGCCCTCTTGGGTAAAGATGTTGTTACAAAAGCCGAGTATGTTTTCCTCAAAGGCATCTACAAACTGTATAGCAACCTCTACTTCTATTTTGTCCGAAAGCCCCTTTATATATATGGGATCATGCAAAGTTTCCTTGCCCTTATTAAGCTCCTTTACATAGGCACTTATTCCGTCTTCTTCATGGTATACTATCTCTTCTTTTATCTCATCTCTTAAATTTTTATAGTGTATATAGAGACTTGGGTTAAGATAGGCTGTCTCGTGCAGTCTTGATTTAAGCCAATCGGTTCTGAATGCCGTCTTTTCAAATATAGTATCATCAGGTAAAAAATTGATTTTTGTACCTGTTCTCTTTGTTTTGGCTATAACCGGAAGAAGCCCTTTAACAAGCTCTGTTTTTGGTACTCCCTTTTCATAGGAATCATGGTATACATTTCCGTTTCTTGAAATATACACATCCATTTTCTTTGATAAAGCATTAACAACCGAGGAACCTACACCATGCAGTCCGCCGCTGGTTTTATACGCCGAATTATCGAATTTACCTCCGGCATGAAGGGTTGAAAGTACAACTCTTGCCGCTGCAACTCCCTTTTTGTGAAGTTCCGTAGGTATGCCTCTTCCGTCGTCTTCAACCGTACAGGAACCGTCTGCCTCCAAAGTTATATATATGTTTTTACAATGACCTGCCAGGTATTCATCAACCGAATTATCAAGTATTTCATATATCAGGTGATTAAGACCTTTTTGCCCCACACTTCCTATATACATACCCGGTCTTTTTCTGACAGCTTCCAAGCCCTCAAGTACGCTTATACTGTCCGCATTATACTGTGCCATTTTTTCCTCCTGTTTAAGTAAGGATTTCTCATACAATCCATAATCTATAGAACTAAACTTATCTTTTCTATAAAGTTTATTATTAATTTTATTAGGGTTAGATTTTACTGCGATTAACGCAACGAAACACATTATATATTATTATTTTGTAAAAAGGCAAGTGTTTGTTCGATTTGTATCTAAGAACAGCTGTTTTAACCTTACAGTTCAGGTAGTTTAGATATACATGTATAATATACCGGATGAAAGCTTACTTTCAGGTGTATATTATACATGTATATCTATCAGGCTGCTGCCTGAATCCATCTTCGTCTAATTTATACAAATTAAATATTTTTTAGTTTTTTGACGAAGATGAATAATCTACCTGAACTGTAATGTTTTAATAGACAATAAAGCTTTGCGGTCTGTAAAAGAAAGTCGAAACTTTATCAACCCTACTGCGGGTAAGATTGAAATAAGGAGCGTTTCTGACCATTTCTTTATTGTGCATATATCCGATATATATTATAATCAATCCAAACTTTTATTATAAATCAGTTTAAGAGGTAATTATGGCGAATCTTTCGTATCATGAAAATGTAGATAAAAAAAATATAAATAAACTGAGGGAACTGGGCAGCGAGCTTCCAAGTTATTGCAGGGAGTTTTTTAGGGGGATAGAGCCTCGTACCGGCTCACGCACACGCATAGCCTACGCCTATGATTTAAAAGTATTTTTTAAATACCTGCTTAACAATAACCCTTATCTTAAAAAGAAATACAGCGATATCAGTGAAATAAGTCTTGCTGACCTTGACAGGTTAAAGGTTCCCGACTTTGAAGAGTTTATGGAATACTTAAAATACAGGGAAGATGAAGATAAGGAGCTACTTAACAAGGACTTAAGTATAAAGCGAAAAATCTCCTGCCTTAAAAGTTTTTTCAAGTACTTTTACAAACTTGAAAGGCTTGAAAATAATTATATCTCAAGAGTCGGACTTCCGAAACTTCACCAAAAGGAAATAGTAAGACTTGATATTGACGAGGTGGCTCTTCTTTTAGATGAGGCTGAAAACGGAGATATGCTTACGGATAAACAAAAAGCTTATCATGAGAAAACCAAAAACAGGGACTTGGCGCTTCTTAGTCTTATGCTCGGTACCGGCATCAGAGTATCCGAGTGTGTAGGGCTTAATCTTACTGATGTTGATTTTAAGAATAACGGCATACGCATACACAGAAAAGGCGGTAATGAGGTTACCGTATATTTCAGTGATGAGGTTTGTGATACTCTTAACATATATATGGAAGAAAGAAAAACTCTTATTCCTATAGAAGGGCATGAGGATGCCTTATTCCTGTCCATGCAAATGAGGAGAATAAGTGTAAAAAGCGTTGAAAATCTGGTTAAAAAGTACGCTTCTTTAATAAGTCCCTTAAAAAGAATAACACCGCATAAACTTCGCAGTACCTACGGTACCAATCTTTACAGGGAAACCGGTGATATCTATCTTGTAGCTGATGTTTTGGGACATAGTGATGTCAATACTACTAAAAAACACTATGCCGCTATAGAAGATGACAGAAGAAAAAGAGCAAGAAATGTGGTAAAGTTGAGGTAAGAATTATAAAATAAGGATACCTGCTTGGTAAAACTTAATCAGATATCCTCATTTTATAACTTATATTATTTTAAGGGTCTACCCTTATCTTACATCATTCCGCCCATACCGGCACCGGCAGGCATAGCAGGAGCATCTTCCTTGATATTAGCCACTACAGACTCTGTAGTAAGTAAGGTGCTTGCTACAGAAGTTGCATTTTGAAGTGCTGAACGAGTAACCTTGGCAGGATCAAGTATGCCTGCCTTGATCATATCAACATACTCTTCCTTATATGCATCAAAGCCTACACCTTCCTTAGCTTCCTTAACCTTGCTTACTATAACGCTTCCTTCAAGTCCGGCATTCTCAGCTATACGGAAAAGCGGAGCCTCAAGTGCCTTAAGTAAGATCTTGGCACCGGTCTTCTCATCTCCTTCAAGACTTTCGATAAGCTTTTCTACATCCTTGCTTGCATGTATATAAGCTGAACCGCCTCCTGAGATAATTCCTTCTTCTACAGCCGCTCTTGTAGCATTAAGTGCGTCTTCCATACGAAGCTTTGCTTCTTTCATCTCCGTCTCGGTAGCTGCTCCGACTCTTATAACCGCAACTCCTCCTGAGAGCTTTGCAAGTCTTTCTTGGAACTTCTCCTTATCAAAGTCTGAAGTACTTTCTGCAAGCTGTGCCTTTATCTGCGCAACTCTGTTGTCTATATCTTTCTTTTCTCCAAGTCCGTCTACTATGATGGTATTTTCTTTTGATACCTTAACTGACTTTGCTCGTCCTAAAGCATCGAGTGTAGTTTCCTTAAGATCTAAGCCTAATTCTTCACTTATAACCGTAGCTCCGGTAAGTACCGCTATGTCCTTAAGCATTTCCTTTCTTCTGTCTCCGTATCCCGGTGCCTTAACAGCTACTACATTAAATGTACCTCTTAACTTATTTACTATAAGTGTGGTAAGTGCCTCACCCTCAACATCTTCCGCAATTATCAAAAGCTTTGAGCCGGTCTTTACTATTTCCTCAAGTATAGGAAGTATATCCTGAATATTAGCTATCTTCTTATCGGTAATAAGGATGTACGGATTGTCAAGATTTGCCTCCATCTTCTCCATATCTGTGCACATATAAGCTGATACATATCCTCTGTCAAACTGCATACCTTCTACAAGATCAAGCTCTGTAAGCATAGTCTTTGACTCTTCTATAGTTATAACTCCGTCATTGGTAACCTTTTCCATAGCATCCGCTACAAGCTTACCTACCTCGTCATCTCCTGCTGAAATAGCTGCAACTCTTGCAATATGCTCCTTACCGTTTATAGGCTCACTCATCTTTGCAATAGACTCAACCGCTACTTCACAAGCCTTCTTCATTCCCTTTCTGATAACTATGGAATTGGCTCCTGCTGCTATGTTCTTCATTCCTTCATTGATCATAGCCTGTGCAAGTACTGTTGCTGTAGTTGTTCCGTCTCCGGCTACATCATTGGTCTTGGTAGCTACTTCCTTAACAAGCTGCGCTCCCATATTCTCAAATGCATCTTCAAGCTCTATTTCCTTAGCTATAGTTACACCGTCATTGGTAATTAAAGGTGCACCGTAAGCCTTATCAAGTACTACATTTCTTCCCTTAGGTCCGAGTGTTACTCTTACAGTATCGGCAAGCTGGTTAACTCCTGACTCAAGAGCCTTCCTAGCTTCTACGCCGTATTTAATTTCTTTAGCCATATTAATTTGCCTCCGTTAACTTCTTACTCTATTACTGCCAATATATCGTTTTGTTTTACTACTATAAATGTTTCGTTATCAAGCTCTACTTCAGTGCCTGCATATTTAGAATATATAACCTTATCACCTGCCTTAACCTGCATGGTGATTTCTTTACCGTCTACCACACCGCCCGGTCCTACTGCTATAACTTCTGCCTGAGACGGTTTTTCTTTTGGCTGTCCTGTAAGCACTATGCCTGACTTTGTGGTTTCTTCCGCTTCAAGCTGCTTAAGTACAACCCTATCAAATAAAGGTACTAACTTCATATGATCCTCCTGTTAATAAATTCATTTAGTTTTTAACTAGAAGAAATTATACTAAATTTTGTTAGCACTGTCAAGTGTTGAGTGCTAATTTATAAATAAAATTTAAATAGCAAGTTCCGCATACTGCTCAAAATCCTGCGAAGTTTTAAGAGAAAGTTGTGATTAGGATTGTAAAATAAAAGCTAAACATTGGTATCTGAACTGTAACTCTAATTTAACTGCAAGTTTGGGTAGCTAAATATACATATGCAGCATGATGAATAAAAACAAGTTATTTGTAACTTATTTCCAAAACACTGTACTAATACTTTGGCAGTATTACCCTCTTTTCTATTGCCTCGGTAACCAATTGCAAAGTCTTACTTGTATTGGTCTTTTCACACATGTGACTGATATGACCTTTTATAACACTTCTCGAAAGACAGAGTTTTTTTGCCACCTCTTCCTGCGAAAGTCCCATTGCCAACTCTCTAAGTACTCTAAGCTGTGCGGGGGTAAATTTACTTATAGGTACCCCATATATATCCACATCCGGTGTTTTATCAGGGTACACTCTCTCACCCTTCATAGTACGCTCTATAACCTCACTTAAACTTATGCAGCCATAATCCTTATACCAAAAACTTTCACAGCCTGCCGCCTTTGCCTTGGTGATAAATGTATACTCCGGCATTGAGGTGGTAATAATAATTTTTATATTAGGGCAGATTTTTTTAATATCTTCAGCCGCCTTAAGACCTGAGGAATCTCTGGCAGTACATACATCCATTAAAATCAAATCAACTTTTGTACTCATACATATAGGTTTGGCATTTTCAGCATCTTCTATGAATGTAAGTATTTTATACTCAGGCATGGCTTTAAGTTCATACTCCATAAGCTTTCTGGCAATCCTTGAATCATCTACAATAAGTACATTTACCATAACACCCTCCTATTTATACAAAAATGTAATCCGTATTTTAAATATTCCTTCTGTTTGAAGTTTAAACCCCGCCCCTTCTTTTTCCATCAACTTACGCAGTGCAGAAAGCCCGCTGCCTTCGCCGCTAAACTTTGTTTTTTTAGATCCGTTATCAAATATCACGACTTCTTGAAGATTTGCTTTTTCTTCAATTTTTATATACAGCTCATCCGCAGCTGCATGCCTTACAGCATTGGTCAAGGCTTCTCGTACGGCAGTGTAGTAAAGAGATTGATACGCTTTATAGGGCTTTTCCTTTGGAAAAAATATATTACAACCTATTAACTTTCCTACTTTTAAAAGCTCATCTTCAATCTCTGTAGCCTCCGAAACGCCACCTATCCCTTTAATAATATCTATAGCTTTATACCATCTTGCTTCCAATTGCTTTAAGTCAAAAACACCGATACTCATATATTTGCTTTCTCTAAAAAACTGTCTTAAGCAGAGTATATATTCCCCCAATTCTCTATGTACAGCAACTTTGGCAAAGTATCTCTCCTTATCTTTGTTTACTTTCTCAAGTTCCATACTTAGCAGTTTAATTCTCTTGTTTTGATTTTCCAAACCTTCATTATCCGCATTGATCTCATCGGCAATACTTGCAAGGCTACTTATATCAACAGCTTCTATTTGGACATAGTCTTCTGTTTTTGCACTTATCACGCTTTTCTTAAAACACCAAATACTTCCGTCATCAAGCCTATGATACAACTCGTATAAATTTTCTTTCTTTTTAATAAGCCCGGGATTATATTTATTTTTTTCAGCTCTTAATGATAATTCCTGCCATATAACATCTGCATCTATAAAAGGAATACCTAGGATTTCATGAATAAGCCTGTGCATTTTTTTATTAACTAAAATAGGCACTCCGCTTTTATCAGAAAAACTGAGTCCTTCGGGAAACTCATCAACTGCTTCAAAGATAATGGAATCATTAAAATTTTGCTTTTGCATCCTGCCTTTTTGCAAATAATATATACAAATAAAATGCAAACTTAAAAATAAAGTCTGTGACAGACTAAGAACCATATCATTTCCATAATTATATAAGACTCTCAGCCTAAAAAAACATCCGTAAATATACATATCCGATATACAAAGCAGTGCCATAAAAACATAGTATACATATTTTGTTAATGACTCACTATATGCCTTCAAAACAGAAATATGATAAGTTATCCAAACAAGGCTAAGAGTGGGTAATATAAAAAGCAACATTTCATATAAATATATTAAAACTCTTGTCATTCTTATACACCTTTCATCTCAATTACTAAGCCTTCATCCGTTTCATAAGCAGATGTAGCATAAATATTTTTAATATTTTCTTCCTTAAATCTATTATTAAGATATGTACTAAATCCTTGGTCTTTCACATTATTTGCTTTTACAATACTGATAATAAAATCCGTTTTGCTCTTCTCTTCTTTTCCTATAGAGTTTGCCAAGAATAAAACCTCTGACAGTCCAAAATCCAAAAATTCTATTGCATACTCCCAAATTCTGCAACAATAAAGACAAAATCCGCTTTTAATTTTTTTATCATCGGATATATTGAAAACAAGCTCGGTATTTATATTTAATTCTTCCAGTATTTGCTTAATTTCACTAAAACATAATCTAAGTTCGGCTGCATATATATATTCATTATTCTCACTTAGCAAATAAAGATTACTGTATCTTTTTATATAAGTCGCAATTAAGATAAGTTTTCCCAAGTAAGTGCTTGTTTGCTCGGCACTCTTAGCCGCTAAATCTTTTGATAAAATTGCAACACTGTTGATTTGATTAGAAAGCTCTAATGCAAGTGTATTGTAAATTCTCTTCCTTTCTTTTACTTTAACCTGCTCTGCTTTAACTGTACTCTCCAGTTTTGTAATTTCAAACTCATCATGGAGTTTTTTTTGCAGCTCTTTTAATTCCTTTATATAAAAATTAAGCTCCCTTACATCCTTGTCCCAAATCAAATATCCCTTGCTGAGTTTACTTATATATTTTTCTGTTATATCTTTCTCATGCACAACTTTATTTTGCTTAAGCTCCACAAATTCCTGCTTTGTAATCGGAGCAGTATTCTTAGATGCCCTGAACACATTGCCCTCTTCATCCGTAATCTGCATTGCTACAGTCGAGATGTCAAAAACTGTCTTATGATAAGCATTGACCGGAACCATTCCCACTGCTATACAACTTTCCCAAATAAATATTTCCATAAGAAAAAAACTGGCTATATTTTCTATAAATTCATACTCCACCACATAAGATCTCAGGTATATGGGCAGTATGTAGGCAAGTTCTATAAATACTATATAAAAGGGAACTCTTTTAAAAAATTTAAGTCTTTTTGCTCCTCCGCTTATTTTTAGAATATGCCATGACTTCATAATTTCCAATCCTATGACCCATACAAATACAAAAGCGGAAAGTGCTGTCATGTGAAATTGTAAATTAGGCTGCTTTTCACTCAGGATCTTTGTAAAAATCAAACTATGCATTTCGCTGCTTAAAAACAGACCGGTAAACACTATTGCAGGAATTAACAGCAAGTATATCTTCCATGAAAGAATTGCACTTTCTTTACCTATGCAAAGTGATGCATAATATCCTAAAAGCGGTATAAAAAAGAAAGGTATACTTACAAAATAACCGCTAATTCTAAGAATACGCAGGTTGGTGTCATAAATACTTGTAATAAAAAAGCAATGTATAATATAAAACAGCATGATGGTATGTATCAAAAATAAATATAGGCGCACTCCCCTTTGTATAACCCTGATCCTTATCGTATTCCACCATATACTTAAACATAGCAAATGCAGTATAAAAGCAGCTATAGCAAAAGCCATATCACTAAATACACCGCTTACTCCACCTGTAAACTCAGGGTGAATTTTAAATCTTGCAGTTTGGCTTTCAATTTGAAAGAGTAAAAAAGAGGCTAACAGTAATGCGGCAAATACAATTACAATATAAAATAACTGTTTATGATACAGTTTCATAAACTCTCTCCATAATTATATAAATATCATTCTTATTTTATTGCTAAAACCTTACTATTTTACAAGGTTTATATTACATTCTTTTAAGAATTTTGTAAAGTTATTTACTGTGATATATTTAAAATCTGTAATAATAATTTAGTTTATATTGCATTATCCGGATATATTATCATTATAATAATTTTTGCATATAAAACACCACACGAAAGTGTCGTTTTGTAAATAATAGATTTTTTATGACTTAAGACCTTTAATACATGAATTTTGTCTAATAAAAACACACAGAATACTATAATTTAGCTTTATCGTACTCTGTGTGTTTTACTTTTTATTTGATGTACTTATTTAAGAAACGATACACCGGTTACAGCCTAAGCCAAGTAACAGTTTGGTTTGCTCATTCATATTCATCAGGATAGCATGGAATTTCAGTTATAAAGAACCGTGCGCCTTCACCATATAACCGTCGGGTGTCCTTGTGTTGGTCAGCATAGCGTCGTCTCCACCTATGTAATACCACTTTCCTAAACTTTGCACCCATGTGTTAGTTGTCATAGAACCTCCTTCACTCATATAGTACCATTTACCACCATCAGCTACCCAACCTGTTACCATAGCACAGCTTGAGTTCATATAGTACCACTGTCCGTTGACTTTTTGCCAACCTGTAACAGCATAACCTGAAGCGTTGAATAAATACCATGTAGCACCTATCTTAACCCAGGCATTGCGTGGATAAGAGCCGTCTGTATTTTGATACCACCAACCACGGGAGTCTTGCTTCCAACCGCTTGATGAATTATTATCTTTCTTAGTATTACCGCCGCCGGAACGAGAGCCGCCGCCACCTCCACCGCCGGAGCGTGAGCCACCGCCGCCACCGCCGGAGCCTGAACCGCCGCCGGAACCTTGGTTTTGCCTTCTTTGTTCCTCTTCCTGTTTTCTTTCTTCTTCCTGTCTTCTTGCCTCTTCTTCATCCTCACGTCTTTCCTCATCGGTTATTTCAGGCTCAGGATCAGGTTTTGTACCTCTGGGACCGGTATATTCAAGTTTTTTACCTACCCAATGTCCGCTTCCGTTATCAACAAGTTCATAATAACCAAACTTAGTAAGCCTTAATCTACTTTCTTCATCTTTTAAACTAAAAACTATATACTTAGGGTCTGTAGGATCCCAATAACCTATAAGATTGTCTTCCAAACCGCTCCAATAAGAATTATTTGGTAAATTATTTAAAAATTCGCTAATCTCTCTACCTAACTTGCCACTATCCATATATCCTTCATATCTGATGCAATCCGGCAAATATCCCTTTTGTGCATATGCCAATAAGAGTTGATCCAAATCATCTGACTTACAGTACTTTGCTACATAGTTCATATAGTCAAAGCCATATGTGTCACTGTAAGCAATATCTGCCCATCTGTATTTTCCTTTATTGGCAAATGCACTTTTATCACTTCTTCTCAATCTATAGGTAGTATTATAAGGTATCATTAAAAAAGTATTCCTTGGAACTTTTATAACATTGTCATCATCATTCCAGGTGGGATCTACCATAAGATATTTATTATCCCTTGTATATACCAAATTCCATGCATGATCTGAAGGTCTTGATGACCATATTTCCGCATCTCCTCCATCTACAAGACAATGAAATCCCGCCATAGTCATAACAAGCTGAAAAGCTCTTGCATAAGAAGTACATACTCCCTTGCCGTCAATCAATACTCCGTAGGCTTTTCTCGAATCCGTATCGGTAACTTTTATGCCTCTGCTTTCATCATAGACTCCTTTATCATAATATGCATGGTCTATAATATAATTATTAATAGCATATACTTCCTCTATTCTTGTACCATCTGAGTATATGCCTATTTCGTCTATGATTGCTTCCGCCTTGTCAAGTAAAGCAAGCTGCTTAGCCTTTCTTTGAGCTATATTCGGATAGGTATAATCAACTTCAAAGGTATAATATTCTACAACACCGTATTCATTTGTATGTTGTATTGCATTTTTAATTCTGCCGCCAACCTCTGCAAGGTAGGGAAAAGAATCTTCTTCCATAATCAACTGATTTTGCCAATCGGCTTCCCTTATTGCTCCAAACAGATCTTCCGGTGTAACATAGGGACTTTCATCTGAAAAGCGCTTATCAATTCTAATAGGTGTTACACCGAAAGTTAGTTGTTCAGCAATATAACGAGTTAAATCCGAACCTCCTCTTATCAGTTTTCTCATTCTTCTTCTGGTTTTTCTGTCATATAAAGGACTTATCGAATCGTCTTTTCTACCTGCATTATAAAACTTGATTTCACTGTCAGAATTTATTCCGTGCCTTGCACCGTAGTCAAGCTCGTAGTCATCAAGGGATACCTGCGAAAAATCAAAAGCTTCAAGACCTTCTTCAATTAAACTTCTGTCAAAAAAATCTTCTTCAATACTTGTAGGCATAAGAGCTGAATCTTCATTTTTTTCAGCATCGCTTGCACTGGCTTTTATAAAATTTTCTGTAAAATCATCACTTGATACATATTGCCCTGTGTTACCTGAAGCATATGCGCTCACTGTAGCATTTGGGAAGATTTGTCAAGGACATAAACAAAATTTCTTTGACAAATTTATATCTTCTCTGTTTCTCTCTTGATTAGCTTTAGTATTTTATCCTTGTATGTTTCGCCTGTACCTTGCTTGAAATGTAGGTTTACAGTATATTTTGTCTTTCCAATATCCATTATTAACTGTTTATTGGGTGGTGCTTGTATTTTCCTTTTTTCTTCTTCCATAAGTTCTCCTTTCCATTTTTGACAAAGAAAAAACAGTAAATCTTTTTTGATTTACTGTTCTGAGAATTGCATATTATATTTTCTTAAATTAAATTGTGTATCTCAATCATCTGTAAATTCAAATAAATCTTCTACACTAACATTAAATACTTTTGCAATATCCATGGCTAATTTTAATGATGGATTATATTTCCCATTTTCAAGATGTACAATAGTTTCTCTTCTGGCATTTACCATTTCAGCAAGTTCAGATTGCTTATATTTTGCCTTTTCTCGATATTCTTTCACTTTCGTTATAAATGCCATAATTATACCCCTTTAGAATCCATAATTAAAAATATAATCGTACGAAGTATTGTAATTGCAATTACGCTTCCGATAATAAGCCATCCCATAATTGCTGTTGAAATTGCGTTTACATGACCTAAAATTCCTCCTAAATATGCTATAATCACCATCAAAAGACAAAAAACTTTCAAGCATATCGCATCACATCTGAGTAGATTTTTTTCTGCAAATTCATCAAAGTATTCTTTCTTATATTTTCTTACTCTAAAATAATGTACTATCAGTATTAAAAATAAAAGAAAACCCCAATAGCTTGAAAATTGTCGATATTCAGGCTGATAGTCGCTTCTACTCCACAACCAATAATACCCTGCAATTAAAATTGCAATAATAATTTTTGTTGCAACAACTTCTCGTATAGATACTTTGTTTTTCATTTCAAATTCTCCTTACATATAATTTCAAGTGATATATTTCTAACTCGCTGTTATAAATATATCACATGATAATTTTAATGTCAATAGAAAAGTTATAAATATTTCACTTTTGTTTTTACAGACCTAACTCATTGCTCTTTACCTGTGATGGTCGCTTTTCTTGTTACTGTAATCGCTCTATACAAGTCTTAACTTTTTCTGCCTGTTTAACTTCTTCTCGTATTTCTAATATTTGATTATATAGACTCTTTTTTTCTTTCTTCAAAGTATCAACTTCCGATTTCCATTTGGATATATTTAAGGTCTTGTTATCTCCTAAATGTTCTTTCAGATATTTCTTAGCACTTTCAAATAAAATAATCTCTGCCGTATGCTCATTATAAAAATCTTCTTGTTTGCTTTTCTTTATCTTGGTATAAGCTTTGTAGGTGTCTTTATGTTTCAAATATTTTTCTGCTTGGTCGATAAGCTCTACTTTGTCATTGGTTTTCTTTTCAGTATCTTTTATGGCTTTTGTAGTCTTGTAATTCTTATCTCTTAATGCTGATATACTTTCTTTCAATTCGGATATTGATGTAATATTTTTTTCTTTAAGGAATTGATAGCTTTCAATATATTTTTCTAAGTCTGCATTGTGGTTATCTGAGTTTTCTTTTATGAAATGAGAGAGCATATCTGTTAAATCATTTTGTTTTGGTAGGGTAGTGGATTGTATAGCCATATCGTCCTGTTTATCTTTTGAAGTATCATTATTTTTATCTTTCGTTAAACTCCTTATCCATCTCATTAAGGCTTTTATTCGTCTTGCAATTTCTCTTAATATCTTGTTTTGATGTTTGATTTCTCGGTTGATATTTCCTCTGTTGGTAACAATACCTTTTTTCTCCATTTGACTTGCCGATAC
>ERZ772772.135-NODE-135-length-44517-cov-7.110117_pt1 | contig 44517 bp, 55 predicted proteins | sample MGYA00511484_ERZ772772 | MGnify/ENA primary metagenome ERZ772772 (study PRJEB29015, sample SAMEA2737913) | human oral metagenome | biome: human oral; feature: human-associated habitat; material: dental | place: China | collected 2088 ... | reverse complement strand
CGACGCCGAGCTCCAGGGCAAGATCCGACGGATTCAGCTCGAACGCCAGCTCGAGTCCCTCATGCAGAAGCCCCCACCCCCGAAGTCGAAGGGGCGCGAACTCGTCGAGAGCATCCTTTACGACACGGGTCGCGATCTCGGCAAGAAGGCTCTCACTCACATCGGAACGCAGGCTCTCGATCGCGTCATTCCCGGTTTTGCCGCTTCTCAGAAGAAGGAGAAGGGGAAGAAGAACGCGACGGTGAACGATGTTCGCAACATCGTCGAGGAGATCAAGAACGCTTCTCAAAATGGGAGTAAGTCCGAGAAGCCGAAGGACGAGAAGAAGGCGCCGAAGGAGCCTGAGCAGAAGCCCGCCGACTCCAAGAAGGACGAATCGTCACCACCGCCCCCGCAGGACACTCCGAGGACCGGCAGGCCCGCACCCTCTGGGGAAGGCTACCCAAAAGGTGGAAGCGGCGAAAGCGATTCTACGCGTAAGCGCCGCTTCTTCGGTGGAAGAGGACGAAGCGCCGGCCGTGGCGCACGGCAGACGAAGCCCTCGGGACCCGTCCGCGTCCCTGACGCTTCGGTGCGCTCGATCAGTCGGGAGATCGTCCTCCGGGGCTCGAATTACTGATCATGCTGTCGAACACCGCGATCCCCCATCACTACGCCGAGTTCAAGCGTGCCGTTCTCTCCGGCGAGATACCCGTGTGCCGGGAGATCTCGATGGAGATGAACCGGATCGACCATCTGGTGGAGGACCCGAGGTACTATTACGACGACGAGGCGATCGACGGATTCGTCAGATACTGCGAGAACGAGTGCACCCTCACCAACGGGGACTCCTTCACCCTTCTCCCGTCGTTCAGGGTTTGGGCCGAGCAGCTGCTCGCCTGGTTCTACTTCGAGGAGCAGAGCGTCTACGTCCCCAACGAGAGCGGCGTGGGCGGGCATTACGAAACCCGCCGGGTCAAGCACCGACTCGTCGACAAGCAGTATCTCATCGTCGGGCGGGGCGCGGCCAAGTCCATGTACTCCTCCCTGATCCAGTCGTACATGCTGAACATCGACACGACCACGACCCGTCAGGTGGTTGTGGCCCCGACGATGATCCAGGCCGAGGAGATCATGGGTCCCATCAAGACGGCGATCGCCAGGGCTCGGGGTCCTCTGTTCGCATTCCTCACCGAGGGCTCGTTGCAGAACACCACGGGCAACCGGGCCAACCGTCCCATGCTCCACCCCACGAAGAAGGGCATCCAGAACTTCATCACCGACTCCCTGATCGAGGTCCGTCCCATGGCGGTCGACCGCTTACAGGGGCTTCGCTCCAAGGTCAACACCGTTGACGAGTGGCTCTCGGGGGATGTCCGCGAGGACGTCGTCGAGGCCCTGGAGCAGGGCGCGTCGAAGGTGCCCGGATGGATGATCATCGCGACATCCTCCGAGGGAACCGTGCGCAATGGCGTCGGCGATACGAAGAAGATGGAGCTCCTGAAGATCCTGAAGGGGGAGGTATACGATCCCCACACCTCGATCTGGCACTACCGTCTCGACGCCGTCGAGGAGGTGGGCGACCCGGACAAGTGGCTGAAGGCCAATCCGAATATCGGGAAGACCATCTCCTACGAGGCGTATCAGCGGGCCGTATCGAGAGCGGAGGCCAATCCATCCCTCCGGAATGATATTCTGGCGAAGATGTTCGGCATTCCGATGGAGGGGTATACGTACTACTTCACCTACGAGGAGACGCTAGCCCGTAAGAAGAAGGTCGAGTTCTGGCGCATGTCGTGCGCGATGGGTGCCGACCTTTCGCAGGGGGACGACTTCTGCGCCTTCACGTTCCTGTTCCCACTGCAAGGCGGAGATTTCGGCGTCAAGACGCGGTGCTACATCACATCGCACACGTTGAACGCTCTCCCCGCCGCCGCGCGTGCGAAGTACGACGAGTTCATCAACGAGGGCTCCCTTCAGGTGATGGAGCGCACCGTTCTTGACATGATCGAGGTCTACGAGGACCTTGATCGGTACATCGAGCGGTCCGAGTACGACGTGTACGCCATGGGGTATGACCCCTACAACGCCAAGGACTTCGTTCAGCGCTGGGAGCAGCGCCACGGGGCCCACGGCATCGAGAAGGTGATCCAGGGGGCGAAGACGGAGTCGGTTCCGCTCGGGGAGATCAAGATCCTGGCATCTGAACGACTTCTCGCATTCGACCAGTCGCTCATGCAGTGGGCGATGGGGAACGCGATCGCCCTTACGGATACCAACGGCAACCGCAAGCTCTACAAGGCCAAGCGGGAGCAGAAGATCGACGCGGTCGCCGCCTTAATGGACGCGTACATCGCATACAAGGTCCATCGCAACCGCTTCGATTAGAAAGGAGGGCGGTTGAGCCTCAGATCAACGCTAAGGAAGTTCGAGAGCGTCTTCGACTTCTTCTCCTCGAAGAGGCGTCGAGAAGTCGACGAGGGGACTTCGGGCAGTCGATACGGTTCGATGCTCTTCAGCCCCTTTCGAACCACCGCGAACCAGTTCACCACGAAACTGTACAACCAGATCGCGATCGACGTCGCATCGACGACGTTCCGGCACATCGAGCAGACCGACTCGGGGGAGTACTCCAAGGATATTCCGTCGTCTCTCGACAAGTGCTTCCGGTTCATGGCCAATGTCGATCAGACTTGGTCCGCGTTCCTTCGGGACGTCGTCTGGACGCTCTTCGAGAACGGGCACGCCGCGATCGTCGCCACAGACACCACTGCGAACCCCTTCTACACCGAGGAGTTCGACGTCCTCTCTCTGCGAGTGGGCACGGTGACTCAGTGGAACCCGAGAAGCGTTCGGATCTCGCTGTACAACGACCGAACGGGCCAGCGCGAGGAGATCAACATCGAGAAGGATCTCGTCGCCATCGTGAACAACCCGATGTTCATGGTGATGAACGAGGCGACCTCCGATCTCCGCCGCCTTCTTCGGAAACTGGTCCTTCTCGACGCCATCGACGAGCAGTCCGGGTCGGGGAAACTCGATCTGATCATCCAGCTCCCATACAGCGTCTCCAGCGAGCGTCAGATGCAGCGCGCCGAACGCCGGCGCAAGTCTCTGGAGCGTCAGATGGAGAACAGCAAGTACGGGGTCGGCTGGATCGACGACACCGAGAAGGTCACGCAGCTTAACCGGGCCTCGGAGAACAATCTGATGGCCCAGGTCGAGTGGCTGACCACCCAGGTGTATTCGGCGCTCGGCATCTCCAAGGAGATCTTCGAGGGAACGGCGACCGAGCAGCAGATGCTCGTGTATCAGACCAGGACTCTCAATCCGATTCTCCGTGAGATCGCGACCACGATGTCCTACGCGTTCCTCGGGGAGAACGCTCGAGGTCGCGGACAGCGGATCGCGTGGTTCCGGGATCCGTTCGAACTCGTTCCGATGTCCTCCATGGGCGACCTCGTCCAGGCGCTCACCTCCGCCGAGGTGATGACGTCGAACGAGGCCCGTGCGAAGCTCGGCTTCATGCGGGCCAGTGATCCGCGCGCCGATAAGCTCGTCAACGCGAACATCAACTCGACGTCCCCTCCGGACGTCCCGAAACCGACGACCGAGGAGGTCTCATAATGGGAGGTACTTCCCGAACTCCCGACTGCGAGGGGTGGGCCACCCGATACGGGGTCCGGTGCTCCGACGGAGTCACCATTGGGAACGGGGCATTCGCCCATGAGGACGGGAACAAGATTCCCGTTGTCTATCAGCACAATCACACCGAGTCGTCCGAGCTGCTCGGGCACGCCATTCTCAAGCACGAGAGCGGCGGAGTCCGCGCCAAGGTGTTCTTCGATGACACCCCACAGGGGGACAATGCCCGTAAGCAGGTGAGGTCCGGCACTCTGGGCGCCATGTCCATCTACGCCAAGAACGTCCAGCGCCGGGGCAACGTGGTCAGCCACGCGGATCTCGTCGAGGTCTCGCTCGTTCTCCGTCCGGCCAATCCCGAGGCCCGCATCTACGATGTCGCGCTCGAGCACTCCGGCGAGGACGGCACCTATTACACCGACGAGGGCGAGATCGTCATCGAGAGCGGAGAGCCGCTCGTTCTCCAGCACGATGACTCGGATGAGAAGTCCGACGACAAGACCGAGGACGACTCCAAGGAGAAGACCGTCGGGGAGATCTACGACGCGATGACCGAGGAGCAGAAGCGGGCCGTCGCGGCGATCGTCCTCGAAACCGTCCGAACCGCCGGCGAGGACGACACCACCGAAACCGAGAGGAAGGACTCCGACGTGAGCCCCACCACCCATAACGTCTTCGAGCGGGGGTCTGATTCCGACCTCAAGCAGGACGACGTCGACATTGCCGGGGCCGTCGCGGCCATCGGCGCCGATCTGAAGAAGGGGGCGACGTTCAAGCAGGCGTTCCTCGCTCACGCGGAGAGCTACGGCATCTCGAATCCCGATATGCTCTTCCCCGAGCCCAAGGACACCGGCGGCATCACCGAGCTCCGAAGGGATCAGACCTGGGCCAACCGGCTGGTCTCCGGGGTCACCCATCTCCCCTTCTCCCGCTTCCGGTCCCGGTACGCGGTGCTCACCGGAGACGAGATTCGAGCTCGCGGTTACATCACCGGCTCTCTCAAGTACGACACCGTCTACAAGAGTCTCAAGAGGCAGACCTCTCCGACGACCGTTGTCGTCAAGACCAAGCTGGACCGCGACGACCAGATCGACATCACGACCATCGACATCTGGGAGTGGATGAAGCGCCAGCTCACCATCGACATGAATGAGGAGCTCGCTCGCGCGTTCCTCATCGGCGATGGCCGTGATGCCGATTCCGCCGACAAGATCAACCCGGACTGCATTCGCCCCATCCTCGCCGAGGACGACCTCTATGCGCCGAAGTACGCGCTGAGCTCCGACGCCATCGACGTCAAGACCAACCTCGACCTCATCGTCGAGGAGATGACGTACATGCTGGACGAGTACCGCGGCAAGGGCGAGCCGCTGTTCTGGGCGCCCAAGCGCACCATCGACCGGCTCACCTGGCTTCGCGACAAGCAGGGTCGCCGGATCTACAGGACTCGGGACGAGCTCGCCAGCGCCATCGGCTGCTCCGGGTTCGTCAACGTACCCCTGCTCAAGGGCGCCAAGATCCAGCTGGAGGGCGGTCTTCGAGACGTGTTCGGCGTCTTCTTCCTCCCGGGCGACTACCACGTCGGTACCGACAACGGCGGCCAGCTCACCTCGATGGAGGGGTTCGACATCGACCACAACCAGCGGAAGGCCCTTCAGGAGACCCGCTGCTCCGGCGCGCTTCGAGACCCCGGGACCGCGGTGATCGTCACCGGCGCCCTCGCCCCCGTCGCCGGTGCCAAGAAGGACCCGAAGAAGTCCACCGATCCTCAGCTTCCCGAGATGAACTGAGCGATCGTGAAATACTTCGGCAGAATCGCGTTCTCCTCTGTCGAAGAGACGTCCCCCGGTATCTTCGTCGAGACTCCCGTCATCCGAAGATACCGGGGGAACGTCACGACCAACGCCCATCGGTACAGCATGGGCTCGGATCCGAACGGAAAGGTGCAGTCCGGTCAGATTCTCTCGATCGTCGGAGACGAGTACGCGTTCTCGCATCCTTTCGATATCCGGTGGGTCGAGTTCGGCGGGGAGAAGTGGCTCGTCGTGTACACGGATATTCGTCGTCCCCGGCTTTACTTGACTCTCGGAGCGCGATACAATGACGAGGGATGACCTTCACAAGGTTCTCGTTCAGATCCTCGGGTCGGACAATGTGTATTACCACCCTCCGGTGAATCTGAAGATCTCGTACCCGGCGATCGTGTACGAGAAGACGCAGTACTGGCAGGCGTACGCCGATAATCGCGGTTATGCGCGAATCCCCCAGTACCGGGCGACTGTAATATCCAGACTGCCGGATCACCCGGCGATCGAACGCATTCTGGATCTCCGAGGGAGCGATTACGTCTCGCATTTCGTGTCCGAGGGGCTCCACCACGATATCATCGACATCTTCCAATAAGGAGAATCATGGCAGCCCTGGAATGGGACAAGATTGAGAATAGGACCGGCGAGAACGGCGCCGATCATGGCGTCATCTACCGACTCGATCAGACCGGAGCCTACAACAAGGCCGAGGTCTGGGACGGTCTCACCGCGGTGAACATGTCGCCCGAGGGCGCCGAGGCCCAGAAGATGTACGCCGACAATATCCTGTACGGCACTCTTCGCGGCGCCGAGACCTCGAAGGGCACTATCGAGGCGTTCCGCTTCCCGGAGTCCTTCCGTGAGTGCGATGGCACCAAGCTCATCGACGCCGCGGTGGAGGGTCTGTACGCCACGGGCCAGCAGCGTCAGCCCTTCGGCTTCTCGTGGCGCACGCTGGTCCTCGATTCCAACGGCACCGAGATCGGCTACAAGATCCACCTCACCTACGGCAACACCGCGTCGCCGTCCTCGCAGGACAACTCCACCATCAATGAGTCCCCTGAGTACAAGTCCTTCTCGTGGGAGTTCGAGTCGGTCCCCGTCCCCGTGCCGGGACTGCGCCCCTCGGCGCGTCTCGAGCTGGACAGTCGGAAGGTTCCGGCGAAGAAGATGGAGGCAGCGCTCGACGTCCTCTACGGGCGGAAGACTGAGCCCGCCAAGCTCCCCACGCCGGCGGAGCTCGTGACCCTCATGAAGGCCGCGAATTAGGAGACCGGGAATGCTCGAGCTGCGCCTGCCAGAAGTCGACGGATGGGATGAGGCTGCTGAGGAGTTCGTCAGACTGCCGGCGTTGACGGTGCGGCTCGAGCATTCCCTCCTCTCCCTGTCAAAATGGGAGGGGAGAAACAAGGTTCCGTTCTTCGGTCCGAAGGAGCGGTCGACCGAGGAGATGCTCGACTACATCTCATGCATGGCGGATCCCGACATTCCGTTGACCACGCTCATGCGCTTCCGGGAGGAGGACTTCCTCAGGGTCAACAACTACATACAGGACAAGATGACCGCGACGACGATCACGGATCATACCGGCGCCTCGCCGAAACGGCAGATCGTCACCTCGGAGCTCATCTACGCCTGGCTGACCCTCCTCGAGATCCCTTACGGGGACGTGGAGCACTGGCATCTGAATCGGCTGCTGACTCTAATTCGAACCGTTCAGGTGCTCAAGGATCCGAAGAAGAACCGGAAACCGACTCCGTCAGCACTGGCGGAGCGCGACAGGCTCAACGCCATGCGGAACGCCGAAGCGGCGAGAAGGAGAGCAAGACGTGGCTAACATCAAGGGCGTGCTCACAGCGTGCCCGACGACGATTCTGGTGAATCCGGTCGTCAACGGGGCGGCGGATCTCAAGAAGAAGCGATTCGCGATCCGCCCCGGTGTCGTGGTGGACATCACGACCGATGACGGATACTACAACATCGAGTCGAACGAGGGTCAGTTCGACACCGAGATGCGAATGCTCGCCGGAAGTCTGACTCCCGACGACCTTCTCTCCTCCGGGACCGGCGCATCGGGCGGGGGCTTCCTCCGCCTCGGCGTCACGGACCCCGTCCCCCCGGGAACGCCCGAGGGGACTCTCGTGATCCGGGTGCCATGAGCATCGCGTTACGAGGATTCGCCCATGCCGAGGCGTTCAAGGGCGAGGCGACGACGCTAAGCGCCACCTCCAGAGTCGGTGACACCGCCGTCCTCATAATGAGTGGTCAACAGGCGTCTCCGGGCGATCTGACAGTCCCGGAGGGATGGACCGGTGTCGCTCAGCAGCAGATCGTCGGGATCACCCGGTGCGGGTACTTCGCTCGACGCCTGATCACCGACCCCGCTCAGACCCAGGACATCCAGTGGGCGAACAAGAGCCAGTTCTGGGGGGCTCGGCAGAATGCCTTCCTGATGATCTTCGACGGCGAGGCCGACGTGCGTCCGGGCGACCCGCCCTGGGCCGAGGGCGTACCGACCATCGAGAGGGAGTCCTACGTCGTCTCCCAGAGCCATGGACCGTCGGCGAACCCGTTGATGGAGTGGACCGTCCTCGACGGCGACATCGTGTTCACCGGAAAGGCGACGGTCTCGACCGAGAAGTCTTGGTCCGCCCTCCGCGTGGCCCGCACGTCCCACACGCCCGTCGTCGGTCCTCCGGGGCAGGTCCCCGCGGCGTGGCTCGCGTTCTCCATCGTCAGACCCGTTCCTGCCCCTTTGCAGAACGCGTCCGTCTACGAGGGCGGGACGACCAAGCCGTGCATTCTCTCCGTGTGGAGGAACCGCGATGAGGTCTTCGCCAGGAGAGCCGGTGTCATGCCGTCCCTGGCCAGGACCACTGCGGCCCTGCTCGCCAAGAGCGGCTTCGTTGTGGCCCATCGCGGAGGCTCTCAGGGCTGGGTCGAGGGAACGGCCCAGGGTTACACCGATTCCGTGGCGCACGGGGTCGACGCCCTCGAGTTCTCGGCCGCGAGGACCGTCGACGGCGTCTGGTTCCAGAACCACGACAACAATCTGAAGTCCCTGGGGGGACCGGATCGCTCGACATCCACGATGACATGGTCGGAGGTCGTCGATGCGTTGAAGGGGACCGGGAAGACGCCGTGCCGTCTCGATTGGCTTCTGGAGCATTACGGGGACGGCGTCATAGTCTTCGATCCGAAGGGCTCGTTCGCTCGTTACGACGAGATTCATGATATTTTCAAGAATCGCCGCAACCGCACCATCATGAAGTTCTTCGGGGACAACAAGGCGTTCTTCCAGGCGATGAAGCTTCGCGGATATTCTACGTGGGGGTACGCCTATCCGTCATCCGTCGGTTCCGCATGGTGGAACGATTTCGTGAACGGGGCGCACATCGACATTCCCTCGATGTCGTGGGACGCGTCTGCGGATATTTGGAAGACGTTGACGGATACCGGGAAGCCGGTGGTCTCCCACATCACCTCCATCAAGGCGCAGATCGACGCGGCTGCGGCGAAGGGCGCACGGGGGTCCATCGTCTCCGCCGTATCCACAGTACTGTCAATCCAAGTGTAAGGAGAATCATGGCAACCGCTGTTCAGTACGGAACAGTCTTCTCGACTCCCGTTGTCATCCGTCCGCTGACCGTCAAGGAGGAGGACCTCAAGAAGAAGGGGGTCTTCCTCGACAAGACGCGCACCACGGTGAATCTGGAGGCCGGCATCTACCTCTTCGAGTTCCCGAAGACCAATCTTCCCATCATTCCCCGGAAGATCAGCGGCACTGGTACCCTCGCGGTCGACGCCGTCATTCCGTCGTGATCATGGGCAAGCAACCCGTTGTACGAGCCGAGAGGATGGGTCTGCCCGGCACCTCGGCGGTTCTCCGCCCAGGGGCCAAGGATCTTCCGCCCTCCGAGAAGACCTATCTCGTCGAGGTCGTCGGCGAGACTCCGACCGCCGCCCCGATCCGAGTCGGCGGTTCGGTGTCCTACGGGCAGGTGCTCAACGAGCTCGCGCCCATCCGCGGTCTCACCGTGGGCGTCATCGGAGACTCCTTCACGGAGGGCGAGAACGGGGTCCCGTCCTATCTGGGAGTGGCCTCGGTCATGTGCAGGGAGCTGCACGCCGACGTCATCCCGTCCTATCAGACCGGAACCGGTTACCTCAGTCCCGGGCAGGGTGGCAGGGCCGTGTTCGGTGACGACGGCCGGATCGACGCCGTCCTCGCCGGCGATCCCGACGTCCTGTTCTTCTTCGGGTCGGTCAACGACAGGGCCCGAGGGGACGGGAACGCCGTGACCGCCGCCGCCGAGGCCGCGTATCGGAAGGTCTGGAGCAAGCGACGTGATATTCCCATCATCGTGGCCGGCATCCAGCCGACTGCCCCGCCGCCGACGTTCTCCGACGCCACGTCTGACATCAACCAGAAGATGCGGGCCCTCGTTGAGCGCCTCAACGAGGACTACCCGATCGCGTACATCGACCAGATCGGAACCAGCCTCGTCAACGCGACGGCGTTCGTTCAGGGCAAGCCGTATTCCGCGGGCGATGTCGTCTACTTCGAGGGCGTGGGCTACGAGTTCCGGGAGAACTGGTCCGGATCATCCCTTGCGGAGGCCCCGGTTCGCCGGACGTCGATCTGCTTCACGGGAACCGGACAGGTCGGGACCCCGAAGAAGGACGGCAACAGGGATGTGTACCTGCACTCGGACGGGACTCACCCCACGTGGTCCGGATCCGAGGCGTACGGCAAGGCCCTCGCCGCCGAGTTCGCCGTGGCCTACCGGGAGACATTCTTCCGCCGGCCTAGGACCGAGCACACGGAGCCCCCTGCCCCGCCGGCTCCGAACCCGTTCCGCGACGAGCCGCATCTCGCGGCGTTCAACGCTCATTACTGGGACGAGGACGACGTCGTCGCATCGGAGACGAGGCTCCGGAAGGCCGTTTCCGACGGCGCCGACGGCTTCGTGTTCTGGGTCCGGAGCACGTCGGACGATGTGCTCGTGCTGTCATTCGCCAACACTCTACCGATGACGGAGGGGACCAGTCCCAGCATCAACCAGACGACTCTCGAGGCTCTGAGGGGACTCAAGACGAAGGGCGGGAAGATCGCCACTTTCGAGGAGGGCCTCAGGCTCTGCAAGGAGCTCAACGTCGGATGCCTCGTGCTCAACGGCGTCAAGTTCCCCCAGGACGGAAGCCAGTCGTGGAACGTTCGCATCGAGAACAATATCGCCGCCATGGTCAAGACCGTGTTCGGCGACGATGCTTCGAAGTACGTCAAGTTCTACACCGGTCCGACCGACTCCGACGCGCGCACTCGGTACGCGGCCGTCGTCCCGGACGCCGAACAGATCATCCACTACCACAACGACACCGTCGTCAACACTCCGCCGCCGGCCGGGAGCATCATCTCCTCGGCCAACACGCTCAACGCCGCGTCCGTGGCCAAGCTCAAGTCCTACGGGCGCCCGATGTGGTACACGCAGATCGCGAACCGGCAGCTGGGCGAGGGCGCGAGGAATCTCGGTGTCGATTGGAAGGGATTCACCTTCCGGGTGCGCGTCGCGCTCGAAGCCCTTCCTCCGAAGCAGTAGACCCGCTCAAAATAGGAGGTTATATGAGCGACCCACAGGATCGGCAGGAGGCCGATCTCACCAGGAGCGTCGGCGATCCCTTCGAGGACAGGGCCGATGACGTTCCTCAGACGCCGGAGGTGATCTCGTGAGCGGACCCGCTGACGTTCTCTACCACGCCGCCAAGCGCATCGGGTACTACGCCCCCGACGACCCGGAGCCCGGCTCCGAGGCCGGCCGGTACTGGGCGAGGAAGACGGGGCAGGCGTGGCTCGCCGGTCCGTCCACCTCGATTTGGTGGTGCATGCTCTTCGTGAGCATGTGCTTCGACGAGGCCGGACAGATCGACGCCATCGGCGGCTTCTCTTACAACACCGATGTCACGCTCGCCCACATCCGCAACCACCCCGACGCCTACTTCGTGTCCGTCGGCGAAGCCGAGCCCGGCGATGTCGTCATCTTCGACTGGGACAGCAGCACGGTCGCGACCGACCACGTCGGCATCGTCGAGGCGAATCTCGGCGACGGCGTCCTCCAGACGATCGAGGGCAATACCTCGTCCGGCGCGTACGGCTCGCAGTCCGCGGGCAACGGCGTCTGGCGGCGTCAGCGGTCCTACGGCATCGCTTACGTCATCCGCCCAGCCTGGGTCGGCAGCGGCTCCTCCTCGGCACCCGCGGTCAAGCCGTCCTGGTGGATCGACGAGGACGGCGTCTGGGGCGCCCAGACCGGCGGTCGTTTCCGCGGCGTCATGGGGCTCGACTCGTCGGCCACGTGGACGGAGGCGTGCAAGCGCTTCCAGGTGTTCCTCAACGGGGCCCTCGACGCCTACGAGATCCACAAGCTCACGGGCGATTACAAGCTCGAGGTCGATGGCGTCGACGGGACGAACACCTGGAAGTGCTTCCAGCACTTCTGGAACATGTCCGACATCCCAGGGGACGACTCCCTCCTCGAGGAGGACGGCGTCCAGGGCATCGACACCACCACGAAGGTCCAGAAGACCCTGAATGCCAGCTGGCACGGGTCGCAGGGCCTGGCCAAGGCTCCCTGAGGCTCAAAATGGGAGAGATGGTACTGGAGGCCAAGGGCGGCTTCCCGAAAACCGAATCGTGGCTCGCGAAGATCGGCAAGATGTCAGTCTCCGCTCAGTTGTCGCGCTACGGAGAGAAGGGCGTCCGCGCTCTGGCCTCCAGTACCCCCCGACGAACCGGGAAGACTGCCGGGTCGTGGGGGTATGAGATCAGTCAGAAGGGGAACAGGTGGACGATAACGTGGACGAACACGAACATCGTCAACGGGGTTCCCATCGCGCTCGTCCTCGAGTACGGGCACGGCACCGGCACCGGCGGTTACGTCGCCGGTAGGCAGTACATCACCAAGGCGATCGAGCCGATAATGAACGAGATCGCGGACGGGGTCTGGAAGGCGGTTAAGAATGGCTAGCGTCGAGTCCAGAGTGGTATCTCTGAAGTTCGATAACAGTCAGTTCATGAGTGGTGTGAAGAGCACCCTCGACGGCCTCAAGGGCCTCAAGCAGTCGATGTCCGAGAAGATCAGCTCGTCTCCGCTCTCGGGGATCGCCGATTCCATCCGGGCCATCGACTTCTCCTCGATCTCCAACGGGGCCTCCGACGCCGGTAACCGGGTCGGAATCTTCGCCACCGCCGCAGGGGTGGCCCTGGGCAATCTCGCGTCAAAGGCCATCGAAGTCGGCGTGAGCATGGTGAAGTCGTTCGCGATCCAACCGATCATCGACGGCTTCAAGGAGTACGAGCTCCAGCTCAACTCCGTTCAGACCATTCTTGCCAACACCGCGAGCAAGGGCGAGAACATCCAGACGGTGAACGCCGCTCTGGATGAGTTGAACCGTTATGCGGATCTCACGAAGTACAACTTCTCCGAGATGACGCATAACATCGGCATGTTCACGTCCGCCGGTGTCGGGCTGAAGGATTCCGTATCGGCCATCAAGGGCCTGTCCAACGTCGCGGCGGCCTCGGGATCCACGTCCCAGCAGGCCGCGACCGCGATGTACCAGCTGTCGCAGGCGATCTCCGCCGGCAGCGTGAAGCTGATGGACTGGAACTCCATTGTCAACGCCGGTATGGGCGGCGAGCAGTTCCAGGAGGCCCTGAAGCGCACGGCCCGCATGCACGGCGAGGCCGTCGACGAGTACATTGAGAAAGAGGGATCCTTCCGGGAGTCCCTCAAGGATGGCTGGCTGACCGCCGAGGTCATGCTGGACACCCTCAACCAGATGACCGGCGACCTCACCGACGAGCAGCTCCGCGAGATGGGCTACACGGACGAGCAGATCGCTCAGATCCAGCAGTTCGCGAAGGCCGGCCTCGAGGCCGCCACATCGTACAAGACCTGGTCCGATGTCGTCGACGCCTCGATGGAGGCCGTCGGTTCGGGTTGGGCATCGTTCTGGCGGATCATAATCGGAGACTTCGAGCAGGCCAAGACGCTGTGGACCGAGGTCGGCAACGCCGTGAGCAACTCGATCGGCAGCATGTTCGACTCCATCAACGGAGTCGCGCAGGCCTTCGTCGATCTCGGCGGTCGCGCCGCGGTGATCAACACCATCCGCAACATCGTCCTCGCCGTGGTCAGGCCGATCAAGGCTCTGGGGCAGGCGTTCGGCGACGTCTTCACCGGCGGACCGGCCAACATGCTCGCCACCTTCGCCAAGGGGCTGGAGAAGCTCACTTCGATATTCGTCCTCAGCGAGGAGAACGCTGGCCGTCTGCGCACGGCCTTCGCGGGAATCTGGTCGGTCCTGCACATCATGCTCTGGCCGATCCAGCAGATCGGGAAGCTCTTCGCCTGGGTCGCCAACGGCGTCCTCAGTCTGGTGGGCATTCTCACCGGAGGGGCCACGACCGGCTTCCTCGGAGTCGCCTCCGCCATCGCCAAGGGGCCGATCGCCCTTGACAAGTGGATCTCCAGTCTCAACCCGATCGGGAAGATGATCGACTGGGTCAACGCCAAGCTGGCGGCACTCCGTGACTGGGTCGGACCGAAGTTCACCGGGGCCATTGACGGCGCGAAGGACGCCTTCGGTCGTCTCAAGGACGCCGCCGGCGAGAAGGTCTCGGCGGGTTGGGACAAGCTGCGCGAGAAGGGCTCCTCCTTCGCCAGCACGATCGCCGCCAAGTTCTCGCCGGCGGTCGATTCCGCGAAGGGGGCGCTTGACGCCTTCGGCGAATCGGTCAAGGGCAAGATCGAGAGCGGTCTCACCAGTCTCTCGGAGAAGTCCAAGACCGTCGCGACGATCTTCGGAGAGGTGTTCTCCGGACGGGTCATGGCCGTCGCCCCGGGCTTCGCCACTGCGGTCTACAAGATCGCGGACGCGATGCATCGGGCGTACGAGAAGGTCAAGGAGTTCGCCGGCGAGATGGGGAAGGCCTTCGATGCGAAGGTCGTCGCGTGGGCCGACAAGCTCGCGCAGAAGTTCTCCTCCGTCGGATCCGCCGTGGGCGCCGCGAAGGACGCGGTGTCGTCCGTCAGCGCTCCGAACGTCGACACATCCCAGGTGCAAGCCGCCGCAACGAGCGCGCAGGAGAGCGCGTCGGCCGCGGCCTCTCAGGCGAAGTCAAAATGGGAGGAGTTCGCCAACTGGCTCACGACCGAGCTCCCGGCGAAGTTCAACAAGATCAAGCAGGATCTTGCCCCGCTGGCCAACGCCCTCAAGACCGTCTTCGGAGGCGTCGGCAAGGCGATCAAGGAGGCCTTCCGCATCGAGGAGGGCGACCTGGGGTTCGTCAAGATCATCAACTGGATCCTCGCCGGGGGTCTCGTCGCAGCGATCTACAAGCTGGCCGACTCCTTCAAGAGCGTCAAGGCCCCGGTCGGGGCCTTCAAGGAGCTCCTCGAATCGCTCGGGAAGACCCTCGACGCGACGGCCAATCAGATCAACGCCAAGGCGCTTCTCACGGTCGCCGCCGCCATCGCCATCCTCGCCGCGTCCATGTGGCTGCTCGCCACGATCGACTCCGACGGGGTGACCAATGCCGGCGTCGCCATCGGCGTCGTCACCGGTGCGGTTGTCGCGCTGATCAAGACGATGTCCGGCATCTCCAAGGACCTCAAGGCCGGCGGAGCCCTGGCCCTCATGGCCACGTCACTCATCAGCATCGCCGGCGGCATCCTGCTGGTCGCGCTGGCCGCGAAGCTTCTCGGCTCCCTCGACGAGGACGAGATGCTCAAGGCCCTTCGAGCACTGGTGGTCGTCACCGGGGCCCTCATCGCGACGGCGAAGGGACTCAACGGGATCAAGATCAACCCCTCGGCCGGTCTGACATTGATCGCGTTCGCCATTTCGCTGTCCCTCGTGGGGCTGGCTCTCAAGATTCTGGGGAACCTGAGTCTGAAAGAGGCCCTTCAGGGCATGGCGCTCATGTTGCTGATCTCGGTTCAGATGATCGCCATCGCCCTTCTCGCGGGAGACATGAAGAGCACTTCGTTCTTGAATCTCCTGGCCATGGCAATCGCCATGCAAGTCGCGGCCCTCGTGCTCGTCCAACTCGGTCTGCTTCCATGGCAGGTGGCCCTTCAGGGGATCATCGTCATGGGCGCAGTGGTCGCCGAACTCGGACTTCTCACCCGCCTCGCCGGGAACGTCAAGCCGAAGGCTGCTCTGGGGCTCGTGGCCGCGGCGGTGTCCCTCCAAATAGCATCGACCGCGGTGGTCGCCCTCGGTCTTCTCCCATGGCAGGTGGTCCTTCAGGGGATCATCGCCATGGCCGCCGTTCTGGCGGAGATAGTCATCGCGTCGACGATGATGAACGGGAACGTGGCGGGCGCGAAGACGATGGCCCTCATGGCCGCGTCGCTCGTGCTGCTGGCCGGCAGCCTCAAGATTCTCGGGTCCATGCCGTGGCAGGCCCTGGCCCTCGGTCTTGTCGGCCTGGCGGTGGGGCTCGGTGTCATCATCGCCGCGGGATTCCTCGCCGGGAAGTGCGCCGCTGGATTCCTGGTCCTGGTGGCCGCCATCAAGGCCATCGGCTTCGCGATCATCGGAGTTGCCGCTCTGCTGACCGCCATCACCGGCCTTCTCGCGGCCATCGCCGTGGTCGGTGCACCGGCGTTCGCCGCTCTGGCAGGGGGGATCGTACTCCTGGCGAATACGATTCCGACCATCGCCAAAGCGGTGATGGACGGATTGATGGTCATTCTCCAGTCGATCATCGACAACAGGGAGACGATCGCCCAGTCGATCGCCGCATTGATCATCGCCCTGTGCGAGGCGCTCGTTGCCAGCATGCCGTCCATAGTGGCCGCCCTCGGCGCGCTTCTCGACGGAGCGATCCAGGTGCTGGTGGAGTACATCCCGAAGATCGTCGCCGCGGGTGTGGACATCATCATCGCCCTGCTGGTGGCCCTGGGTCAGAGGGCTCCGGATTTCGTGAACGCCGCCGTGAATCTGATTCTCGCGTTCATCAACGGAATCGCCAGCCGGATCGGCGACGTCATCGCCGCGGCGTTCAACCTGATCATCTCGTTCATCGAGGGGCTGGCCAACGCGATCGACACGTACGAGGGTCGCCTTCGCGCGGCCATCGGCAAGCTGATCCGCGCTATCGCCAGGTTCATCGTCAACTCCGGGAAGGATCTCCTCAAAATCGGAGGTGACATCATCGGCGGTATCGTCAAGGGCATCGGGAACGCCGGTCACAAGATCAAGGACAAGATCGTGAGCTTCTGCAAGGGTGCGTGGGAGAGCGTCAAGTCGTTCTTCGGGATCGCTTCCCCCTCGAAGCTCATGGCCGAGGTCGGCAAGAACGTCATGCTCGGTGCCGCGAAGGGCATCGAGGACAACGGTGACGCCTTCGTCGACGAGACGGTGAACGCTGCCAAGAACGCGAAGGACGGCTTCAACCGCGCTCTCGAAGACGGGTTCGACACTGAGTTCTCGTCGTTCCGGCCCACGATCGTCCCCGTTGTGGATCTCACCGAGGCGCGCAAGGGCCTCGAGGCTATGAGCGGAGACATGGTCGACGTCGGCGCGAGAATGTCCGCGTCGCTTCCTTCCAGTGGAGCGAACGCCGAAGTCTCTCCGGAGGAGCGGCCCGCCAGTAGAGTGGTGAACGTCACTCAGAACAACTACTCCCCGGAGGCGCTCTCCGAGTCGGAGATCTACAGGCAGACGAAGAACCTGGTCAGTAGACTCGGAGTCGAATGAAGGAGAAACATGCTGAATGCGGTCACGATTCGATCGAAGAACGGAGCGGCTCTTCGAATCCCGCTTCGAGACGCGTGGGCCTCAGACGTTGTGATCCTGAAGATCGACGGATTGGGCCCCGTGAAGAGTGATATCTACATCACGAATTACGGGGCCCAATCGGGCGGATACTACAACGGATCGCGCGTGGGAACCCGGAACGTCGTATTCACGCTGGCTCCGCAAGGGGACGACGTGGAGAGGATTCGAAGAAGTCTGTATCGGACATTCGACGTGGAAGAGGAGTTATCGCTGGTCTTCGACACGAATTACGGAGAATATTATCTGCTCGGATACGTCGAATCGTTCGAGCCGGATATTTTCAGCGCCAATTCGACATACGTCGTCAGCGTCCTATGCCCGGACCCGTTCTACACGGATGCCAATTCCGTGATGAATGAAGTCGCAATACTATCCAATAGGACCAAGTCCTTCGAGTTCCCTTTCGAGAATCCGACATACGCCGACGAGATCGAGTTCGGAACGATACTCGAAGAGTCCTACGGGGTGGTGGAATATCGCGGCGACGTTCCCGTGGGCATGATCACGACCATACTTTTGAAAGGCGATCCCGGAAAATACGTCCGATTCGAAGGACCCAGAGGCTCCTACGTTCAGGTGGGCAATCCCAGCGGGTTGTGCAAAGGGGGCGGGAAGATCGTGATCTCCTCGGTCGCTGGTTCTCGATACGCGTATTACGAATATCGGGGAACGAAGACCGATATGGCATGGACCGCCTGGGATCAGGGATCATGGCCCATTCTATATCCCGGGGAGAATCGCTATCGCATTCTTCTTCAATCCGGTAAGAGCGCGGAGGTCACTCTGTCGTACACCAATAAGTATCGGGGGATTTGACGATGTTCATGATCGAACTCGGAACCCGTTGGACTGTCGCAGGATCGCATGAGAACGATACTCTGATCCTGGACGATTACTATTCGGCGTCGTGGACTGAAAGGTTCGACGACGTCGGTGAAGCCCATTTGGAACTCCCCATCTCGTATTGGCCGCTGGCCCTTCACGCGAGGAATTACCCGAACGGCCACTACCTTCACTTCTCCGAGAGCGATAGAGTGATGAATCTCGAGTCCTCTCGCGTCGTGATGAAGAAGGACGAGCCCAGAGTCATTCTCAACTATCGAGGTGTGGAGAACCTCCTGTCATTCCGGAGGGTCACGATCGGCCCCATGGGTTGGCTATGGGCGCCGAAGGCGGGTTATAAGAAGACTCTTTTCGATCTCATCAAGTACGAGCTGAACGACTCGAGTCTTTTGCAGTATCTGTCGCTCGTCAAGGACCCTGCCATAGCCGACGAGTGGCTGCGGGCCGACAATCTGGATTTTCAGATCGGGGACACGGTCCTCGACGCCATGAAAGCATCGTGTTCGCGAAAGAACCCGTTCCGCCAGAGGCACGGGTTCAAGCTCGTCACCGATGGGGATCAGAGGAATCACTGGACGCTCAGTCTCATACCCGTGATCGCGCCTCCGACTCTTCCGGACTTCACAGACGCTATCGAATCCCTGGAGTTCGGAATCTCCACTTCGGAGTACGCCAATGCGGCTTTCGTGATCGTCCCGAAGATCGAGGAGATGAAGACTCCTGGAAGCCCCGTATACAACGATTACCGGATCGTTGGAACCAGGACATATCGTTCTCCCACGTACAACGAGAGCAATGTCCATCGTTGGAATCGCGTGGAGAAGGTGATAAAGTACACGATCGACGGCATGGGGTACCAGGAGGCGATGGCCACTCTCAGTCGGGCCACCGATGTCTGGTCGCAGATAGGAACCCCGAACGACGACGGCATGGCGAAGCGCATCATCCAGTCGCAATCCAAGATCAAAACCGTAGCGACAACGCCTGCGACCATCAGCGATCGTCTGAAATACGGGAAGGATTACGAACTCGGAACTCTGTTCACCTGGGTTCCGTATGCCGATAAAAGTGATATCCGCGCCGCCAGATTCCTGGAAGTTCCTCCCATGGAGGCTCTGGTGGCCGAGTACACGTGGACGTTCGATCAGAACGGCGTTAAAGGTACTCCCGGACTGAGAATGTGAGGATCTATGGGACAGAAGAGCGGTTTCTTCAACAGCATCAACGGAGACCGACGCTACAATGCCGAAGACATCGGAAAGATGTTCGACGGCATTATCCGTGACGGCGTGTTCGCCAACTACAAGGAGGCGTTCGCCGTATCGCCTGGACCCGGTCTGTCGGTCAAAGTCGGGTCTGGACGGTGCTGGTTCAATCACAGGTGGTACGAGAGTGATGAGACGTTCGTTCTCGGATTGACTGCCGCGCACAATACGTATTCGCGAATCGACACCGTCTGCATCGAAGTCAACGAGGCCGTGGAGGCGCGTTACGCACGTTTGAGGATTCTCACCGGAGTGCCGTCATCCGCCCCGGTTACTCCCGAAGGGGAGAACACGGACACGCTTCATCAGTACCCGATCGCCATGATCACAGTGAAGGCGAACGCCTCTTCGATCGACGCGACGGTCATCCGCGACAATCGGGGCGGCTCGGCGTGTCCGTGGGTCGTTGCCCCGGATACTCGAATCGACACAACCAAGGTGTTCGCCGATATTCGGAAGGAATGGGAGACGTGGTTCTCCGGCGTCAAGGAGGCCGCTCTCAATCCTCCTGACGCGAACGTGGAGCTCGCGGCCCTTAAGAAGTCCGTGGCGACGCTCTTGAGGAAATGGGATCCCGTAAACATCACCCAGGAAACTCCGGATAGCTCCTCCGCAGTGACGTTCATCAACAGAGCATTCGACGTCAAGAGCGTTCCGTTCGCGGGATTGAGTTACGCGTCGTTCGGGACCGAGCCGTCCCTTCACAACATCCTGTTCCGCGGAAGACTCCTCGGTGAGACGATGACCACCGCGCAGCAACGAGCCATCAAGGACGGCTCGTTCACGGATTTGTGGATCGGAGATTACTGGCTTCGAAACAATGTCCGTTACGTGATCGCAGGATTCAATTACTGGCTCGGACAGAGCGACGTGACGGATAATCATATCGTGGTTCTCGCCCAGAACCTGTTCAATAGTGTTCAATTCAACACCGGTCCGATGAACAACGTTCGAAACACTTCCATCATTTCGAACACCATCGAGACCGTCGGACTCAACAGGTTCAAAGACGTGTTCGGATCCGACAAGCTCATGTATCGTTCGCATAATTACGCGACAGGGTTTGATGATGCCGCCGGCATCCCGAACAACGTCTCCGCTGCGAACGTTCTCGTCAGCTTGATGCAGCCCCCCATGATCTCAACCTCCGGGGTCGGGGCGATCATCCGCGACAACTACACGATCAACTACTTCAACGACACCATGATTCTCCCGCTCTTCATCCTGAAGCCTGACTGGAGGAACACGCTGTTGAACCACTGGTTGAATTACGTGTACAACAGGAACTACGCATCGGTGGTCGGAACCAACGGTTCGATATCCGCGGTCAGCGTCACGTCATCGGCCGCGTGCTATCCGATCGCGGCCGTCAAGGGGTGATATTCTATTGCTCCCACATCACGTCGAGCTGATACTCACCGTGGTGGGTTCGGTGCTCGCCTCCTCGGGTTTCTGGGCCTGGGTGTCGAGGAGGACGAGCGACCGGAGCGCCACGCGGGAGATGATACGCGGCCTCGCACACGATCGCGTCATCCACGTCGGAAAAGGGCACATACGACGCGGATACTTGACTTTAGACGAGTACGAGGACTTCATGGAGTACCTCGCGAAGCCGTACCAGAACATGGGCGGAAACGGCCTCGCCGATCGCGTCATTCACGAGATCCAGAACCTGCCCATCTATCCGGACGACAAGAAGGACATCGGATGAAGAACAAGACATACGACACCCTCAAGTGGATCACGCTCGTGGCACTCCCCGCGTTCGTGACCTTCTTCCTCGCGCTCGCGCCCCTCTGGAACATCCCGAACGCGCAGGCGATCGCTGCCACCATCACGGCGTTCACCACATTCCTGGGCGCGCTCCTGGGCGTCTCCAGCGCCAAGTACACGCCGCCGACCGATGGAGTGCTCAACGTCGTGTCCGACCCCAGCGTCGACGCGCCGGCCGAGGTCAGCGCTGCCCTGAAGGAGGAGCCTGAGAAGCTCCCCTCCACGATCTCCCTCAGGGTGGTCAAGTCCCACGTCTAGGGGATATTCACTCGTCGTATAGTGAAGAGTCAGTCTTTGAAAGGAGAACATCATGGCTGACAACGCCCCCGACTACGAGGACCTCGCCCGCGAGATCCGCGTGAACATGTTCGAGGACGGTGATCCCGCGTCTGAGCGGTACACCTCCCTGCTCCGAAACCTCGCCGAGGTCGAACGGCTCAAAAAGGAGGCGCGCATCAAGCGCCTCTCCGAGCGAATCGACCCGAACGTGGTGATCAGTGCAGGAGGTTCCCTCGCCGGGATCCTTCTCGTGATTCGCGCGGAGCGGTGGGCGGTCCTCACCTCGAAGGCTTTCAGCCTGATCAGCAAGATCAGGATCTGACGCTTCGCCCCATCCCCCCTGTTCGACAACAACGTCGCAGGGGGGATGGGCACTCGGACCATATTTTTCTCGGTGCATGGTGAGATACACACCTCTTAGAAAGGAGGAACCATGCTCGAGATCCTGGCGTTTCTGCTCGTCTTGATCTGGCTCGTTTCCGACAAGAGGCCGTAGCCTCCTCTCCGTACTCCGCAAGGGGTACGGATCTTGTGATATTTTCACACGACACATAGTGAGATATACATCTCCCCATGCATCACCCGGTGCATGGGCCTTCCGAGAGGAGAACGCCAATGCCCACCGCTTACGAGCTCATCATCCAGTTCCCCGACAAGCCCTCCAGGACCGAGTTCGAGAAGGCCCTGACCTCGAAGAATGTCCTCGTCCTTCTCCCCGACTTCGACTACAAGAACATGGTCCGTGCGACCGCGATCAGGAAGGACCGCTGATCATGAACACCGAAGGCGTCTACGACATCGTTGGCATCAGGCTCATCTTCGACTACGGGGCGATCAAGGATCGCAACCAGTTCCAGATCCGCATTGAGAAGTACTACGGTCCCGATGCCATGTGGGGGGTTGTGGTCCGCTCCGAGATGGGCGGATACCCCTGTATCGACATCACCGTCCCGAAGGAGATCTTCCTGGCGACGGCCATGGCCAACATCGAGGACTGCGTCAAGCGGGCGGGGCGCGCCGACGAGCCCGTGCCCTGCGGACAGATGATGCTCAGGAGGTACTGATATGCTCATCAGACCGGCCATTCAGATCATCGGCCGTCACGCCCCGCAGATCCTCGCGGGGCTGGCGGTCATCGGCGTCGGTGTCACCGCCGTTCAGGCGGCACAGGGGCACCTCGCCGCCCAGGAGGTGCGTTACGAGATCGGCGAGAGCCGCGGAGAGACCCTCTATAACATGCTGCGAGCCAGGTGGAAGTGCTATGCTCCGGCCACCATCACCGGCATCCTCACGATCGCCTGCGTCATCGGGGGGACGAAGGTCTCACTGGTCCGACAGGCGTCGCTTGTGTCCGCCCTCGGCCTTATGAAGTCCTCTCACGAGAGGCTCCAGAGGTCCGTCGAGGCGCTCCCCGAGGAGGCCAGGAACGAGGTGCGCTCCCTCGCCGCGAAGGACTCCATCGCGGCCGGGGAGCAGCCTCCCGGGACCCTGTTCGTCGGGAACGGGGATATCCTCTGGCAGGACGCATTCACCGGACGGTATTTCACCGCCGACAAGAGCCGGGTCGACCAGGCGGTCAACTCGGTCAACCACGCGCTCATCCACGGCGATGCGATCTCCCTCAACGAGTTCTACGAGCGCGTCGGGCTCGAGGCCGTCTCCTCTGGGGACGAGCTCGGATGGGCGATCGGCGGTCCCCTCGTCGAGGTGCAGACCGTCGCGGCCATCGCGAGGGACGGTAGGCCCTGCGTCTCCCTCGATTTCATCACTCCACCCCGTCCGCAGTGGTGGAAGATCGGCTGATATTTTCACACAACCCATAGTGAAGGACACCCTACCAGAAAGGATACTACAATGTCCGACAACCAGACCCCCGACACCGACCAGACCCCCGGTCAGGAGGTCGTCACCACTGACACGCCCTCTCTCGGAGAGCGCGTCGACTCCTGGGTTCGCTCCCACCCCCGCACCGTTTCGACGGCCAAGGCGGTCGGTCGCTTCACGCTCTACGTGGGCGGCACGATCGGCGCTTTGGCCCTGATCGGGGCGCTGGGGAGCGACCCCGAGGAGGACGACGCCTACGAGGAGGACGAGGAGGAGTGATCGACCCCCGACACCGTCAATCGCACGGTGTCGGGGTTTTCACTCGCCGTATGGTGAAAGGGAAGGTGATATTCATCATGCGAACCAAGCACCTTTGGATTCCCCGCCTCTTCTGCAAGGTCGGGTCGACCGCAACCGGCATCGCCGTGTCCACGGCCTTGACCGCCGCCTGCCCCCCGGCGGGAATGCTGATGACCGCAGTATTCCTCACCGGAGGGGCGTGCGCCGGCATCGCCGTGTCCAAGCCCACCGAGCGCGAGCTCCTCGCCTTCGCGGGCGAGGTCGAGGAATCCATCGAGGCCACGAAGGCCGCACTGAACCACTGACCATTCAACCCCATGCATCACCCGGTGCATGGGCCTTTCGAAAGGACGACAAGCAAATGTATCGAGTCAAGCTGAAGTACGAGGACCCCTTCAACGACGACCGCATGATCGAGGAGGAGCTGCTGTTCAACCTCACCAAGGCGGAGGTCATGCTTGCCTTGGACGACAACGACTCCTTCCTCCACCTGCTCATGGCGCTCGATGAGAAGACGGTGACTGACCTCCAGGTCGTCAAGGCGATCACCGAGCTCGCCCTCGCATCCTACTGCGAGCGGGCGGGCAACCGCATCACCAAGAACCCCGCCCGACGCGCGGCGTTCAAGACCTCTCCGGTCTTCGACGCCCTTCTCGAGCACCTGGTCTCGAAGAGGGAGAACGCCGTCGCGTTCGTCACGGGGATCATCCCCCGTGAGGCCCGTGAGCAGGTCGCCAACTTGCTCGAGGCGAAGAAGTGAGTGGCGACGTCCCCATCCGCCCTGGGGACGGCGAGATCGAAAGGGCGGTCGAGTCCGTCGCTCCGAAGAAGGACGGCGCTCCCATTGCGAGGGCGAGGGTCGTCACCTCTCCCGGTAAGCGGATCCTCAGGGGCGTCTTCGCCTCCTCCCTTGTCGAACTTGGATCCTACGTCCTGTTCGACGTCCTCCTCCCGGAGATCAAGGATCTCATCGCCACCACGGCCACGAGCGCCGTGGATCGGGCGATCTACGGAGACCGCGGAGGGAACAGGCCGCCGGTTGGCGGGCGAGTCGTCCCCATCCGCCGGGGCGGGGGATGGACGGAGCGGACGAACTACACGTCCTTCTCCACGCCCTCCCGAGCCGCGCAGGAGCAGCAGCCGCCCTCGAACGAGCGCCCCTCGTACAAGGATCTCGAGTACTCCTCGAGGGAGGACGCGGGGGCCGTCCTGCGATATTTGATCGACGCCATCTCCGAGTACGGGACCGTCACCTTGGGCGACCTGTACGACAAGAGCGGCGTCAGCGTCAAGCCCGTCGATCAGCGATGGGGTTGGCGCGATCTCAGCTTCGCCGGAGTGCGACGCTCTCGCGGGGGGTTCGTCATCGACCTGCCGCAGCCCGAGTTCCTACGATAACCTATTGACGGGGCGCCTGCGAGAGATCGTGGGCGCCCCGTCCAACACGTCATATTCTCACGAAAGGACACAACCATGTCACTCCCGGTCACCATTGCGAAGGGGATCGGCGTCACGACGCTGTTCCTCGTCCGGAACGCGCCAACCATCCTCACCGCAGGCGGAGTCTGCGCCATGATCGGCGCGACCGCGACCGCCGTCAAGGAGTCCCTCCGCTATCACGAGGAGGTGAGTGAGCCCGTCATCACCGATCTCGCCTTCGCGGAGGTCGAGGGGGACGAGAAGAAGAGGGACGCCGCCAAGTGGCGTCTCATCATCAACACCGCCCGTCGGTACGCCCCTACGATCGTCCTCACGGCTGCCGGCATCGCCATGATCTCCGCCGGGCACGGAATGATGCTCCAGAGGATCTCCGGGCTCTCCAGCGCCCTCGCCCTCGCGTCTTCGAAGGTTGGTGCGCTGGAGAAGTACCAGCAGATCACCGATCCTGACGGAAACAACCCCCAGACCCACCCCGAGGTCAAGTACGAGATGCGAAAGGCCGTTCGCCACGTCCTTCCGGACGCGGACGTGCACAACTGGGCATTCATGCCGTCCAACCCCAACTGGACGGACTCCCAGACCACGAACGAGCTGTTCCTCGAGAGCATGGAGCACTACGCGAATGACCGGCTCGAGCGATACGGCCACCTCTTCCTCAATGAGGTGTACGACATGCTCGGGATGCCGAGAACCCGCCTCGGAGCCGTCATGGGATGGCTTAAGGACGACATCGTCGACTTCGGCATCGAGCGGAGGTTCGAGCCGCTCGAGGACGCCGATCCTCGAGTCTGGTGGGAGCTCGCCTTCAATGCCGATTCGAACCTGATCACCGCGGAGGTGAACTGAAATGCCGTGGAAGCTCATCGTCACGGGTCTCATCGGCGTTGCTGCGGGTGTCGGCGCGGCGGTGGCCGTCATGCGGGATATTCCCAAGCGACTCGAGGAGAACGAGAAGCTCACGTGGCATCACGACGACCGGATCGCCGCGCTCGAGGCCAGGCTCACGCTCCTTGAGGAGTCGCCGAAGGTGAAGGCGCTCGTTTGCGAGGGCATGACCGAAGTCGATCCTCCGAAGAAGGATGTTCCCGAGAAGTACAACGATCTGGTCGAGGAGTACGCCCCCTCCGACGAACCGCCGTCCGATGTCGAGACCCTGACCGATGTCGACGGGCTCTCGATCGAGGACTACGAGTTCATCAACTCGTCCAACGATCCCGTCGATGAGGGCATGTGGGACGTCAAGTACGACGCCGCTCTCGATGTCCTCTACGACGAAGACGACGAGGATATTTCGGCGGAGAAGCCCGCTCTCCGCGCCTTCCTCGCGCAGTGGTTCCAGGGGGACAGCGAGGCTCGCTACGCCGAGATCGGGGAGAACGGGCAGGATACGCCCGTTCGTGTCATGATCGTCCCTGATGAGTACGGGGAGGCGTGGTATGACTGATGATGAGGTCGAGTACTACGAGGAGATCCTGGATACGGTCGACCCCCGCGGCGACCACATCACCCTCCTGGAGATCCTCGCCGGCGAACCATTCCGGTCGCGCAACCTCGGGGACCGGAACCGGTCCGACGACGTCCTCTACTTCCGTGAGGAGAAGGGCGTGCAGATCTTCGAACCCCCGTCGGTTCTCGAGGTTCTGTACGTCTTCGCATTCCGGCTGTACGAGGCGGACGACGGCTCGGACCCCCTCTGGTACTTCTGGTCGATGCTTCGGAACGCGGGACTGAAGAAGTACGACGAGGCCGCCTTCGAGAACCCCCTCGCGGTGAGGGAGGTCAGGAAGCGCCTGCGCGATATCTCCGCCATGCGGTACGGCGCCGACGGGAGCGGAGGATATTTCAGAATCACCCGGGAGCACTACATCGACGATGTCCTGATCACGGACATGCGAAGGATCCCGCTGTGGGATCAGGCGATGGCGTGGCTGGACGACTGAATAGAGAGGGAGGCCGCGTATGGACTTCTATTCGCTGCGCACGCGCAAGCGGAAGAACGGCACGATCGCCGTATACCCCGACTATCGGGTGGGTCGCTCGAACGACCTGATGGTCCGGGGTAAGTCCTTCTACGCGGTATGGGACGAGGAGAAGGGCCTGTGGTCGCGGGACGAGTACGACGTCGCTCGTTTCGTGGACGCGGATATTCTGAAGACGGTCGAGAAGCTCCGGGAAGAGACCGATGACGACACTCCGATCGTCGGAGAACTCCTGAGCGACTTCTCCAGTGGCCACTGGATGAAGTTCCAATCGTTCCTGAAGAACGTCGGGGACTGCTCGATCGACCTCGATTCCTCTCTCATCTTCGCCAACACTCCCACCTCCAGGGCAACGTACGCCAGTCGTCGGCTTCCGTACGCCCTGGAGGTGGGGGACATCTCCGCCTACGACGAGCTCATGACGACCCTCTACGACCCCGCCGAGCGCACCAAGATCGAGTGGTGCATCGGCTCGATCGTGGAGGGCGCGTCGAAGGATATTCAGAAGTTCATCGTGCTGTACGGCTCCGCCGGAGCGGGGAAGTCGACGGTGCTCAACATCGTTCAGCAGCTCTTCGCGGGATACTGCACGACCTTCGACGCGAAGGCCCTCGGTTCGTCGCAGAACGCGTTCGCCACCGAGGTGTTCCGCACCAATCCCCTCGTCGCCATCCAACACGACGGTGATCTTTCCAGGATCGAGGACAACACCAAGCTCAACAGCATCATCTCCCACGAGGAGATGATCATGAATGAGAAGTACAAGGCGTCCTACTCGGCGAGGGCCAACGCGTTCCTCTGGATGGCGACGAACCGACCGGTGAAGATCACGGACGCGAAGAGCGGCATCATCCGCCGTCTCATCGACGTGACGCCCAGCGGGCGCCGTCTCCCCGCCGAGGACTACCTGGCGATTCAGAAGAGGATCCCGGAGGAGCTCGGGGCGATCGCGCATCACTGCCGGGAGGTGTTCCGGTCGATGGGCGCCCACTACTACGACCCGTACCGCCCGACGGAGATGATCCTGAAGACGGACGTCTTCTACAACTTCGTGGAGGATGTTCAGTTCGATATTCAGGACGGAGTCTCCTTGCAGAGGGCGTACGACCTCTACAAGAAGTACTGCGACGAGGCGCTGGTGGAGTACCGGATGCCGAAGTACCGGTTCCGGGAGGAGCTCAAGAACTACTTCAGGGAGTTCCATGAGCGCTACCGGGACGGGGACGAGCGCATTCGAAACTACTACGTCGGATTCCGAGACGACAAGTTCAACGGACGGGAGAAGACGCCCGAGCTCGCGAAGGAGAAGTACTGGCTCTCCCTCGACGAGGAGAAGGGCGCACTGGATGATATTCTCGCGGATCGCCCGGCCCAGTACGCGGGCGAGGACGGGAATCCCACCACGAAATGGGACGACGTCGGAACGACTTTGAAGGATCTCGATCCGCATCGCCTTCATTTCGTTCGACCGCCGCTGGACCACGTGGTGATCGACCTCGACCTCCGGGGCGAGAACGGGGAGAAGGATCGCGCTCCGAACCTGGAGGCCGCGAGCCGGTTCCCGCCCACTTACGCCGAGTTCAGCAAGAGCGGCGCCGGCATCCACCTCCATTACGTCTACTCCGGCGATATTTCGGAGCTCTCGCCGGAGTACTCCGAGGGGATCGAGATCAAGACCTTCCGAGGGCGGGCGAGCCTTCGGAGGATGCTCAACGGGTGCAACGGCATACCGGTGGCGACTCTCTCCTCGGGGGCGCTGCCGAGGAAGGAGAAGAAGCAGGTGCTCGACCAGGCGCAGGTCAAGAGCGAACGGGCGCTGCGCGAACTCATCATCCGGAACCTCAGGAAGGAGATCCATCCGGCGACGAAACCATCGATGGACTTCATCGAGAAGATCCTCAACGACGCCTACAACAGCGATCTCTCGTATGACGTCAGCGACATGCGGGGGAAGATCATGTGGTTCGCCATGCAGTCGACGAACCAGAAGGAGGAGTGCCTCAAGATCCTCACCCGCCTCAAGATGCGCAGCAAGGACGTGGAGAAGGGGGAGTACGCCTCGAAACCCATCGAGAACACGAGCACGGACGACATCGTGTTCTTCGATATCGAGGTCTATCCCAACCTGCTCCTCGTCTGCTGGATGGTCGATCGCGACGGCGCCGAGGTCGTCCCCATGGTCAACCCGTCCAAGGAGGAGATCGAGCGGCTCCTCCAGAAGAAGCTCGTCGGATTCAACAACCGCAAGTACGACAACCACGTGATCTACGCCCGGTACCTGGGCGAGTCCGTGGCGTCGTGCTATCGGCTGTCTCAGAGACTCGTGCACAACGACAGGAACGCCACTTTCATCGAGGCGTACAACCTGTCGTACACGGACGTGTACGACTTCTCGACGAAGAAGCAGAGCCTCAAGGCGTGGGAGATCGAGCTCGGGCTTCCGCACAAGGAGATGGACCATCCCTGGGACGAGCCCGTGCCCGACGATATTCTTCAGAACGTGATCGAGTACTGCGCCAACGACGTGCGGGCCACGAGAGAGGTGTTCCACCATCTCGAGGCGGACTGGGAGGCGCGGCAGGTGCTGGCGAAGGTGGCAGGCCTCACGGTCAACCACACGACTAACCAATGCACCCAACAGATCATATTCGGGAATGACCGGCGTCCGGCATTCCACCACCGGGACCTCTCGAAGGACTTCCCGGGGTACGAGTTCTCCTACGGGAAGTCATCGTATCGGGGAGAGGATCCGGGCGAAGGCGGATACGTCCACGCGAAACCGGGCATCTACAGGAACGTGGCGCTGCTCGACATCGCGTCGATGCACCCGCACTCGCTCATCGCCCTGAACGCGTTCGGAGACACCTACACGGCGCGTTTCAAGGCTATTGTGGACGCCCGAATCGCGATCAAGCACGGGGATATGGACGCGGCCGGAAAGGCCCTTGACGGGGCTCTCAAGCCCTTCCTGGAGGGCGATTTGAAGGCGCTCGCATATTCTCTGAAGATTGCGATCAACAGCGTGTACGGGCTCACCTCCGCGAGGTTCCCGACGCGCTGCAACGGCATGGACTCGGCCAACAACCCCGACAACATCGTGGCGAAGCGGGGTGCCCTGTTCATGATCGACCTCAAGCACGCCGTCGAGGAACGCGGGGGAATCGTCGTCCACATCAAGACGGACTCCATCAAGATCGCGGAGGCGACTCCGGAGATCATCGAGTTCGTCAACGAGTACGGGCGAAAGTGGGGATACACGTTCGAGCACGAGACCACATATGATCGCATGTGCCTCGTGAATCGGGCCGTATACCTCGCCCATGACAAGACGGGCTGGCACGCCACGGGAGCCCAGTTCCAGCAGCCCTATGTCTACAACCACCTGTGTGGGGGACGACCCGATCGTCTCGAGGACTTCGTGGAGAAGAAGCAGGTGATCAAGGGCACGTTCTACATCGACCACGGAACCGAGGAGGCGCCCGACAGGCGCTTCGTCGGACGGGTCGGAGAGTTCATCCCCGTGAACGAGGAGGGCGGAGGCGGCGCTCTCGTGGTTAAGCGGGATGAGAAGTTCGTCTCGGCCTCCGGGGCGAAGGGATATCTGTGGGAGGAGCGCGCCGTGATCGAGCGGTACGCTCAGGAGAGCGACAGGGACCCCATGTCCTTCGTCGACAGAAGGTACGCGGAGAAGCTCCTGGATGACGCGTACGCGGCGATCTCCAAGTACGGGGACGCCGAGGAGTTCATCAACGGCGGTAGAAAGGAAGAGACATGCGCCGATACGGATTCTGGAACTTCGTCGGGGACGCCCTCCTGACGATGTTCACGGGAGGATTCTGGCTGATCTGGGTCTTCGTGAGGGAGATGCGCCAGCGTTAGAGTCACAATTTTAACAAGGGGGATAGTGAGATACCCACTCCCGAAAGGAAGTCATCATCATGATCGACATCACCGTTTCCATCATCAAGACCATCGTCTTCTTCGTTGGCGTGTTCTTCTCCGTCGCCCTCATGGGCAAGCGGGGACGCGCTATCAAGGAAGCCGTTCGCGGGAACGTGATCATCATCGACACCCCCAACCACAAGTGACTCTCACCCCATACACCACCCGGTGTATGGGCCTTTCGGGAGTGGGTATCTCATACGATCGAACGAAAGGAAACCACAAATGCTCCATCCTCTCGCTCTCCTGGGAGAGCTCGTACTCATGACGATCGGCGCCATTCTCCTACAGGAGGGCACTGCGAGGCCCACGAAGAGGTCGGTGACCAGGTGCGTCCTCATGGTCATGGTCTCAGCCGCTCTTCTCGGGTTCGGGGCCACCACGTTCTGCATGAGCCTCGGTTGGCTCATCCACGGTTTCATCGGGGCCTGCGTCGGTCTCGGTGTTTCCGGCGTCATCGTCTACATCATCCTCAACGCCACGATCGAAAGGAACCGGTAACATGGCGACCGTCTATACCGTTAAGAACACGAAGTTCATCTTCGCGACGAACTTCACTGGGGCTCCCAGCCAGTTCAACCCCAAGGGTGAGAAGCCCAACTGCAACATCGTCCTCGACGAGGAGACCGCGGCGATGCTCCTCGACGCGGGATTCCGGGTCAAGACCACGAAGCCGAAGGACGACGTCGAGTACGTCCCCGAGCACTACCTCAACCTCAAGTGCTCCTTCGGCGGTCTCGCGGATCCCGACATCCGAATGGTCCCGTGCCCTCCCGGCGAGGACCCCAGGGAGTGCCAGCAGATCAAGCTCACGGCCGACACCGTGGGCAACATCGACACGGCTCGCGTGGCTCGGGTCGACGTCTCGTTCGCCGACTACCACCACCGGATGGGCGTCAGCGGCTACATCCGCAAGATGATCGTCGTGGTCGTGCCGGACGAGCTCGACCTCGAATGGGGGTTCTGATGGACGAGACCACGATCGCCGTCTACGTCTCCGGCAGCGAGACGGAAAGGATCCCGGCGATCCTCAGCCTCTTCGGGATGAGGATCGAGGACATGGGGTTCGTCGGGAGCGTCGGTCCTACTGGATGGTGGATGATCTGCCCTGGGGTCCGGTGGATCGTCCCGGCGTACAAGCACCCGGACAACGTCGCCCTCGCCGATAACCAGGCCATGGTGGAGGAGGACGGAGTTTACCACCTCGTCTGGATGACCGAGTGATCGGCGAGGTGTTCGTGGAGACCCCGGACGGGCTCGCATACGTCTCGAACATGGGGCGCGTGTGGTCCGTCCGGGCGTCCGCGTATCTCAAGCCCCGAATGCTCGATCTGGGCAAGGGGTTCGATTGGCACGTCCAGCTGGGCGGCCTGTGGCGGAACGTCAACGACCTGGTCAGGCTCCTCCACGGCGAGGATCTCGACCTGTTCTGGACGCCGCCGACATCGACCGAGCCGCCGTTCGGTCGGAGGAAGTACCGGGGTCCGGTGAAGGACCTGGACACCGGTATCGTCTACAAGAACATGTGCGCCGCGGCGGAGGCGCTCCGAATCAGCCCGTCGATGGTCAGCATGACCGTCGCGGGGAAGATCAAGAGACCACGACACCGTCTTGGAAAGGAGACATCATGGCGGTCCTGAACTACACCACCGAGTCCGGAGGCAAGGGACGTCTGTACCAGAACGTCAACCTCGGCGAGCTCTGGCGGCTCTACGATGAGCGGGGGGTGAGCGAGATCACCATCAATCCCGTGAAGGGGATCATGACGATCATCGTCGACGGCGCCAAGTGGTACTGGTACAGGCGCACCGACGTCCTGCTCTTCTCGGACCGCGTCGGCTTCCACGGAGTCTTCTCCGGGGCCGCCGGGACCAACGAGGAGCTCGAGGAGCGCTTCGGAATCACTATCGACATCGACGACGAGCACTGACAAAGAAGGAGAACATCATGAAGTGCTGCGCCATTGCGACTGAGCACCACGTCAGCGTCAGCTGGGGGATCGACGACCCGCCCGAGACGTTCCTCGAGGAGATGCGGAAGTGGCCCGTCATGCCCAGGGGGCACGTGACGGAGGACGGCAAGGGCGTCGAGCTCTCCGTCTTCTGCGAGGAGGAGCACGCCTTGTGCCTTACTCACAGGTCCGTCTACGACCGGGTGATCCGCCCCGGTGACGAGCTGGAGCGCGTCGTTGAGCTGGATGAGAGGGGGGAGATCCCCTCTAAGAGCCCCAGGGCTAGGTTCTCCTTCTCGCGAGGGTCCGCGAAGTTCACCGAGAGCGCGGAGTGGCGCAGCGGGTGGGAGCCCAACGGCGTGATCTACAACCTCTACGAGCTGCGGGAGCTGCGGGAGCTCTCCTCGCGATTCTGGACGAGCTTCGTGCGTGTGGACTGCGAGAAGGGGACCGTGTCCATCTGGGGCGGCGAGCACGACGACGTCATCGTCAAGGACCTCCAGGTGACTCCCGACAGCGGACTCTACCGCAGTGTCTTCGGCGAGATCGAGGTCGGATCGTACCGAGGGCTGTGGAAGAAGCACAACCACGATGGGACCGAGAACGACGAGGACGAGGTGGTCGCGGAGCGGGGCCGCATCAAGAAGGTCCTTGACTCCGTCTACGGCGTCAGCAGCGCCGACGTGATCCAGAAGAACCCCACCAAGACTCTCTCGCTCAGGCGGGGGAGTAAGGAGAGTCCGTCGGAGTTCGCCCGTGACCTCTTCGAGCTCCCGGAGACCCCCTTCGTGATCGGCCGCGACCTCGAGGACGACGATGTCGTGGTCATTCTCATCGGGGGCGAGATGCGCTACATCCGCCGCGGATTCGGGGTCGACGTCGTCTGCAAGGACGGGGACCACTGGTCCTTCAAGGACGAGAAGGCGTATGCCCACGGGTTCGACGGGTACAGCTGCCGAGTCGTCACCGTGCCCGGGAGGACGCTGGGGCGCTACTACGCCCCTCTGACCGTGGGGGATCTCCGGGAGATGGCCCGGGATCCCCGGATCTCTTTCATCACGCACGAGGACGGTCTCACGACGATCTCCGCCAGCGGGCTCGGTGAGGACGTGAGCCTCCACGTCAAGGACCGCGGGGGCATCATCCTCTGGAACGGCTGGAAGTCTCCGTCGTTCGTCAAGAACGGCGAGACCATCGGGGAGGGACTCGCGTTCGCTCCCGTCCGGGGACTGGCATGAGCGAGGAGAAGTTCAAGCGCGTCGCCAGCGGGGAGGTCATCCTCTCCTCGAAGGGGAGGGCCTGGCATCTCCGCGGCGCACGCCACATCCGGCCCAGGCGGGTCGATGGGAAGTGGCTGGTGAAGTACCACGGCGAGGAGCACGACCTGAAGGCCCTCGTCGAGAGGGTCTTCGGCTGCGAGCTCCCCGATGACTGGTCCCCCAGCGAGGACAGCGCTCCTCCCGAGCGGAGGCGTCTGCGCAGGGGGCCGGTCAGGTGCCTCGAGACGGGAGTCGTCTACCCGTCCCAGTCCGCGGCGGCCGAGGCCCTCTACCTCTCCCCCAGCATGGTCGGCAAGACCCTGAGAGGAGTCTACAAGAACCCCACGTATCACTTCGAGTACGCCAGTGCCGATGACCTCCCCATCGAGGGTGAGGCTGCGACCGAAGCAGCGTGAGGCTCTGAACAAGATGCACGACGGGTGCGTCCTCATGGGCGGGGTGGGCTCCGGCAAGTCCATCACGGCCGTCGCCTATTGGCGGAGGGCGCACCCGGATCGTGCTCTCATTGTGGTCACCACTCCGGCGAAGCGGGACTCCATGGAGTGGGAGGCGGAGATCGCCAAGATGGGGGCCTACGAGGCCCCGTTCGAGGTGGTCTCCTGGAACAAGATCTCGGACGTGAAGGACAGGACCGGCTGTTTCTTCGTGTTCGATGAGCAGAAGCTGAGGGGGTCCGGGAAGTGGGCTCAAAGCTTCCTGAAGATCTCCTCGAAGAACGACTGGATCATGCTCTCGGCAACCCCCGGGGATTCGTGGAAGGACTACCTGTCCCTGTTCCTCGCCAACGGATGGTACGAGAACAAGACGGACTTCTACGAGAAGCACGTCATATGGGACCGCTGGGCGAAGTACCCCAAGATCAAGCGGTACGTCAACGAGGCCCGATTGCGGAGACTGCGATCCCGTCTGCTCGTGGAGATGGGGGATGACCGTGCGACCGAGCGCCGCTTCGTGGACCACTGGTGCGATTACGATCGCGAGTTCTACGAGAAGATGACCAAGAAGCGGTGGGATCCCTACGAGGATGCCCCTCAGAGGGACGCAGCGGCCCTTTGCAGGGTCCAGCAGCGCATAGTCAATACCTCCCACGATCGGCGGCGGAAAGCCCGTCAGATCGTCTCTGAGACGCCCAGGATACTGGTTTTCTACTCGTGGGAGTACGAGCGGGACATCCTCCTTGATATCGGGGAGGAGCTCGGTCGGACGGTCACCGAGCGCAACGGGCACAGGCACGATCCCGTGCCCGATTCGGACGAGTACCTCCACATCGTGCACTACTCGTCATGCGAGGCGTGGAACTGCGTGTCGACGGACACAGTCATGTTCTACTCCCCGTCGTACTCGTGGTGGATGGCCGAACAGGCGTTCGGGCGCATCGACCGCATGAACACCGCGTACAGGACGCTGTACTGCCACAGACTCCTCTCCGACTCGACGATCGGCAGGGCCATCATGGACTGCCAGGCGAGGAAGGGGAGGTTCAATGAAGCAGCCTGGAAGGGCTGAGACCGCGCACTGCGAAAGGAGAACATGATGCGCGACAACGAGACGACGAACGGTGTCTACCTCTGGACGGATGCCGGCCAGTTCGGCGCCTACCTCACCGAGGCCGAGGAGCTGGCCCTCACCGAGGTCTTCCACTACTTCCCCGTGACGGACGTGAGGTGGACGTCCTTCGTCCACTTCCGCCCCGCTCACTGCAACGGCAAGGACAGGGAGGAGGAGATCCGGAGGGCCATCAGGGTGAAGAACAACTTCATGAGCGCCATGGACAAGCTGGGGACGCGCGCCGTCGGCTGCCCCTTCGACTGGGACGAGATCCGAGACTGGGTGCAGCCCGGGAACGTCTGGTCGGTGAGTCGGAACCACAGTGACCGGGGGTACCCGAGGTTTCAGCACAGCGCATGGTGAAGGAATCCCCTACCGAAAGGAACCCGTCATGAACCACTGGCTCGACCGTGGGCGCCGTAAGATCGCTCAGGACAAGATGTCCGTCTTCGGATGGGACGACGAGTTCTTCATCGTTCTCTTCCTCGAGAACTTCCGTCACTCCCGCCACGACTGGCGGCGGATCCACCTGCTCCTCATGGCCGGCCTCACCTCGCTGAGGCTGCGCTGGGAGATGCGCGGATGGATCCGCCCGGCCGTGGGCGGGGTGTACGCGGACATCCTCGTGGATGAGAGCCCGCTCTTCGTCCCGATCCCGAAGGACGTCTCACGTCTCGTGAGGTCCTACTGGATCTACGTCTACCTCAGTGGTCTCATGAGGAACATCCTCTGAGACCTTCGCTCATACCTCGCAAGGGGTATGAGTTTTTCGCATGGGGGATAGTGAGATACCCCCTATCAGAAAGGAAACTCCCATGTATTCCATCTCAGCCCCCTGGATCGACTTCGTCACCTCTCTCGCCCGAGACTTCAACGAGGACTCCCTCTGGAGTCTGCTCACGCAGGCCCGGGCGCGTTTCCACTCCCCGCTCCGTTTCATCTACTTCTGGATGTTCAACATCCTTGCGAAGTTCGCGATGAGACGCGAGCCGAAGACGTGGACTCGCGACCGCAGGCTCGTGTGGCTGACCCCGGTGAAGCCCCTCGTCCTCTCCAACCGCGAGAGGTGGCCCTATGCCGTTCTCAGCCTGGAACTGGCCAAGATGAAGAGGGAAGTCAACATCTGACCCTCATCCCATGCCCACAAGCGGCATGGGCTCTCGTTTTTCGCCAATCGCGCAACAGAAACCACAATTTTAACAAAGGTGATAGTGAACCACCACCTCTATCCGAAAGGTAAGACCATGAACAACACCATCAAGCTCTCCCCTCGCGCTTGCGTGCTCATCGTTCGTCTCGACTCTCTTGCGACCGCCACGAAGGCGGCTCGCGAGGAGCTCGAGATGACCAGCATGTTCCGCATCGCCCGGCGGCGTGAGCTGCGCCGCATGATCTCCGATTTCACCGAGGAAGGCGCCCGTGCACTGCACGAGCTCAACTCAATGGCACTCAACCCCTACGCCTGAGCTGAGCTCGGTAGCCGCACGGGCTACCTTTTTTCGCCCGGGTCATAGTGAAGGAATCCCCTACCGAAAGGAACCCGTCATGAACATGCTTCACTGGCTCTGCGGCTCTTGCCGCGCCGAGTACCGGGACCGCATCCTCCGTTTCGACGTGGACAAGAAGGACCTGCGTCGCACCCTTCGCGGACTGCGTTCGTACGCCCGCCTCCCACTGTGGAAGCGACTCTACCTCGCACCCCTCTACGCCGCCAGCAATCTGGCCGCGGGAGGGTTGCTCGGAAAGTCCATCCGCATGTATGAGAAGTGGGCGTACGTCGACGTCTCCGAGAGTAGCGACGACTTTCCCTACTACGTCCCGTTCCCGGAGACGCTGTCTCCCAGGCACCGCAAGATCTGGGCCTATGTCTACGTGAACGGTCTCCTCAGATTCAACTGAGACCTTCGCTCATACCTCGCAAGGGGTATGAGTTTTTCGCATGGGGATAGTGAGATACCCCTACATCGAAAGGAAACACAATGCTCTCTCTCATTCGTTTCTCCGGCACCGACTACTCCGTCTACCTCTCGTTCCGAGAGTTCGCGGACGCCTGCATCGCCCCGGACCTCTACGGACCCGCGAGCAAGCTCACAGACCTCGGCCAGGTCTACTTCCGCCCCATGATCGCCCCCGCGTACATGAGGGACGGCAAGACCGCCTACGTCGCCTACGAGCGCATGCTCGCGAGCATGAAGAGGATCCGAGCGAAGATCGAGAAGGTTGTTCCCATCGACTGATCTCAGGCGTATGCCCCACACGGGGCATACGTTTTCGCCATGGGCCATAGTGACAAGCACCTGCACTTGAAAGGACACAACCATGCCCGACATCTTCGCCTTCGGCACCCCCAACACGGGATCGCTCTGGCAGGACTACATCGTCGCTATGGCCTGGTATCACACAGAAGAGTACCTCCTCTGGCTCATCCAGAAGGGGAGGACCGGCAAGAACGTGCTGGCGAACCTCACCATCGCTTTGGAGGACCGTATGGCCCGAAAGGCGATGAGTGGGGAGCACCACTCGTTCGAAAACGGAATCCTGACCTGGCACAGCCAGTGGGGGGACGTCGCTCTGGATAGTGCGTACAAGTATCCGTACGCGATGATGGCATTCTCCCAGACACTCGTCTTGAAGAGGGTCGCCAAGACCGTCAAGTGACCTCAAGAAGGTCTGTCGCCCTGATTCACACGGATCAGGGTTTTTTGCGGAGAAGTGACGGATGGGGCTGGTGGGACTCGACGAGGGGTTCGGGGTCTGTTCGCTGTCGGCGTAATGTAACAGTTAGGTAACGGTTTGGTAACGAAACGGTAACGTTACGGAAGTGACAGATGGGGCTGGTGTGCGTGGAATGTGATTTCGCCGGAATGTCAGTGAGGGTTGGCCCACTTTTGTGGGCCAATGGCCCAGTAAAGTGGGCCAGGACTTTTCGTTGGAATTGCAACGAAATCTCGATGTCGTGGCCCACTTTTGAGCATATACCCTATAAAGTTTTAAAAAAGATAGAGTAGTATATATAGTGATCTACGCCACATCTGGGCCTGACGAAGCCTCCGCAACAGCGTATCTTTTCAAAAAAGTTTTTGGCCATTTTCCTCAAAAGTGGGCCAAAACGAGACGAAACGTTGCAATTCCAACGAAAAGTCCTGGCCCACTTTGCGTTACAAACTGGGCCAAAAGTGGGCCAAAAGTGGGTTCACACATAGTCATAATCACACTCCACAACGGAAACGTTGGAATTGCAACGAAAAGTGGCACTTCGCCTCATCCTCCTCAGCGGTCGCACTAGTCACTTCAACGCTGTTTGAGCATGTTCAAGCAAAGTTCATCTAATGACCCTCCGAAAGTTTCACATCCGTATACACCAGTATACATCAGCCCCAACCGTCCCAAATCTTCATTGACATTCGGTAGTTGGGTCTTAAACACATGGGTCATAGTGAAAGGTACCGCCCTTTTGCCCATCGCAAGGGGCATGCCTTTCGTCTTCGACGGAAAGGAGAATCATGTCGAAGCGCAATCCTGAAGGACTGATCCAGGACGAGATCGTCCGCCATGTCGAACGAGAGCTCGGGGGCATCTGCCTCAAGAACGACGCGACGTCGCGTCAGGGCATCCCCGACCTCACGGTCTTCCTCCCCGGAGGCGTGACCGTCCTCCTCGAGGTGAAGCGGGAGCGTCCCTCCCCCTCCTCTTACAGACCGAATCAGCAGTACTACCTCGACCGCTTCCGGAAGATGCGCCACACGGCGTGGACGGTCTTCCCGGGCAACATCCGTCAGGTCAAGGACAACCTGGCCTTCCTCGCCGAGAAGGACGCGGCGTGATCTTCAACCAGCACCCCAGGCTGGAGGGAATGCACGCCTTCCTCTCCCCGAGCAAGTACCACTGGATCAATTACGATCCCAGCGCCCTCGTCGAGGCCTTTCGCCGGCACGAGGCCGCCGCTCTCGGCACCAGGCTCCACGCTCTCGCCGCGGAGCACATCCGCCTCGGCATCCGCATGCCGCGGAACAGAATCACCATCAACGCTTACGTGAACGACGCGATCGGCTTCGGCATGACGCCGGAGCAGCCGCTGTTCTACTCCGTCAACGCGTTCGGGACGGCCGACGCCATCCTCTTCGACGAGAGGGCGTCCCTCCTCCGAGTGCACGACCTCAAGACCGGCGTCACGCCAGCGAGCATCAACCAGCTCCTGGTGTACGCCGCCCTCTTCTCCCTGGAGTACGAGATCCCCCCTTCGGAGTACACCTCCGAGCTCCGGATCTATCAGAACGACGAGATCCTCAAGGTTCGACCGAACCCCGAGGAGATCTCGTCCATCATGGCCACAATCGTCGACTTCGACACCGCCATCGAGAAGATGAAGAGGGGGGACCCCGTCGATGAGTGATCTCGCGCATTCCGGAAGGCCCCACGAGGGCTCCACTCCGCACTCCGGGCGCTACAAGTGGGGGTCCGGCAAGGACCCCTACCAGACGTCCACCGACTTCCTCGCCGAGGTCTCCCGCCTCCAGAAGAAGCTGGGGATGAAGGAGACCGAGGTCGCCGAGGCGCTCGGGATGAACACCACGGAGCTTCGAGCCAGGAAGACCGCCGCCAAGAGCGCCAAGCGGGAGGGGGATGTTGCCAGGGCCCGTCAGATGCGGGAGAAGGGGATGTCCTACTCCGCCATCGCGGAGAAGCTCGGCGTCTCGACCACGACGGCCAAGACCCTCTCCGAGGGCGGCATGCTCGCCAAGAGCGCCAAGACGGAGACCGCCGCCCAGGTCCTCAAGGAGAACATCAAGGAGCACAAGTACATCGAGTACGGGCTCGGCACTGAAATCGCCCTGGACTGCTCCACCACCCAGCTCAAGACCGCCGTCCAGATGCTGAAGGACGAGGGGTACGAGTCCCACGAGGTCTTCATCCGTCAGGTCGGTACCGGGAAGAGCAAGTTCACCACGCTCAAGGTGCTCACCCCTCCCGGAACGAAGAAGTCGGAGGTCATGGAGCACATCGGGGAGATTCGTGCGCCCATGGTCCACATCGACACCGGGGGGAAGCTCACCGGCGTCATGCAGAAGCCCACTCCCATCTCCTCCAAGAGGGTGAAGGTGGTCTACGACGAGGACGGCGGCTCCAAGATGGACGGCGTCATCGAACTCCGTCGAGGCGTTCCCGAGCTCACCATCGCCAACGGCGTGTACGCCCAGGTGCGTATCTCTGTGGATGGTACGCACTACCTCAAGGGCATGGCCGTGTACGCCGACGACCTCCCGAAGGGCGTCGACGTCCGCTTCAACACCAATAAGAAGCGGGGAACGCCCATGACGGGTCCGAAGGACAACACCGTCCTCAAGCCGGCCGATCCTGACAACCCCAGGAACCCCTTCGGCGCCACGGTCACGCAGCGCCAGTACAAGGATCCGAAGACCGGGAAGAGCAAGCTCTCCGCGCTGAACTACGTCAGGGAGGAGGGCGACTGGGACGCCTGGTCCCGAACGCTCCCCTCGCAGTACCTCAGCAAGCAGCTCCTCTCCCAGGCCAAGAAGCAGCTCAAGGTCACCAGGGACAAGCAGAGGGCCGAGTTCGACGAGATCATGCGTCTCACGAACCCGGTCATCAAGAAGAAGCTCCTGGAGTCCTTCGCCGACGAGTGCGATGCGAAGGCCGTCTCCTTGCAGGCCGCCCCCTATCCCAGGCAGTCCATCCAGGTCATGCTCCCCGTTCCGAGCATGAAACCCACCGAGGTCTACGCGCCGAACTACAAGCACGGCGAACGAGTGGCTCTGGTGCGCTACCCGCACGCCGGAACCTTCGAGATCCCGGAGCTCACGGTCAACAACCGGCACAAGAGGGCCATCGCCAGGATCGGGAAGAACGCCAAGGACGCCATCGGGGTCCATCACTCCGTGGCCGAACGCCTGTCGGGAGCGGACTTCGATGGGGACTTCGTCCTCGTCGTGCCCAACAACGACGGCAAGGTCCGCTCGACCCCGCCCCTCCGAGGACTCGAGGGGTACGACCCCAAACGGGCCTACCCCAAACGGGAGGGCATGAAAGTGATGAAGAAGGGACCGCAGACCCAGATGCAGATGGGTCGCGTCTCGAACCTCATCACCGACATGACCATTCGAGGGGCGACCAAGGCCGAGATCGCCAGGGCGGTTCGACACAGCATGACTGTCATCGACGCCGCCAAGCACGAACTCGACTGGCAGCAGTCCGAGAAGGACAACGACATCGCCGGTCTTCGGAAGAAGTACCAGAGCGGTCCCATGGGCGGCGCGGCCACCCTGGTCTCCAGAGCCAAGTCCCCCGTTTACAGGGAGCAGACCAGGGCTCGAAGGGCCAGTGAGGGCGGCGCCATCGACCCGAAGACGGGGGATCTCGTCCGAGTGCCCACCGGAAGAGGGCACTTCGCCAAGATCAAGCGGCCCGACGGGACCTGGGAGACCACTGACAAGTGGATCCCGGAGATGGAGACCATCCCCAAGATGTCCTCCGTCAGGGACGCCCGCTCCCTCTCCTCCGGCACCAGGATGGAAGGGGTCTACGCCGATCACGCCAATGCTCTCAAGCAGATGGCGAGAGACGCGAGACTTGCCTCCCTCCGTGTTGGAAAGCTCCCCCAGTCGAAAGCGGCCAAGGTCAAATACGCCCCCGAGGTCGAATCCCTCAAGGGGAAATTGAAACGGGCCTATGCCGCCAAGCCCAGGGAGCGACAGGCTCAAGTCGTGGCGAACGCTGCTGCTCGTCTTGCCTTGCAGGACAACCCGGAGCTCCGCACCGACAAAGACGCCCGGGCCAAGATGGAAAGGCGCATGCTGGGCGAGGCGAGGGCCAGAACCGGGGCCCGCCGTTACCAGATCGAGATCACTGACAGGGAGTGGAAGGCCATTCAGGAGGGGGCCATCTCCCACAACATGCTCGATGAGATCATCCAGAACACCGACACCGACAGGGTCCGTGCTCTGGCTACGCCCAAAGCCGCCGCCTCGGTCTCAGCCGCCAAGAAGGCCAAGATTCGACTGCTCAAGAATCGTGGTTACACCAATGACGAGATCGCAGAGGCCTGTGGCATGAGTGCTTCGTCCGTGGTGCGCCTCATGAAGGACGAGGGTATCTGATGATAGTATGGGCCATCACAACGAAGGACAATCCATACAGTCCTTTCACGCAGTTCGATGATTGGTTTCACTACGACATCCTTGCTGGCTACAACACTTGTGCTTCCCTCGCCCGCCTCCAGCAGGGCAGCACGGATGCTAGTGAGTTCGATCAATTCAATTCACTTCAATTGGCGATTGATGAACTCGTTGAACTGTTTCCTGAACTTTACATGAAAGTTCAAGAGACTGATTACGAGTGACAGCGCTTGGAAGGAGGCGCTTGCAGAGGGGGGAGTACCCTCCAAAAGACACCCCCCCCTCTACATCGCCGCCCCCGAGAAAATATCCCCGGTGGGATTCCGCCGATTCGCGATTCGGATCCGCCTCTTCGACCCGGAGAGGGCTTTCTCCTTTCACTTCGCCGGTTCGAGGGGGCAGATCTGAGTCGCGGAAAGGAGAAGGAACGCGATGGAAGAGGAGGAGAACGCCATCGGATCGCCCCCGGAGACCCCGGAGGCGATGGAGACGAAGCTAATAGGCCTCGCAATGCGCAACGCCGAGGAGCTTCTACAGGCCCGGAAGGCCCCGACGACCGTTCTGGTTCATTTTCTGAAGCTCGGATCCCTTCGAGCGGAGATAGAGTTGCAGAAGGCCCGGAACGAGAGGGACCTCCTCGTCGCCCGCACGGACGAGACCCGGGCCAAGACGGATCGCGGTGAGATCGCAGCCAACGCCATTGCTGCCTTCCGATCCTACCGCAGTTCGGAGGACGCGGATGACTAGGACATATTCCCATCTGGTGTCGCTTCCGGATTACAACGACCGCTTCGACTACCTGAAGATCAAGGGAACCGTCGGCGAGCCGACTTTCGGTTGGGCCCGATATTTGAATCAGGTGTTCTACAGGAGTCGGGCATGGCGTCGAGTTCGGGATCAGGTGATCGTTCGGGATTCCGGCTACGATCTGGCCCACCCGGATCATCCCATACCCGGGAAGATCCTGGTACACCACATGAACCCGATCACCGAGGAGGATCTGGATTCCCGCAATCCCGATATTCTCGACCCGGAGTTCCTGATCGCAGTGTCCCACGAGACGCACAACGCCATACACTTCGGTCTCGACCGACCGCCGATCCCGACGTTCGTCGAACGTCGTCCTAACGACATGATTCCCTGGAGGTGAGATGACCGTACTATCCGACGTGAAGCAGTATCTCGGCATCGACCCCGAGGATACGACCTTCGACGCTGACGTGATGATGCACATCGACTCGGCTCTGGCCGTTCTCAACGATCTCGGCGCCTGCGGCCCTCTCACGTGCACGCCGAAGCTTGAATGGTCGTCGGTGTACTGGGACCCCAGGCTCTCGATCGTCAAGAACGTCGTCTACCTCCAAACCAGACTGGTCTTCGATCCTCCGCAGTACTCGTTCCATGTCGCCCCCCTCGAAAAGGTCCTGTCGGAGTACAAGTATCGGATACGAGACATAGCCGAGGAGGCGAAATGACCGTACTCAAGCAATATGGCGTCCCGGGAATGAAGTGGGGGATTCGGAGGGCGACGACTCGGGGTTCGACCCCTCCGTCCAAGAGGAAGCCGAAAGCCGAGGGGCACTCCTCCGAGCCCGAGGGCGGCCACAAGCGCGTTCGGGACATGACCGACGCCGAGCTCCAGGGCAAGATCCGACGGATTCAGCTCGAACGCCAGCTCGAG
>ERZ772772.134-NODE-134-length-44586-cov-6.294604_pt1 | contig 44586 bp, 43 predicted proteins | sample MGYA00511484_ERZ772772 | MGnify/ENA primary metagenome ERZ772772 (study PRJEB29015, sample SAMEA2737913) | human oral metagenome | biome: human oral; feature: human-associated habitat; material: dental | place: China | collected 2088 ... | reverse complement strand
TAACGATGGCCACACTGTCTCCTCCCGAGACTCAGCGAAGTTGAAATGTTTGTGAAGATGCAATCTCCCCGCGGCTAGACGGAAAGACCCCATGAACCTTTACTGTAGCTTTGCATTGGACTTTGAACCGATCTGTGTAGGATAGGTGGGAGGCTTTGAAGCGAGGACGCTAGTTCTCGTGGAGCCATCCTTGAAATACCACCCTGGTTTGTTTGAGGTTCTAACCATGACCCGTGAATCCGGGTCTGGGACCGTGCATGGTAGGCAGTTTGACTGGGGCGGTCTCCTCCCAAAGTGTAACGGAGGAGTACGAAGGTACGCTAGGTACGGTCGGACATCGTGCTAATAGTGCAATGGCAAAAGCGTGCTTAACTGCGAGACCCACAAGTCGAGCAGATACGAAAGTAGGTCATAGTGATCCGGTGGTTCTGTATGGAAGGGCCATCGCTCAACGGATAAAAGGTACTCTGGGGATAACAGGCTGATACCGCCCAAGAGTTCATATCGACGGCGGTGTTTGGCACCTCGATGTCGGCTCATCACATCCTGGGGCTGTAGTCGGTCCCAAGGGTATGGCTGTTCGCCATTTAAAGTGGTACGCGAGCTGGGTTCAAAACGTCGTGAGACAGTTTGGTCCCTATCTGCCGTGGGCGTTGGAAATTTGAGGGGGGCTGCTCCTAGTACGAGAGGACCGGAGTGGACATTCCTCTGGTGTACCGGTTATGACGCCAGTCGTATCGCCGGGTAGCTAAGAATGGAAGAGATAAGCGCTGAAAGCATCTAAGCGCGAAACTTGCCTCAAGATAAGATTTCCCGGGGACTCGATCCCCCTAAAGGGTCGTCGAAGACTACGACGTTGATAGGTCGGGTGTGGAAGCGCAGCAATGCGTTAAGCTAACCGATACTAATTGCCCGTGCGGCTTGATCCTATAACCTTGAGTCATCTATGTGTGTGTCACAACCTCAACCTTCTTCTCATTTTATGTTGCAGCGTGAATCTCATTTAGCTGTAACAGACAAGTTATGCTTGGCGGCCATAGCGCTTTGGACCCACCCCTTCCCATCCCGAACAGGACCGTGAAACGAAGTTGCGCCAATGATAGTGCACCCCGCGTGTGCGAAAGTAGGTCACCGCCAGGCCCCTTATTTACGCCCCTTCTACATGATCTCCGTGGAAGGGGCGTTTGCCTTTGTAAAATTAAAAAATAAACTTAATCATCAAAGGGAAGTTTAAAATACACTACACACCTAACTCCTTCTCAATCTATATTTAACCTCACTTGGTATCTTCGTAATACCAAAAAACGAGACTCTATGTTCTCTAGCTGTTCTCTAGCCAAACCTCCCAACCCCTTCCAATATACCTAAATTAAATAGTGATGAGCGGTAAGGTACGACCAACGCTTAGCTTGCCTAAGATTCAACGTGAGGTTAACCCTCGGCGCAAATCGGTACGCACTTACAGAGTTGATCGTCATCACAAGTCTTCATCATTGGAGAGTAAAGGAGCTTCGCCAGAATTTCGCTCAGAGTTACAAACTGACACTAGAAACTTTTCTGATAAACGTAAAAAACTTTCTGTGAGTGAAATGGCGTGTTTGGACAAACTACCGCAGAATAAAACGCAAACAGGTGTGCGTATCTCTAAACTGATGGCGGAGCGCGGCTTATGTTCTCGCCGCGAGGCTGACGTATATATTGAACGCGGTTGGGTTTATGTGGATGGCCAGCAGGTGACCCAACTTGGGTCACGCGCCCAGCCGTCAGCTAAAATTTCATTGGATAAGACGGCGCAAACTGTTCAACGTCGACAAGTGACTATTCTTCTGAATAAGCCATTGGGTTATGTTTCCGGGCAGCCTGAACCGGGATGTATTCCTGCGGTGACGCTGATTCGACCAGAAAATCAGTATTCCCCGTCTGTTGGTGGTGCGCCGTTCAGTTTGGCGCATCTCAAGGGCTTGGCTCCGGCAGGGCGTCTTGATGTTAATTCAACGGGACTGCTCGTATTGACGCAGGATGGCCGGGTTGCCCGACAATTGGTGGGCGAGACTTCTGATATCGAAAAAGAGTATTTGGTACGCATTGAGGGTACACTGGATGACATGAAACTGGCTTTGCTTAAACACGGTTTGAGTCTTGATGGCAAACCGCTGAAGCCAGCAAAGGTTGAACCAATCAATGCAGATCAATTGCGTTTTATTCTGAACGAAGGGCGCAAGCGCCAGATTCGCCGTATGTGTGAACTTGTCGGTTTGCGCGTTGTTGGATTGAAACGTGTGCGTATCGGTAGAGTCAGACTGGGTCGCTTGCCGCTTGGTAAGTGGCGCTATCTGTCTAAAGATGAATCATTCTAGCGAGGGTGGAATGAAGAGCGAGAATCTGAAAATCATCAAATCGCTTGGCTTGAAAGCGACCACACAACGTGCCCGGATTCTGGAGATTTTTCAGAATTCGCAACAGCGACACATGGGCGCCGATGACGTTTTTCGTATTCTTTCGCAGGAAAATAGCGGTATTGGCCTTGCGACGGTTTATCGGGTGCTGACCCAATTTGTTGAAGTTGGTTTGCTGGAGCGCCAGCAGTTCGAGTCAGAAAAATCAGTGTATGAACTGAAAGGTCGCCAGCACCATGACCATCTGGTCTGTGCCAAATGTGGTCACGTCGAAGAGTTCTACGATGAAAGTATTGAGCGCCGCCAGCAGAAAATTGCTAAGGAACGCGGCTTTACCATTCAAGAACATTCCCTAAATTTATACGTTGATTGCCTGGACGAAGCCTGCACGCGGCGCAAAGATCAGGAACAGCGCTAACGCGCCGGCCTGCCGTCCCGAACATTATCTCCAAGCTCCAGCGAATAAAGCGGAGTTCTTGCAGGCGGCGCAGAGCGGCTGAAAGTTACTGCGCGCGCTGTCAAATGCTTACTCGCCAGCACGCGTATTTCGGCCATTTCCAGAGAGGCGCCCTGAAACCTTTATAAACAGGGCATCTCAGAAGGGGGTGTCCGGAACCCCTTTATCCACGCGGGTTTCAGGCGTATCTGCCCGGAAACGCCCTGTTTACGCGAGCTCCAGCGATGCCCTTGCCGGGGCAAGGCAAACTAACCGCGCGGGTGGTGCTGGCTGTGCAGGGTTTTCAGACGTTCGCGGGCAACGTGCGTGTAAATCTGCGTAGTTGAAATATCGGCATGTCCCAGCAGTAGCTGTACGGCGCGCAGATCAGCGCCGTGGTTGAGCAGGTGGGTTGCAAACGCATGGCGCAAGACATGCGGTGAAAGTTTTTTTGCATCGATGCCTGCTATGACCGCGTAGCGCTTGATGAGTTGCCAAAAAGCCTGGCGCGTCATGGCGCTACCACGCGCCGTGACAAATAGATCATCGCTTTGCCGTTCTCCTAGCAAATGCTGACGCGCTTCAGCGAGATAATCGTCGATCTGGTCGATGGCCTTTTCGCCGAGCGGCGCCAGCCGCTCTCTGCTTCCCTTCCCGAAGATACGCACAACCCCGTCATTCAGGCTAATCTCATGCAATTTAAGCGCTACGAGTTCGGAAACACGCAGGCCGGTTGCATAGAGTGTTTCGAGCATTGCCCGGTCTCGTTGTCCGAGTGGCGTATCGGCAGGAGGCGCAGCGAGCAAAAGTTCCACCTGCTTTTCGGAGATCAGTTTCGGTAGGCGTGAAATTTTGGCAGGTGCGGCTAACTTCAGCGTCGGATCCTCGGTAATTCGCCCGCTGCTTAACAGATGTCGGTAAAAGCGTCGCAATGTTGCCATCATGCGGGCCTGGGAGGATGCCTTATGAGAGGCTGCAATCTGGGCGATAAAGCTGATCAGTGTTGTTTCCCCAGCCTGTTCGAGCACACCGGCGTAATAACCGTTATGCTTCAGCCAGTCCGCATAGAGAATCAGGTCGCTACGATAGCTGGCGAGTGAGTTTTTTGCCAGGCCGTCGCTGAGCCAGAGTGCATCACAAAAATCGTCGATAACCGCGAGATCTTCAGGATACGGCGAGAGCGAGGCGGAAGCCTTCATGAGTTAGTAGCCAGTGTTTGATGTCAAGCAGAAAACCGCCATTCTGACGGGCAAAGCCGCCAAGACCGCCATTGGCAGCAATAACCCGGTGGCAAGGCACGATAAGCGGAAAAGGATTGGCGCCGCATGCTTGCCCGACGGCGCGTGGCGCGCTGCGCAATATTTTGGCCAGTTCGCCGTAGGAACGGGTCTGATGGCAAGGGATTCTGGCGATTTCTTGCCAGACGCGGCGCTGAAAATGCGTGCCGGAAGGGTGTAGTGGCAGGTTGAACACAAAATCCGGATCGGCCAAATACGCGTACAACTGTCGGACTGCCTCTGTCGCCAGTGCATTTTGCGGCGCGATTTCCGGGCAGGGGGCAAGATAATGTACGCCCAGCATTTCGCTTTCGTTACAGCGGACGCCTATGCAAAAGCTCGGTGCGGCGATAACAGCTTGATAGTCCATCTGGCTTGTGCTTTGCCTAGCTGCGAATCTGGCCGGTGCCGAGCACGATCCATTTCTGGCTGGTCAATCCTTCCAGCCCGACGGGGCCGCGCGCATGGATCTTATCCGTCGAAATGCCGATTTCTGCGCCCAATCCGTATTCAAAACCATCGGCGAAGCGCGTCGAGGCATTGACCATGACCGAAGAAGAGTCGACTTCGCGTAAAAAACGCAGCGCTTTGTCATAGTTTCCGGTCACGATGCTTTCAGTATGGTGTGAGCTATAACGGTTGATGTGCTCGATGGCCTCGTCCAGGCCGGCTACGACTTTGACTGCGATGATGGGGGCCAGAAACTCCGTGGCGTAATCCTCTTCGCTGGCCGGCAGCGCTTCCTTGACAATCGCCCGTGTCTCCGCACAGCCGCGAATCTCGACGCCGTTGTCAAGCAGTATCGCCGCGACGGCCGGGAGCAGATCAGCGGCGCGTGAGCGCGCGACGAGCAGGGATTCTGCCGTATTGCAGGTCCCGTAACGCTGTGTTTTGGCGTTTTCGACAATCTTGACGGCCATGGCCGCATCGGCCTCGTCGTCGAGATACACATGGCAATTACCGTCCAGATGCTGGATCATCGGTATGCGCGCTTCGTTGAGCAGGCGTGTAATCAGGCCTTTGCCACCACGCGGTACGATGACATCAATGTATTCGCGCATTGTGATCAAATGTCCGACCGCAGCGCGGTCAGTCGTTTCGACGATCTGTATGGCCGTCGCCGGCAGGCCTGCCGCTGCCAGGCCTTTCGCAATCAATCCGGCAAGGGTGCGGTTACTGTGGATGGCTTCCGAACCCCCGCGCAGAATGGCGGCATTGCCGGTTTTCAGGCATAAGGCGGCGGCATCGGCGGTTACATTGGGGCGCGCCTCGTAAATGATGCCGACAACACCCAGCGGTACGCGCATGCGACCGACCTGAATGCCGCTCGGTCGGCGGCGAAGTTCCTGGATTTCTCCAATCGGGTCGGCCAGCTCGGCAATCTGGTCGATGCCTGTTGCCATTTGCTGAATGCTTTTTTCGGTCATCGTCAGCCGATCGATCATGGCAGGCGCTAGCCCATTTGCCGTGGCGGCCGCCAAATCACGGCGGTTGGCTTCGAGAATGGCCGGTGCCTGGCTGCGGATATTGTCGGCGATGTGGCGCAGTGCCTGATTTTTGGTGTTGCTATCGGTATTTGCCATCTGGCCTGCCGCCCTGCGCGCCTGTTGTCCAAGGTGGCGCACGTAGCCTTCAATATTTTTCTCGATGTCCATGTTTTTCACTTTTTCCTGCAATTTTTCTATGGTTTGATTATATCGTCGGTGAAATGAATTTTTTCATAAGGCATCGATCCGAAATCGGGCAGAGCGAATAGGGAAGCCGCGCGGTATGACGACTACTTTTTGGGCACCGGGCTGATATAGCGGACGCTTTGCAAAATTCATGGAACCAATAGAAAAAATACTACTCCGAGTAGGGGAGAAAATAAGTCCTCATGAAAAACCATGGCTGAAAAATTAATTATTCCGGCTGAGCTTAAAATCTGTGCGACATGCAGCTACTGGGATGGCCTGCGCAAGGTGGATCCTGAATTGCGCCTCGTCGTCATTGATGAGTGTGCGGAAGGCGAATGCCTGGTTAAATGCGCGTGCCGCCGGGGATTAAACAATGAGGGCACAGGCGAGCACAATTGTCTGTGGGAGCATCTGGCGCCAGATGCCGAGCCGACGCAGGGCAGTGACAACGACGACCAGTGAGCGGCAGTTGGTTGGCGCCCCGGCATCGCCATCGATCTGGCTTAGGTTGCGCAGAGCGGTAGTCCGAGGCGTAGGAATTCGTCCCACGGATCGCCGGCGCCAATACCCTTGATCAAACCGTCGATTCGCGCCGCTTCCGCCAGCAGCGTGTCCGCCGCCCCTGCTTCGAGGCGTTGCAGCGCCTTGCGAAACAAAGTCTGACGCGCCCCCCAAATACGCGCTTCCTTGAGCAGCGTTTCCAGCGGACGCCTGTTTTGGAGCCCGCGACTGACCTGCGCCAGCGCCCGAATTTCCTCGGTCATTGCCCAGAGTACCAGCGGCGGCGCTTCCCCTTCCTGACGCAGACCATCCAGCGTGCGCGTCAGGCGCGCCACGTTGCCGGTGAGCAGCGCTTCGCGCAGCGCATCGAGATCATAACGGGCAACATTGAGCACGGCTTCGTGGATTTGTGCCAGGGAAAGTGCGCCGGGGGGATAGAGTAGGGCAAGCTTGAGGATTTCCTGATGGGCGGCTAGCAGATTGCCCTCGACGTGCTCGGCGATAAAGCGCAGACCGTCGCGTGCTGCACTTTGCCCCTGTTGTTGCAGCCGCCGGGCAATCCATCCCGGTAGCTCAGTCAGGCCGGGCGGCGTCAGTTTCACGGCGGCGCCGGCATCGGCAAGCGTTCTGAGCCAGGCTGCTTTCTCTTCTGTCCAGTCAAGGCCTGGCAGCGTTACCAGCAGGAGCGTATCGGGGCTGGGCCAGGCGCAGTAACGCTGGAGTGCGGCAGTGCCTTCGCGTCCGGGTTTGCCCGTCGGAATGCGCAGATCGACCAGCGTCCGGCCGCCAAACAGGGAAAGATTCCCCGCGGCGCGTTGCAATTCGCTCCAGTCGAAACCGGCCATTGCCGTCAATACTTCGCGTTCGTCGAAGCCTTGGCGCCGCGCGGCGGTGCGGATGGCATCAGTGGCTTCGATGACGAGTAAAGGCTCATCGCCATAAACGACGTAAACGGGCTGCAACCCCCGTTTGAGATGCTCCGCCAATTGCTCGCCGCGTAACTGCATCGCAGCTTATCCGCTATTCCCGGCGGCACGAGCCTGATCGATGCTGTTCGTATCGCCGGCGCGGCCGTCGGCATGATCTTCCGGCCAGTCCGGCCGGGTCATTGACAGACGGCGCATGACCTGTTGCACGAGGTCGTTTTCCATATCCTGCCAGAGCAGTTCTTCTTCCTGTGTCTTGGCCAGCACGTCGGAATCGGCGTAGGTGATGTCGCGGAACAGTTCGACGCTGACGGGGAGCACCAAATCACGACCCTTGCGATCGACAACGCGGTAGTTATAAAGATAAACCAGCCGTTTTTGGCGGACGCGGCCCGCGCTGGAAAGCGCCAGGATGGTTGATGTACGCGACTCGCCGGCAGGCTGGAAGCTGGCCTGAGCGTCCTCGGCCGATTCCGCGATGCGCGTTGAGGTGTTGCGGATGGCGCGCTTGAGTCCCGCGCCGATGACCGAATAATCGGGGGCGGCGATGTACAGGCTCTCGTAGGGCAGCGTATAGGCGCCGCGCAGCTGGAAACCGCATGCGGCGAGCAATACGGCCGCCAGCACGGGGAGGAAAAAACGTGCGGGAACGCGCAATAAAAGAGGGATGGCGGAGAAAACGGAATGCACGGTCAATCCTTCCAGGAGCATGGATGATAAATGGGCCAGAGCGCGCTATACGACGAGATTGACGAGCCGGCCAGGCACGATGATGACCTTTTTGGGCGTTCTGCCTTCGAGATGGCGCTGTGCACCTTCGTTGGCCAGGGCGGCGGCTTCGATCGTCGCCCTGTCAGCCGAGACCGGCACGCGGATCGCACCACGATGTTTGCCGTTCACCTGTAGAACCAGCTCGATTTCCTCGCGCGCCAGTGCGCTTTCGTCGACTTGCGGGAACGTTTGCCCGCCGGCGGTTTGCCCCGGCCTCAGTTCCGCGTAAAGCGCTTCGCAGATATGCGGCACGATCGGATAAAGCAACAGGGTTACGGTTTCCAGCGCCTCCTGGCGAACGGCGCGAACCATTGCCGGGTCGCCATCATTATTCCCGTTGATGCGGCCATAAGCATTGAGGAGTTCCATGACGGCGGCAATGGCCGTATTGAACTGCTTGCGCCGGCCATAATCATCGGCCACCTTGCCGATCGTCTGGTGAAGCTGGCGGCGAAAATCGCGCAGTTCGGCGCTTAGTTGCCCACCGGTAGCCGATGTATAGGCGGTTGCCGGGCCATTATTTTCGATGTGCTCGAACACCAGCCGCCACAAGCGCCGCAGGAAGCGGTACGCGCCTTCGACGCCGGCATCCGACCATTCGAGCGACAGATCGGGCGGTGAAGCGAACATGATGAACAGGCGCGCCGTATCGGCGCCGTAGCGGTCGATCAACGCCTGCGGATCGACGCCGTTGTTCTTTGATTTCGACATCTTTTCGATACCGCCGATCTGTACCGGCTGACCGTCGGCAGCCAGCGTGGCACTCACCGGGCGGCCGCGTTCGTCGCATTTCAGCTCGACATCGGCTGGGTTGATCCAGACGGCCTTGCCGTCCGCGCCTTCGCGGAAAAAGGTGGGCGCGACAACCATGCCTTGCGTCAGCAGATTGGCGAACGGCTCGTCGATTCGCTCGCCCTTGAACAGTCCGGCGTCGCGCATCAGCTTGGTCCAGAAGCGCGCATACAGCAGATGCAAAATGGCATGTTCGATGCCGCCGATATATTGATCGATGCCGCCTTTGCACCAGTAGGCGACGCGCTCGTCCACCATGGCCCGGTCGTTGTCCGGGCAGCAGTAGCGCAGGAAGTACCACGAGGATTCGACGAAAGTATCCATCGTATCGGTTTCGCGTCTGGCGGCTTGCCCGCATTTGGGACACGTCGTTTCATAAAATTCCGCCATTCTGGCGAGCGGACTGCCCGCACCGGTGACGGCAACGTTTTCCGGCAACACCACCGGCAGCTGATCATCGGGTACGGGAACGTCGCCGCAGGTCTCGCAGTGGATGACCGGAATCGGGCAGCCCCAGTAGCGCTGACGCGAGATGCCCCAGTCGCGCAGGCGGAATTGCACTTTCTTCTCGCCCAGCCCTTTGGCGACCAGGTCGGCAGCGATGGCATCGACGGCGGCTTTATAGCCAAGACCGTCGTACTTGCCCGAATTGACGCAGAAGCCGTTTTTGCTGGCGTACCAATCTTCCCAGTGTTCGTCCGAAAAGACTTTATCCTGCGTCCCATCCTTTTCACCGATGACCTGCGTGATGGCCAAGCCGTATTTCTTGGCGAACGCGAAATCGCGTTCATCGTGCGCCGGCACGGCCATGACTGCGCCGTCGCCATAGCCCATCAGCACGTAGTTGCCGACCCAGACTTCGACTTTTTGACCCGTTAGCGGGTGATCGACAAAGATGCCCGTCGGCACCCCTTTCTTTTCCATCGCCGCCAAATCGGCCTCGGCGACGCCGCCCTGCTTGCATTCCTCAATGAAGGCGGCAAGCGCCGGATTATTGCGCGCAGCGTAGGCCGCCAGCGGGTGTTCGGCGGCCACGGCGACAAAAGTGACGCCCATAATCGTATCTGCGCGCGTGGTGAACACCCACAGCTTTTCCGGCTTGCCATCCAGCACGTAAGGGAAGGCAAAACGCACGCCCTCGCTCTTGCCGATCCAATTCTTCTGCATCAGCTTGACCTGTTCCGGCCAGCCGGACAGCTTGTCCAGATCGGCCAGCAGCTCTTCGGCGTAGGCGGTGATCTTCATGTAATACATGGGAATTTCGCGCTTCTCAATGAGCGCGCCGGAGCGCCAGCCGCGGCCATCGATGACCTGCTCGTTGGCCAGCACGGTCTGATCGACCGGGTCCCAATTCACCGTGCCATAGCGCTTGTAGATCAAGCCCTTCTCGAACAAGCGGGTAAACAGCCATTGCTCCCAGCGGTAATAGTCGGGCTTGCAGGTCGCCAGCTCGCGATCCCAGTCGAGCGCGAAACCCAGACGGTTGAGCTGCCCTTTCATGTAATCGATATTGGCATACGTCCATTGCGCGGGCGGCACGTTGTTCTGAATGGCGGCATTTTCCGCCGGCATGCCAAAAGCGTCCCAGCCCATCGGTTGCAGGACGTTGTAGCCGAGCATTTTGTGGAAGCGCGAGAGCACATCGCCGATCGTGTAATTGCGCACGTGCCCCATGTGCAGCTTGCCCGAAGGGTAGGGGAACATCGACAGACAATAATATTTCGGCTTGCCGGCATCTTCGATCGCGCGCGCTGCGCCGGTTTTCTGCCACAGTTCCTGGGCGGCCAGTTCGATGTCTTGAGGTTGATATTTTTCTTGCATGGCTTAAATCGCTGAAAAGGCTGGAAAGACGAAAATTGCTGGAATCGCCGGAATCACTAACACGGCGGGAAACAACCCAAGAAACAGGCCGGAAAGCAGGCCAGAAATCTCGTGGTTGAACGAACCCGTGAATTATACGCGCTCGGCCGGCACGAATCGCAGGCGGAAGGCGGAAGGCGGAAGGCGGATGGCGGATGGCGGATGGCGGATGGCGGATGGCGGATGGCGGATGGCGGATGGCCGCGCGGACGCAGACTGTACCTTCAAGCGCGGTGCGATGGCTGATATTGAAACCGGGATACCGCACGGACTTGGGCCGCGCGTCGAACGCCCCTCGTTTGGATGCGCGGGAGGAAGGCGGCTTCTCCGCATACAGCGAACGCTCGTCGGAAAACCCACTACGCGCTGAAACAGGCGCAAAGCGTGGAATGACCGTTGGCCGCCAGCCCGCGTCAACAGGGCGTTTGCGGGCAGGTAGGCCGGAAACCCGCGTCAATAGTGGGCTAGCGGGGAGGCAGGCTGGAAACGCCCGTAAACAGTGGGCTGTCGGGCAGGGTCTTCGGAAACGCCCGTTTTACGCGGGGTTCAGGGCGGGCGTGGTGGCGATTGTTATCGTAGATCTGTGGCAATTTTTGACCGCTGGCGGCGGCGATTCAACCGGTGATGCTCCCTTGCCTCACGGTCGGCAGTGCAAGGCAAGGTACTGTCGAAGCGCTGACAGCCGAAGTGATGCTTCGCCACGCAGTCGGCTGTTGGCAGGGAAGGGCACTACTCATTTTTTTGTAGCAGCACTGCCGATTTACTGCCTGCGCATTCTGGATGTAACGCCCGGCTATCTAAATCGATTGACCGCAAGCCCACGTCAACAGGGCGTTTGCGGGGAGACGGGCCGGAAACCCGCGTAAATACTGGGCTAGCGGATAGGGTCTCCGGAAATGCCTGTAAACAGTGGGCTGGCGAGCAGGGGCTTTGGAAATGCCCGTTTTACGCGGGGTTCAGGGCAGGCGTTATGGCGGGGTTGTCGTAGGTCTGCGGCGGTATTGCTGAGTCGTGGTTCGCGGTGGCGGTGGTTCAGCCAGCAATGTTTCCTTCCCGCGCGGCCGGCTGTCGGGGAAGTGCACTACTTGTTTTCTACTGTGGCTTACTAAATTGCTGCTTGCGTGTTCCGGATGTGATGCTTCGTCCAGTGCGATCGGCAGCGCACCGGTGGTGCGGGTTTTTCTGATGCAAACGCGCTGTTATCTTTTGCTATACTGCCGAGGCATCCGATAAAGGATCAAGCAGATAGCCAGAGAACGAATAAGCGAATCAGGGGAGAAAAGCCAGGGAAGAACGTTTGACAGGCGGAGTCTGGGTGATTGCAGCGTGGGTGTAGGGTGTTGCATTGATGTTGATGTTTATTTTTCCCCGGTACAGGCGCGTTTGTTTATTTCCAGGCATTCCAGGCATACTTCCCGACATCCCCATCTGACCGGATATCCACCGCATGGCGCACGAAGATATTCACGCAGCGAGCCAGAACAATTCCCCAATGCCTCGTGAGGCAGCCTCCGACGAGGCGCAGGCAAAGTCATTGCCGCCGCCCATGCACGCCGCGCCTTTTGGGGCAGAGGCGGATGAAGCGCAGGCGGAAAGCCGGCCGCCGGATAGCGGCCTGATCTGCCTGCTGATGATGGCCGAGCTGCACGGCATCGTCGCCGACCGCGCCAAACTGTCCCACGAATACGGCGAAGCTCCTTTCGACGTCACTACCCTGCTGCACGCCGCGCAGTCGCTCGGTTTTACCGCCAAATGCGTCAAGCAGCCGCCTTCGCGCCTGCACAAAGCCCCCCTGCCCTGCATTGCTCTCGACGCCGAGGGGCGCTTTTTTATCTTCGCCAAGATCGACAACGGCCAGCCGGCGGGCGCGAGCGCCGATGCGGCCGGGCGCGCGGCCGGCCAACGCAAGAAATCCGGTCTCTTTGCCGGCGCCGACGATGATGCGCCCGATCCGCAAAAAGCCCGCTGCCTTATCCAGCGCCCCGGCGAGGCGCCGCAGATTCTCAGCCTGCAAGCTTTTCTCGCCGCCTGGGGCGGCGAACTTATCTTTTTGACGAGCAAGGCTAATTTTGCCGGCGATATGTCGCGCTTTGACTTCACCTGGTTCATCCCGGCCGTGGTCAAATACCGCAAACTGCTCGGCGAGGTGCTATTCGTTTCGCTGATCCTACAACTCGTCGGCCTGATTACGCCGCTGTTTTTCCAGGTCGTCATGGATAAGGTGCTGACCAACCACGCCTTGCTCACGCTGAACGTTATCGCTATCGGCCTGCTCTGCGCCACCGTATTCGAGGCTTTGCTGACCGGCATCCGCGCTTACGTTTTCGCCCACACCAGCTGCAAGATCGACGTTGAACTCGGCGCGCGCCTTTTTCGCCATTTGCTGGCCCTGCCGATCGGTTATTTTCAGAGCCGGCGGGTCGGCGATTCGGTCGCCCGCGTGCGCGAGCTGGAGAACATCCGCTCCTTTCTCACCGGCAACGCCATGACGCTGGTGCTCGACCTGGCTTTTTCGGTCATTTTTATCGCCGTCATGCTTTGGTACAGCGGCTGGCTAACGCTCATCGTCGTCGCCTCGATTCCGGTTTATGTGTTGCTTTCGCTGGTTTTTACCCCGATCCTGCGCGCGCGATTGAATGAGAAGTTCAACCGCGGCGCCGAGAATCAGGCTTTTCTCGTCGAAACCTTGAGCGGCATCGACACCGTCAAGGCCATGGCCGTCGAGCCGCGCTGGCAGCAGCGCTGGGACAAGCAACTGGCCGGCTACGTTTCCGCCGGTCTGTCGACGGCGATGGTCGGCATCTTCGCCAGCAATTCGGTGACGCTGGTCAGCAAGCTCGTCACCGTCGGCATTCTGTGGATGGGCGCCAAGCTGGTGATCGAGGGGCAGCTTACCGTTGGCGGTCTGATCGCCTTTAACATGCTCGCTGGCCAGGTTTCCTCGCCGATTTTGCGCCTGGCTCAACTGTGGAACGACTTCCAGCAGGTCGGCATTTCAATGAGCCGGCTGGGCGATATTCTCAACGCGCACACGGAGGTTGCCGGCAACAAGACGCGCATTCCGCGCCTGGCCGGCGCCATCGAGTTCGACCAAGTTTCGTTCCGCTACCGTCCGGACGCGGCCGATGTCATCCGCGCCATGCAATTTAGAATCGCGCCCGGCGAAATCATTGGCATCGTCGGCCGTTCCGGCTCCGGCAAAAGCACGTTGACCAAATTGATACAGCGCCTCTACGTTCCCGACCGGGGGCGCGTGCTGATCGACGGGCAGGATATTTCTATCATCGACACGGCCTCGCTACGTCATCAGATCGGCGTTGTCCTCCAGGAAAACGTCCTTTTTAACCGTTCCGTGCGCGACAACATCGCCGCCGCCAACCCGACGCTGCCGATCGAGGCCATCATTCAGGCCGCCAAGCTGGCCGGCGCGCACGATTTCATCTGCGAACTGCCGGAAGGCTACGATACCCTCGTTGGCGAACACGGCACCGGCCTTTCCGGCGGACAGCGCCAGCGCATCGCCATCGCCCGCGCGCTGATTGGCGACCCGCGCATTCTGATTTTTGACGAAGCGACTAGCGCGCTTGACTACGAATCGGAAAAAGTCATCCAGGACAACATGCGCGCCATCTGCCGCGGCCGCACGGTGATCATCATTGCCCACCGTCTGTCCGCCGTGCGCGACGCCCACCGCATCATCGTTCTTGAACGCGGCCAGATTGTCGAAAGCGGCCGGCATGACGATCTGGTTCGCCGCTCCGGCGGGCTTTATGCCCATCTCTACCGATTACAGCAGGGCGAACGCAGCGCACCGCCGGCGGCGCGTCCCGGTCAGCCACAGCCACCCCATTCACCGCATCCGCCACGCCCGCCGCATTCGCCGGGAACACCGTCATGAGCTTCAAACACCGCAAAGAGGCCGCGGCCGAACTCTGGGCGCGTTACCGCGCCACTTTCGCCTACTTCTGGCAGCACCGCGACGAACTGAAGACCGGCCTGTTCCGCGCCGATGAGGCTGAATTCCTGCCAGCGGCACTGGCTGTTCAGGAAACGCCCGCCTCAAAGACCGCACGCCTTATCGCCTGGCTGCTTTCTCTGATGGTCGTCGTCATCCTGCTCTGGTCGATCATCGGTCGTATGGATATCGTCGTCAACGCCGAGGGCAAGATCATCCCCAGTACGCGCAGCAAGACCATCGCCGCCGTCGATACGGGCAGCATCGTCGAACTAAACGTTGATGACGGACGCACCGTCAAAGCCGGCGATGTGTTGCTGCGCCTGGATACCCGTACCCTCGACGCCGAACGTGACAAGGCGCAGGGCGACAAGAACGAGGCCGTACTAACGCTGGCGCGCAACCAGGCGCTGCTTGAGGCCATCGACAAGAAGCGTGAGCCGCGTCTGATGCCGCTCGACGAACTCAACGCCCGTCACCAGAGCCGCATCGCTTTTGACGATTGGGAAGCGGCGCGCCTGCACGTTCAGGGCCAGTATCGGGACTACACCGCCCGCTTCCGCAAGCTTGCCGATGACATTGCTTACTACAGCCAGGCACTGCCGCTCGCTACCCGACAGGCCGAAAGCTATCGCAAGATGCTGCAAGGCAACGATGTTTCGCGTGACGCCTGGCAGGAGCGGGAGCAAACCCGCTTGCAGATCCGGGCACAATTGCAGGAAGCGCGCAACCAGCAGTCCAGCCTGACGGCCGAAACGCGCAGAACGGCGCTCGACCAGATCGCCGAGGCTCGTCGTATCGCCGCTTCTTCCGGCCAGGATGCGGTACGCGCCGCTAGCGCCAGCGAACTGCTCACATTACGCGCGCCGGTCGATGGCACCGTCCAGCAACTCATGGTACATACGCTGGGCGGCGTTGTTCCAGCGGCGCAGCCGATCATGCAGATCGTGCCGCGCGAGAGTCCGGTCGAAATCGAGGCTTTCCTCGAAAATAAGGATAAGGGGTTCGTCCGCACCGGGCAGCCCGTTGCCGTCAAAATCGACACCTTCAACTACACCAAATACGGCACGCTGCCTGGGCGGGTGACGCATATCTCTGAGGATGCCATTCCCGATGAGAAGCGCGGGCTGCTCTACGCCGCCAGAATCACGCTCGACAAGACTTCGCTTGACGTCGAAGGCAAAGAGACGCCGGTGACGCCGGGGATGGCCGTCAACGTCGAAATCAAGACCGGCAGCCGGCGTATCATCGAATACGTCTTAAGTCCGCTGATCCGGCATACGCATGAGGCCATGAGTGAACGCTGATACATCCAGCCGCCGCTCACTGCTTGCGGCCATGCCGTGGATTTGCGCCGCGCTTCTTTGCTTTGCGCCGTGCTGTCTCGGCGCACCAACCGGGGCGCAGGAAAAGGAAACCCGCAGCGTACAGACGCTCGAATCGCCGGATACGCATGACTGGCGCGAAGTCTTTACACCCTTTCAGGACCCGTTACGCACTCGCCCCGCCGAACTCGACCATTCGTTGAATCTCGAACTGCCGCCCGATCTGCATGCCGGCAATGGAGCGGCCGAGGCCGGGATCGACGCTTTTCCCTGCGCCGACGACGACCCAGCCCGCGCCTTTGATGACCCCGAACGGGCGCGCTTCATGCTAGCCGGCGGAGAAACAGGCGCACCCGGCAAGAAAGACATTACGGACAAACTCGCCTCCCCCGATCTGCCGCGCCTTGACCTGCCCCAGGCCGTGCGCCTGGCGCTTTGCCACAACGCCGAAGTGCGCGGCGCCTGGAGCGCCATCGCCCAACAGGCCGCCGTACTCGGTCAGGCGCGCAGCGCCTACCTGCCGCAGATCAACGCCGGCGCCAATCGCTATCGCAGCCGTTTGCGTTATCCAGGTTCCCGCTACCCGGACTCGGACTTGCGCGTTAGCAGCCAGAACATCGGTTTGAGCTGGCGGCTTTTTGATTTCGGCCTGCGCAACGCCAGAACCGAAGCCGCCGGTTACCAGCTCCAGGCCGCACTTGCCAGCCGGAACGCCGCCGTGCATAAAGCCTTACGCGATGTGGCGCAAACCTATTTCGACGTCCAGATCGCCTGGGCCAGACGGCAGGCGCAACAGGAACTGCAGCCGCTCGCCGAACGCACTTTGCAGGCCACCCGCCGCCGTCAGGCGCAAGGCGCCGGCAGCGGCAACGACACTTTGCAGGCTGAATCAGCCCTGGCACGCATTAAACTTGAGCGCTCACGCGCCGAAGGCGATTACCGCAAGGCGCTGGCGTTGCTCACGCAGACGCTCGGCCTGCCGGCGCATGCTGGTTATCGCCTGGCCCCGCTGGCGGTACTGCCTGAATCGTCTCCCGGCACGCCTAACCCGCATCTGCCGATGCAGAAAGCGCTTGATGACTGGCTGACCGAAGCCGCCGAACGCCATCCGGCAATCCTCTCAGCCCGGGCGCAGTGGCAGGCTGCCCGCGCCAGCGTGCGCGCCGCTCGTGCCGAAGGAATGCCGACGCTCGACTTAGGCTACAACTATTACCGTAATGGTCGCCCGAATACTTCACTCAACACCATGCAGAGCCGTGAAAGCGTTTTGTCCATCTCGCTCAGCTTTCCGCTTTTTGACGGTTTTAATACGACGTATAAGGTACGCGGCGCCCAGGCGCTCGCCGAACAGAAAAGCATCGAATACGAGGCCGCCCGACAGCAGATTCTGCGCGAGATCGCCCAGACACATGCCGAGGCACACGCTGCACTCGATAATCTCGACGCCGCCCGCCGTCTCTACCGCGCGGCACAGGCCACCGCGCAATCGACGCAGCGTCAGTACGAGGGCGGCGCTGCCGACATTTTGCGCGTCAACCAGAGTCTGGATGCTCTGCAACAATCGCTGCTGGAACGCACCCGCGCCGAGGCCGAATGGCTTGCCGCCCGCATGAAACTCTGGTCGATCGAGACAGCCATCGAAACAAGCCGGCCGATTACAGAGGATCCGTAGCAAATACACGTTGCTGCGTTTGGCCGAACCTTAGACAGGCAGAAAGGGACAAACCGTGAATGAAAAACATGCGGGCAGTTGCTTTGACAGCCTGCTTGCCGAGGAAGGCAAACAGGAAACGGTGGCTTCCACCGCAATCAAGCCATCCATCGCCCGGGAAATTGGGCAAGCAATGAAAATGCAGAAGCTGGGTAAAACGGCACCGGCCGCCGGAATGCGCACCCGCCGAATGGCATCTAACCGGCTGCCCAACGCCAACGATACGCCCTTGAAGCTGACGAGACTGACGAAATTGGCAATGCTGAAAAACACCGCCACACTCGGCAAACTTCCCACAACCGAATTAACGGCCTGATGACGTGAGCACCCGACGCCGCTACCTCTTCCTGCACCAGAATTTCCCTGGGCAGTTCCTGCACATCGCGCCGGCTCTTGCCCGGCAGGGACACGAAGTCTACGCGCTGTCCACCGGCGGCCGGCCGCTGCCCGGCGTCACTTCGCTGCGCTACGCACTCGATACCTCACCGGTCATTACGCCGCGGCCCAGTCATCTGGATGCCCAGTTGCTGCGCGCGCGCAGCGTTGCTAATCGCCTGCTCGCCCTCAAACGCGAAGGCTACCGCCCCGACCTCATCATCGCCCATCCAGGCTGGGGCGAAGCGCTCTTCTGCAAGGATGTCTGGCCATCCGCCAAACTGCTCATCTTTGCCGAATTCTTTTATACCGCCGAAGGCGCCGATGCCGGTTTCGACCCAGAATTCCCCATGAGCGATGAGACGGCCGCCCGCATGGCAATGCGCCTGAAAAACACCGTTCACTTGCACGCCTACCACGCCGCCGATGCCATCTACGCCCCCACGCGCTGGCAGCGCTCGCAGATTCCCGAACCCTACCGCGACAAAGCAGTCGTTGTCTTCGACGGCATCGACACGGATCTGGTCAGCCCTGACCCAAACGCCGTCGTTCGCCTGCGCAAGGCTGGTCGCCTCTTCCGCCCGGGCGATGAACTGATCAGCTTCGTTAACCGTAACCTTGAGCCGTACCGCGGTTTCCACATCTTCATGCGCGCGCTGCCGGACATCCTGCGCCACCGCCCGCAGGCGCATTGCCTCATCGTCGGTGGCAACGACGTGAGCTACGGCAAGAAGCACCCTTCCGGCAAACCCTGGCGACAGGTCATGCTCGAAGAGGTCGGCAACCAGCTCCCCATGGCACGCGTCCATTTTGTCGGCAAAGTTCCCTACGCTGATTATCTACGGCTGCTGCAGGTGTCGGCCTGCCACGTCTACCTCACCTACCCTTTCGTCCTTTCCTGGAGCTGCCTGGAAGCGATGAGCGCCGGCGGCCTAGTCATCGGCAGCCGTACCGCGCCGGTAGAAGAAGTCATCGAGGACGGCGTCAACGGCCGTCTGGTCGATTTTTTCGATACGCAGACATTGGCGCAAACCGTTGCCGATGTACTGGCCGACCCGCAGGCCCAGCCCCCCCTGCGCAGGCAGGCGCGCCAAACCGTGATTGAGCGCTACGACCTCAAACGCGTCTGCCTGCCGCAGCTCATGCATCTGATCGAAGGTCTCTGAGCGCCCTACAAAGGCTTCAATACACCAAATAAATACGCTGCCAAGCACGCCACCCTTCAGGCGGCTTTGCTAAAAAGCAGATTAGGGATTTTTAGGTAATTTGCGCCCAAAGCGGATCAAGCCGCCGCTTCAATCATGTACAAAAGCAGGCATCCTGGCTTAAAACAAACAGCAGCAAATAGCGGTAGTACCTGTTTCTGCTTAGCATTTTAGGAAGTTAGCATGTAGTTAGTACATGTTTGCTTCCTAAGCCCCCAGTTTTTTATTGCCTCATAAATGAAAAAAACTTCACCAAAGACCGGATTTCTTGTGCATATTTTCCGCAGGCAACATGGCCACGGTTTCTGGGTGAAGTAAGATTTCCAACAAACGTCCAGTCCCAATTGGCAAGCATCGCTTCATCAAAAGAATCAGATTTTTTTGAAAGCGTATCAACGGCAGCCAGCATATCCTTCCCTCCACTTTCATCTCCGAGAAGGCATCTTGCATAACCGTGGTAATAACTGAACTTTATAATATTTAACTTTTCTTCATTGGCCGAGTTTCTTTTTAAAGTATCGACAGCTTTTGTATATAAATTTTCAATTTTGCTCAGCGTTTCCGATTTATTGGAATTTCCTAAGACAGCTTCTTTACTGAAGCTATTAGCTATATATAACATATTTTCTATAAATGAATAGGCCTCCTGATGTATATCTTTATGATTTCTTGATAATCTAACAAGATCATCAACATCCATTTGGATGTCATCAAAATCTTTGGCAATGTGTATAGGTGATCGATTGATAATGGCTATTTTTTTCTGAAGTAAAAACAAATATTCATCGGAGCTTTTGGGGTATTGTTTTAAACCATATTTGATTAGATTAACGGCAGAATAAACCCCCCATTTAAAATCATCAACATGATCGTTCATATATAACAAAGAAACAATTAGTTCGTTCAGATCATCATAGGCGCTTTTCTTTCGGTATAATCTCGGTGCATCATACAAGGTAATAGCACTTTTAAGAATAAATCCTTTTTTAACAGGTACGAGTTGTTCAACAAACTTTCTCGATGTATTGTCTAAAGCCCATTCAATGTATATCGTTTCAGCAAGAATTGCTAGAAAGACCAACCCGACGCACCATAACAAACGTTTCAATTAATTTACCTCCTAATTTTAGAAAAACCATAAACCTATTAATATTTCAGGTATCCAGAACTTCCAGGTTTTTAGGTAAATATCCAATCTGGTTCTATTCGCTCCTATCTGGGAGGATCAGATGAGCGGAGGAAATTGCCAAGCCACGGATGATGCAGTCAGGCTAGTCTTCAGCTATGCGGTTGTCAACGGGCTTAGTGTGAATTGTGGAAAGGTGCAGTGTCGAGAGTGATGCGGTCGGCTGGTTGCGAAGAGCACGATTTATTTTTTACTGCGGCGCCGCCGAGTTACTACTGCCTGCGTATTTCGGATGTGACGCACGACCGGCTATCAACTGGCATGCTGCTAGCCCGCGTCAATAGGGCGTTTGCGAATAGGTAAGCCGGTAACCCGCGTAAACATTGGGCTGGCGGATAGGCCGTCCGGAAACGCGCGTAAACACTGGGCTAGCGGGCAGCACCTTTGGAAATGCCCGTTTTACGCGGGGTTTAGGGCAGGCGTTGTACGTACTGATGCGGCGGGCAGCAGGTATTTTGCGGCGCGCGTCAGGCTTTTGTTTTATCCCGCGCGGCCGTCTTCGGATCGGCATAAAATCCGCTTATCCAATCCTTGTCCGGAATCCGCCGATGAAATTCCCGTTGACGCTTATGGCCGCCTGTTTATACGCAATGCCGCTGTTTGCCGAACCGCCCGCTGCGCAGACCGCAGCGGCGACGCAGGCCGTTCAGACCACGCAGCCCACACCAGCCACACAGCTCCCACCCGCTCCCCAGGCTACAGCCGCTGAACCGACGTCCGCCGTTCTGGTCGGGGCGCAGGAGTATGAACTGGCCTCGCCGGAAACCGGCAGGCGCTATCGCATTCAGGTTGCGGCCGCTGGCGACCAGCCGCGCGGCGGCTATCCCGTGCTCTACGTGCTGGACGGCGATCTGCTGTTTCCGCTGGTTTCGATGGCGGCGCAGAACATGGTGATGCGCGCGGCGGAAAACAGGGCCGCCCCGCTGCTCATCGTCGGCGTCGGCTACTCTCGCCGCAGCCTGCTCGATACCGCCGCCCGTGCTGAGGATTACACGCCGCCTTCCGCCGATTACGGCAACACCGGTGATCGCCGCCACACCCGTTTCGGCGGGGCGGAAAAGTTTCATGCGTTTCTCACTGGCGCCCTGCGCGCGGACATCGGCCGCCGTTTCCGCATCGATCCCGACCGGCAGGCGATCTTCGGCCATTCCTACGGCGGCCTGTTTGGCGTCTATGCCCTGCTCAACCATCCCGGCAGCTTCCGGCATTATCTGATCGCCAGCCCCTCGATCTGGTGGAACGGCGAGCGCGTGCTGCAAGACTGGACCGGCTTTGCCGATCGCCGGCACCCGCCGGTGGACGTCCGCCTGAGCGTCGGCGAGTATGAACAGACCGCCGCGCCGCATCTGCCGTCTCGCGCGCAGCGTCAGGCCGTGCTCGAACAGCGCGGCATGGTGCGCAACGTCCGCCGCCTGAGCCAGCGCCTAGCGACTTTGCCCGACGACAGGATCGGCGCCGTCGAAACGGCCGTTTACCCGCAGGAAACGCATGCCAGCAGCCTGATGCCGGCCATCAGCGACGGCCTGAAATGGCTGTTCGCCCGCAATCTGGCCGAGCGCGAAAAGCACGACGGGGGCGCACGGCGAAGAGCACAACAAGGAACGCAACAGCGAACGCGGGACACAGTAACGCCGGACAACGCCCGGGCGCGCCGCATTCCGTTTCTGCTTTCGGCCGGTTGGTTCTGCCCAACGGCCGCTTCTTCCCGCCTGTTTCTGGAAATGTGCAGGAACTCGCAGACAGACGCAACGGAAGACAAAGGGCGGCGGGCCTTAACTGCTGCCCACCTGTCCGGAGCGGCGGACTGATGCTTCGGAATAGGCATGCCCGCAGCCCTTGTAAAACGTGGCCTGCGTGCCACCCATCGCCAGAACGCCCATTTCACGCGGGTTTCCGAGCAGGCGTGCCCAAAACCCTTACTGGGTACGGGTTTGCGGGGTAGCAGCTCTGGAAACCTTATTAGACAAGGGATTGCGGGACGGCAACCCTGAGAACCTTACTCAATGCGGGCTACCCGCTCAGAAAAACCCAGGCAAAAGATGCGAGCGTGAGGACAGACGTGTCCTAGCTATGGCAGGCGCTGCGGGGTAAGCGTGCCCGCCAGCCCGCGTCCATAGGGCGTTTGCGGGCAGGCAGGCCGGAAACCCGCGTAAACACTGGGCTGGCGGATAGGCTACCCGGAAACCCCCGTAAACACTGGGCTGGCGAGCAGGTGCTTCGGAGACGCCCGTTTTACGCGGGGTTTGAGGTAGGCGTAGTGACGGGGTCCGTCGTGGGTCTGTAGCGGGTTTCCGGCCGGCGCCGGCTGTTATTCAGATGGCGGTATTTGCTCCCGCACGGCAGCAATGATTTAGGCGGCGAAGCTTCGCTCCCGCGTGGCTGGCTACAAAGGGCGCGATTTACTTTCTATTGCGGCTTGCCAGGTTGCCATCTGCGTATTCCGAATGTGATGTTTCATCCTGCTCGGCCGGCAGTGCGCCAAAAAGATTAAAAGCCCAGGCCGTTATTACTTAGAAGTATGACGCCTCTGCCACGGCGGAAAAACCCGAAACAAACGCTGAACACATATCATTGAGATAATTTCTATCAATAGTATTAAGCATGATTAAACCCCAAAAATTATTTGCGACCAAACACGTCTGATAAACGACGTGAACCTGTAAGTACAAATATTAATGCAGCAACAAGAAGTGTTGTAGAACACACCATAGAGAATGCCAAAAAAAAGTTATACCAAAGATAGTTATGCAGTAGCTTACAAATACGATCTATTCTACTAAATGAAAAAGGATCTATATAAATTTGTTCTGGTAAAAAAATAATAGAATACAATAGTGCGAATGATATAATTATAAAACATAATCGTTTAGAAAAACTGATTTTTTCTTTTTCGAGATACCAGGCTCTCTGTAAAAGAAGAGTCACAAAGAAAGGACATGATAGCCACTGCATAGCAAATACACACAAAACCAGATCGGGGTTGGGAGAATTATTTGCAAAGACTACAATATTAGGAACAATTTTGGCAACTAACAGCGCATAGGGTTTAAGAAAAGTAATCAAACCTTGTGGAAGAAAATATGGAATAAATAACCAGGATAAGCTATAGCTTATTAGATATAAAAATAATCTATCATTCTTTGTATTTTTTATTGGGCTTTTTTGCGTTTGAGGATGCTCCATATCTGGCGTCCAATAAGTATTAATTTTCCATCAAGATTGATACCGGATTATGAAGGGATTATTCCTGATACATTATTTGATGCTTTATTTGCCATGCTTTAAAGCTGTTCCGGCAAAATCAGAAACCTGCCTAATGCGTGCCGGGAGTTAAGGAAGGCATAAGTCGCACACGATAATGCGTGGCAAGCTAGACCTTTCCTATGCGCCTGTCAATGGGCTTATATAGGGACTGTGGAAAGATGTAGCAGATGCAGTGCTCTTAAATTTTTGGGGCGTGGCTCTGTACAGAAAGAAGTAGCGGATGCGGTGTTTCTTAAGTTTGAGCATGGTTTTATCTGCGGCATCCGATCGGCTGAATTGGCCGCCCGCAAGCCCGCGTCCATAGGGCGTTTGCGGGCAGGTAGGCCGGAAACCCGCGTAAACAGTGGGTTAGAGGATAGGTCACCCGAAAACACCCGTAAACATTGGGCTGGCGGGCAGCCCTTCCGGAGATGCCCGTTTTACGCGGGGTTTAGGGCAGGTGGGGTGGCTGGCGCGGATGAGGTTCGCGGTATGTCATCTGCCAACGGCGATGGGTCTATGTCCGACGATTTTCAGGCGCTTTGCCTCCAAGCTTTCCTTGCCCCTGTTTTTGCGTTAGCGAGCAGGCCGCAGCGTCAGGCCGACATCATGCCGTCCGCGGCGGCGGCGGCGACGCCAGCAATTGCCGCGCGGCGCTGACGCCGGCCCGGTAATGCGGCGAATCGAGGAGCGCTTCAGGCGTCACTTTCGAGGCGGGGAACAGCTTGTCGATACGCCGGGTGCGCCGCTTGACCAGGCGGGGATGCCAGCGCGCGAGCAGATCGCCAACTGCGTCCGGGGCGTTGCAGACAGGCAGCATGTCGCAGCCGGCCGACCAGGCGGCCTGCGCCCGCGCAACGATGTCGCCGGCGACGCCGGCGCCCTGCATGGACAGGTCGTCGCTGAACACGGCGCCGTTAAATTTCAGCACGTGGCGCAGATAGCGATGCCAGTGTTTCGAGAATCCGGCGGGGCGTGCGTCAACCTCCGGGTAGATGACGTGCGCCGGCATCACGGCGTCAAGCCGCAGCCGGCGATAAGGTTCGATGTCGGTTTGCAGCTCCGCCAGAGTGCGCGTATCGACGGGGACGGCAACGTGTGAGTCGGCTTCGGCCCAGCCGTGTCCGGGGAAATGCTTACCGCAGGCGGCCATGCCGGCGTGGCGCAGGCCGGCGATCAGCGCGCCGGCCAGTTCGGCAACTGCCGCCGGATTGCCGTGAAAAGCGCGGTCGCCGACGACGCGGCTGCGCCCCCAGTCGAGGTCGAGCACCGGCGTAAAGGAGAAGTCGACGCCGCAGGCGAGCAGTTCGGCAGCCAGGACAAAGCCGATGTCGAAGGCAGCCCGGCAGGCCGCCGCTTTTCCTGCCTTGTCTGCTTCGTCTGCCTTTCCTGACTTTCCTGCTTTTCCTACCCTTCCTGCTTCTCCCTCTGGCGCGCATTCCCACAAGCGGCCAAGCGCGCGCATGGGCGGCAGGCGGGTAAAGCCTTCGCGGCAGCGCTGCACGCGGCCGCCTTCGTGGTCGATGGCGATCAGCAGGGGCGGCGTGCGCAGCGCATGGACTTCCGCGCACAGGGCGGCGAGTTGTTCGGGCGATTCGTAATTGCGCGCAAAGAGGATCAGTCCGCCGACAAGGGGATGGGCAAGCCGTTCGCGTTCGAGCGCCGTCAGCGCTGTTCCGGCAATGTCAATCATCAGCGGGCCGCGCAGCGGCGTATGCGCGGGGGTGCACGCGGCGGCGTTTGGGGAAAAGACGGCGGGATTCATCGCCATTCAGCCCCTAAGCCCGTAATCCCTGCGGGCGCCGGTTTTTCGGACGCTGCCAGCAGGGGTGGCGTGCTTTCGAGGATAACGAAGGCGACGGCGTAGTCGGCCTCGTCGCTGAGCGAAAGATGCGCCCGGCCGATGCCGCGTTCGGCGAGGTAGGCCGCCAATTCGGGCGCGAATTCAAAACCGGGGCGCCCGGCTGCATCGTGCATCACGCGGACGTTGGGTAGTGTGGCCGGCGCGGCCACGCCGATGCCGAGCGCCTTGCCCAGCGCCTCCTTGGCAGCGAAGCGCTTGGCGAGAAAACGCGCGGGGCGCACAAAGGCAGGCGCGGCCGAATCGTCTGAGCCAGTCGAATCAACGGGATCGGCGGATTCGGCGACATCGACAGAGGCGCTTGCGCGGTCAAAAGCGGCGCGCTCGCCGGGCGCCAGCAGCTTGTCCAGCAGCCGTTCACCGTAGCGCCGGTAGAGCCGGCCGAGCCGGGCGACAGCGACGATATCCGTACCGATGCCGGCGATCATGACGCGGCGGCCTGCGCTGCCGGATTGACGGGATTGGCGGACGCCTGCGCCTCGCGCATCAGGCGCTTCATTTCACGCACCGCTTCGCGCAGCCCGGTAAATACGGCGCGGCTGATAATGGCGTGGCCGATATGCAGTTCATGGATGCCGGGCAGCCGCGCCACGGGCTGGACGTTGAAGTAGTTGAGCGCGTGGCCTGCATTGAAGCGCATGCCCAGACTGCGGATCGCTTCGCTGGCATTCCGGATTTTTTCCAGCTCGGCGAGCACGGCGGGGCTTTCGGCATCCCGGCCTTTTGCGTGGAAAGCGTGCGCATAAGGCCCCGTATGGATTTCGCAGACCCGCGCGCCAATGCGCGCCGCCGCTTCGATCTGCGGCAGTTCGGCGTCGATGAACACGCTGCTGATGATGCCGGCTTCACCGAGCCGGGCCACCGCCCGCTTGAGTTTGGCTTCCTGCCCGACGATGTTCAGGCCACCTTCCGTGGTGATTTCGTGCCGCCCTTCCGGCACCAGCATGGTCATTTCCGGCCTGATCCGGCAGGCGATGTCGACCATTTCGTCGGTGGCGGCCATTTCGAGGTTGAGCTTGATCTGCGTGAGCAGGCGCAGCTTTTCAACGTCGTGATCCTGAATGTGGCGGCGGTCTTCGCGCAGGTGCACGGTGATGCCGTCGGCACCGCCCAGATGCGCTTCGACGGCGCCCCAGACGGGATCGGGTTCGTAGGTTTGCCGCGCCTGGCGGATCGTGGCAATGTGGTCGATATTGACGCCCAGTTCGATCATTCGTGTATCTCCTTGAAAATTTTGCGCGATTCTAATTCTCTGCCGCCCGTGTAATGGGCGATCAGCGCGCGCATCAGCGGCTTGGCCTCGGCCAGCGAACGGGCGTCGGAAAAATCCTCCCCCGCCAGGTCGAGCAGCGTTTTGCCGCGTACTGAAAGCGGCGTTTCACCGCGCGCCGGCAGCCGCACCGGGCCGCGCTCGATTTCGTAGGCGTAATCGCCTTCAGGATCGATCGGCGCGCCCTGCGCATCGTGCGTCAGCGTCAGGCCATAGCCAAGCGCCTGCAAGAGCGCGCATTCAAAGCGGCGCAGGTCGGCTTCCGCCAGTTCGCCGGCAAAGCGGCGCAGCGTTTCGGCATAGACGGAGAATAGATGCGTGTGCGCGTCTTCGCGCGGCAGGAGGTGGATCAGCAGTTCGTTGAGATAGTAGCCGCAAAACAGCGCCTTACCGGTGAGCAGCGGCTGTCCGCCCAGCCATTCGGCCTTCATCAGCGCCGGCACCTCGCCTTTGCCGGCCCAGCCGAGTTCGAGCGGTTGAAAGGCCATCAGCAGCCCGCGGATGGCCGAACGCGGACGCCGCGCGCCGCGCGCCAGCAGGGCAATGCGCCCATAGTCGCGCGAGAAGGTTTCGATGATCAGGCTGGTTTCCCGGAAGGGGTAACTGTGCAGAATGTATGCCGGCTGGGCATCGACCCGGTTGCGTGAGGGAGCGGCCATGAGCTGTCGTCCGCGAATGCGCTATGCTTTGCCCGGCGCACCGCTCAGGCGCCCGCCGGATATGTCACCACGCCCATCGTTCACCATTGACCGCTTATTCGTAGCCAAGCTGTTTGAGCAGGCGTTCGTCATCCGCCCAGCCGGACTTGACCTTGACGAAAACTTCCAGATATACCTTGCCGCCGAACAGGCGCTCCATATCCTGCCGCGCTTCGCTGGCGATGCGTTTGAGCATGGCGCCGCCCTTGCCGATAACGATGCCTTTGTGCGCCTCACGGTCGACGAGAATGGCGGCGTAGATACGGCGCAGGCCACCGTCAAGCGCAAAACGTTCGATCTCGACGGCGGCGGTATAGGGCAGTTCGTCGCCGACCAAACGGAACAATTTTTCGCGAATGTATTCCGCGGCCAGAAAGCGCTCACTCCGGTCGGTCATTTCGTCTTCGCCGTACAGCGGCGCATCGTTCGGCAAATATTGGCGGACTTCCGCCAGCAATTCGTCGAGCTGGCTGCCGCGCGCGGCGCTGACCGGAACGATGGCGGCAAACGGAAAGCGCGCGGCGGTCTCGCCCAGCCAAGCGAGCAGCGCCGCCTTGTCCGCACAGCGGTCGACCTTGTTTGCCGCCAGAATAACCGGTCGGTCGGTCGGCAGCAGATCGAGCACACGTTGGTCGTGCGCGTCGAAGCGCCCGGCTTCGACGACGAAGATCACGGCATCCACGTCGTTGAGCGCCTGCCGCACGCCGCGGTTCATCGCCCGGTTGAGCGCGTTGACATGGCGCGTCTGAAAACCCGGCGTATCGACGAAGACAAACTGCGCATCGGGACGCGTCAGGATGCCGACGATGCGGTGACGCGTCGTCTGCGACTTACGCGAAACGATGCTGATCTTTTCGCCGACCAGGCGGTTAAGCAGCGTCGATTTGCCGACATTCGGGCGGCCGACGATGGCCACCGCCCCCGCGCGGAAAGGCGATTCAGACGCACTCATGGCAGCCCGATCTGTTCGAGCGCACACTCGGCGGCCACCTGCTCGGCGGCGCGGCGGCTACCGCCCTCGCCCGCTGTGCGGATGCCGAGCGATTCGACAAGGCAGGCCATATGAAAGCGCTGGGCATGCGCATCGCCCTCGACGGCGACGGATTCATAACGGGGCAGCGGCAGATGCCGGCCTTGCAGGTATTCCTGGAGGCGCGTTTTGGCATCCTTGATCGGTTTTCCCGCCCAATCTGACTGCATCAGCGGTGCGTAAAGACGGCGGATTACGGCATCGGCCGCCTCAAAACCGGCATCCATCCAGATGGCGCCAAAGACGGCTTCCAGCGCATCGGCCAGAATCGAGGGGCGCGTACTGCCACCGCTTTTCAGCTCGCCGTCCCCCAGCCGTAAGTGGCGCCCCAGATCGATCGCCTGCGCCAGGCGGTACAGGCTGTCCTGACACACCAGATTGGCGCGCAGCCGCGACAGGTCGCCTTCCGGCAGCTGGGGGAAGCGCTCGAATAGCAGGCGCGCAACGGCGGCATTAAGGATGGCATCGCCGATGAACTCCAGCCGTTCGTTATGCGCCGCGCTGTAGCTGCGGTGCGTCAGCGCCGTCTTTAGCTGCGCAGCGTCGCCGAAGGTATGGCCGATCGCCTGTTCGAGGCGGGATGGCATAGTGCAGGCAATGTCCGACGCTATTCCGTCGATGCTTGGAAATTGATCAGCAGGCTGACATTGGCGAACAGGTGAATGCGCCGTTCATAATCGAACCCGATCACCACCCGGTTGCCCTTCTTGGCAATATCCAGATCCGCGCCCTTGATCACGTCGATCTGGTTGACGTTGGCGTAGTTGTCGAAATCCCTGCGTATTTCCGCGACGGTTTTTCCATCCCCCTTGTTGGCAATTGAGTGGATACTTTGCTTGATCTTGTAATAGTCGATCACCTCGGGCGTCACCTTCAGGCCGAGGATCGTCACGACAATGATGATGACGCCCCAGAACAGCAGTCCGGAAAGCGTTACGCCCGCTTGTTTACGCATGTTAAGCATGTTGAATCTCCTTATTGAAACGAACCGATGCGTCCCCAGTCGCCAAAATGCCACCAGATGAAGAAGGCCTTGCCAACAATGTTTTCATCCGGCACGAAGCCCCAGTAACGGCTGTCCTCCGAATTATCACGATTGTCGCCCATCATGAAGTAATGGCCCAGGGGGACGGTGCACATCACACCGGCATTATTGTAAGAGCAGTTCTCCCGGTATGGGAAATTTGCCGCACCGGGAATCGCGGCGGGCGCATCAGGATCGTTGAGCGTATGGTACTGCGCCTCCCCCTGCTGCTCAATGAACTGGTGCGAATAATAGCGCCGTTCCGCATGCAGGTAATCCCCGATCTGGCGGGTTTCGACCGGGCGGCCGTTGATCGTCAGCCGTTTGTTCTGGTACGCCACCGTATCGCCGGGCAGACCGATGACGCGCTTGATGTAGTCCTTTGACGGATCGACCGGATAGCGAAACACCATGACATCGCCGCGTTTCGGCTGACCAATGTCGACGATCTTTTTATTGATGATCGGCAAGCGGATACCGTAGGCGAATTTATTAACCAGAATGAAATCTCCGATCTGGAGCGTCGGCACCATCGAGGGCGACGGAATCTGAAAAGGTTCGACGAGAAACGAACGCAGGATGAAAACGAACAGAATGACCGGGAAAAAGCTGGCGCCGTATTCGACCCACCACGGGTCCTTGGCGTCCGCCGCCCGGCGCTTTTTCAGGAAAAGATGGTCGATCAGCCAGATGCCGCCGGTTGCCAGCACCAGATAGAAAAGAATCAGCGCAAAATTCACTTTCGCCCCTTGCCTCTTGTTCGTCTCTTATTTATCCATGCGAAGAACCGCCAGGAAGGCTTCCTGCGGAATTTCTACCGAGCCGACCTGCTTCATCCGCTTCTTGCCGGCTTTTTGTTTCTCGAGCAATTTTTTCTTGCGTGTAATATCGCCGCCGTAGCATTTGGCGAGCACGTCTTTGCGCAACGCCTTGACATTCTCGCGCGCGATGATGTTCGAGCCGATCGCCGCCTGAATCGCTACGTCGTACATCTGGCGGGGAATCAGCGAACGCATCTTGCTGGCCAGCTCACGGCCGCGATAGACCGAATTGGCGCGGTGGACGATGGTGGACAGCGCATCGACCTTATCGCCGTTGATCAGCACATCGAGCTTGACAACGTCGGCCGCGCGGAACTCCTTGAACTCGTAGTCGAGCGAAGCATAGCCGCGCGATACCGATTTGAGCTTGTCGAAGAAATCCATGACAACTTCGGCCATCGGCATTTCATAGATGAGCTGTACCTGCCGGCCGTGATAGGTCATATCGATCTGGTTGCCGCGCTTCTGGTTACACAGCGTCATCACGTTGCCCAGGTATTCCTGCGGCACAAAAACGGTGATGGTAATGATCGGCTCGCGGATTTCCTGAATTTTCGTTGTCTCCGGCAGTTTGGCCGGATTTTCGACCGGAACGATCGAGCCATCCCGCATCACAACTTCATACACGACCGTCGGCGCCGTCGTAATCAGATCCTGGTCGAACTCGCGTTCCAGACGCTCCTGCACAATCTCCATGTGCAGCAGGCCGAGAAAACCGCAACGAAAACCAAAGCCCAGGGCCTGCGAAACCTCCGCTTCGTAATGCAGCGAAGCATCGTTGAGTCTGAGTTTTTCCAGCGATTCGCGCAGTGCGTCATACTGGTTGGCCTCGACGGGGTACAGTCCGGCGAAGACCTGCGACTTGATTTCCTTAAAGCCGGGCAATGGGGCCTCCGCCGGCCGCTCGGTCAGCGTCACCGTGTCACCGACCTGCGCCGCCTGCAATTCTTTGATGCCGGAGATAACGTAACCCACCTGGCCGGCCGAAAGCCCATCCCGTGGCACGGCCTTGGGCGTAAAGACGCCCACCTGCTCGCACAGATACGAAGCCCCTGTGGCCATCAGACGAATCTTGTCTTTGGGGCGCAGCAGGCCATCGACAACGCGCACCAGCATGACGACGCCGACGTAATTATCGAACCATGAGTCGATGATGAGCGCCTTGAGCGGCGCCTTCGGATCCCCCTGCGGCGACGGAACGCGCGCGATGATCGCTTCAAGGATGTCTTCCACGCCTACACCGGTCTTGGCCGAGGCGCGAATGGCGTCGGAAGCGTCGATGCCGATTACATCTTCGATTTCCTGGCTGGCCGCCTCGGGCATTGCCGAGGGGAGATCGATCTTATTGAGCACCGGCAAGACCTCAACGCCCAGATCGATGGCGGTATAGCAGTTAGCAACGGTTTGTGCTTCGACGCCCTGCGAGGCATCGACGACAAGCAGTGCGCCCTCGCAGGCGGACAGCGAACGCGAGACTTCGTAAGAGAAATCGACGTGCCCCGGCGTATCGATCAGATTCAGGTTGTAGGTCAGGCCGTCACGCGCCTGGTACTGCAAAGCGGCTGTCTGCGCCTTGATGGTAATGCCGCGTTCGCGTTCGATATCCATCGAATCGAGCACCTGCGCTTCCATTTCCCGCTCCGACAGCCCGCCGCACAGATGAATGATGCGGTCGGCCAGCGTCGATTTGCCGTGGTCGATATGCGCAATGATTGAGAAATTACGAATTCGTTGCATGCGAGAAAAAGCAGGAAAAGCAGAATTTGCAAAGCAAGGCGAAAAAACAAAGGGCGCTGACGGGCGCCCTGCGTCGTTCGTTGTACCGCACGTCGTACAGCCTCATGCGAGGCGGCGATTCTAGCCGATTTCCTCCAAATAATCACGCATGGTGGCAGCGCCAAGGCAATGGCGATCCTGTTTCTGTCCGTCGTGCAGCAGCGCTGACGCGCCATATATCATGGCGCACTTCCTGCACACAATTGTGCCTCCAGCGCTTCGATTTGGGTCGTGATGTCAATTTCCGGAAAATCAACTCCATAGAAAATTAGTCTTTTAGACTTGCCAATCAATGGGGACTTGACCGCGTTGCTCCAGCCACGCATTGGCCCGTGAAAAATGGCGGCAGCCAAAAAACCCCCGGCTGGCAGACAAGGGCGAAGGGTGCGGCGCCTGCAAAACCAGATGGCGCTTGCGGTCGATCATGGCGCCTTTCTTTTGCGCATGGCTGCCCCATAGCATAAACACCAGGCCGTCGCGGTGCGTGTTCAGCTGCGCCACCACCCGGTCGGTAAACTGCTCCCAGCCCCAATTGGCATGCGAATGCGCTTGCCCCGCCTGTACGGTCAGCACGGTGTTCAACAACAGCACGCCCTGCTCGGCCCAGTGCTGCAGGTAGCCGTGCTGCGGCGGTACAAAACCGGCGATATCGCTGGCCAACTCTTGGTAGATATTGCGCAGCGAAGGCGGTATATCCACCCCAGGTCGAACAGAAAAAGCCAGCCCGTGCGCCTGCCCCGCCCCGTGGTAAGGGTCTTGCCCCAATATCACGACCCTGACTGCGGCAAATTCCGTTGAGGTAAAGGCGCTGAACACATCGCCGGATGGCGGGTAAACCGTAACCCCCGCCAGCCTGGCCTGCTTGACCCGTTGCCATAGCTGCCTGAAATAGGGCTGCTGTTTCTCTGTCCCGATGGCTTGTTGCCATGTCAAAACCGCGTCATCCATGATTAGCACCCAATATATCAACACCTTAAATATTCCGGCAGATGGGCTCTGGCGATCTGCCTACCGTACCGCATACTGCCGGACATATGGATAGATGGGAAAAAAGTGCTAGAGGAAGCTTCTTCTCGCAACCCGAAAGACTTGACACCTTCATTACGCAGTTCATGACGCCGGCCCAATGCGCGGATTGGGCCCCTAGCCGCCAGCGGCCCCATGCGAGCGCGCCGCATTCCCTATAGAGAAATATCACCCACCAAGAAAATTTCCGATCACCTGCGCGGCGTCGTTCAACGCTTGTTGACATAAGGTTGCAGCTTGGCATCAGCCTCCGTTGGCCGGAAACGGCGCAGAATGAGCCAGCCCGCCAACACCCCCAGTCCGGCACCTACCATTGCGCCGGTTTCGCCAGCCAGCGCCAAACCGCCAAATGCACCGGCGAACAGGCCCAGCAATGGCGGGCCGTATGCCTGTATCGCGCTGCGTCCCAGGGCGCCAGACGGCATCGTTACGGTCACACACTCTCCCGGCTGTGCCAGATCAGGGTTACGCACACGATACCTGGCCGGCGTATCGCAAAAGATTTTTTCGAGGCGCTGGCCGCCACATCCGCCCGCCTCATGACAGTGGCCACAACCCGCCGCATCTATGCGCACCCATGCATATTCACCGTCAAGCTCGATCACCGTCCCGCGCGCCTCGTTCATTTTTCTCCTTAACCAGCGACCTTTCCCCGGCATTCTCTACCAGCGCCGATCCGGCGCAATGTCGAGCAAGGGGCGCAATTTTTCCGCGACCGCTTCGCGGGCACGAAAAATCCGCGAACGCACCGTTCCTATCGGACATCCCATTTCGGCGGCGATTTCTTCGTAGCTCAACCCTTCGATTTCGCGGAGCATGATTGCATTACGCAGCTCTTCCGGCAGAGACTGCATCGCTATATTGATCGTCTGACCAATCTGTTTCGACTGCAAGATGCGCTCCGGCGTGTTGATATCATGCAGCAAACCGGCCTCTTCAAAAGTTTCAGCTTCATCGGCATCGACCTCCGTCGTCGTCGGCGCACGCCGTCCCTTGGCCGCCAGATAATTCTTGGCCGTGTTGATGCCGATCCGGTACAGCCAGGTATAAAAAGCACTCTCGCCGCGAAACGACGGCAACGCGCGATAGGCTTTGAGGAAAGCCTCCTGAGCCACATCTTCGACCTCGGCATGGTCACGAATATAACGCGACAGTAGACGATTGAGCTTGCGCTGGTACTTTGCCACCAGGGCATCGAACGCGAGCGGATCACCTGCCTGGACCCGCTCGACCAAGCGCTGGTCAGCCTCGCGTTCGTTCATGTTATGAAAACTTTCCTGTCAGATTCGGTTTTTCATACTTTTACGAGAGTATAGCCCAAGCCATTTAGCGCAGGCCACTGGCCGCAACTGCCGTCAGAACCGACTTTTGCGCATACGTTGAGAATGATTCGCGCAGCGCTTGAATTTATCCATTCGCAGTATCACTGCTTAAGCAGTGGCGGCGCTGGATCCGTTTTGATGAGCCAGCGCAGGCAAACGATAAGCTGGCGAAATTGTTCTGCCGGCATTTGGTCAGGCAATAGCGTCAAATGGTATTCGCGTGCTTCGTTTTCAAGGCGCACGTACAACACCACCCAATAGGGCGAGGCAACGCCGTCCGGCAGAATCTGCGCCCGTCGCATCCCGCCATCAGAACCGGGGAAATATAGAAACAAACTACCATCAGCGGTAAGCCGCAACCGCTCAGGTAGATGCCGATGCAGGCTGCGCCAGGCTGACAGCGCAACCAGGCACAGTATCGCCAGGCAGACAAATCGATACAGCAGCCCATTTCGCGGCCATAGCGCAAAGCACACGGAAAACGCCGCCACCCAGTGGAAAATGATTAACAGCGTATCCAGCCGCCGGGAGCGCCGCAATTCGATGAACAGCGGGAACTGCATCGCCGACCTGGAAGTTCGGTCAGAACGACTTAAATTTTGCGAAACACCAGGGTAGCGTTCGTTCCGCCAAAACCAAAGGAATTGGACAGCGCAACATCAATCTTCATTGGACGGGCGCCATTGGTGCAGTAGTCGAGATCGCAGCCCTCACCCTGATTAAAGACATTGATTGTCGGCGGAGAAATCTGATGATGTATCGCCAGCGCTGAGAAAATGGCTTCCACGCCACCAGCCGCTCCCAGGAGATGGCCTGTCATTGACTTGGTCGAATTCACCACCAGTTTGTTGGCATGATCACCAAAAGCGCGCTTGACGGCAATCGTTTCCGCTTTGTCACCTAATGGGGTCGACGTACCGTGCGCATTGATGTAATCAACCTCATTGGCCTTCACGCCCGCATTGTGCATGGCATTCAGCATGCAACGCGCCGCGCCATCGCCATCTTCACACGGCGCAGTCATATGGTTGGCATCGGCACTCATACCAAAACCGGCCAGTTCAGCGTAGATTTTTGCACCGCGCGCCTTGGCGTGTTCATATTCTTCAAGCACCAGAACACCGGCACCTTCAGATAAGACAAAACCATCACGATCACGATCCCAAGGACGGCTCGCTGTCTGTGGATCATCGTTACGGGTGGACAAGGCACGAGCTGCGCAGAAACCGCCGACGCCAAGCTGTGAAACCGTCGATTCCGCGCCACCGGCAACCATGATATCGGCGTCGCCGTATTCGATGAAGCGCGCCGCGTCGCCAATGCTATGAGTCGCACTGGCGCAGGCGCTGACAATTGCAATGTTTGGCCCTTTGAACCCATACATGATCGAAAGATTGCCAGCAATCATATTGATGATCGAGCCGGGTACAAAGAAAGGAGACACCTTGCGAAGTCCGGAAGCCTTGAACTCATCGTGCGTGCTTTCGATCATCGGCAGGCCGCCAATGCCCGATCCGATGGAGATGCCGATGCGCTCGGCGTTGGCCGGATTGGCCTCAAACCCTGCGTCGCGGATGGCTTCAATACCAGCCGCAATACCGTAATGGATGAAAAGATCCATACGACGCGCATCCTTGGGCGGAATGTATTGGGCGACATCAAAATTGCGGACTTCGCCAGCAATCTGCACCGGGAAGCCAGAAGCATCAAAACGGGAAATTGTATCGATACCTGAATGGCCGGCAAGAATGTTCTGCCATGCCTGCTCAATAGTATTGCCGACCGGCGAAATGATTCCGAGGCCGGTAATAACGACTCTGCGACGCGACAATTCTTTCTCCGGATAACAGGAAATCAATCGGGCGACACATACCCCTATCGCCCGCGGACGGCTGCATCACACATTACATGGCGCCGTCCGTATCTTTATTACAGTGGAAGCTTTTACGCTTTCTTGTGCGAAACGACGTAATCAATCGCCTGCTGGACGCTGGTGATTTTTTCCGCTTCTTCATCAGGAATTTCGCACTCGAACTCTTCTTCAAGCGCCATCACCAATTCAACGGTATCCAGCGAATCCGCGCCAAGATCATCGACAAAAGAGGACTCATTCTTGATATCTGCTTCATTGACACCCAGCTGCTCGGAGACGATCTTTTTGACACGTTGTTCGATGTTGTCCATCTAAAAGCTCCTTTTAGGTTGATAGGAATAAAACAAAACGCTGCATTTTAACAAAATGAGGGGCGCTCACCAATTTTCCGGAAACGTGAACCATATCAATAGACTGACCGGCGCATCCCTCGAAAACACTGCTTCAATCCATGAACATGCCGCCATTGACGTGAATCGTCGAGCCGGTAATGTAAGCGGCCTCTGGCGAAGCCAGAAAAGCAACCGCTGCGGCGACATCCTCAGGCGCTCCCAGGCGCCCCAATGGAATATTGCCGGCAATCGCGGCGCGCTGCTTTTCATCAAGCACCTGTGTCATACGGGTATCGATGAATCCAGGCGCCACGCAATTAACGGTGATATTGCGGCTGCCAAGCTCTCGCGCCAGGGCACGCGTCATACCGCCCAGCCCCGCCTTGGCCGCACAATAGTTGGCCTGTCCAGGATTGCCGGCATAACCGACGACGGAAGAAATATTGATGATGCGGCCTGCGCGAGCTTTCATCATGCCGCGCATGACCGCACGCGACATGCGGAAAACCGCTTTGAGATTCGTATCAATGACGGCATTCCATTCTTCATCTTTCATGCGCATCGCCAGATTGTCGCGGGTAATGCCGGCATTGTTGACAAGAATGGAAATGGCGCCGTACTCCTTTTCGACAAACGACACCGTTGTACTGATCTGCGCTTCATCGCAAACATCCAACGCCAAACCACGCCCATTTAGGCCCGCTTGCTGCAAGTCCGCATTAATTTGCGCCGCGCCATTTTCCGTAGTTGCCGTGCCGATAACCACTGCCCCCTGTTGGGCGAGGCGTAACAAAATTGCCGCGCCAATCCCCCGGCTGGCGCCGGTCACGAGCGCAATCTGCCCTTCAAGTTTCATAACGCTTACTCCAACGAAAGATGAGCGTCAATGGATGCCGCATCGGCCAAGGCAATGCCCTCGACCGTATCGGCACAGCGTTTAGCAAGACCCGCCAAGACCTTACCCGGACCACATTCGAGCGCGATTTTTATATTCATCGCGGCGATCTTCTGCATGGTCTCGACCCAACGCACGGGTGAGTAGGCCTGGCGTACTAGAGCATCCTTGATTTTGGCCGGATCTTTTTCGACGGCTACATCGACATTGTTGATCACGGAAATTTTCGGCGTCTTGAATTCCAGTTCGGACAGCCGCGCCGCCAACCGATCCGCCGCCGGGCGTAACAGAGAAGAATGAAACGGCGCGGACACAGGCAACAGCACGGTACGCTTGGCGCCACGCGCCTTGCATCCCTCACAGGCGGCTTCTACCGCAGATTTGTTGCCCGCGATGACGGTCTGCGCGGGACTGTTGAAATTGACGGGTTCGACAACTGCGCCATTTCCTACTTTCTCGGCCGCTTCGATACAAGCGGCATGAACTTTCTCATTGTCCAGATTGAGAATGGCCGCCATAGCACCTACGCCCGACGGCACCGCGTCCTGCATCGCCGTAGCTCTCAGACGGACGAGTGGTACTGCATCCTTGAATTCGATCACTCCGGCAGCCACCAGTGCTGAATATTCGCCCAGACTATGCCCCGCAACGACGGCGGGTAGATGGCCGCCCTTTTCTAGCCAGAGACGATAGACGGCAATCGCCGCTGTCAGCATCAAAGGCTGAGTGTTCACCGTTTGCGCAAGCAAGTCTGCCGGGCCTTCGGAGGCCAGTTGCCAGAGATCCTGATTCAGTGTTTCCGACGCCTCATCAAAAGTCGCACGAATGACTGGAGAATCGCCATAGGCAGCCATCATACCGACCGACTGCGATCCCTGCCCAGGAAAGATGAATGCAAATGCCATGGAAAAATCTCCTTAGCCTGACGCCTAGAATTCGAGCAGAACGGCGCCCCAGGTAAAGCCGCCGCCCACACCTTCCAGCAACACTTTTTGACCGCGCAGGATACGACCGTCACGAACCGCGGCATCAAGCGCCAGCGGTACGGAAGCCGCCGAGGTATTGCCATGCCGATCGACAGTGATGATGATTTTATCAGTACCGATCTTCAGTTTTTTACCAATGGAATTGATAATCCGCAAATTGGCCTGATGTGGAATCAGCCAGTCAACATCTTGCATCTGAATGCCTGCCTGCGCGCAACATTCCACGGCGATTTCGCTCAGGGCATGGACGGCAAACTTGAATACAGCCTGTCCATCCATACGCAGAAAAGGATCGCCTACGACCTTGCCGCCATGCACAGCGCCTGGCACCGACAAAACAGCGGCCTGCGATCCGTCAGCATAGGCTGCTGCCGCAAGGATGCCCGGTTTGTCCGAGGCTTCAAGCACAACGGCCCCCGCGCCATCACCAAACAACACGCAGGTCCCGCGGTCCTTCCAGTCGAGAATTCGGGAAAAAGTCTCCGCGCCAACGACCAGCGCCTTTTTATGGCTGCCACTGCGAATAAACTTCTCGGCAACGATCAGCGCATAGACAAAGCCACTGCATACCGCTTGCACATCAAAAGCCATTGCGCCCTTGACGCCTAGCCGAGCCTGCAGAAAGCAGGCCGTACTTGGAAAAATATAGTCCGGCGTCGTCGTCGCAACGATGATGAGGTCAATTTCCTCTGCCGCCATTTTTGCCGATTCCAGCGCTTTCTGGCTTGCCTCCAGCGCCAGATCGCTGGTTCGACAATGATCATCGGCCAAATATCGGGATTTGATGCCGGTACGCTCCGTCACCCATTCATCACTGGTGTCAACACCGCGCTGCACCAGATCGTCATTAGTCACCGGCGCGCCGGGCAAACAACTACCGACTCCAGCGATGCGTGAAAAAATCATCTTATGCATTCTCCAAAACCGGAATACGCTCGACGATTCGCGTTAACACGTTGTTGCGGACAGTATCCGCCGCGCGTTCGAGCGCATGGCAAAAGGCAAAAGCATCGGCCGATCCGTGGCTCTTGACAACGACGCCTTTCAAGCCGAGCAAACAAGCGCCATTGTAACGTCGATGATCGACGCGCTGTTTGAAATGCTTCAATATCGGCAACGCCAGCAGCCCCGCCACACGAGTCAGCAGATTACGCCCGAACTCCTCGCGCAGGAAGGTTGCGAGCATCTGCGCCAAGCCTTCGGAAGTTTTAAGCGCGACATTGCCGACAAAGCCATCACAGACAACGACATCCGCCTCGCCCTTGTAAATTCCGTCGCCTTCGATATTGCCGACGAAATTCAATCCCGAGGTCTTGAGCTGCTCGGCCGCCAGTTTGACGACCTCGTTGCCCTTGATATCTTCTTCGCCAATATTGAGGATACCGACGCTTGGCCGATCTTTATGTTCAACAGCGCCGACCAGCGATGCTCCCATGATGCCAAATTGCAGCAGGTGCTCATGTGAACAATCCACATTGGCGCCCAGGTCAAGTACGTGAACATGCCCGGACATGGTAGGCAACACAGCGCAAATCGCCGGCCGCTCGATACCTGGCAGCATCTTGAGTACAAAACGGGAAATCGCCATCAGGGCGCCAGTATTACCCGCCGAAACGCACGCATCCGCCTCACCGCTCTTGACGAGATCAATCGCGACGCGCATCGACGAATCCTTCTTGTTTCGAATCGCCAATGCCGGAGACTCGTCCATCCCAACGACTTCACTGGCATGACGAATGCGCAAACGGGGATGACCAACCCCCTTTAAATACTGGCGGATACTTTTCTCATCACCAACAAGAATAACTTCCGCATCTTCACGTTTGTGCAGAAAATCAAGCGCAGCGGGCACCGTCACGACCGGCCCGTGATCACCGCCCATGCAGTCGATTGCAACAGTGACTGTCATGCGAAAAATGGCAGAAGAAAGGACGAGCCACCCATCAACCGGGGCTGACCCGCCGCCTTACCGGCAGAGATTACTCTGCCGTGCCCTTGGTAACCTTCTTACCACGATAATAGCCTGACGGGCTAACGTGGTGGCGTAAATGCACTTCTCCTGTCGTCGGCTCGATAGCCAGTGGCGGATTGCTCAGAAAATCGTGAGCACGATGCATCCCGCGCTTGGACGGGGATTTTTTATTTTGTTGAACAGCCATAACTAATTAACTCCCAAAAACCCAAAAAATCGAATGAAATCTGGTCACTGCGTTATTTTGCCCTTCAATTCCCTGAGCATGGAAAAAGGCGACGACTTCATATTGACATCCGCAGCATACTTCAGATCCGGAAAATCACATTGCTCATGACGCGGCACCGGCGGCAAGGCAAGGATAATTTCGTCCTCAAGCAGCGCCACGACATCAATTTCTTTTTTCCATGGAAGAAAATCGCGGCTATCGTCCTCAATTTCTTCCTGCGTCAATCTGCTTTCATCACCAACAAACTCCAGCAAATTACGCACCTGCAAAGGATAAGCGACACTTCCCAAACAACGCTGACAACGCAAAGAAAAAACGCCATCAAGCCGCAGAAGCAGTTGCGGGCGTTCGCGTTCACTGATACGCCCCTCAATCCAGTAACTGACTGCTCCCCCCGCCTCTGCAAGCGCATCAAGCACTCTGGGCAAATCAGCAATTGGCAGATTCCCTTGCAGCGTTTTTGATTCGCGCGCAAAAACCGAAGGCTCAATTACAAGCTGATACGACATAAGGCGCGCATGATATTATTTTTGCCCCATGAAGTCAAAGTACGCGCACGCTGCAAGCCTTTGGATTTTGCCGCTTTTACGCTGTGCTTTTTCAGGATTATGCTGCATTTTTCGCGCTGCCTTGAACCAAAAATGTCCGTAAGACCAAGATTCCTCATCGCGCCTATTGCCGACTCACTTTTTACTTGCCATGCCTGACCAACCGATCGTTCTCGCCTCGACCTCGCCTTTTCGCCGCGATTTGTTAAATCGCCTGCAAATTCCTTTCACTGTCGCCCAACCCGAGGTTGACGAAACCGCACGCCCCGGCGAGACGCCAGAACACACAGCGCTTCGGCTTGCCCAAGCCAAAGCGCACGCCGTTGCCGCACAACATTCCGACGCGCTCATCATTGGCAGCGACCAGGTCGCCAGTCTGGACGGTAAAGCTTTTGGCAAACCAGGGAATCATGAAAATGCGGTACGCCAATTACAAATGATGCGCGGGCGTACCGTCAGTTTCTTCACCGGCTTATGCCTGCTCAATGCCAGAACCGGCACCATGCATATCCGCGGCGTCCCGACGTGGGTTACATTTCGCGCGCTTGACGATGCGGAAATAGAGAATTACCTGACCCGCGAGCGCCCTTACAACTGTGCTGGCAGCGCCAAATCGGAAGGACTGGGCATTGCCCTGATCGCCAAAATGGAAGGCGAGGATCCCAATGCACTCATCGGCTTGCCGCTGATCGCCTTGTGCGAACTGCTGCGCCTGGAAGGCGTATGCATTCTATGACGCGAGGAACGCTTTACCTGATCCCCGTGCCACTGGGGATGATACCGGCCGCAGAGTCCCTGCCCGCGGCTGTCTGCGCACAAGCGGCCGGATTACGGTACTTTATCGCCGAGAATGCAAAATCCGCGCGCGCTTTCCTCAAATCCCTGCCAAGCCGGATACCGCTCCAGGATATCTCGATCAGCGAGCTGAATGAGCATACGCCGCCAGCGGTATTGCATGAACGGCTTGCCCCCTTGCTGGCCGGCTCGGACGTTGGTCTGATCTCCGAAGCCGGCTGCCCCGCCGTCGCCGACCCTGGCGCAGAACTCGTTGCGCTGGCACAGGCAAACGGTATTCGTATCGCACCGCTGGTTGGCCCTTCCTCGATTCTGCTGGCATTAATGGCCTCCGGCCTGGGCGGACAGCACTTCGCCTTTCACGGCTACCTGCCTGCCAAAGAAAAAGCCAGAAATCAGAAGATCACGGCCCTGGAAAAAGAGTCGCGTACTCACCAGCGCACTCAAATCTTCATCGAAACGCCCTACCGCAACCTGAAACTGTTTGCTGCATTGCTCGACCACTGCGCCGGCCAGACCCGGCTGTGCCTTGCCACCAATCTGACACTACCCGGTGAAAGCATTCTGACTCACCGTATCGATCAGTGGAAAAAACTGACGCCGCCGGAAATCAACCGACGGCCAACAGTATTTTTATTACTGGCCTGACCGAACTGTGCACACGGTGCCGGCCTGCCCTAGGCATTCCGACGACACGGCAGCAAGCATCTGGGGAAACAAGCAAAATCAACGAAAACCAACGCAGGCCAGCCTATTACACATCAGCGGCAATACACACGGCTGGGCGTTGCTAAATTTCGCCCGTATGCCCGGCCTGCGCCGGATTCATGCCAAAGTTAGCCAAACATCCGGCGCAGATGCCGATCGAAGATATTTTCCGTCACACAACTGGCAATCACCTGACGGTTTTTCTCCAGTGCATCGGTGTACACCTTGCCCATTTCCGCCGCAACTTTGAATCCCACGTGGACCAACTGGCGCACGCTTGGGTTGTACTTCGGATGATCAGGGATATGGCGCAGCGCCGATGCAAAATCCTCACCGCGCCACTGATTGACTGCGTCCGGCGTCGGCAGCTGCTCTTCCCTAATGTCGATGACCGTCGCGTACGGGCCGCACAGCTCATCCTTGCGCCCATACGCGCCGGCATAAATCGCTCGCGCCAATGATAGACCTTCCTCGCCGGAAATCGATAGTCCGATCACTTCCTCTAGCCAGGTCGTACCCGCTGTTTTAACGTGAACACCTTTGTCGTGTTTGCGCAGCAGCCCGCCGATGACCGGATAGATCGAAAACTTATCACTGCCCGAATGCACGCTAAGCTTGAGCTCTGCCGGCAAGCCAAAATGGGCGATGGCGTAGTCGATGACCCGCATATCCTCCTCGAACTCCTTGCCAAACTGACCGACATTGCCCTGATAATCGACGCCCTTGTTGAAACGCCCGGTAAATTTCGGCGCGATCGTCTGCACCGGCACTTTCAGGTCCGCCAATGCTTTAAGAATGAATAGCATATCGAGCGGTTTCTGCGGCTCATCGACCTCATCCATCGACACCTCGGTAATAAAGTTGCCTGCGCCTTTTTGGCTTGCGATATGTCGATAGATCTTTTCCGCCTCACTCACTGCAAACAGGAATTTCTCGGCAAAGCGGGCCAACCAATCGGACGTTACCTCAAAGGGTTCGTCAATGCCCGGTATTTTCAGGGTGCCCACGAACCTTTGCTGCCTGACGACAAACGCCTCAATTTCAGCGGGTGTGGCGGGTTTTCCAATGTAATCGGCGACATCCAGTGTAAAAAAATCGCAAGGCTTGATGTAGCGATCGACCGTATTGAGATTGATGTGATCCGCATCGACAAAGTACGGCCCGGCATAATCCAGCGCCTTGACTGCCGCATCAGCCTCACGGCGCGTATCGGTCGGCTCGCTATGGATGAAGTTATGTTCGCGGTTAGACTTATTCCAGACCGGCGTAATGGTAACGCCGAGTTCCCGCTGCGCCTTAAGCAGGCCGGCAAGTTGGGCTTCACCCTGATGCGAAAAACGGTCGCCCGTGCCAAACGAGTATTTCCCGAGTTTCTTCATTTCAATCTCCTGAACAATGCGAACAAGGCGGCAAAAGAATGGCTACCGTCAACTCATGTTCCTTGAAGCCAAATCAATGGTAAGCCAGCCCTCCGCGCAACTCAATGCGCCGTACAGAAAGAAATACATCAGCTTCACCCGCCGCAGAAAAATCTCCCCCACGGTTTTCGCCAATTCATCATTTTCGGGAATATTGAATGCTATACAGGATTCTTCTCGGCAAAGCTCTCACGCAGAATGTGCAGCACCGCCGCGACGCGGCCCGCTTGCACACGGTGTGGGGTAACGGCATAGATGGCGAGCGGCGGCAGCGTCCAGTCAGGCAGGACGACGCGCAAGCTGCCATCAGCCACGGCGTCTGCCGCTTCACCGTCGGCCAGCAGTGCCAGCCCCAATCCCGCCACAC
>ERZ772772.133-NODE-133-length-44735-cov-8.944203_pt1 | contig 44735 bp, 49 predicted proteins | sample MGYA00511484_ERZ772772 | MGnify/ENA primary metagenome ERZ772772 (study PRJEB29015, sample SAMEA2737913) | human oral metagenome | biome: human oral; feature: human-associated habitat; material: dental | place: China | collected 2088 ... | reverse complement strand
GTTGTGGCTGTTTCTTCCAGGTAGCGAGGGTGTTGGGGCTGATACGGTGTCTGGCCGCCACTTCGCGATAGGTGCTGTTTTCGAGTTCTGCAAGGATTTTTTTACGGATATGGGCCGGATAGGTCATGATTTTGATAGTTACTGTTTTTTTGCTATTTAACTATACATTAGGATGCGCAATCCTGCACAAATCCATTTGGGAGACCACAATGAAACGTACCCTGCTCGCCGCATTCTTCAGCACCAGCATTCTGCTCACCACACCGCAAGTCCAGGCACAAATACTTTACGATTGGAGCGATACCTTCTGGATTGACAAGACAGTAAACGAGAACATCGAACGCAACAAAAAAGCCCTACAAAAATTAAAAAGTGAAAATAGCCATTCAACCAGCAGCGAATCTGCCAAACAGGCTACGACCACACAAAACGTCCACAAATACAAACATAGCGACAGCACGACGCACGAAGTCAATGAAGCCATGTTCGCCGCACTCGCGCAGCAACTCAAAAACAAGGGCAGTTATAACGATCAAAGCGAACAGCAACTCACCGCCCTGAAAAACGCCAATCTCATCAAACAGGTCCGGCAGGCTCTCGAATCTGACGGCTACGACACAACCAGCATTGCCACTGCAACCGCCTATGCGATTACTATCAGCTACGGCATCGCCAACAACCTCGATCTCAGCCAGCTCAAAGCCCACGGGCTGGTGCACCAGTTGCAGGAAGTCATGGAAGAAGACAGCACCATGCAAAGCCTGTCCAATACCGACAAACAGAAAATGGCCGACACCCTGTACTGGATAGGCAACCTGGAACTGGCGATGTACATGGAAGCCCAAAAAAATGGCGACAGCCAGGCGCTTGGCATCATTGCCAACGATGCCCGCTCGATACTCTCCATGCTGGGCGTATCCGGCGACCAGATTACCCAAGGCAGCAACGGCCTGGAAATCCGCTGATGGCCTGAACAGACTGCCTCGCACGGCGGGCCCAAACCCGCCGTCTTGCGTTACCACCATAAACGCCAACACCCGCCAAGCGGGATAACTACGCGGTTTTTACCCAAACAGCTAGGAGAACCACATGCGCCATATCCTGCCCATAACCCTCACCGCCTGCCTGCTCGTTGCCTGTGCCACGGGCGGTGGCGTATCCCCCGACACCGTCGCCGCCGGCATCGCCCGAAGCGCACCGCCCGGCAGCAAAATTCTCGTCGCGGACATTCCCGCATCGGCCGATTTCCTTGCCAACAGCATGATAGTGGCCGCCCAAAGCAGCGGCATGACCGCCTCCGGCTCCGTCCACAACATCCTGCAAGCACTCGCCGCCGATAACGCCCATATCGGCATCAGCGGCAGAAGCAGCAGCGTCAACCTTGCCACCCTCAAACGGGCGCTCAACGACTACAACGGCCACAGCAACGCCCACATTTACATCCACGCCGCGCCAGCTGATATTGCCGCGCTACAACAACTTGCTGCCCCCAAAGGCATCACCATCCACGCCCTCTGACATGCCCACCTACACCGCCGCACAAATCGCCCAACTCGCCCCTGACGCCGCCTCCAACAAAGCTGCCGCTGCCCTCGGCGCCAACAAATGGCCCCTGCTCGAAAAACAGGGCGACGCCCTATGGGGTCACTGCCAGGGCAGCGGCAAAAACCCCTACCAAACCGCCGTTGACCTCAGCGCCGAACCCGCCTTCAAATGCAGCTGCCCCAGCCGCAAATTCCCCTGCAAACACGGCATCGCCCTGCTCTTGCGCTACGCCGAAAGCCCCGAACGCTTCCAGGAAGCCGCACCACCCGACTGGGTCACCGCCTGGCTCGACAAACGCCAGCAGACCCGGGCAGCCAAAGCCGAACGCGCCGACAAACCCGAAAAAGCCCCCGATCCCACCGCCCAGGAAAAACGCCGCCAGGCGCGCCATGCCAAAGCTGCCGACGGCCTTGCCGACCTGCAACGCTGGCTGGAAGACCAACTGCGCAACGGCCTTGCCCAACGCGGCGAATACGACCAGCAACTGCACCACCTCGCGCGGCGCATGAACGACGCCCAACTCCCCGGCATCGCCGCCCGCCTGCAACACGCTGCCACCCTCCCTGCTACCGCCCACGAAACCCTGCTCGCCGCTTACACCACCCTCTACCTGCTTGCCGACACCTACACCCGCTACGACCGCCTTGACCCCGACTGGCAGGCTGAAATCACCGCACGCCTCGGCATCCCCGTTGCCAAAGAAACAGTCCTGCAAAACCCGCCGCAGCGCGACCACTGGCACAACATCGGCAGCCACCGCCTCGACCTCGACCGGGGCGAGGCCCACTACCACTGGCTCTACGGCAGCCACAGCGGCCGTTACGCCTACATCCTCGAATTCCGCATCCCCGGCGCACCGCCACAAGCGGCGCCCGTCCTGCCCGGTACCGCCTACGACGGCGAACTCTGCTACTACCCCGGCATCGCCCCCCAACGCGCCCAGCCGCGCGAATGGCAGGCGCTACCCACCCTGCCACCGCTGCCGGACAGCGACCATACCCTCGCTGCCCTCACCGCCCGCCTGCAAGCGGCACAACGCGACAACCCCTTCCGCAGCATGACCCCCGGCCGCCTTGACAACATCCGCCTCTACCGCTTGGGCGAGGACTACGCCCTCGGCGACGATACCGGCCACCTGCCCATCGTGCACCCCGGCGATGAAACCGCTGCCCTGCTCGCGCACACCGGCGGCAACCCCTTCACCGCCTTTATCCGCTACGACCACCTTGACCGCTGCTGCCACCTGCTCGCCACCTACACCCACGGCAGCTACCGCTACTACCATCAGCCATAACGTCCCGCCAGCTACAAACGACCGCCGCTAATCCCATCGCTTCCTTGCTAACGCCGCTTGCAAGGCTCTCTTGCAAGCGGCGTTACTGTATGCACCTTCATCAGGTGCACTCGCGGCAAAAATGTCGCTTATAGTTGACACCTTTGCGTAAAAATCCTTAACATGTCGGCTATACACGACAAAAGAGACACTGTGAACCGCGTAAAAATCTACCGGCAAGAAAAAGGCCTCTCGCAACAGGCATTGGCGCAAGCCGTCAACGTCTCGCGCCAGACCATCAACCTGCTGGAAAACCAGGACTACAACCCGACACTGGCGCTTGCCATCCGTATCGCCCGCGCGCTGGACAGTGACTTGAACACCCTTTTCTGGGAAGACAACCACGGGGGAGAAGACGATGAGCCCACTGCATAAAGCCCTGTACCGCAAAATGCTCAATGCCAACTGCGAGCCGGACGAACGGCAGGAGCGCATGATCAATGCCGAACTGGCGCGCTGCCTGATCTGGCTATACTGGATCTCTGGCATCATGGTGCTGCTCTGCCTTTTCCATGACAAATTGCAGGGCAATGCCATTTCTGCCGTTACTCTCACCTGGATATTTATCTTCCTTTTTATTGCGATGTTTACAACGGCCAACCGTCTCAGCTGGGAATTGACGCGGCCTGAACATATCCGTGCAGAAACCCTGCCGCATTACCTGAAACAATATAAGATCAATATCTTCTGGGATGGTGTGTTCTCTGCTGCCCTGGTATTCATTATAGGGATGAATACCATCCGCCCCATCTATTTGAGCTTTATATTGGGCACTGTCTTTATTGCGCTATTAAAAATCAAGCTCTACCACGAGGAAAAAGCCGCTTTATTACAAATGCTGACCGATAATCTATCCGATCCAGAGGAGAAAGATGATGAACCCGCTGCACAAAGCCCTGTACCACTATTTCTTGAATACTGATGGCGAACCTGATGAGCGGCAGGAACGCATTATTAATGCGGAATTGGCGCGTTGCCTGATTTACCTTTATTGGTTTGATATTGCCCTCCTGTTGCTGATGATTGCGCATGATCGCTTGGAAGGCGTACTTATTAGTATCACGACGGTTGTATTACTAATCAATATTGCCTTTATTGGGATATTTACCCTAACCAATGAGAATTGCCAGGAATTGCAAGAACAAAAACCGAGTATTACTCCGCAGAATCTTCCGCAATATTTGGTGTTTTACAAGAAGCGGGCTGTGCTTTCCGCCGTCTTTGTGGTCATATCCATGGCTGCCCTGTTTTTTGATCGTCTGGCATTGGCGGCATATCCACCATTGGCTACGATAGCTGTTTTATTCTGTTACGGCGCATTGATGGGATGGTCGGCATATCGCCATGACAAGAAAAAAGCGCTCAAAATCCTCGCCGACAAACAAGCGGCAACCGCTGAATCTGAAACCGACAAGGAGGCCTGATGTTCTCGCTCCCCCAATATCTCTGGCGCAGTATCGTTGATAGCCGTTCATATCCTGATGAGCGGCAGGAACATGCCATCAATACGGAAATGGCCCGTTGTCTGGCCTGTGTGTATTATTTCCTGCTTGCCGTTCTTTTCATCAATATCTTGCATTATGAAGTTAAAGGTGGCCCGCCTAATTTTTATCAGGTGCTGTTATTTATCCTGTTGCTATTTATCCATCTCTATATTACGGAAAGCCCCGCCTATCAGGAGTTATTGATGCAGCGCGATATGATAATCGCTACAGAGCGCTATTTATCCAGGCTGGGATTTTATTCCGCCACTTACACCCTGATGCTTATCGTAACATTAACCGCACTCAACCTTATCGGCTATTACCTTAGGGGTGAGAATACATTATCCGGCATTCTGATTAAAAACATTATTGTGGGCGGCACGATGGGACTGTATTTGCACCATAAAAAGAAGAAACAGCTATTGCAGATTCTGGAAAGAAAACAGGCGGAAAAAGGTGAAGCTCCGGCGGGATAAAAATCACCACTTGCCTTGCTCCGTTCGGTTTGGGGTGCGCCAAGCGGCGTAAACACTGGCCCCGCCAAGCGGCGTAAATACTAGGCGCACGCCGGACAGAGTTTTTTGATTCCGCTAGGTAACAATGCCCAAGCTGCGCTGGCGGTGCTGGATGGGCGCGCAGGAAAACCAGCGTTTGCTGGCGCGGCTGAAGTTGCTGGGATCGGAGAAGCCGAGCAGGAAGCTGATTTCGGTGATGCTGTGTTCGCTGTGCGCCAGCAGGTCGTGGGCGATGTTTTTCCGTTCCCGGTCAAGCAGGGCGTTAAAGGTATGCCCTTCTTCTTCCAGGCGGCGTTGCAGGGTGCGCGGGGTGAGGTTGATGTGGGCGGCGATATCAGTCAGTTTCGGTTCGCCCTGCGGCAGCAGGCGGTGGATTTGCGCCAGGACGCGGGTGGTGAAATCGTTTTTGGCGAGCTGTTGCAGGTATTCGTTGATGACGGCTTCGTTGATGGCGACCAGTTGCGCATTGCCGCCGGCGTAAGGCTCGATGGTATCGGCGTAGCGGAAGCTGATGGCGTCCTCTTCCGCGCCGAGGTTGACGGGAATGTGGAAGTAATCATCGAGCCGCTGCCGGATGTCGCCGTTGCAAGGCAGGGTGAGGGTAACGTAGCGCGGCCTGATTTCATGCTGCGCCAGGCTGCATGCCTGACGGAAGATGAAAGCCAGCGAAGCAAGGCGGGCAGCGCACATCGGCTCGCTGCCGTCGTTGGTTTTGACGGTCAGGGTAGTGCCGTCGCGATCGTGGGTGAGATCGAGCTGCATGGTGGTGGAGATGACTTTGCCGTAGCGGACAAACAAACTGAGCAGCATGGATAGCGAACTGCTGGAAACCATGGCGAGGCCGAGGCCGTGCAGGGTGGAAACCTGGATTTCCCGCCCGACGCGCAGGCCGACCAGGGGATCGCCCGTCGTCGTGATAATCAGCCGCCACAGGCGGCGCACGCCGCTCACCGCATAGCGGGCCTCGGGGATGTTGAGTAGCTGGGAATCCAGCTCGGCGCGCTCCATCAGGGGGAGCGGGTCGATGCCATAGCCGCGCACGGTCTGGCAGATGGAGCGAATCCAGCTGGAGAGGATGCTGGGGCCGGTGATGCGTTCGTTGGTTTTCATTGTTAACCCCTGAATAAAATACACGATGAAAATAAACAGCTTTTGTGGAATTCCTCAAGAATCCGTTTATTTTCTTTCTTTTCCCGGGAAAGGAAAGCCAGAAATGCGCCAATAACGCCGTTATGCGCACAAAAATATCGCGGCGCTTGCCTTCTCCCGCCTAATCGTTGTAAAGTCCGCCGCGTCTTAATTGGAAAACTTCATCATGAACCGCATCAATCGTCAGCATCACCATCATCATCCTGAAAGTCTTTCGGGCTGATGTGCTGTCGCCCGGAAGAAACGCTTCCGGGCCGGTGCGGGATTCCCCTCTCTTTCCTCCAACCTCCCGGAAGTCCGCTTCCGGGAGGTTTTTTTATTCCCCAATGGCAAACAGAGGAGACCCCATGACCCAACCCCGCCTGCGCATCGCCTTGCAGAAAAAAGGACGACTAAGCGCTGATTCCGCCGAACTGCTGCGCCGCTGCGGCGTGAAAATCCACCTCGCCGAACAGAAACTGATCGCCTGCGCCGAGAACCTGCCCATCGACCTGCTGCGCGTGCGCGATGACGACATCCCCGGCCTCGTTTTCGCCGGTGTTGTTGACCTCGGCATCGTCGGCGAAAACGTCCTCGAAGAAGAAGAACTGGCGCGGCGCAGCGAAGGCGAAGCCTGCGACTACACCCGCCTCTGCCGCCTCGACTTCGGCCACTGCCGCCTGTCGCTGGCCGTACCGCAGGATGTCCCTTTCGATGGCCTCGCCGCGCTCAATGGCCGCACCATTGCCACTTCCTACCCGCACCTCTTGAAACAGGCACTGCACACGCGCGGCGTCGCCTGCCGCACCATCCTGCTTAATGGTTCGGTGGAAGTCGCGCCGCGTGCCGGACTGGCCGACGCCATCTGCGACCTCGTTTCCAGCGGGGCGACCCTGGAAGCGAATGGCCTGCGCGAAGTCGAAGTCATCTACCGCTCGCAAGCCTGCCTCATCCAGCGTGCCGAGCCGCTTGTCCCGGAAAAACAGGCGCTGGTGGACAAAATCCTTACCCGCATTCGCGGCGTGCAACAAGCCGCCGAATCCAAATACATCATGCTGCACGCGCCGCGTGACCGCCTTGCCGCCATCACCCGCCTGCTGCCCGGCGTGGAAAACCCCACCATCCTGCCGCTCGCCGGTGCGGACGACAAAGTGGCGGTGCATGCCGTCAGTCAGGAAACCCTCTTTTGGGAAACCATGGAAGCCCTGCGCGGCGAAGGCGCGAGCTCCATCCTCGTCCTGCCCATCGAAAAAATGCTTGCCTGAGGAGACCCCATGCAAACCCTGAACTGGAACGCACTCGATCCCGCCGCCCGCCGCGCCGCGCAGCGCCGCCCGGCGCAAACCATCGCTGCCGACATTGATGCCGCCGTCGCCGCCATCTTCACCGAAGTTGAAACCGCAGGCGACGCCGCCCTGCGCGCCCTTACCGCCAAATACGACCGCGTGCAGCGCGAGGACCTGCGCATCAGCGCTGCGGAAATCGATGCCGCCGCCGCGCGCGTCCCTGCCGAACTCAAACAGGCACTCGCTACCGCCAAAGCCAACATCGAAACCTTCCACCGCGCGCAACTGCCGCCGCCCATGCTGGAAATCGAAACCCAGCCCGGCGTGCGCTGTGCCCTCCTCAACCGCCCGCTGGAGCGTATCGGCCTCTATATCCCCGGCGGCAGCGCGCCACTTTTCTCCACCGTGCTCATGCTCGCCATCCCCGCCCGCCTTGCCGGCTGCCGCGACATCATCCTCTGCACCCCGCCGCCCGTCGCCGATGCCACCCTCTATGCCGCCCGCCTCTGCGGCGTCGAACACCTCTACGCCGTCGGCGGCGCACAAGCCATCGCTGCCCTGACCCTGGGCACCGAAAGCATCGCGCCGGTGGACAAAATCTACGGCCCCGGCAACGCCTACGTGACCGCCGCCAAACGCCGCGCCCGCGCCCTCGGCACCGCCATCGACATGGAAGCGGGGCCCTCGGAAGTGCTGGTCCTTGCCGACGATACCGCCAACCCGGACTACATCGCCAGCGACCTGCTCTCCCAGGCCGAACACGGCGCCGACAGTCAGGTCATCCTCGTCAGCCCCAGCGCCGAACTCATCGCCCGCACCGACGCCGCACTTGCCCGCCGGCTCGCCCGCCTGCCGCGCCGCGATACCGCTGCCGCAGCACTCGCCCACAGCCGCGCCATCCTTGCCGCCGACCTGCAACAGGCCGTCGCCATCAGCAACGCCTACGCGCCGGAACATCTCATCGTGCAAACCACCAACCCGCGCGCCCTCCTGCCCGCTATCGAGAACGCCGGCTCCATCTTCCTCGGCGCCTACAGCCCGGAAAGCATGGGCGACTACGCCAGCGGCACCAATCACGTCCTGCCCACCTACGGCCACAGCCGCAGCAGCTCCAGCCTCGGCATCGCCGACTTCATGAAACGCATGACCGTACAAGAACTTAGCGACGACGGCTTCCGCGCCCTCGCCCCCGCCGTGATGACTCTCGCCGCTGCCGAACAACTGGATGCGCACCGCGAAGCCGTGCGCATCCGCCTCGAAACCACCGGAGACCAACCATGACCATCGCCGACCTCGCCCGCGCCAATATCCGCGCCCTCAGCCCCTACCAGTCTGCCCGCCGCCTCGGCGGTGCCGGCCACACCTGGCTGAACGCCAACGAAGCACCGGATGCCCCCGCCCTGCACCTCAGCAAAAGCGACTACAACCGCTACCCCGAGCCGCAGCCCGCCGCCGTCATTAACGCCTACGCCGCTTACGCCGGCCTGACCCCGGAGAACGTGCTGGTCAGCCGGGGCGGCGACGAAGCCATCGAACTGCTGCTCAAAACCTTCTGCGAACCTGGCGACACGGTGCTGCACTGCCCGCCCACCTACGGCATGTACGCCGTCAGCGCCGCCACCCTCGGCCTGCCGCAAAAAACCGTGCCGCTCACCGCCGCCTGGCAGCTCGACCTGCCCGCCATCGAAAAAGCACTGCCCGGCGTAAAAATCCTCTACATCTGCAATCCCAATAACCCCACCGGCACCCTGCTGCACCGCGCCGACCTGCTCGCCCTGCTAAAAATGACCGCCGGACGCGCCATCGTCGCCGTGGACGAAGCCTACATCGAATACAGCCCGGCCGAGAGCCTCGTTGACGTCCTGCCCCACTACCCGCACCTCGCCATCATCCGCACCCTGTCCAAAGCCTTCGCCCTCGCCGGCCTGCGCTGCGGCTTCACCCTCGCCAACCCCGAACTCATCGCCCTGCTGCAAAAAACCATCGCCCCCTACCCGCTGCCCGGCCCGGTGGCCGACCTCGCCGCCCAGGCCCTGCAAGCGGACGGCCTCAGGCTCATGCGCGCACGCGTCGCCACCACCCTCGCCGAGCGGGAACACTTCGCCGCCGCCCTGCGCGCCCTGCCCGCCGTCAAGCACGTCGAACCCAGCGGCGCCAACTTCCTGCTCATCCACTGCCACGATGGCCCGCGCACCTTCGCCGCCCTCAGCACCGCCGGCATCATCACCCGCAGCCAGCAGAACGCCCTCGGCCTCGCCGACCACATCCGCATCACCATCGGCAGCGCCGCTGAAATGGCAGAAACCCTGACCGTGCTGAAACAATGCTAAACCGCCGCCAAGCGGGATAACCACGCGCTTTCCCAAAACCCAAACCAGGAACCCACCATGCAACCCACCCTCTACATCGACCGTGACGGCACCCTCATCGACGAACCCCTGCCCAGCCGGCAAATCGACACCCTGGAAAAACTCGCCCTCGAACCCGGCGTCATCCCCGCCCTCATCCAACTACAAAAACACTACCGCCTCGTCATGGTCAGCAACCAGGACGGCCTCGGCACGGAGAGCTTCCCCCGCGCCGACTTCGACAAACCCCAGCAAAAACTGCTCGACATCCTCGCCAGCCAGGGCATCCACTTCGCCGCCATCTACATCTGCCCGCACCGCCCCGAAGACAGCTGCACCTGCCGCAAACCGCAGACCGGCCTGCTCGCCGACGACATCGCCGCCCAACGCTTCGATCCGGCAGACAGCTACACCATCGGCGACCGCGAAACCGACCTCGAACTCGCGCACAACCTCGGCATCCGTGGCATCCACTACCACCGCAGCAACATGAACTGGACGCACATCGCCGAAAAACTCCTGCACAAAAACATCGCCGGCAACCCCGCCGGGCGCGCGCCGCGCCATGCCGTCGTCGAGCGCAAAACGCGCGAAACCGACATCCGCGCCGAAGTATGGCTGGACGAAGCGGGCCTCAGCGACATCCACACCGGCATCGGCTACTTCGACCACATGCTCGATCAAATCGCCACCCACGGCGGCTTCCGCCTGCACCTCACCTGCCACGGCGACCTGCACATCGACGACCACCACACCATCGAAGACAGCGCCCTCTCCCTCGGCCAGGCCCTGCGCGAAGCCCTCGGCGACAAACGCGGCCTCGCCCGCTTCGGCTTCATCCTGCCCATGGACGAAAGCCGCGCCCGCTGCGCCCTCGACCTCTCCGCCCGCCCCTACCTGCACTTCCGCGCCCGCTTCAAGCGACCCATGCTCGGCGCTTACAGCACCGAAATGACCGAACACTTCTTCTACTCGCTGGCGCAAAGCCTCGGCGCGACCCTGCACCTCGAAACCACCGGCCGCAACGACCACCACAAAACCGAAAGCCTTTACAAAGCCTTTGGCCGCTGCCTGCGCCAGGCGCTGCGCATCGAAGACGACCGCCTGCCCAGCAGCAAAGGAACCCTATGAATACCCTCATCATCGACACCGGCTGCGCCAACCTCGCCTCCCTGCACCACGCCCTAAAACGCCTGGGCATCCACGCCGACATCAGCGCCGAACCCGCCGCCATCGCCGCCGCCGACAAACTGCTCCTGCCCGGCGTCGGCACGGCGAGCGCCGCCATGGCCAGCCTCACCGCGCGCGGCCTCATCCCCGCTATCCAGCGCGCGACCCAGCCGCTACTCGGCATCTGCCTCGGCATGCAGCTCCTCACCGCGCATTCCGCCGAAGGCGACCTCGCCACCCTCGGCCTCATCCCCGGCGAGACCACGCGCCTGCCCGCGCATGACCTGCCGCTGCCGCATATGGGCTGGAACCGCGTTCACGCCACACCCGGCCATCCGCTCTTTGCCGACATCCCGCCGGACAGCCACTACTACTTCGTGCACAGCTACGCCGTCCTCGAAAGCCCCGCCACCATCGCCACCTGCGACTACGGCGTCCCCTTCGCCGCTGCCCTCGCCCGGGACAACTACTACGGCGTGCAATTCCACCCCGAACGCAGCGGCAGCGCCGGTGCCCGCCTGCTCCATAACTTCATCCATAACACATGAACCCCATGAACACCACCCCCATCATCCCCGCCCTCGACCTCATCGACGGACAAATCGTCCGTCTCTACCAGGGCGACTACAACCGCCAGACCGACTACGGCGCCGACCCCATCGCCCGCGCCCAACAATACGCCGCCGAAGGTGCCGAACGCCTGCACCTTGTTGACCTCAGCGGCGCGCGCGACCCGGCGGCGCGGCAAACCGCGCTGATTACCCGCCTCATCGCCGCCTGTCCGCTGCCAGTACAAATCGGCGGCGGCATCCGCAGCAGCGCCGACATCGACGCCCTGCTGACGGCAGGCGCGGCGCGCATCGTCATTGGCTCGCTCGCCGTCAAAGCGCCCGCCACCGTGCAAAACTGGCTCGCGACCTACGGCGGCGAGCGCCTCGTCCTCGCCCTTGACGTCCACCCCGGCGCTGACGGCCACTACTACGTCGCCCACAACGCCTGGCAGGAAGGCGGCCAGCAAACCCTCTCCGACCTCATCACCGCCTACCAGCCGCACGGCCTGCGCCACATCCTCTGCACCGACATCAGCCGCGACGGCACCCTGCAAGGCGCGAACACCGCGCTCTACCGCGAACTGCACGCCGCCTACCCAGAGCTCAACATCCAGGCCTCAGGCGGCATCGGCAACCTCGACCACATCCGCGCCCTCGACGGCAGCGGCGTTAGCGGCATCATCACCGGCCGCGCCCTGCTCGATGGCCGCATCACCCTGAAGGAGGCACTCACATGCTGGCCAAACGCATAATCCCCTGCCTGGACGTCCGCGACGGCCAAGTCGTCAAAGGCGTGCAATTCCGCGACCACGAAACCATCGGCGACATCCTGCCGCTGGCCGCGCGCTACGCCGCCGAAGGCGCCGACGAACTCGTCTTCTACGACATCACCGCCTCCACCCAGCGCCGCAGCGTCGATAAACACTGGGTACGCCGCGTCAGCGAGACCCTCGATATCCCCTTCTGCGTTGCCGGCGGCATCGACAGCGTCGCCACCGCTGCCGCCCTCTTTGCCGACGGCGCCGACAAAATCTCGGTGAACAGCCCGGTACTGGCCCGACCGGAACTCATCAACGAACTCGCCGAACGCTTCGGCGTGCAGGCCGTCGTCGTCGGCATCGACAGCTGGCACGACGCGGAAAGCGGCGAATACCGCGTATATCAATACACCGGCGACGCCGCCCACAGCCGCAGCAGCGGCCGCCTGCTGCTCGACTGGGTCACAGAAGTCCAACAGCGCGGCGCCGGGGAAATCGTCCTCAACATGATGAACCGCGACGGCGTGCGCCAGGGCTACGATCTCGACCAACTCAAATACGTGCGCACCGCCTGCCGCGTGCCGCTCATCGCCTCAGGCGGCGCCGGTGCCAAAGAACACTTCCGCGACGCCTTTTTGGACGCCAACGTTGATGGCGCGCTCGCCGCCAGCGTCTTCCACAAACGCAGCATCCACATTGGTGAACTGAAAACCTACCTCGCGGCAGAAGGCATCGAAGTGCGGCGTTGAACGCGTAACTACGCCGCTTGGCGAACTTCCAGGCTATAGAGCGGGCCTTCGCCCCACCACCAAACACCCAACACCGGAGAACACATGGAGAAGCACATCAACTGGGAAAAAATCAACGGCCTGTTACCCGTTATCGTGCAGGACGCCACGCGCGGCACCGTCCTCATGCTCGGCTACATGAACCGCGAAGCCCTCGCCAAAACCCGGAACGAAGGCCGCGTCACCTACTACTCGCGCAGCAAACAGCGCCTGTGGACCAAAGGCGAAACCTCAGGCCATTACCTCGGCGTCTGTGCCATGAGCCTCGACTGCGACAACGACACCCTGCTCATCCTCGCCGAGCCGCAGGGTCCCACCTGCCACACCGGCGCGACGAGCTGCTTTCACGCCTACGACCGCGAACCGCCGCCGGGCTGGCCGTGGTTCGCGCAACTGGCAGACGAACTCGCCGCCCGCAAAAACGCCGACCCGGCCACTTCCTACACCGCCCGCCTGCACGCACGCGGCCTCACAAAAATCGCGCAAAAAGTCGGCGAAGAAGGCGTGGAAACCGCGCTGGCGGCGGTTGCCGGCGACGATAACGAACTCAGCGGCGAAATCGCCGACCTGCTCTACCACCTCACCGTGCTGCTGCACGAGCGTGGTCTGGACTGGCCGGCTGTCCTCACCCGCCTGCACGAACGGCACCGTGGCATCGGCCTGCACCCCGAAGGAGCCAACAAACCCTGAGCCCGCGCCAAGCGAGATAAACACTGGACCCGCCAAGCGGCGCAAACACTGCGTTCTCGCCAAGCGGCGCAAACACTGCGTTCTCGCCAAGCGACGTAAACACTGGATTCTCGCCAAGCGGCGAAAATGCTGGGCTTGCGCCAAGCGGTTACGGGGTTGTCGTGTACGAAGAGCGCACAAAAAAACAGGGCGGTTTTAACCGCCCTGCCCTGCTGCTTTCCTGCTGCTTATTCCCACTCAATTGTCGCCGGCGGTTTGCCGCTCACGTCATAGACTACGCGGTTGATGCCGCGCACTTCGTTGATGATGCGGTTCGATACTTTGCCGAGCAGCGCATAGGGCAACTCCGCCCAGTGCGCGGTCATGAAATCGCTGGTGATGACCGCGCGCAGCGCCACGACGTAATCGTAGGTGCGGCCATCGCCCATCACCCCCACTGATTTCACCGGCAGGAAGACGGCAAAGGCCTGGCTGGTAAGGTCATACCACGAGGTGCCGTGTTCGTCCGCCGTCGCGCGCAGTTCTTCAATGAAGATGGCATCCGCCTGGCGCAGCAGGTCGGCGTATTCCCGCTTCACTTCGCCGAGGATGCGCACACCGAGGCCGGGGCCGGGGAAGGGGTGGCGATAGACCATTTCACGCGGCAGGCCGAGGGCGACACCGAGTTCGCGTACTTCGTCCTTAAAGAGGTCGCGCAGCGGTTCGAGCAGGCGCAGGTTCAGCGTCTCCGGCAGACCGCCAACGTTGTGGTGGCTCTTGATGGCATGGGCTTTTTTCGTCTTCGCACCTGCGCTTTCGATCACATCCGGGTAAATCGTGCCTTGCGCCAGCCAGCGCGCGTTCTGCCGCTTGCCCGCCTCGCGCTGGAAGACTTCGACAAATTCCGCGCCGATGATTTTCCGCTTCTGCTCTGGATCGGTCACGCCCGCCAGTTTCGCCATGAAATCCGCCGAGGCATCGACGTGGATGACGTTCACGCCGAGGTTGCGCGCGAACATGTCCATCACCGCTTCCGCCTCGCCGAGACGCAGCAGGCCGTGGTCAACGAAAACGCAGGTGAGTTGGTCGCCGATGGCGCGGTGGATCAGGGCGGCGGCAACCGAGGAATCCACGCCGCCGGACAGGCCGAGGATGACTTCGTCGCTGCCGACCTGGGCGCGGATATTGGCAACGGCTTCGTCAATGTAGTTCGGCATCGTCCAGCTGGGGCGCGCACCGCAGATGTCGAGGACGAAGCGATCCAGCAGCGCCCGCCCCTGTTTGGTGTGGGTCACTTCGGGGTGGAACTGGATGCCGTAGAAGCGTTTGGCGGCGTGTTCCATCATCGCAATCGGGCAGGACGGCGTGTCGCCGATGACGACGAAGCCGTCGGGCAGTTTGCTCACCTTGTCGCCGTGGCTCATCCACACGTCCAGCGTGTGCGGCGCGCCGTCAAAAATGCCGCTGGTCAGCTCGCTATCGACTGTTTTTACCTGCGCATAGCCAAACTCGCGCTGGTTGCCGGGCTGCACCGCGCCGCCCAAATGATGCGCCATGAACTGCATGCCGTAGCAGATGCCGAGCACGGGCACACCCAGGGCAAAAATGCCGGTATCGGCCTGATAGTCGGAGTCATAAACGGAATTGGGGCCGCCGGAGAGGATGATGCCTTTCGGATTGAAAGCTTTGATGTCGGCCAGCGGCATATCGTAAGGGTGCAATTCGCAATAAACATGCGCTTCGCGTACGCGGCGGGCGATCAGCTGCGTGACTTGCGAGCCGAAATCGAGGATAAGGATTTTGTCGGTGTGGGGGGAGGTCATGGGTTTACTCTATATAAGGATATTTATCAGCAATGCATGGTGGCAGCACTTGCCCTGCGTCGCATTAATTCCGCTTCAACCTGCGCCATCGCGTCATCATGCGGTATGGCCGGGCGCGGATCATGAAGTGAACGGGTGACTTTTTCGCGGAACCATTGCTCGTAAGCAGCGACTGTCGCGGTTTGTGCGGCGAGCCCGTTTTTCAGGGTATCGGTAATGTCATTCATGATGCTTTCCTGGTCATAAAAAGTCGTTCGGGGGCGAGGCACGGCGCATTTTAGCGCGGGTCAGGTCATAACTGTCTGCCAGCAAATCCAGCAACGTGGCATCAGGCAGCATGTCGAGACGCAGGCTGACCCAGTGTTCCTTGTTCATGTGATAGGCGGGCAGAACGCCGTCCATGCCGCGCAGTAGGCTGTTTTCCCCGGCGCGGATTTTGACATTGAGGATGGCAACTTCATCTTCCGTCGCAAGGCCGAGTTTGCGCCCCGGCGGGTTCATCAGCACGGCAAACCATTTGCGGTTACCCGCATGGCGGAAAACCGCATATTGCGGATAGCGCCGCCACGGGTATTCCGCCGCCACGCCGTAACGCCCGGCAATTTTCTCCAATAACTCAGCGCGATACATACCGCCTCCGTAAATAAAAACGCCACAGCACCTTAATCAGGGCATATAAAAAAGCGGCGGGAAAAGCGGCAATGATGATGGTCATAGCGCGCGCCATCAACAACCCCCTACGCTGTTTAAGCGGGGTAATCCTGTCATTATCGGCGCGGTAAACATATTCAAACGGATCAGCGGGACTGTCATTCCAAAGCGCCGCATAAAAAACATCGCCTTCACGCTGAATAATCACGCGATAAAAACCTTCTTCATTCTGGAAATCATAGGGTGCCGGACAGAGGGTTTTCCCCTGCCATTGCGCCTTATCGGTAAAACGGATAAAGCGCGGATAATCTTCTTCCAGAATGCAGACGCTGAAAAATTTATCCGGCGGCCGCCAATCCGGTATGGCAGCGTAATACATCACCACCCCGCATAATGCCCAGCAGCAAAGGCCCAGCGGTATCCGCGCCCAGCGCGGACAGGGATTATCCAGCCTTTCCTGCCATGCCCATTCCGGCTTTAGCCGGCTTAATAACGGTAGAAAAGAACGGGGCGCGCGCAGAATAATGGCATTGCCATCGGTAAAGACCAGTTGCAAATACTCTCGCGGCTGGAAACGATCTGCCGCCCATATGCCGACAATAATACTTAGCAGGATAAGAGGCGTTATGGCGGTTGCCAGCCATTCGCGCCCCAAAACGGTATAAAAGAAGATGCCGGACAACAGGAAAAACAGCAATGCGACTGCAAAAAAGGATAAAAACGACCACAAAGCCCGCACCGGATAGCCGATAGCGCCAAAACGCATATCGGCCAATGCCTCGGCGGGATAACTTTTGCCGTTATCCAGGGTAAATTGTTCGCCGTCAAAGGCGACCATGCCGACGGTCTTATCAATCAAGCGGCGGGGAATGATGATGGGATAGCGGTGCGGCTTCATGATTGGGGTAGGTTCCTTATTTGGGTGACGGAAAGGGAATGGCATTTTGGGTTTTTTGAGGCAGCCTGCGGACATGATAAAACGCCGCCAAGCGGCGTAAATACTGGGCCCGCCAAGCGGGATAAACACTGGACTCGTGGGCGGCTGTCAAGCGGGGTAAACATTGGGCTCATGAGCGGCCGCCAAGCGGCGTAATCACACGCTTCAGCTCATATCGCGGGCGGCGCGGTACAGGTCTTTCCAGTCCTCGCGCGGTTTGACGGCGGTTTCCAGGTATTCGCGCCAGACGATGGTGTCCTGCACCGGGTCTTTGACGACCGCGCCGAGGAGTCCGGCGATGAGGTCGTGCGCGCGCAGGACGCCGTCGCCGAAGTAGGCGGAGAGCGCCATGCCGTTGTTGACCACCGAGATGGCTTCGGCGGTGGAGAGGGTGCCGCTGGGGCTTTTCAGTTTGTTTTTGCGGTCGGCGGTGGTCCCTTCGCGCAGTTCGCGGAAGATGGTGACGATGCGGCGGATTTCCGCCAGCGCCGGTTTTTCGGTGGGCAGTTGCATGGTCGTGCCGTAGTCTTCAACGCGGCGGCGGACGATGTCCACTTCTTCGTCCAGGGTCGCCGGCAGCGGCAGGATGACGGTGTTGAAGCGGCGTTTGAGCGCGCTTGAGAGGTCGTTCACGCCTTTGTCGCGGTTGTTGGCGGTGGCGATGACGCTGAAGCCGCGCACTGCCTGCACTTCGTCGGTGAGTTCGGGGATGGGCAGGCTTTTTTCGGAGAGGATGGTGATGAGGGTGTCCTGCACGTCGGCGCCGATACGGGTCAGTTCTTCGATGCGGGCGATTTTGCCGTCGCGCATGGCGCGCATCAGCGGGCTTTCGACGAGCGCCGCGCGGCTCGGCCCTTTGGCGAGCAGTTCGGCGTAGTTCCAGCCGTAGCGCAGTGCTTCTTCGCCGGTGCCCGCCGTGCCTTGCACGACGAGGGTGGAATCGCCGCTGATGGCGGCGGCGATGTGTTCGCTCACCCAGCTTTTGGCGGTGCCGGGCAGGCCGTAGAGGAGGAGGGCGCGGTCGGTGGCAAGCGTGGCGACGGCGATTTCCATCAGGCGGCGGTTACCGATGTATTTGGCGCTGATGGTGTAGCCGTTGTCGAGTGTGCCGCCGACGAGGTAGGTGACGACAGCGGCGGGCGAGAGTTGCCAGTTTTCCGGACGCGGGTTGTCGTCCTGTTTTTGCAGTTCGTGCAGTTCTTCGGCGGTTTGTTGTTCGGCGTGTTGGCGGAGGATGTCGCTCATGGTTGGGGTTCCTGTGGGTTGGGATAGGGTTGGCCGGGCTGGCTGTCCAGCAGGTCGAGGAAGGTTTGTTTTTCGCCCGCGTATTGATGCAGGGCGTCGAGGAAGGTGCTGTCCATAAAGGCGGGATGGGTCGGCAGTGCGGCGATGGTATCCGCCGTGGCGCGGGTATCGAGGCAGACAGCGCAGCGCTCGGCGTCGTTGGTGCTGCCGTATTTTTGCAGCAGGATGCTGTGCAGGATGCCGTCAAGTACCGCCCGGCTGTACAACGGCCCCCAAGGTTGGGCGGGTTCGAAGGTTTCGCTGTTGTTGTAGCTGCGGGATAGCAGGCCGTGGTCAAGGCCGGACGTGGCCAGCACGGCTTCGCGTTCGGCAGGGGTGAGGCGCGCGAGCAGGCGGTGGCGGATGTCGTCCGGCAGTTGCGGCCAGCGCGCGGTGAGGATGGCGCGGGTGAAGCGTGGGTCGTCCATGCTGTCCACCCAGTCTTCGCGGTGCAGGTTGCGCAGCAGCGGGCGGTGCGTGGCGAGGATGGTGGCGGCCGTGGCGGCGTCGGTGTGCAGCACCTCTGCCCAGGCGTCCAACGGCAGGGCGAGGACGAGCTGGCGCAGGATGTAGTCGTCGTCGCTTTCTTTTTTGTCCGGGCTGATTTGCTCGATGCCGAGCTGTTTCAGCGTGTCGGTGTAGGGCTGCGGCGTGTAGTGCCACGGTTTTTTTGCGTCGCCGCTGTATTGCAGACGGGCGGCGAGTTCGGCCTGGTACTGGCATTGCAGGGCGCTGCCGGGCAGGCGGCGCAGCAGGTCGGCGGCGGTGCGGCGCACGGTCTTGCTGCGGTCGCTCAATGCCTGGGTCAGGAAGGCTTCGTCGTCCGCGCCCAGGCCGATGGAGAAAAGGGCTAGGTATTCGTCGCGCTGCGTGGCGGGGGCGGTCTGCCACCACTGCCCGACTTTGTCGCGCGCGGCGGCGGGGTCGCTGGCACGGACGCGGCGCAGCCAGTGCTTGCGCCCGCTGTGGTTGGCTTCGTCCGGGTCGGTGGTGCTGTCGTTTTCATAATTGCGCTGCCCCAGCTCGCCAAGCAGCCAGCGCCCACGGCTGCCGAGGAGGATGGCAGGCAAGGTAGCGGGATTGAGGGTGGCAAGTAGCGCGGGAACGGCATCGGGCGGCAGGCTGAAGCCACGCGCGGCGAGGGCCTCACAGGCCCAGGCGGCAAGATGACGCTGCCCGCCTTCAAGCCAGCGCAGAATGATGGCGGTAAGCGCCGGGAGGGGATGGCGCTCCTGCGGGTCAACCGGTGCGACGGGGACGACCTGCCATGCCCCGCCCGTCTGTACCGGACTGCCACCGCCGTAGGAATAGGCGAAACCGAGGGCAGCGAGGCGGTAGTGCGTCGCTTCGGGGCTATCCCCTTGCAGCTTCGGCAGATAGGCGGCCAGTGCGGGCGGCAGGTCGGGTGTGGCGGTTTGTTTGGCCGTGCCGAGCAGGGCGGTGTTGAGGATGGCGGGCGGTAGCATGACTGGTGTGTGGGGTATGAGGGCGGGCTATTGTCGGCGAAAAGGGTGGGGTTGTCTCGCTTGATGTCGCTTTTATCAAGCATGCAAAAACAGGCTGTACTGCTCGGTAGGCTGAAGCTCTGCCTGCAAGAAATTCTGTATTTACGCCGCTTGGCGGCTATCCGTAAAAAAGCGGGCATGGCCCGCCTTTTTCAAAGTGCGTCCGGTGCCGGGGGCACGGGCGGCAGCATCCGTTTGTGGCGTGAGCGTTCGTGCCACCAGGCGATGGTTTTTTCTGCCTCGGCACTCACCGCTTCGCCGCGCAGGAAGGCGTCCAGCTCGCGGTAGCTCACGCCCATTTCGTCTTCGTCGGTTTGTCCTGTCCAGAGTCCCGCGCTGGGCGCTTTGTTGACGACGCGCTCCGGCACGCCGAGATGGCGGGCAAGTTCGTAAACTTGTTCTTTGCGCAGGGCGGCGAGCGGCAGGACGTCCGCGCCGCCGTCGCCGTATTTGGTGTAGTAGCCGGTGTAGATTTCAGCGGCGTTGTCGGTGCCGACGACGATGGCGCGGTGGCTCTGCGCGGTGGTGTAGAGCAGGATCATGCGCAGGCGCGCCATGAGGTTGCCGCGCAGGACGTTGACGCGTTCGGGGTCGGGGTTGAGCACGGGTGCGAGTTGTTGCATGGCGAGATCGTAAAGCGGCGCGATGCTGATGGTTGCACCACCAAGTCCCGCACTGGCGAGGACGGCTTCGGCATCGCTTTGATCTGTCTCGCTGCTGACGGCGGCAGGCAGCATCAGCGCGTGTACGGGTGCACCGGTGCGCGCGAGCAGGTGGGCACAGACGGCGCTGTCCACCCCGCCGCTGACGCCGAGGGTGTAGGCGTCCATTTGGTAGAGTTCTTGCCGCTTGTTTTCCAGCCAGTGGATGAGGTAGTCGGTGTAGGCGGTGAGGTTCATTGGGTTTCCTGGTTTTTGGGGGGGCGTACGATATCAATGTCGGGTTGGGTACCGTAACGGGCGGCGGTCTGTTCGTAGGCACTGATATGGTAGGTGGCGCTGGGGCGGTAATCGCCGCTTTCGTAGTAGGTAATCAGGCCGTTGATATAGTCGCGGTAGCTCTCCTGGGGATAGATGCAGGGGAAATGACCCGCGTTCATCAGGGCGTAGTTGTGGCTGTTGCGCCCGGTGCGCTTGTTGCAGTCAATGAAGTATTGCAGGTAGGCGAGGTTGTTGTGCAGGTACAGCGCCTGTTCAAAGGGGTCCTGGATGGCGGCGGCGGTATGCAGCAGGTATTTGAGTTCGGCGTCGAGTTGTTGCGGGTTATCAAGCGGGATGTAATCGGTTTCGGTGATGGTGATGTGTTTGCGCCGTACCACGCCCGCTTCCTCCGGCAAGACGAGGTCACGCGCGATGAGGCTGTGCGTGGTTTTGACGAAATCGAGCCAGTCCGGCGGCTGGCCGAGTTGTGCCAGCAGGTATTGGTAGCTACGGCGCAGGTTCAGCAGCATCACGGCGTCACTGTATTGTTTGCCGCCGGCGGTCTGCCCCATGTTGAAGAGGGCGAGGGTGTCGGCTTTGCTGTAGCCGTTGCCTTCGAGTTGCGCCGAGCTGTAGATGAATTCGATGCCGATAGCTTCGAGGTTGCGCGGGGTAACAAGCATCTCCGCCAGCGAGAGTTTGCCCGCCAGTTGGTGCAGGTGCTGCAATTCGCTGGCGGTGTAGATGGGCCGGTAGTTGAGGTTGTCGGGCTGATAGCGCATGGCAGCTTATTGTTGTTTGCCGGCGTGTTCGCGGATGAGGTCCTGTTTGAGCTGCCACAGGGCTACCGAGAGATCGACGTAGTAGCCATGCGGGTTTTCCAGGCGGCGGATTTCATCCCACAGGGTCTGCTGTTCGGCGGCACAGTGGGCGCGGATTTCATCCAGCGAGGGGTTGTGGGCGCTGCGCGCGCCGTGTTCCATCCATTGCTGCATGAGTTTTTTGGCGCGGTAGTTGGTGACGGTTTTCCTTTTCCACGGGTATTCGGGATCGAAGAGTTCGTAGGGCTGGCTGTCGTCTATGATTTCGTCATGCAGGGTAATGAGGTCGGCGATGGCTTTGCCGCTCGCGTTGTCATAGAGACGCCACAGTTGTTTGAAGCCGGGCGTGGTGGTTTTGCTGAGGGTTTCGCTGATTTTGATTTTCGGGATGACGCTGCCCGCTTTTTCGAGGGCGACGATTTTGTACACGCCGCCGAAGACGGGTTCGCTTTTCGCGGTGATGAGCCGCTCGCCGACGCCGAAGGCGTCTATCGCCGCCCGCTGCTGCACGAGGTCTTTGATGAGGTATTCGTCCAGCGCGTTTGAGACACTGATGATGGTGTCATGCATCCCGGCGGCGTCGAGCATTTCCCGCGCGCGGTTGCTGAGGTAGGCAAGGTCGCCGCTATCGATGCGGATGCCGCGCAGTTTGTAGCCGTTTGGCGCGAGGTATTCCTGGTGGACGCGGATGGCGTTCGGGATGCCTTGGCGCAGGGTGTCATAGGTATCAACGAGCAGCACGGTGTTGTCCGGCCAGGTTTTGGCGTATTGCAGGAAGGCGTCGTATTCGCTGTCATGGCTTTGTACGAAGGCGTGCGCCATGGTACCGGCGGTAGGGATGCCGCTCGCAAATTCGCTATAAACGTTCGAGGTGGCCGCGACTCCGCCGATGTAAGCCGCGCGGGCACCGTAGTTGGCGGCATCTCCGCCGTGGGCACGGCGGGCACCAAATTCCAGCACGGGGCGACCGGCAGCGGCATGGACGACACGCGTTGCTTTGGTCGCGATGAGCGACTGGTGATTCAGGGAGAGAAGAAGGTAGGTTTCGATGATGTGGCAGTCAATCAGCGGTGCGCGCACGCTGAGGAGCGGCGCGTTGGGGAAGACGACGCTACCTTCCGGCACTGCCCAGATGTCGCCCCGGAAGTGGAAATCGGCGAGATAGTCAAGGAAGGCGTCGCTGAACATGCCCTTGCTGCGCAGGAAAGCGATGTCTTCTTTGTCGAAGCGCAGGTATTGCAGGTAATCCAGCACCTGGCTGAGTCCGGCGAAGACGGCGTAACCTCCGCCATCCGGCACACGGCGGAAGTAGTAGTCAAAGTAGGCAATTTCGTCCTGCCGGCCTTCGTTGAAATGGCTTTGCGCCATGGTCAGTTCGTAGAGGTCGGTCAAGAGTGCGCGGTGATTAATCATGGGAATTTCCTCGTTTGTCGATGAGTTCGCCGTGGATGACGCTGCCGTCTTCACGGGTGGCGGTGATGTTTTCCTGAGACGATTCGGCATCCACTCCGTCATTATCGGCGTGGTAGGTCTGCTGCTGCCAGCTGAACGCGCTGTACACCGCCTGCGGCTGCACGATGCGCAGCAGGGTTGAAGCGAAAAGCGCGCGCAGCGGCGGAATCAGGAAGATGAAGGCAAGGATGCTGCTGATGAAGCCGGGGACGAGTAGCAGGACGCCGGCGGTCAGACGGTACACGCTTTCGCGGGCCACATCGCGGTTTTGCGTCTGCCCCATGCGCAGCACCGCCTGCTGCTGGCTGCGCAAGAGATAAGAACCCGCCGCGCTGGACAGCACCAACAGGGCGATGGTCGGGAAAAAGCCGATTTTTATGACGGCGAAAATAAGGGTGGCAAGCTCAACGGCCCCCCAAAGGCCCAGCAGGGCGATAAACGGCATGGTGATTTCCTGTGTTGTGGTCTGCAGGGATTATTGGTGCTGGTTAAGGAGATTGCAAGCCAGGATAATGCACGTTGTCTGAAATGACTTCCACAGGAACCGCTTATGAAAAATATACTCGCCCTCACCCTTGCTGCCTTGCTGCTTGCCCCCGCCCATGCCCGTGACCATACGGATCTTGACGAAAAGGGCGCGGAAAAACTGTTGCAAGAATGCCAGAAAGATCAACTGGATAGCTGCGTTACTCTTGCCTTGTGGCTGCGTGATGTCATGGAGGCACCTGCCTCGGCCTACGAGCCGCTGAAAAAAGCCTGCGATGGCGGCAACATGAAAGGCTGCAACGTCCTCGGCAATCTCTACCTCGATCCGTACAGCGGCTTGGGCATGGATCAAAAGCAGGCCAAAGCGCTGTACGAGAAAGCCTGCACTGGCGGCTACTCCAACGCCTGCACCAATCTGCGCGGATTGAAAGAAGAAAAGGCCACAACGCCGGCAGAAGACGACAACGCCAAACAGGCTCGCCTGCAATCGCTGTATAACAGCTGCATGATGGAAAATGATGCCGCCTGCGCCGCCCTGCAACGCGAGATGGAGAGACAGCCAGCAGCTGGTGGGCAGCAGCGCAAAGAGCAGCAGCGCAAAGAAAAGCCTAGCAGGCTAGATAAGTAGCACCGTCCCGATAAGTAGCCCATATCACTGCTTCATCAGCAAAGCCCCGCAAGCGGGGCTTTTTTATGCGTCGCCTTTTCGCACACAACCAATATTCGCCGCTTGCCCAAGCAGCGTGAACCGTTGTGTCGTCAAGCGGTGTAAATACTGGGCTCGTCAAGCGGCGTGATTGCCGGGGTGGCATCAGGCACTTTTCAGGAAGCGGTGATAGGCACTGTTGCCGGTTTCTTCGGCGTAGTCGTAGCCGATGGCGGAAAGATGCGCTTCCAGTGCTTCCGGGCGGTCGCTCTGGATGCCCGCCAGCACGCGGCCATAGTCGCTGCCGTGGTTGCGGTAGTGAAAGAGGCTGATGTTGTTTTCCGTGCCGAGAGTATGCAGGAAGTGCAGCAGCGCGCCGGGGCGTTCCGGGAAACCGAAGCGGAAGAGGCGCTCGCCAGTCGCGCCCGGACTGATGCCGCCGATCATGTAGCGCAGATGCGATTTGGCGAGTTCGTTGTCGCTCAAGTCCTCGCTGTCGTAGCCGTTCTCACGCAGTTTGTCGATAAGGGCGGCGAGCTGGGCACGGCCACCGGTGAGTTGTACGCCGACGAAGATTTGCGCGCGTTCGGTGTTTTGGTAGCGGTAGTTGAACTCGGTGATGTTCTGGTCGCCGAGCAGGGTGCAGAAGGTGAGGAAGCTGCCGGGGCGTTCGGGGATGGTGACGGCGAGCAGGCCTTCGCGCTGTTCGCCGATTTCGGTGCGCTCGGCGACGTAACGCAGGCGGTCGAAGTTGATGTTGGCGCCGGAGACGATGTTGATGAGGGTGAGGTTTTTGCCGCGCTGTCCGGCTGCCCATTTTTTGCTGCCGGCGGCAGCGACGGCACCGGAGGGTTCAGCGATGGCGCGGGTGTCGTCAAAGAGGTCTTTCATCGCTGCGCAAATTTCATCGGTGCTGACGGTGACGAAATCATCCACATGCTGCTTGATGAGCTCGTAGGTGAGTTCGCCCGGCATTTTCACCGCGACGCCATCGGCGAAGATGCCAACGTGGTCCAGCGTCTGGCGCGCGCCACCGCGCACAGCGGTGGTCATGGAGGCAGCGTCTTCCGGCTCGACACCGATGATTTTGATGTCCGGACGCAGGCTTTTCGCCAGCACGGCGATGCCGGCGAGCAGGCCGCCGCCGCCGCAGGGCACGAAGATGGCGTCGATGTGGTGCGGATGCTGGGTGAGGATTTCCAGCGCAATGGTGCCTTGTCCGGCAATCACATCCGGGTCGTCGAAGGGGTGGATATAGGTGTAGCCGTGTTGTTCTTGCAGGGCTTTGGCGTGCTGCGAGGCGGCGTCGTAGAAGTCGCCGTGCAGGACAATTTCCACGTTTGCCCCGCCGAAGCGGCGCACCGCGTCGATTTTGATGGCGGGGGTGGTAACGGGCATGACGATGACGGCGCGGATGCCGAGGCGGTTGGCAGCAAGCGCCACGCCCTGGGCGTGGTTACCGGCCGAGGCGCAGATGACGCCGCGCGCGCGTTCGCCCGAACTCAGGCGGTACATCTTGGTGTAGGCGCCGCGCAGTTTGAAGGAAAAAACGGGTTGCAGGTCTTCACGTTTGCAGAGAATGTTGTGCCCCAGGCGGTCGGAGAGGCGCGGCATGGCTTCCAGCGGGGTTTTCGTCGCCACGTCGTACACGGGTGCGGTAAAAATTTTCTCTATATAATGCTGCATGTTTTTTCCTTAACGTATGAGGTACTTGCGATGGATCAGAACGCGATGAAAGCGCTGGCCGCCAAAGAGGCGCTGCATTATATAGAAGACGGTATGGCGCTGGGCGTCGGCAGCGGCTCGACGGTGAACCGCTTTATTGAGGCGCTCGGTGCGGCACAGCTGCAATTTGCCGAGATTGTTACGGCGTCTGAGGAAAGCACGCGCCGCTTGCAGGCGCTCGGTTACCGCGTCAGTGATTTGAACGCAGTCGGGCGGCTGGATGTGTATGTGGACGGCTGCGACGAGATCAATCCGCTGAAAGCGATGATCAAGGGTGGCGGCGCGGCGCTAACCAGGGAAAAGGTGACGGCGGCGTGCGCGGCGAAATTCGTCTGCATTATCGACGAGACAAAGCAGGTGCCGGTGCTGGGGCGTTTCCCGCTGCCGGTCGAAGTGGTACCGATGGCGCGCAGTTTCGTTGCCCGCGAACTGGTCAAACTCGGCGGCGAACCGCGCTGGCGTGAGGGTGTGACCACGGATAACGGCAACTGGATTCTCGACGTGCATCATCTGGAAATCACTGAGCCGTTCAAACTGGAAGAAATCGTCAACAACATCCCCGGCGTGGTGACGAACGGCATCTTTGCGCGGCAATCGGCGGATGTGGTGCTGACGGCGTACGCCAGCGGCAAGGTGAAAGTATCCTGATTGCCACGCCGGAGCGCGCGTCCTGCCGCATAGCGGCGATAGATTCGATCAAACAGCGGCTGTACCATGCCGCGTTTCTTTTCCTGGAGACTTTAAAAATATGCAGAAAACATTTGCCTTTATCAGCGCCATCTTGTGGCTCGCTGCCGATTATTGCAGCAAAGTCTGGGCGCAAGAGGCGCTGGCGGCGGGGAATGTCATCACCGTCAACGGCTGGATGAATTTCAAGCTTGCCTTCAACAGCGGCGCAGCGTTCAGCCTCTTTGCCGACGGTGGCGGCTGGCAGCGCTGGTTCTTCATGGCGATCGCCGTCGCTATCGGCGCCTGGCTGTGCTACGCGATTCTCTTCGAGCGCACCACGGCGCTGATCCGCTTCGCCTACGCCGGCATCCTCGGCGGCGCGCTGGGCAATCTGTACGACCGCATCGTGCATGGTCATGTGGTCGATTTCATCCGCTGGCACGTCGGTGATGCCTACTGGCCGACCTTTAACGTCGCCGATGTTGGCATCTGCACGGGCGTCGGCCTGCTGGTCATCGCCTGGATTTGGGATTGGCACAAGAGAAAAGCATCATGAGCGACATTCTGGTTATTCACAGCGGCGGCACCATCGGCATGGTGCCGAGCGCGGCGGGACTTGTTCCTGACCCCAACTTCGTCGCGCGCCTGCAAGCGGCGCTACCGGAGGCGGATTTTGATGTCTTCGTCTGCGAACCGGCGATCGACAGCTCTTCGGCGACGCCTGCCGCCTGGCAGCGTCTCGCCGATGCCGTCGCTGCGCACCGTGAGCAGTACCGCGCTTTTGTCGTCCTGCATGGCACGGACACGCTGGCGTACAGCGCCGCTGCCCTGAGCGGGATGCTGTGCGGCCTGGGCAAAGCGGTGGTCGTTACCGGCTCGCAAATCCCGCTGGGGATGCCGGAAAGCGATGCGCTACGCAATATACGCGGCGCGCTGGCCTTCGCCGCCCTGCCGGAACTGCAACAGGTGGCAGTATTTTTCTACGACCGCCTGCTGCGCGGCGAAGCGACGCGCAAGGTGGACGCGCAAAGCTATGCCGGTTTCGACAGTCCGAACGCCGACTGGCTCGGCGTGTTCGATGGCAACACCGCGCAATTGAGCGCCCCCGTCTTTGAAGAACGCGAAGAAAGCGCTTACCTGCGCGGCGCGTGGCGCGGTTTTCAGGAAGAAGCGGTGGCGACGCTACTGATTACGCCGGGGATGCCATCATCCGCCTTCGCGCCGCTGCTCGCCGATGACAAACTGCGCGCGCTGGTGCTACTCAGCTATGGCGTCGGCAACCTGCCGGAACGCGACGATTTACACGCAGCTCTGCGCGCAGCTATCGCGCGCGGCGTGTGCGTGGTGAATGTCAGCCAATGTCTGCGCGGCGAAGTGGCGGGACACAGCTACGCGGTCGGCGCGGCACGCCTCGGCGCCCTCGGCGGCGGTCGCCTGACCCCGGAAGCAGTCTATGCCCGCCTGCACTGCCTGCTGGCGGAAAGCGATACACGTCCGCTGGCAGAACGCTGGTCCAGCCAATGAGCGCACATAAAAAAACGCCCAACCGGAAAGGTTGGGCGTTTGTTGTTCGATGGTCGGAGAGACAGGATTTGAACCTGCGACCCCTTGCACCCCATGCAAGTGCGCTACCAGGCTGCGCTACACTCCGACGCGAGGCGTGCATTATAGGAATTTGGAGGGTCTATGCAAGCGCTTTTTCTTGAGGGGAAACCGTGGCTGGCAGCGGATTGGCCGCTGGCTGACCGCTTCATTGCCGGGACGACGCTGACGGCATCGCCGCTGGTCAGCGAAGGTTTCAATCTCGCGCGGCACGTTGCCGATACGCCGGAACGCGTCGCCGCCGCGCGAACGCTGTTTGCCACGCATCTGCCGCAGGACGTTCACCCCTTGTGGTTGAGCCAGGTACATAGCGCCACGGTGTGGCAGGCGGCGGCTTATCAGGCAGGCTGCGAAGGCGACGCGCTGATTAGCCACACGGCGCGCGACGTGCCGGTGGTGATGACGGCGGACTGCCTGCCGGTGTTGCTGGCCGATGAGGCGGCGACCGTCTGGGCGGCAGTGCACGCCGGTTGGCCGGGGCTACACAAAGGCATTCTCGCGGCGACGATTGCGGCGATGAACGTGCCACCCCAGCGACTGTTCGCCTGGATCGGGCCATGCATCCGCCAGGATAACTATGAAGTGGATGAACCGTTTTTCCAGCGCTTTGCCACGCTGGATGCGCGCTTCGCCGCTGCCTTCCGCGTCAACCGCCCCGGCCACTGGCTCGCTGATTTGCCGGCCATTGCCCGCCTGCAACTGCAAGATGCCGGCCTGCCCGCCGCGCAGATAACCGATTGCGGCCTATGTTCCTATGCTGACCCGCGCTTTTTCTCGCACCGCCGCAACGGCACACAAGCGGGGCGAATGGCGAGCTTCATTGTCGCCACCGCTTGAAGCGCCGCTAATTTAGCGTGCCGCATCACCAGCCGAAGCGGTGCACGATGGCATCCGCCGCGCGTGCCGACACATCCGGCGGCAGTTGCGCAGCGACAGCTGCCAACGACGCACGTTGCCGTGCTGCCGCCTCGCCATCGGCCAGTAGCGGCGTCAGCTCGGCGGCAAGACGGGCGGGGTTGCATTCTTCCTGCATGCATTCCGGCACGATATCCGCTCCTGCAAGCAGATTAGGCAGGGAAAAGCGGTTAATTTTCAGCAGCTTCAAGGCCCGCGCCAGCGCCGCCGAGACAGGATGGACGCGGTAGGCGACCACCATTGGCCGGTTCAGCAGCGCTGCTTCCAGGGTAATCGTGCCACTCGCTAGCAGCAGCGCATCGCTGGCCGCCATCAGCGTGGCACTGTCCGCATCGAAACGGTGCACATGGGGCAGTGTCGCCAGCAGCGCAGCGCTGGCCTTATCCGGCGGTTGCCGCAGCGACAATACCGCTTGTAACGCAGGATCGGCTGCCTGCAAACGTTGACAGGTCTCTAAAAACACCGGTAACAAGCGGCGCACCTCGCCCCGGCGCGAACCGGGGAAAAGGCCGAGGATGCGCGCCTGCGGCGGCAAGCCCAACGCTGCGCGCGCCTCGGCAGCGGGCACCATGCGCAGGCGATCGCGCAGCGGGTGCCCGACGCACACCGCCGCCACGCCGTGCTTGTCGTACACCGCCGTTTCAAAAGGAAACAGGCACAGCATCAGGCCGATGCAGCGGCGGATTTTGTGAATGCGCTTTTCTTTCCACGCCCACAGCGACGGACTGACGTAATGCACGGTGCGCACCCCGCGCGCGTGCAGGACGCGGGCGATGCGCAGATTGAAATCGGGAGCATCGATGCCGATGAACACATCCGGCGGGTCAGCCGCCCAATGCGCCAGCAGCGCGCGTTCAGCGGCGAGAATATCGGGCAGATGTCGCAACACCTCGACCAACCCCATCACCGACAGGCGCTCCATATCAATAAGCGAATGCAGGCCCGCCGCCTGCATGGCGGGGCCGCCGACGCCGCTAAAACGCGCATGAGGCAAACGTTCGCGCAGCGCTTGCAAGAGCGGCGCACCGAGCAGATCACCGGAGGCCTCACCGGCGAGCAGGGCAATATGAAGAGAAGGCGTGGTCATAGGAAAATCTCAAAGAAAGGACGATGCCTGCCATTATCAGCGAAAACGGCGTCAGGCGGCGTCAGAACGCTTCCACACCTTGCGCTACAATGCCCGCCCGCTCACACCCCGCTCCCTTATGACCACCGCTATTCCCGCCCTGAATCCCCAACAAACCGAAGCCGTCACCTACCTCGGCGGCCCGCTACTCGTCGTTGCCGGTGCCGGCAGCGGCAAGACTGGCGTTATCACCCAGAAAATCGCCTGGCTGGTGCGTCAGGCGCGTTATCCGGCGAACAGCATCTACGCCCTCACCTTTACCAACAAAGCCGCACGGGAAATGGGCGAGCGGGTGCGTGCCATCCTCGGCAAAGAAGCGCGCGGCCTGCATATCTCAACCTTTCACCGCCTGGGCCTCGACATCCTGCAAAAAGAACACCTAGCGGCAGGATTGCGGCGCAACTTCACCATCTTCGACGCCCGCGACGGCGCGACCCTCATCAAAGAACTGAGCAAACAGGAAGACGACGCGCAAGTCCGGCAGATACAGGCGCAAATATCGGCCTACAAAAACGCCAACATCGCGCCCGCGACCGCGCGCAGCCTCGCCCAAAACGACGAACAGGTGCTGGCCGCGCACATCTACCACCACTACAACGAACGCCTGCGTGCCTACAACGCCGTCGATTTCGACGACCTTATCACCCTGCCGCTTGCCCTTTTCAAAAACCACGACGACGTGCGCACCCGCTGGCAGCACCGCATCCGCTACCTGCTCATCGACGAATACCAAGACACCAACGACAGCCAGTACCAACTGCTGCAACTGCTCGTCGGCGCAGCCGCCGCCTTCACCGCCGTCGGTGACGACGACCAGTCCATCTACGCCTGGCGCGGCGCGCGGCCGGAAAACATCGCCCACCTGCACGAAGACTACCCGACCCTGAAAACCGTCAAACTCGAACAAAACTACCGCTGCCACCAGAAAATCCTCGCTGCCGCCAACGCGCTCATCGCCCACAACCCGCATATCGTCGAAAAAGTACTGTGGTCCACCCTGACCGAAGGCGAAGGCGTACACGTCATTGCCGCGCGCACCGACGAAGGCGAAGCCGAACAAATCATCCGCGACATCCACCTGCGCAAAATCCGCGAAAACCGCAAAAACAGCGACTTCGCCATCCTCTACCGCAGCAACATCCAGGCGCGCCAATTCGAACAACAACTGCGCGAACAAAACCTGCCCTACAAAATCAGCGGTGGCACTAGCTTCTTCGAACACAGCGAAATCCGCGACCTGCTCGGCTACCTGCGCCTCATCAACAACCCCGACGACGATGCCGCCTACCTGCGCGTCGTCAACACCCCCAAGCGGGAAATCGGCGCGGCCACGCTCGCGAAACTCGGCGAATACGCCGCGCGCCGCCGCGTTTCGCTCAGTACCGCCGCCGGCGAAATCGGCTTCGCCTCCGAAATCGGCAACAAAGCCTACCAGCACCTGCAAACCTACAACCAATGGCTGCGGCAAATGCAGCACGAAGCCGAAAGCGCCCTGCCGCTCGACATCCTGAACCGCGTCATCAACGACATCGAATACGACGACTACCTCTACGACCTGCACAAAACCCCGGCCAAAATCGAAGTCCGGCAAAAACGCGTCAACCAACTGCGCGACTGGATCGGCAAACTGCAAGAAGAACGCGACAGCCTCGACGCCCTCATGCAGCACCTCACCCTGCTCGACATCCTCGACCGCCAGGAACAAGAACAAGACGCCATCCAACTCATGACCCTGCACAGCGCCAAAGGCCTCGAATACCCCATCGTGTACATCGCCGGCTGCGAAGAAGAACTCCTGCCGCACCGGAACAGCCTGGAAAACGACGACGGCATCCGCGAAGAACGCCGCCTGCTCTACGTCGGCATGACCCGTGCCAAAGAAACCCTCATCCTCAGCTACGCCAAAACCCGCCGCCGGGGCGCCGAACTGCAAACGAGCGAGCCCAGCCGCTACCTCGACGAACTGCCCGAAGACGGCGTGCAATGGCACGACGGACGCACCCCGCCCGACCCCGTCGTCGAACAACAAAAAAACGAAGAATTCTTTGCCGACCTGCAAACAATGCTGCGACAATAAAGCCAAACACCGGCACACAAACCAAGGAGCAACCCGTGAGCCTGCTGAAAAAAAACAAAAAAAACCTGACCCTCGAAGAACAGCACGACGCCGAACAATACGCCGCCTGGCACCAGGAAGCCCAGCAAGGCGACGCCGCCGCCCAATTCCGCATCGGCTGGATGCATGCCAACGGTCACGGCGTCGACCAGGACGACCGCCGCGCACTGGACTGGTACCAAAAATCCGCCGCCCAAGGCTTCGCCGCCGCCCAGTGCAACCTCGGCTGGATGTATGGCGAAGGGCGGGGGGTTGAAAAAAACGACGAACAAGCCGCCTACTGGTACGAAAAAGCCGCCATCCAGGGCGACAAACAAGCCCAATACAACCTCGGCAACCTCTACATCGCCGGCATCGGCGTGGAAAAAGACGAACGCCGCGCCGCCTTCTGGTTCGTCCAGGCCGCGCAGCAGGACGACGTCGAAGCCCAATACAACCTCGGCAACCTCTACTTCCGGGGCGAAGGCGTCACCCAGGACGATCGGCGCGCCGCGCGCTGGTACGAAAAAGCCGCGCAACAAGGCTACGCCAAAGCCCAATGCAACCTGGCCATGATGTACGAACGTGGCCGGGGCGTCGCGCAAAACCCCGAAATCGCCGCCGAATGGTACGGCTGCGCCGCCGAACAGGGTGACAGCAAAGCCCAATACCGCCTCGCCCTGCTCTACGAAAAAGGCGAAGGCGTACCGCAGGACGACAACATGGCCTACTACTGGCTGGAAAGCGCCGCTGCCCAGGACAACGAAAGCGCCATCGCACGCCTCGAATACTACCAGGAGCGCACCGTGGTGGACTGGTACCGCCAGACCACCAACCAGGGCACCCCACCGCTTGCCGACGACGGCGAACACTACTACGACATGACCTACGACGGCGCAACCGACTACTACCCGCTCGGCGTCCTGCACCGCGAAGGCTGGCAAAAACTCGACGAATACCAGCAAAGCCTGAAAAGCATCGAATACAACATCAGCCCCGAAGCCATCGCCGCCGTCGAAGCTGAAAACAAGCGCAGCCCCATCTGGATCGATCCGATTGCCGACGAAGACGACAACGACGCCTACTACGACCCCATCCTCAACACCCGCGAAAACAACGGCCTCCTGTACAGCGACGCCGGCTACCGCCGCGCCATCGCCAGCTTCAACCGCGCTGCCCGCCACGCCGCGCACAGCTTCGAACAGGCTGCCAGACAGGGCAACAGCGACGCCCAATACAACCTCGGCGTCATGTACGAAAACGGCCAGGGCATCGAACAGGACTATGCCCGCGCCGCCTACTGGTACGAACTCGCTGCCGAACAAGGCCACGCCCGCGCCCAATATCAGCTCGGCAACCTCTACCGCGAAGGCCTCGGCGTCAAAGAAAACCCGGCCATCATGGAAGAATGGTGGCAACGTGCCGCCGCGCAAGGTCTGCAACAAGCCGCGCGCCAGCTCGACAAATGGAAACGCCCGCGCCACGCACACATTGCCTGATACAGGCGAAAAAAAAACCGCCCCACAGGGCGGTTTTTTATTGCAGCGAAAGCCTTACAGTTCGGCGGCGCGCAGTTGCGCATACAACGCTTCATGTTCCTTGATAGTTGCGTTATCGATGCGGCGGCGCACCGAGTTGTAGCCGATGATTTTGTCGTTTTCAACAATCGGGCTAACCACCGCGCGTACCCAATAATAGCCGCCGTCCTTACGCAGGTTTTTCACGCAGCCCGTCCATTGCTTGCCCGCCTGTACGGTAGCCCACAGGTCTTCAAAAGCCGAAGCCGGCATATGCGGGTGGCGCAGGATGTAGTGCGGCTGACCGATCAGTTCTTCTTTTTCCCAACCACTCGCCTCGATGAAGGGGATATTGACGTCGGTGATGAAGCCGGCGGTATCGGTGCGCGAGAAAATCATCATGGTGTTGGTCAGGTAGAACTGGGCATCGGTCACATAGACGCGGCGCTTGTGTCCATCGTGATAGGTCAGATCAAACGCTTCGGATGTGCCGGCGGGTTTTTCCATATCGGGGATCGGTTTCATAAAAAGCCTCGTAATTGATGTACAAAAGGACGTTCGCCATACATCAGCGGGACGGCGAATACCGCATATAAAGCAGATTTCGTGCCATTTTGGGCGGCCATATTACTTTTGGTTATTTTGTCTGCCTATTATTGCAGCGCCTGTGTCGCTGCCAGCGCATCGGCCGCACCACAGATGGCACCAATGACCGCGATGCCGTCCGGATTAACCGCGCGCACGGCGGCGACGTTGTCCGTATTGATGCCGCCGATGGCGACACCGGGCAGACGTTTGGTGGCAACCATCGCCGCGAGGCCGTCCAGACCAATGGCCGGATCGGCATCTGCCTTCGAGCGGGTCGGGAACACCGGCCCCATACCGATATAGTCCACGATGCCGCTATCCACTGCCTGCACCTGGGCGACGCTGTGCGTGGACAGCCCCAAAATCCGCTCGTTGCCGATGAGGCGGCGCACCACCGCCGCTGGCAGATCGCTCTGGCCGATATGCACCCCATCCGCACCGACAGCGAGGGCAATATCCACCTGATCATTGATGATGAACGGCACCTGATGCGCGGCACAACGCGCCTTGACGGCAAGTGCAGTGTCGTACCAGACCCGCTTGCTCCAGGCGGTCTTGTGGCCGCGCAACTGCAACACGCTGACGCCCCCCTGCAAGGCGGTTTCGGCGACGGCAAGCAGCCGCTCGCCGCAGGCAGCGGCATCCAGGACCAGATAAAGATGCAGATTGCAGGCGTTCATGGTTGCACCTCCTGGGTAAACGGGGCGTCATAACTCAGCGCATCCAGCAGTGCCACCGCAAACGCGCCCATGCCGACCGCGCTTGCAGCATGACTCCCCGCCTGCTTCATCAGCCAGGCGGCACTCGCTGCCGCATCCAGCGGCGGGGCAACAGTACAAAACGCCGCTACCAGCGCAGAAAGCGCACAACCGCAAGCGGTAACCCGCGTCTGGCGCACATCGCCGCCGTCGGTGAACCACAGCACCTCACCGTCGGTGATGTAATCACGGGCACCGCTGACCAGTACGACGCATTGCTGCTTCTGTGCCAGTTCCAGCGCCGCGCCCGCTGCTTCCTCCGCCGTCGAAAGACTGTCGGCACCGCGCAAGCGCGCCGATTGACCGTTCAGCCATAAAATCTCGGCGGCATTGCCCCGGATGACTGTTGGCCGGAAAGCAAGCAATTCGCGGGCAAAATCACTGCGGAAAGTGAGCAGGTCGCCAACTGCGACCGGATCGAGCACCCACGGCTTACTGTTCTTGGCTGCCGTGCGCGCGGCACGACGCATCCCCGGCAGGCGGCCGTTGTGCAGGGTGCCGATATTGATGAGCAGACTGTCGGCAGCGGCGGTGAACGCGCCGCATTCCTCCTCCGCCTCGATCATTGCCGGCGACGCCCCCGCCGCCAGCAGTACATTGGCGGTAAAATTTTTAGCGACATCGTTGGTCAGACAATGAACGAGCGGGACGGACTGCGCCAATTTTTGCCAATGGGCGCGGGCAGATGCTGCGGGATAAGGTTGGGATGGCTTCATGCAGGCTCCTGAAAGTGAGAGAAGATGGACGGCAGTTTATAGCGGCTTCCCCAATAGATAGTCAATCAGCACCAGCACGCGGCAGACTTTTTGCGCGTGCTGGCGATGAGGTGGGAGAGCTTGAATGGAGCGTAGCGGCTATTAACCATGGGGTCGTGGGATTTGGGCTAAGAGCATTTCCGCCAGTTTCCAACTAATCATCATAATCCCGCCCGTCTATACTGCACTGCGTCTTTTCCATTCAGAACCTTATGATGTTTGTCATCCGACCCGACAATGATGCGCAATACAGCCGCTTGATTCAAAACCGCCTGCGCGCGACCAACTGTGAACGCTGTGCCTGGTTGCGCGCTAACCCGTCTGCGGCGGAAACACGGAATTTCCTCGCCTTTGACGACGGACAGCTCATTGGCGGGGCAGTGGGCTTTGTCCGCTTTGCATGGTATTTCCTGGACCTGCTTTATGTGGACGCGGCTCACCGCAACCGGGGCATTGGCCGGCAGCTGCTTACTGCTGCCGAACATTTCGCCAGCGACCGTCAGCTGGTCGGTGTACGGCTGGATACCGCTGATTTTCAGGCGCAAGGCTTCTACGAAAAGATGGGATACACACTCTTCGGCGAACTGGCCGACTGTCCGCCCGGCCACACCCTCTACTTTTTTCACAAAACATTTACTCAACCCAAGGAAAAACCATGAAAAACGTCCTGATTATCTCCGGTCACCCCGACCTCAGCACCTCTGTCGCGAACGCCACCATCCTCGACGAAGTCGCAAAAGCCCTGCCAGACGCGGAAATCCGCCGCCTGGACGGACAGTCTCTATCCCGATTACCGGTTTGACATTGCCGCCGAACAGGCTGCGCTTTTGCAAGCTGATGTCGTCGTCCTGCAATTCCCCTTCTCGTGGTATTCCATGCCCGGCCTCCTGAAACTGTGGCTGGACAAAATCTTCTCGCATGCCGTAAAGGCAAACTTGGCGGCAAAAAACAGCTCTTCTCCTTCACCACTGGCGCGCCCGCCGTCGCTTACCAAAAAGATGGCTCAATGAAACACACTGTGGAAGACTACTTCCCTGCCTTTGAAACTACCGCGACCCTGTGCAACCTCGACTTTGTCGAACCCATCTATACCTGCGGCATCAGCTATACCGCCCGCGATGACGCCGCCGCCATCAACGCGCAAAAAGAGCAAGCCCGCGAGCACGCTGCCCGCCTGATCGCCAAAATCAAGGAAATTGCTGTCTGAGCCCCATGCCCCGCACCCGAACACCCAAACTGATACGCCCGGCCTGCATTGTCGGCGGTTCCTGGCTACTGTGCGTAGCGCTGTTTTTCATCCAGTATTCCATCCCGCTGGACAAAACGGTTCGAGACATGACCGTGAGTGCGATGTTCCTTATCGCCCTGTTTGTTGTGCTGCCGGGCACTATCCTGCTGCTGGTTGCTTGGCTGCATTACATCTTTCCCAAGCGCGCGGCGAATATCGCCGTCTATAGCTTGTTTGTTGCCACGGTGTACGGCATCGGCTGGCTGATAAACGAAATGCAGGATCAGCCCATCGCCTACCTGCCGCTGCGACTGGTGCTCCTCGTTCACAGCATCGTGCTGCTGTGGCTACTGACCAGCGCACTGACGGTTGCCATCAGCCTCGGATTTGCCCGCCTCTACCGCAGACTGTTTGCGCGTGAAGCCGGACAGCTGACCTTGTATCTCGCCACCATCCTGGGACTGCTGCTGACTGGCCTGTTGATCGGGCAATGCCCGCCGCTGGTGCGGCTATTCAACCTCGTCTTGATTTTCTAAACCAACCCTTTCCACCCCAAATACCGGAAAAAACCCTGCATATCACCAACATCGCCGTCAATACCGACCTGCCTGCCGACAAACACGAAAAAATGTTTGTCGAACACGCCGCATGGTTCAAAAAACACTTCACCGCCGGGCACTTCCTGATGCTCGGGCCCTACATTGATACCAACGCACACGCCGGCGTGATTTTTGCCCACGTCAAAGGCCACGCAGAACTGGACAAAATCCTCGCTGAAGACCGCTTACTACCCGGATTTTCCCGCTACGATATCCGCAAATTTGCGCCGAAGATGATTGCCGACGACATCGGCAAGGCGAAAATAGCCTGATTAAACGCCTAACAGCAACAACAAAGAAAACCCATGAAAAACACCTCCTCAGCACTCTTATGACCCTCATATTCGGCACAACCCACGCCGCCCCCATCCTCAATCTCTTTGAACTCGGCATCCAGCCCGGGCAAACCGCCACCTACGACGCCGTGGGGCAAAACAACATCAACGCCTCCGTTGGCAATGAGGCGGGGACGCTCGCCATGTACAGCGTTAAACAAAAAAATAACCCGCATATGGCCTACATGGTGGAAATCTACGCCGATGTCGCCGCTTACCAGACCCATACTGCCTCGCCGCAATACAAAGAATTTCTACGCCGCTCTCCCGACATCCTCACTGCGCACAAAAAGAAAATAGCCTTGGTACCGCAATACCTCGCCGATAAAAAAATTGAACAAACCCCGGCAACCATCAACAACCTTGTCATCGTTGACGTCAAACCCGAACAGAATGACGCCTTCCGTGCCGTAGTCATGCCGGAAATGGCCGAGTCCATACGCGTCGAAGATGGCGTATGGGCGATGTATGCCGCCACTGAGAAAGATGCGCCCAACCGCTGGTACTTCTACGAAATCTACGCCAATGACGCCGCTTACCAAAGCCACCGCGCCACGCCACACTTCAAAGCGTATCTGGATAAAACTGCTGATCTCCTCGCCGACAAACAGGCTATCGCCATCACCCCGATCCTGCTTGCCAACAAAGACGGCCTGAACTACGCGGCAGAATGAACGCATATTCCGTCCTCTGGAAAGAAAAGTTGGAAAAGCGCATGGCCCGACAAAACTGCCGCAGGCTGGATGATGCTCCTGCTACTGCCAAAAACTGACACGATCCACCGTTACCATGCGTGCCGTTTTCAACCACGGAGCAACTATGCCTCACCTGACTTTCTACACCCACCCGCAATCGCGCGGCCACAATGTCCGCTGGATGCTGGAAGAATGCGGCGCGCATTACGAAACTGTCGGCCTTGCCTATGGCACGACGATGAAGCAGGCCGACTACCTCGCCATCAACCCGATGGGCAAGGTGCCGGCACTGAAGGTGGATGACGCGGTCATCACCGAAACCGCCGCCATCATCACCCATCTCGCCGACCTCTACCCGGAAAAAGCGCTGATTCCCGCTGTCGGCACAGGTGCACGCGGCGAGTATTACCGCTGGCTCTGCTTTGCCTTGCACCTCGAATACGCGGCGGTGGATAAATGGCGCGGCGTCAGCAATAACGACGAGCAGCGTCTCGCCATCGGCTATGGCGATTTTGACACCATCGTCAGCACCCTGAAAAAGCACCTCGCCGGACGGGAATTTTTCCTCGGTGACCATTTCAGCGCGCTAGACCTGTATTACAGCGGCTTGCTCGCCTGGATGATTCACAAGGTGCAGGTGCTGCCCGCTGATGCGGTGTACACCGATTACATGAGCCGCCATCTCGCCCGCCCCGCCCATCTGCGTGTGCAGGAGCTGGACGCGGCGTTATTGGTCCAGATAGAAGCGGGCAACGCCTGATACAGCAACCGCCCCCGACCGCCACCCGGCTCGCCGCGTGGCGGTTTTTTGCGTCAAAAACCGTAACGTTTGAAGAGGTCGATTTCCTCCTGTGCCTGCCAGCGACGCAGCAGGTCGGTGTGCGGCACGGGATAGGGTTTGCCGGGATCGGCACTGGTGATGCGCTCGCAGCGGAAATGACGGAAATCACCGCGCAGTTCGCACCAGGCCGCGAGCAGGCGCGCGTCCTCAAAATAGCCCAACGCCAGCGGCCAGATAGTGCGGCGGGTGCTCTCGCCCTTGGCGTCGGTATAGTGGATATGCAGGCGGCTTGCCGTGCGCAGGGCATGGCGCACGCGCGGCAGAATGCGGGCTTCATCGGCACGATACGGGACTTTGGCAACCAGCGGATACACCGCTTGCGCAGCGAGACGGTCGCGCCATTCCTCGCTGAGCACATCGCGGATTTTATTGATGACGCGCCAAGCCGCCTCAGCCAAATCATCATCGCCCTGGGCGACGGCGCTGCGCATACCGAAGACCAGCGCCTCGGTTTCGGCGGCATCAAAGGTGAGCGGCGGTAAAAGAAAGTCGGTGCGGTGCAGGAGATAGCCCGTGCCTGCACCGCCCCGGATGTCCGCGCCCTGCGCGCGCAGAGTTTCAATATCGCGATAGAGGGGTGCGCAGGCTGATACCCAGGGTTTCTGCGAGGGTTTGCGCGGTGATGGCACGACGGCTGTCGCGCAGATGCTGCAAGAGGGTGAGCAGACGGTTGGTGCGGGTCATGTACGAAATTCAGGATGAATGGGCGGCTAGTGTAACGGTATCTGCGGTTTGCGGATTGTCATAAGTCCAATGTTTATCCCGCTTGATGGGCCCAGTATTTATGCCGCTTTGCCGCCTTTCTTAAATCAAAGAGGTCACCCCAAATCATCCAGCATTTGCAGGGCAATTTGTGCCTTGGCATCTCCCTGCGCGGCAGCTTTTTCCCACCATGCGCGGGCCAGGGCGTAGTCCTGCACTCCGGCCCGCCCGTCAGCGTATAACACGCCGAGGTTGGTTTGTGCCTTGGCATCACCCTGTTCGGCCGCCCGTTCATACCATGCGCGGGCCTGTCCGTTATCTTTCGGCCCTCCCCAGCCGTTGGCGTACATGATGCCGAGGTTGTATTGCGCGGCGGCATACCCCTGCACGGCGGCTTTTTCGTACCAGGCGCGGGCTTGCGCGTAGTCTTGCGGCACGCCTCGTCCTTCGCTGTACAGCACGCCGAGGTTGTATTGGCCGAGGGCATCGCCCGCTTGGGCAAGGAGGACGTTTTTTTGGTAGGCGGCGGCATAGTCTCCCTGTTCGTAGGCGATGGTGGCATCAGCGCGCAGGATTTCTTTTTCGCTGTCGCTGAGGTCAGCGGCGGGTAGCGGGGCTGGTGTTTTCATGGGTGTTTCCTGTGAGGGTGGAAGGGGTTTTATTCCCCTTCGTCCAGCAGGCTGGCGGCGGCGATGACGGCGCCGGCTTTGTTGAGGGTTTCCTGCCATTCGCTGTCGGGGTTGGAGTCGTACACGATGCCCGCGCCCGCCTGGGCGTAAAGGCGACCGTTTTTGATGATGGCGGTGCGGATGGCGATCGCCATGTCCATGTTGCCGCCCCATGACCAGTAGCCGACGGCACCGCCGTACACGCCGCGCCGTTCGGGTTCGACTTCGTCGATGATTTCCATCGCGCGGATTTTCGGTGCGCCGCTCAAAGTGCCCGCCGGGAAGGTGGCGCGCAGGACGTCCATCGGCCCGACTTCGTCGCGCAAGGTGCCTTCGACATTGGAGACGATGTGCATGACGTGCGAGTAGCGCTCGATCACCATTTTTTCGCTGATTTTGACCGTGCCGGTTTTGCAGACGCGGCCAATGTCGTTGCGGCCAAGGTCGATGAGCATGACGTGTTCGGCGATTTCTTTGGCATCTGCCAGTAGTTCTTGTTCGAGTGCTTTGTCTTCTTCCGGGGTTTTGCCGCGTTTGCGTGTGCCGGCGAGCGGGCGCACGGTGACGGTATCGCCCTGGACGCGGGCGAGGATTTCCGGGGATGAGCCGATGATGTGGAAGTCGTCGAGGTCGAGCAGATACATGTACGGCGAGGGGTTGGTGTGGCGCAGGGCGCGGTAGTAGTCGAGCGGTGCATGGGTGTAGGCGCAGCTCATGCGCTGTGAGGGCACGACTTGCATGCAGTCCCCCGCTTTGATGTATTCGCGGATTTTGGCGACGTCCGCCTTGAACTGGGCTTCGGGATAGTGGTGGTGAATGGCGGGTGGCCGGGCATTGCGGTTCAGCGCGCGCACTTGTGCCGTGCCGGGGCGGTTGATGGCGGCGACCATGGCATCTAGTCGCGCTTCAGCAGCGGCGAGGCCGTCCGGATCGGCGAGGTCGGCGTGGCTGATGAGATGGACTTCGCCGCGCAGGTTGTCGAGCACGGCGACGTCGAGGCTTTGCATGTAGAGGATGTCCGGCACGCCAAGCGGGTCGTTCTGCGGGCGCTTGGCGAGGCGTTTTTCGATGTAGCCGATGCTGTCATAGGCCAGGTAGCCAACGAGGCCGCCGCTGAATGGCAGGTTAACGGGCAGCGGCGCGGGGCGGATGGTGGCGTGGTAGTCGGCAAGCCAGGCAAGCGGGTTGGCGAGCTCGCGTTCTTCGATGACAGCACCGTCGCGGCGGATGGTGAGGTGGTGGTCGCGGATGGTGGCGACTTCGCGCGCGGGCAGGCCGATCATGCTGTAACGCGCCCAGCGTTCGCCGCCTTCGACGGATTCGAGCAGGTAGGTGTAGGGCGCGCCCGCAAGGCGGTTGTAGAGGGCGACAGGGGTGAGCAGGTCAGCGAGGATAGTGCGGACGACGGGCTGATGGGTGTAGTTCATGCGGTTTGTCCTTTGGCGATTTCCTGGCGCATGGTGTTGATGACGGCGGCGTAGTCGGCCGCGTTGAAGATGGCTGATCCCGCCACGAACATGTCCGCGCCCGCCGCAGCGATTTCGGCGATGTTGTCGGTTTTGACGCCGCCATCAACTTCGAGGCGGATGTCGCGGCCGCTTGCGTCAATCAGGCGGCGCACGGCGCGCAGTTTGGCCAGGGCGGACGGCAGGAAGCTCTGCCCGCCAAAGCCGGGGTTGACGGACATGATGAGGATGAGGTCGAGTTTGTCCATGACGTATTCGAGGCAGGTGAGCGGGGTGGCGGGGTTGAAGACGAGCCCCGCTTTCAGGCCGTGATCCTTGATTTGTTGCAGGCTGCGGTCAATGTGGATGGTGGCTTCGGGATGGAAGCTGATGTAGTCCGCGCCCGCTTTGGCAAAGGGTTCGATGAGGCTGTCCACCGGGCTGGTCATGAGGTGCACGTCGATCGGCGCGGTGATGCCGTAGTCGCGCAGGGCTTTGCAGATGGGCGCGCCGAAGCTGAGGTTGGGAACGAAGTGGTTGTCCATCACGTCGAAGTGGATGACGTCCGCACCGGCGGCGAGGACGGCGGCCACGTCGTCACCGAGGCGGGCGAAATCGGCGGAGAGGATGGAGGGAGCGATGAGGGCTGGACGCATGATGTTTGTTCCTGTGTTATGTACAATGCCGCGCCATTCTACTAAGCAATTTCAGGTTTTTCCCGTGCACGACTTGCCCCGCCACGACGGCGTTTTTCCCGATGTTGATGCCCTCAGCCGCTGGCTGGCGCAGCAGTCTGCCCCCGCCTGCGCGCGCGGCGGTGGCTGGCTTGCCCTCTGTTATCCGCTGGACGGTACCCCCGCGCTGCATCAGGGTTTGTTGCAGGCGGTAACGCTCTGCGCGGCGGAAAGCGGCGACTTGCGCCTGCGCCGCGACGGCTCGCTTTTCCGCGACGACGCACCGCTGGGGCAGGTCGTCGTCAACGTCAGCCTGCATGGCGACGGCTCGCTGGCGCGGATCATCGTTCCCGATCTGGATGGGCTGGAAAGCGCGCTGTTATCCCGCTTGGCCGACTGGAACCAGCGTCCCTACCTGCCCGTCATCAACCGCTGGCGCGAGTTCGCCCTTGATGGCGACATCGACCAGAAAGGCCGCGCCGTGCGCATCGTGAACGGCAAACCCGTCTTCGAGGATTAATCGTGTACCTCCTGATCGACGCGGGCAATTCCCGCATCAAATGGCTCTACGGCAGCAGCGTGCCGGGCATCGTCGAAGCGGCGTCCTACCGCGAAGACTGGCGCACCAAACTGTGGCGCGCCTGGCACCTCCTGCCCGAACCGAAACGCATCGCCATGAGCAGCGTCAAAAACGGCGACATCGTTGACGACGTTGCCACCATTGCCGACGACCTGTGGCGCAAACCGGTGCACGTCTTCACCGCGCAAAAAGAAACCAACCACACCCTCACCGTTGCCTACGAAGACGCTACCCTGCTTGGCAGCGACCGCTACCTTGCCATGCTCGGCGCACGCGGGCTCACCCACGAACCGCTCTGCGTCGTCGGCTGCGGCACGGCCATCACCCTCGATGTCGTTGACCGCGACGGCCAGCACCTCGGTGGCCTTATCCTGCCCGGCATACGGCTGGCCGAAAACGCCCTGCTGCAACACACACAAAAACTCAAACCCATGCGCTGGACACCCAACCCGCTCGGCAACGACACCGCTTCCTGCATCGGCGCGGGCATCCACTACGCCCTGCCGGCGGGCATCAACGGCATCATGGACGAACTCGAAACCGCAACAGGCCACTACTACCACCGCTTCGCCTTCGGCGGCGACGCACAAATCCTTTTCGGCAACCGCCCGGACTACCGCATCGAGCCCGATCTTATGTTTCGCGGCATGATCGACCGTCTGGCCGCCGAAAATACCGACTAACCCACACAACAGAGGCAAACAATATGGAATGGCAAAACAATCGTCGCAGTAGCAACGTCGAAGACCGACGCGGCGGAGGCGCACTCGTCGGCGGCGGCATCGGCCTCGGCGGACTCCTCATCGTCCTCATCGGCTGGGCGTTCGGCATCGATCCCGGCACCATGCTCGGCTTCGTCGAAGGCAGTGGCATCGGCCAAAGCCAGAGCAGCACCGGCAGCGGCAAAGACGACGAAGCCAAACGCTTCCTCGGCGCCGTCCTCGCTTCCACCGAAGACGTCTGGCAGCCCATCTTCCGCCAGTACGGCAAATCCTACCGCGAGCCGACCCTCGTCCTCTTTGAGGGACAGGTGCAATCCGCCTGCGGCATCAGCAGCAGCGCTACCGGCCCCTTCTACTGCTCCGCCGACCAAAAACTCTACATCGATCCCGCCTTCT